>Ga0207645_10004065_pt1 | contig 10903 bp, 10 predicted proteins | sample KBSM53metaG_FD_184331 | JGI IMG/M metagenome (GOLD analysis project Ga0207645, IMG submission 184331) | Miscanthus rhizosphere microbial communities from Kellogg Biological Station, Michigan, USA - KBS M5-3 metaG (SPAdes) (version 2) | ecosystem: Host-associated > Plants > Roots > Rhizosphere >...
TTCAGCTTGGCGCGCGCGCCCGCCTCGTCGACCAGGTCAATCGCCTTATCGGGCAGGAAACGATCGGTGATGTAGCGGTTCGACTGGTAGACCGCGGCCTCGATCGCCTCACGCGTGTACTCGACGTGGTGGAAGTTCTCGTAGCGATCCTTCACGCCCAACAGGATGTCGATCGTCTCGCGCTCGCCCGGCGGATCGACCTTGATCGCCTGGAAGCGGCGCTCCAGCGAGCGATCCTTCTCGATGTACTTGCGGTACTCGGCCGGCGTGGTCGCGCCGATGCAGCGGATCTCGCCGCGCGACAGCGCCGGCTTGAGGATGTTGGCCGCGTCGAGCGAGCCCTCGGCCGAACCCGCCCCCACCAGCGTGTGCAGCTCGTCGATGAAGACGATGATGTTCGGGTTGTCGGTCAGCTCCTTCATGATCGCCTTGAGGCGCTCTTCGAACTGGCCGCGGTACTTCGTGCCGGCGACGATCAGCGAGATGTCGAGGGCGAGGATCCGCTTGTCGGCGAGGAAATGCGGGACGTCGCCGTAGACGATCTTCTGCGCCAGCCCTTCGACAATCGCCGTCTTGCCGACGCCCGGCTCGCCGATGAGGACGGCGTTGTTCTTGGTGCGGCGGCACAGCACCTGCTGCACCCGCTCGAGCTCGTGCTCGCGCCCGACCAGCGGATCGAGCTGATTCTTCATCGCCGACTCGGTCAGGTCGCGGCTGAATTCGGCCAGCAGCGGCGTCTCTTTCACCCGGGTCAGCGTCGTCTTCTCGTTGAGCAGCTGGACGATGTCCTCGCGCACCGTGTTCAGCCGCATCCCCTTTTCCATCAGGATCGAGGCGGCCACGGAGCGCTCTTCGCGCAGGATGCCGAGCAGGAGGTGCTCGGTGCCGATGTAGTTGTGCAGCAGGCGGTCGGCTTCCTCGGCCGCGAACTGCAGCACCCGCTTGGTTTCGGCGCTGAACGGGATTTCGACCGAAGTCGAGACTTTCTCGCGGAAAACCGTGCGGCCTTCGATCTCTTTGCGAATGTTTTCGAGCGAGAGGTGCGATCGGGCGAAGATGCGGCTCGTCAGCCCCTTGCCCTCCCGAATCAGCCCGAGCAGGAGGTGCTCGGTCTCAATCGAGATGCTGCCCAGCTGGCTGGCTTCGTAGCGAGCGAAGAACAGGACTCGCCGGGCCCTTTCCGTGTACCGTTCGAACATCCGGGGTACCTACGTGAAAGCAGATGCAGTTGGGGTCATGGAGTCTTTGACCACATTATACGGCATGGGTCGCCTCTGCCCAACGGCTATTCTGCGTTAACTTCCTGCAATGCTTAGGGTTCCCGCCCCACGATCTTTAGACGCTCGATCGTCGCCGAAGTAACCAGTCGCCGCAATCACCCATATAGGTGAGCTGTCCCCGACGAGCGACTATCGTCGCTTGTCGAGCTGATCACCTGCACAGCCTGTTCCGTGGCGACACCCGGCAACACGCGCCGCCGGCGCGCACGCGACGGCGCGCGATCTCTTTATCGGACGGTGGGGACGACCCAAAGAGCGGACTTCGCCGAACAAGTTCTCCGGCGCGGAGAACGTGCACCTGCTCCGAACGCCTCACCGCCCTCTTGAACTTGTGGCGTGTCTATCACCTGCAGCACCCGACTCACGGAAGATTAGAAGACTAGAAGACTAGAGTTCTGTCTTTCTAACCTTCTTAGCTTCTGTTTTCCGCGGGAGCCGCGAATTGTTCGGTTGCTGCGCCGGCGGCCTTAGGCCGCAATCAATTTCCCGGATTCCAGGCGCAGCGTCCGGTCGCAGGCGGCGGCGAGGCGCGGGTTGTGCGTCGCAATTACCGACGTCAGCCCATAGATCTGATGCATTTCGCGGAGCAGGGCGTGCAGCGCGTCGGCGGTCTGCTCGTCGAGATCGCCGGTCGGTTCGTCGGCGAGCAGGAGCGACGGCCGCATCACCAGCGCGCGGGCGACAGCCACACGCTGCTGTTCGCCGCCGGACAGTGTCCCCGGGCGATGCGTCAAACGCTCGCCCAGACCCACACGCGTCAGCAGTTCCTCGGCGCGCGGCCGCGCGTCGGCAATCCGCATCCGGGCGATGCGCATGGGCATCTCCGCGTTTTCGAGCGCGTTGAACTCGGGCAAGAGGTGGTGGAACTGGAACACGAAGCCGACATGCCGGTTGCGGAACGCCACGATGTCGGCGTCGGCCATCGTGGTCAGCTCGTGGCCGTCGACGGCGATGCGCCCCTGGTCGGCGCGATCGAGGCCGCCGAGCACGTGCAGCAGCGTGCTCTTGCCGACGCCCGAGGCGCCGACAATCGCGAGCATCTCACCGGCGTTCACCTGAAGGTCCAGATCGCGCAGCACGGTCAGCGGCCGCCCGCCGACCGGATAGCTCTTGACGAGGCCGGAGGCTTCGAGGAAGAACGCCATCTACCGCAGGGGCGGAGCTTGCTCCGCCCATGCCCCATGCCCGCGGCGGGCCGAGCGAGCTCGGCCCCTACTCATACCGCAGCGCCTGAACGGGATCGAGCTTCGCGGCCTGGCGCGATGGGTACAAGGTCGCAACGAAGCAGATCAGCACCGCGCCGACGATGACGACGATGAAGTCGAGGGGCAGGACGCGGAACGGCACGTACGACATCTGGTAGACGTCGGCAGGCACCCGTATCAGCTTGTATTTCGTCAGCACCAGCGTGAGCACGAGGCCGGCCGACGCGCCGACGGCGGTGCCGATGACGCCGATGATCAACCCCTGCATCATGAAGATTCTGGTCACGCTCCGCGCGCTCGCGCCCATCGTCTTCAGGATGGCGATGTCGCGGTGCTTCTCCATCACCAGCAGGATCAGTGACGCGACGATGTTGAGCGCTGCCACCATGACGATCAGGCCGATGGTGAGCGAGATGGCCATCTTCTCGAGGCCCAGCGCCGAGAACAGCGACTTGTTCATGTCGGCCCAGTCGGTCGTCACATACTGCGAGCCGAGCGTCTCGGGGATCGATTCGGCGATCCGGGGCGCGGCGTAGATGTCGTCGACGCGCAGCTGGATGAGGTCGACCTGCTCCTTCGCCAGCACCCGCTTCGCCACGTCGAGCGACAGGTAGCCGTAGGCGGAATCGAACTCGAACAGGCCGAGGCTGAAGATGCCCGCGACCTTCATCCGCCGCGTCCGCGGCAGGAGCCCGGCCGGCGTCAGCGTCACACCCAGCGTCAGCGACACGTCGTCGCCAGGGTTGACGGCGAGCTTGGCGGCGAGATCCTTGCCGAGGAGGATGCCGTCGAGTTCGCCCTCGACGCTGGTGAGCCCGTCGATGCTGCCCGCGGTGATCGCCCCTTTGAGGTTGGTGACTTCCTGCTCGAGCGCCGGATCGATCCCTTTCACCTGCAGCGGCTGCGTCTCGCCGCTCGCCGTGATGAGGCCCTGGCCCATGATCGCCGGGGCGGCGCCGAGCACGTGCGGCACCTGGCGCAGCTTCGCCGCTTCGGCGTGATAGTCCTGGATGCCCTTCGAGTTCCACACGTAGATGTGCGGGTTCGATCCGACGATGCGGTCGCGCAGCTCCTCCTGAAGGCCGGTCATCAGCGCCAGCGCGATCACGAGCGCCATCACCCCGACCGTCACGCCGAGCGTCGAGATCGCCGAGATCACGGAGATGAACGCCTGCTTGCGCTTGGCCAGCAGATACCGGAAGGCGACGTGCAACTCGAACGGCAGTTCCCACATCGCGCTGCTACGCATCGACGGCGCGCCGGGCAGCGAATCATCCCGCTCGACGCGTTCCACGAGCTCAGCGTTGGTCTTCATGGTTCTGCCTTCGGTTCACTCGCGTTTTCGCATCAACGGGAACAGGATAACATCGCGAATCGACGGACTGTTGGTCAGCAGCATCACCAGGCGATCGATTCCCACCCCTTCGCCGCCGGTCGGCGGCAGGCCATATTCGAGGGCCCGGATGTAGTCGTCGTCCATCACGTGCGCCTCGAGATCTCCGCGCGCCCGGTTGGCGAGCTGCGCCTCGAAACGGCGCCGCTGCTCAGCCGGATCGTTCAATTCGCTGAACGCATTGGCCACTTCGAACCCGCCGATGTACAGCTCGAATCGCTCCACGGTGTCGGGGTCGTCCGGCTTCTGCTTGGAGAGCGGCGACACCTCGGTCGGGTGGTCGTAGACGAAGGTCGGCTGGATCAGTCGGTCCTCGCAGAACCGCTCGAAGATTTCGGTGGCGATCTTGCCGGCGCCCCAGCCGCCCTCCACCTCGACGTGCAACTGCGCAGCCATCGCCGCGACCTGATCGCGGTCGCGCATCTCGCGATCGGTCACCTCGCGGTGCAGCCGCTTCGATGCCGCCTCGCGCGCCGCATCCCGAAGCGACAGGCGGGCGAACGGCGGCTCGAGGGAAATCTGGTGCTCGCCAAAGGTGATCTGGCGCGTGCCAATCGCCTTGTCGGCGGTGTGCGCGATCATCTCCTCGGTCATCCGCATCAGCGCCTGGTAATCGGCATAGGCCTCATAGAACTCCATCATCGTGAACTCGGGGTTGTGCTGCGTCGAGATCCCCTCGTTCCGGAAGTTGCGGTTGATCTCGAACACTTTCTCGAGCCCGCCGACGGTGAGGCGCTTGAGATACAGCTCCGGGGCGATCCGCAGATACAGATCCATGTCGAGCGCGTTGTGGTGGGTGATGAACGGGCGCGCGATCGCGCCGCCTGCGATTGGCTGCATCATCGGCGTCTCGACCTCGAGGTAGCCGCGCGCGATCATGAACTCGCGTACCGCCGAGACGATGCGGCTGCGCGTCTCGAAGACGCGCCGCGACTCGGGATTCACCGCCAGATCGAGGTAGCGCTGCCGATAGCGAATCTCGACGTCGGTCAGCCCGTGCCACTTCTCGGGCAGCGGCAGCAGGCACTTCGAGAGGAAGTGCAGGCGAGAGGCGTGAATCGTGAACTCGTTGGTGCGGGTGCGGAAGAGATGCCCTTCGACGCCGACCCAGTCGCCGAAGTCGACGAGCTTGTAGGTCTTGAAATCGAGCTCGGGCATCGAGTCCTGGCGGATGTAGACCTGCAGCCGCGCGTGCCCGTCGGAGAGCACCAGGAAGTTCGCCTTGCCGAACGAGCGGATGGCGAGGATGCGGCCGGCGGTGATCGTGTCGATCCGCTCGGCCTCGAGCTGGTCGTGCGTCCGCTCGCCGTAGGCGTCGACCAGCTCGGTGATCGTGTGCCGCCGCTCGAAGGTGCGGGGGTAGACGTCGACGCCGAGCCGGGCGAGCTCCGCCAGATTGGCCCTGCGCTGCTGGATCTGTTCGTCTTCTGAGCTCATGGCGTCAACGCTGCAAATCGAGCTTCTTCCGGATGGCGTCGAGCATGCCGTTGATGAACTTGACCGATTCCTCGGTGGTGAAGGTGCGGGCCAGCTCGAGCGCCTCGTTGATCACCACCACCGGCGGCGTCGCCTGGTCGCGCAGCATCTCGCAGATCGCCATCCGCAGGATCAGACGGTCGAGCAGCGCCATCCGTTCGGGCCGCCACCGCTCGGTCGTCTCGGCGATCAGCGGATCGATTTCGCCCATCCGCTCGACCGTGTCGCGGGCGAGGGAGGAGGCGAACCCACGCACCGCCGGGTCGGGCGGGTCGGCGTCGGGCCACTGCAGCGTGAAGTAGGTGTCGGCGGCAACGGCGACGTCGGCGCGGCCGACCTCCCATTGATACAGGATCTGCAGCGCCATCTCGCGCGCCCGATGGCGGGGATCCTTCTTGCCGCGCGCCATGGGCTACGTCTTCGGCGTCGCGTGACGCGTGAGCTGCGCGACCACCTCCGCCATCTCGATCGCAGCCACCGCCGCCTCGTGCCCCTTGTTGCCGCTGCCCTCGCCGGCGCGCGCCAGCGCTTCCTCGATCGAGTTGGTGGTCAGCACGCCGAACGCCATCGGCACGCCGGTCGCCGCCGCCGCCATCGTCAGGCCCTGCGACACGGCCGAGGAGATGTACTCGAAGTGCGGCGTCTCGCCGCGGATCAGGCAGCCGAGGCAGACGAGCGCGTCGAACTGGCCGCTCTCGGCGGCATGCTGCGCGGCCATCGGGATTTCGAACGCGCCGGGGACGCGCACGACCGTGATGTCGCCGGGCGCGACGCCGGCCGCGGCAAGCGCCGCCAGCGCGCCGGCCTGCAGGCGGTCGGTGACGAAGTCGTTGTATTTCGACACCACGAGCGCGAACCGGAACCCCGCCGCGCGCCCTGTCCCCTGAATCGTGTGCATGCGCGCTACTTCCCGTGGAACTCCGCCTTCCGCTTTTCGAGGAACGCCTTGGTCCCCTCGCGCATGTCGTCGGTCGAGGCGACGAGGCCGAAGAGCGTCGCCTCGTACTGGCACGCCTCGGCAAACGGCATCTCGTACCCCTTGTTGACGGCGTTGATGATGTAGCGCATCGCGATCGGCGCGCTCCTGGCGAGCTGCGCGGCCAGCGCGGCCGCCTCCGACTTGAGCGCGGCTGCCGGCACGACGCGATTGACGAGCCCGATGCGACAGGCTTCGTCAGCCGTAATCGGCGCGCCGGTGAGCATCATCTCCATCGCGCGTCCCTTGCCGACGAGGCGAGGCAGGCGCTGCGTGCCGGCATACCCGGGCAGAAGCCCGAGCGAAATCTCGGGCTGACCGAGCTTCGCCGTATCGGCGGCGATGCGCAGCGTGCAGGCCATCGCCAGCTCGCAGCCGCCGCCGAGCGCGAAGCCGTTGATCGCCGCGATCACCGGCTTGCCGATGTTCTCGATCAAATCGAACACGTGCTGCCCGGTGAGCGCATGCTCGCGGCCGGTCACCGGCGTCTGCACCGCCAGCTCGTTGATGTCGGCGCCGGCGACGAACGATTTCTCGCCCGCGCCGGTGAGGACGATCGCGCGCACGCCGGCGTCGGCCTTCAGCTCGAGGATCGCGCGCCGCAGCTCGTCGATCGTCTGGCTGTTCAGCGCGTTGAGGACCTTGGGCCGGTTGATGGTGATCGTGGCGACGGCGCCGTCGCGCTCGAGGAGGAGGTTTTCAAAAGCCATTAGAGCGGAAACGGATACATCAGCCAGCCGAGCACCAGCGCCGACGCCAGGAAGCCGCCGAACATCAGGCCGCCGAAGCGCAGCTGCGCCCGCGCATCGTCCTTCGCGATCACGGCAAAGATCAGCGAGACGAAGAAGGCAAAGACCACCAGCAGCCCGAGGTGGCTCTGCATCACTTGCGCCCCATCGCGACGTCGAAGGCGTCGATGACGACCAGCAGGTTGAGCAGGCCGGCGACGATCAGGAAGGCGTTGCCGTACTCATACGTGACCGCGCGGACTTCGCCGCCGCCGTAGCCGAGCGACGTGGCGATGAAATACGGGATGCCGATGCCGAGGTCGGCAATGGCCGCCAGCCCGACGAGCGGCTCGTTGAGATCGAACGGAAAGAGCCGGCCGTGGAGCGCCAGGCCGAGCGCGAACATCAGCGGCAGTGCGATCAGGAAGATCACGCCTTTCGATCGCCGCCCCAGCCACAGATGGCCGGCGCCGGGGACGGCCCACGAGGCGAGACACAGCAGCACGAGCGTGCCGGACTGCGTCTCTTCGGCGGCGGTAGCGCGCACGGCCCGTTAGTTTACCTGATCCGCTGCGCGCGTCCGGTTCGAGCGAGGCGCCCGGTCACTGATTGGCGTCAAGTCGAACGGGCGCGAACGCCGACACGACCGTCGCGGCAATCGCCGCGCCGAGCGGCAGGCCGGTCGCCGCGCGCAGCCAGTGCGACGGCATGTCGCCGGTCGTCCACTCATAAAGAAGGGAGATTGCCGCCGGCATTGCCGCGGCCGCCAGGATCGCTCGCCATTCGCGGGCGGCGCGCGCGCGCGAAGCCACGGCGAGCGAGCACACCGCCGCGATCGCCGCGCCGAGATAGATGCCGGCGCAGCGCGCGCACACCGGCATCTGGTGTCCCCAGAGGTGGATCGATCGCTCCGGGATTTGATGGCAGATACCGCTGCCCAGGATGTAAACCGCGTACAAGGACGCGACGGTCAGCGGCCGCGGATGCGGCTGCGCGGCGATCCACGGCGCCAGCGGCAGCGCCAGCGCCCACGCGATCGACGCGCCGATGAAGGCCGGCCGCAGCACGGACGGAAGCACGCTGGATGGTACACTCTCGCGAATGATTTTTGCCTCGGCGCAGACGCCTGAACGACACCTCCTCGGCGTCGCGCTCGTCTCCGCCACGCTGCTGATGACCGAACTGGCGCTGACCCGCATCTTCTCGGTCGTCATGTACTACCACTTCGCCTTCCTCGCGATCTCGATTGCGCTCTTCGGCCTCAGCGCCAGCGGCGTCTTCGCCTACGTCGCGCGCCGGCGGCTGGATCGCTATCCGACCGACGTGCTGCTCTCCTTCCAGTCGGTCGTCTACGCGGTCACGCTCATCGTCGCGCTCTTCTTCCTCGTGCGGCTCCGCGTCGGGTTGAACTACTCGCCTGCCAACCTCGCGCTGATGCTCACGATCTATGCCCTGGCCGCGCTGCCGTTCTTCGCCGGCGGGCTCGTCGTCACGCTTGCGATCTCGCGGATGGCCGCCGAGGTCAACGCCGTGTATGCCGCCGATCTCATCGGCGCCGCCGCCGGCTGCCTGATCCTCATCCCGCTGCTCGATCGACTCGGCGCGCCGGGCGTGGTCCTCTCGGCGGCGGCGCTGGCGCTTGCGGCCTCGGCGCTGTTTGCGCCGGCGGCCCGCCGCGCTCGTGCCGGCGGGGTCGCCGTTTGTGTGCTACTCGTGCCGCTCGCCGCACAACTGTCGGGGATCGCCGTCTTCGACGTCGTCGATACCAAGGGGCATCGAGGCGATCGCATCCTCTTCAGCAAGTGGAACTCGTTTTCGCGCATCGGCGTCTACGAGCGGACGCACGGCGACTGGTCGTTGAGCCCGGCCTACAAAGGTCCGCTTCCCGACACGCGCTTCATGGACATCGATTCGGCCGCGTCGACGCCGATCCTCGGCTTGAAGCCTGATCTCTCGGATGCGCAATACCTTCATTACGAGCTCACAGCTCTCGCCTACCACCTCGTTGGGGCCAGGGACTGGGGCCTGGGGGCTGGTCGACTCGAGCGAACGTCCGGGCAACTCCCAGGATCTAGCCAGCCGCCAGCATCCTCCACAGCCAGCCCCCAGTCCCCAGCCCCCAGCCCCGACCCGCGCGCGCGCAGAGGCTTCAGCGCGCTCATCATTGGGCCGGGCGGCGGGCGCGACCTGGCCTCCGCGCTCGTCTTCGGCGCGGCTCGCGTCGACGGCGTCGAGATCAACCCGATCATCGCCAACGACGTCATGCGCGAGCGCTTCCACGATTTCTCCGGCGGCCTCTATACCAACCCGCGCGTCCGCGTCGTGGTCGACGATGGGAGAAGTTTTGTGCGGCGTTCGAGCAAGCGCTACGACGTCATTCAGGCATCGCTGGTGGATACGTGGGCGGCGACCGCGGCGGGCGCCTACACGCTGACCGAGAACACGCTCTACACCGTTGAAGCGTTCAACGATTACCTCGATCATCTGAACGACGATGGCATCCTGACGATTACGCGGTGGGTCGCGGACGGACTGCGCCTTGTTTCACTGGCGCAGGCGGCATGCGAAGCGCGCGGCTGGTCGGCGCGCGATCGCCTGGCAATCGTGCGCCAGGATCGCGTCGCGACCTTTCTGCTGAAGAAGTCGCCGTTCACACCCGCGGAAAGCGCGCGGCTGCGGGCCGTCGCGGGCGAGCTCGGGTTCGAGGTGCTTTACGCGCCCGGCTCCGCAGAGGCGCGCGCGCAGGGCGCTGCCGCAGACGAGCCCCAGCACACCGTGCCGGCAAGCGACGTCGTCGTCGATGGCGCGGCCACCGGCGACTACGCGCGGCTGATCCTCGCCTCGGACCGCGCGCAGTTCTACGCCGCTTACCGCTCGGATATCACGCCGACCACCGACGACCGCCCGTTCTTCTTCCACACGACAAAACTCGAGCACCAGTTCGACGTCGCGTTCGGCAAGTCGATGCTGTTCGGCAACGGCCTCAGCGCGCTGCTGACGCTGCTCGGGATCTCCGCCAGCCTGGTTGCGCTGTTCGTGATCGGTCCGCTGATCGTCACGACGCGGGGCGCCGCGGCCGGGAGCGCATCGCTCGCCTGGCTCGCCTACTTCGGCGCGCTCGGCGCTGGCTTCATGCTGATCGAGGTGTCGGTGCTGCAGCGGTTCGTGCTGCTGCTCGGCCATCCCGTGTACTCGCTCACCGTGACCCTGTTCTCGCTGCTCCTGGGCACCGGGCTCGGCGCGGCATGGAGCCGCCGGTTCGACGGCAAGCGCCTGCGGCAATCGGGCGCGATCGGCGTGGCGGCCGTGGCCGTGCTCGCGGTCGCGGTGATCGTCGTCCTGACGCCGATCGTCTCGTGGGCGATCCCGCTGCCGCGCGCGATGCGGATGGTGGTGGCGGTCGCGCTGCTGGTGCCGGTGGGCGTGGTGCTCGGCATCCCGATGCCGACCGGGCTGCGGCTGCTCCACCAGGCGTCGCCCCAGATGATCCCCTGGGCGTGGGGCATGAACGGCGCGCTCTCCGTGCTCGGGGCGACGCTGGCGATCTTCATCGCCATGAACTGGGGATTCCGCGTCGCCCTCCTGGCCGCGTCGGCAACCTACCTCCTCGGCCTGGCGTCCTTCCTGACTGCGACACGCTCGTAGGGCGGCGGCGTTTTCAGCCGGTGCCGCAGACCGTCCCGCAGACGGGGTCGCAGACCGTCACGGAGCCGGGGTCGGAGACGGTCTCGCAGACCGTCTCGGAGACGGGGTCGCAGACGGTCTCGCAGACGGGGTCGCAGACCGTCCCGCAGATGGGGTCGCAGACGGTCTCGCAGACCGTCTCGGAGACGGGGTCGCAGACG
>Ga0207645_10004066_pt1 | contig 10903 bp, 8 predicted proteins | sample KBSM53metaG_FD_184331 | JGI IMG/M metagenome (GOLD analysis project Ga0207645, IMG submission 184331) | Miscanthus rhizosphere microbial communities from Kellogg Biological Station, Michigan, USA - KBS M5-3 metaG (SPAdes) (version 2) | ecosystem: Host-associated > Plants > Roots > Rhizosphere >...
TAATGATGTTAAATTTATTTCCTGTTACAGCCCGTATTTCTGCTACTTTATTTTCATTATTAGTGGCAAAAATCAATTTCATAAGCTCAAGATAAAAAGAAAGAATTAAATGATCATACATTAAAAATTCTGCGCAAACATACCCACAGTTTGCTTTTTAATATTTTATCATTTTGAATGTCAACAAGCGACGGTGCAGATAGAAAAGTATTATTGTTGAATGACTGTACCTGGAAATGCGGAAAACTAACTGGCATGCTTATCGATTCAGGCGTTGTTCCGAATAGAAAAAAGATTTGGCTGTTCAATTCCGTTTTAAATTCTTTGTATGACCGTGCAGAAGTATTCTTGAAATTTACGATCGCTACATCGGCAAGTGTAAGCTTACAAGCCGAAAGCATGCCCGTAAGAAATGAAAGTTCCTCATCAGGCAGAAAACGGATATTTTCATAATTCACTAAAACGAGAATGTTCTTTTTATTTTCTCCCAAAAATTCGACTCGTTGCACCACAGTCCGCCTGGGTTCATCGCTCAGCTTATCAACTTCACCCGTTACAATTGCCGGTAGATTTTTTTCATCAGTAATAACCAGGCTTTGCCTGTACAAACCGGATATGACGGATCCCGGAAGTTTCAGATTTTTTAATTGCATCAGTTGAGGGAGTGTTTACAAAAAGCTGTGGCTTTTTTTGTTTCTTTGCGTTGCAAAAATAGCCTTATTATGATTGCAAGTTCAGTTATAAATGTTACCCGTGCTGAAAGAAGCAAATTGCAGGATACAAATTTTGACAAACTTGTTTTCGGCCGGTATTTCACGGATCATATGCTCGAAGCCGATTACGAAAACGGGGAATGGAAGAACGTAGAGATAAAACCATTTCAACCATTATTGATGAGTCCTTCTCTTGCGGCCCTTCATTACGGACAATCAATATTTGAAGGAATAAAAGCATACCGCGATAAAGAGGGCAATGCGTACATTTTTCGTCCACAGGATAATTTTCGTCGTTTCAATATTTCTGCTGCGAGAATGCAGATGCCTTTGGTGCCCGAAGAAATTTTTATGGAAGGGATGCGCCGGTTGGTTGCTATTGATAAGAACTGGATTCCGGCCAAAGAAGATTATTCGCTATACATCCGCCCGGTTATGTTTGCGTCAGATGAAGTGATCGGTGTAAAACCATCCGATAATTACAAATTTTTTATCCTGCTGAGCCCGACAGGTCCTTATTATAGTGCTCCGATGCGTATTTACGTGGAGGAGAAATATACCCGTGCTGCTCCGGGTGGTGTAGGGTTTTCAAAAACAGCAGGCAATTACGCCTCGGCACTTATGGCTTCAGCAGTGGCAAAAGAGCGGGGCTACGACCAGGTATTGTGGACCGACGCCTTTGAGCACCGGTTTGTGCAGGAAATCGGCACAATGAATGTGTTTTTTATCATTGGTGACGTTGCTGTTACCCCGGGGCTGGAAGAAGGTACCATACTGGAAGGCGTTACAAGACAGAGTGCGATCTCCCTGTTGCAGGAAATGGGGCTGAAAGTGGAAGAAAGACCTTTGTCAATTGACGAAATAATCACAGCCCATAAAAAAGGTACACTAAAAGAAGTCTTCGGCACCGGCACAGCCGCCACGATAAGTATGATTAAAGAGTTGAAATACAAGGATTATGTGATTCATTTTGATACCGATAAATGGAAAGTGGCTCCCACGTTAAAGAAATGGATAACAGACATCCGCGAGGGTAGAAGAGAGGATAAATATGACTGGATGTGGAAAGTATGATGATGTGAATAACTGCAATAAGAATTGCTTTATAAATAGCTTCTTAGTTTTTTTGAGTTTTGCCTGTAGTCCCCTACCTTTGCCCTCCCAAAAATAAAGGTTCATAATGCCTACTATTCAACAGTTAGTACGTAAAGGAAGAGACATCATCAGGGCAAAAAGTAAATCCAGGGCTTTGGATAGCTGTCCTCAGCGCCGTGGCGTGTGTACCCGTGTGTATACAACCACGCCTAAAAAGCCCAATTCAGCGCTTCGTAAGGTAGCAAAGGTGAGATTGACAAATAAAGTCGAAGTCATCGCATATATACCCGGTGAAGGGCATAACCTGCAGGAGCACTCCATCGTACTGATTCGCGGAGGCCGTGTAAAGGATCTTCCGGGTGTTCGTTATCACATCGTTCGCGGTTCATTGGATACTGCAGGTGTGAAAGACAGAAAGAAAAGCCGTTCTAAATACGGTACGAAAAAAGAAAAGGCTAAAAAATAAAACACTGATAGACGCGAATTGAGCGCTACTGAACGCGAATAGCCGTCTTAAGTAAAAGATAATACTAAATAAAGAATTAAGATGCGTAAAGCACAAGCAAAAAAACTTCCGCTGGCTCCCGATCCGAAATTCAATGATAAATTGGTTACCCGTTTTGTAAACAATTTAATGTGGCAGGGCAAGAAAAGTGGTGCCTTTAATATTTTCTACGATGCATTGGCGAAAGTAGCCAAGCAGACCGGTGAAGATGGATATGAAATATGGAAAAGAGCGTTGACAAACGTTACACCAGCTGTAGAAGTTCGCAGCCGTCGTATCGGTGGTGCTACCTTCCAGATACCTGCTGAAGTTCGTGCTGACAGAAAAATTTCTTTGAGTATTAAATGGCTGATCCGCTACAGCCGCGAAAGAAATGGTCGCAGTATGGCTGATAAGCTGGCAAATGAAATCGTAGCTGCAAGTAAAGGCGAAGGTGCTGCATTCAAAAAGAAAGAAGATACACATCGTATGGCTGAAGCGAACAAAGCGTTTGCTCACTTCAGGGTATAACATTAACCCAATAAAATTATTAAAGCCATTTACAGTTTTTGTAAATGGCTTTTTTGTTGGGAGCGATTTGATTTTTTCCGACTTCTACTTATTGGCCCGACAGATGGTCCCCACTTAAGCGGGCAAGCTGTCAGATCCCGTTAACCTTCTTCATCAAATTCTTCTTCATAATTACGATTACCCAGGTTCATCATGCTGCCAATAAGATCTTTAAACTCAATTTTTGTTTCCAGTATTTTTTTGCTAATCAATGAGTGACTGGACAATCCATGCAGGATAAATTCCATCAGCAAAGCTGTTTCCATTTCATTGGCGCCGGGAAAATGTTTTTTTACCAATGCATGCAAACCATCCACTTTATAGAGAAGCAAAACTTTGTCTTTATCTGTTGTATTGAAAAAAATATTGAGGTTATTGCCCTTATCAAACCAGGAAGTGATCGCATGGTAAGGATTATCATTTTTTCCATTATCCGTCTTTGCCTTTACTCTTTTCTTTAACACTTCCGGATTCGGAAAATATTGAACGAACTGGGAACGTATTGCTTTTTCCAGCAGGTTCATCGCTACCTGGTAGGGGCCTTCCTGTTCTCCTTCATACACCAATTCTATTTTACCGGTAATAGACGGAATAATGCCCACAAGATCATTGATCCAAATCTGTGTTTGTTTTTCGTTGTTCACTATCGCTCTCCGTTCTGCAGCACTTACTGCGTTTTCAAATGCAGAGATCGTAAGGCGTGCGCTTACGCCACTTTTTTTATCAACGAATTCGCTGCCTCTTGCTTCAAAAGCTACCTGCTCGATCAATCTCTTTACAAGATCACTGATTTTTACTTTATTCTTTTGTTCTTCATCTATCTCCGCTTCCTGTTCGGTAATTTCCAACGCATTCTCCAGCGATTTTGGATAATGAGTCAATATCTGGCTTTCGATACGGTCTTTCAACGGTGTAACGATCGAGCCGCGGTTCGTGTAGTCTTCGGGGTTAGCCGTGAATATAAAAAGAATATCCAGGGGCAGTCTTAACTTAAAACCGCGTATCTGTACATCTCCTTCTTCCAGGATATTAAACAGTGCAACCTGTATACGGGCCTGCAGGTCGGGCAATTCATTTATTACAAATATGCCACGATTACTTCTGGGTATAATGCCATAATGGATTACCCGTTCGTCGGCAAAACTTAATTTCAGATTTGCGGCCTTAATAGGATCAATGTCACCAATCAGATCGGCAACGCTTACATCCGGCGTAGCCAGCTTTTCACCATACCGCTGACTTTTATGCATCCACTCTATTGGTGCGGCGTCACCTTTTTCGGCAATAATATCCTTTGCATATTTTGAAACCGGCTCCAGCGGATCATCATTAATATCGCTACCACTTATAAAAGGAATATACTCATCCAGCAATTCGATCATCTGCCTTGCCATTCTTGTTTTGGCTTGTCCGCGTAATCCTAAAAAAAGAATATTATGCTTACTCAATAGTGCTCTTTCTACATCAGGAATCACACTATCCTCATAACCGACTATACCGGGAAATGTATTTTCTTTCCGCTTCAATTTAAGAATAAGATTATCCCGTATTTCCTCTTTAATGCTCTTAGGCTGATAGCCACTTGCCTTTAATGCACCTAACGTTTTAATTTTTGAAATGTCCATTTTTTATTTTTATGTTGCCAGCTGTTAATTTCTACCCGGTTTATGCCGCATCATTCCGAACTATGCGGCATACCGCAACAATCTATTCAACAATTATTTCCTTCGAATCTTTATTAATCATTTAAACCGTATCTCTAGAACACTGTCTTTCTTTTCCCGCTTTCGAAATCTTTAAAAATAAATGCGCCCAATTTGTCCAGTGAAGCAAAAAATGCTTTGCCATGATTCATTTCGGTAAATTCCTGGACAAAGCGTTGCAGGTAAGGGTCTGTAGCAATCATGAACGTGGTGATCGGTATCTTCAGTTTTTTACATTGAGCCGCAAGATTCATGCAACGATTAACTACTTTCCTGTCGAGGCCAAAACTATTTTTATAATAGCGCTTACCGATTTTCAGGCAGGTAGGTTTACCATCGGTGATCATGAATATCTGCTTGTTCGGATTTTTTCTCCGTCTTAAAATATCCATCGCCAGTTCCAACCCCGCAACTGTATTTGTATGATAAGGACCTACCTGCAGGTACGGTAAATCTTTTATTTCTACCGGCCATGCATCATTGCCAAATACAACTATGTCCAATGTATCTTTTGGATATTTTGTTGTAATCAATTCGCTCAAAGCCATTGCCACTTTTTTCGCAGGCGTTATACGGTCTTCGCCATATAATATCATTGAGTGGGAAATATCGATCATCAGCACGGTAGAGGTCTGCGCCTTAAAATCGGTTTCATGAATGCTCAGATCATCTTCCTGCATCATAAAACTTTCCACACCGTGATTGATCTGTGCATTGCGGATAGATTCTGTAAAATCAATCTGCTCCAGCATATCGCCAAACCGAAATGGTCTTGATTCGGGGTTTATTTCATCACCCTGCCCCGGCTTGAAACTATGATGATCGCCCTGCTTTGTCTTTTTTAATTTGCCGAAAATTTCTTCGAGACTTCTTTTACGGATACCCTGTTCTGTTTTCGGTGTAATCTTTATCTCGCCTTTTTGATTGTCTTCAGTGATATAGCCTTTCTCTTTCAGCTCATCAATAAAATCTCCCATTCCGTATTCGCCATCCGTCATCTGGTATTGCTTATCCAGTTCATTCATCCACGATAAAGCTTCGCCTACATCACCGTTGGTATACGTAAGCAATTGCATAAATATATCCAGCAATTGTTCAAACCGGGTTTTACCCTGGCTGTTCGGATCAAATTTTGTAAAATGAAAACCTTTCATCGTATTCACAATTCTTATATAGCAATTTACAACAATTATAGCGGGCCTGCCCAATTGTTAACAACAACTTAAACAAGGGAAGGTTCAGAAATAAGAAACCCCGCTTTTGCGGGGCCTCTTCTTATTTTTTATTGCTGTCCTTTTTCTGACCGCTATCTTTTTTATTTCCCGGTATCGTGTTGATGATGGTTCCTTCGTTTTCTTTTTTCTCCGTATTAGCGGTTTTGCCGTATTTTCTTTCAACGAGGTCAAGTGTTGTCAGCAAAATATTATTTACCTGGTCTTCCAAAGCGACAGAATTGTACAACGCTTCACGGTCCGCCTTCAGGTAGTCATAATATTTCTTTTGTTGTTCAAGATCTTTTCGCACAGCTTTTGCCACCTTATCAGCAAGTTCTGTGTAGCCGGCTTTATAAGCGCCTTCAAGGTATACCAGCGTCGTTTGATTGTGCTGGTTATAACGGCCTGCCATAGCATAAGGAAAATTTTCCTGGCTGGCCATTGATTCAAATTTGTTGAGAATTTTCTTCGCATCATCTTTGCGTCCTTCGTCGGCGAGATTGCCTGCAATTTCTCCATACGCTGAACGCAACGTCAGGAGATGACGGCGGTTTTCTTCATCAAAATAAACATTTGGTTTATCAGCGTTTCCGCCTGCAAATTTCTCCATCATGTTTCTGTACATGGTGTCCAGGTTATTGTCGCGAATCGGCGTTCCACCAAGCCGCATAGCGCGGAAAGAGGAGTCGACCGTCCATTTTGATTGAGGAAATTTATTTTTGACCGGCACCAGCCTGTACGATATTCCATCTTTTCTCAGGTACTGGCCAAATCCTAATTCACCGTAGGGTGAAGTGAAATAGATGGGTCGTTTAAAATTATTCGCTGCAATGATCGCCAATATGATGAGATCATTTCGTCCCAGGTCATTTTTATTCGGCGCTAAATCGATGTACATTTCATTGAGCACACTATCCGTCGGATTTACAGTACCATTCCTTCTGACCAATGCTGTATCGACAGCGATCTTGAATTTTTTTACAGGGAATGATTGCGCATATTGATCGCCCTGGAACGTTTTCAATGATTCGTAAAGAGGGTTGTATGTATTCTGATCAATATTCCCGGCACTGAACTGGAGATATTCCCTTTTATGTCCTTCTATCTGTTCAGGTGTAAATATTACATCGAGCGAATCACTTTCATTTATTTTATAGCGAAGCTGGTTGATATACCAGTCAATGCCTAACAGGCTGTTGTTGATTATTCGTATATCACGGCGAATGCCTTCCACTTCCTGTGCATACCACAAAGGGTAAGTATCATTATCACCAAACGTAAAGAGAACTGCATTCTTTGCACAGCTTTCCAAATAATCTTTTGCGATGTCACGTGCCAATTCTTTTTTACTGCGGTCATGATCATCCCATTCCTGTTGTGCCATGATAATGGGTACCACAATGGTAACAGCAGCAGTAACAATATTGGCAATCTTTGCATTTTGCCCACCGGATGATATAGCTCTTACCAAAAAGATGATTGCTGAAGTGACTACTGCATACAAAATGCCGAACATTATACCTGTAAATAACGCATCGCCTGAAGTGGATGGCGATGAACTCATCAAACCGATGGCCAAACTTAAAACGGAGCCATATACAATCGTATTGAGCAACGTTTGTTTATCTTCTTTTTCCCTTGCCATTCGCACAAACCCCACCACCGCAAGACCTATCCAGATGGCAAATGCATAGAATGATCCCACATACGCATAATCACGCTCCCTTGGCTGATTACCCGGCTGATTAAGATATAATACGATACCTATGCCCGTTATAAAAAATACCAGGAATGTAACTACCCAATCAGTTCTGTTCCGGAGAAACTGGTATACGCATCCAACAATACCCAATATAAATGGAAGAAGGAATAAAGTATTATGGGCTTTGTTGTGTTTTATACTGTCGGGTAACCTGCTTTGGTCACCCAGCCGCTTATTATCGAGAAATGAAATACCGGTTATCCAGTTACCGTCGCGTTTATTACCAAAACCCTGGATGTCGTTTTGTTTTCCTGCAAAATCCCACATAAAGTAACGCCAATACATCAATCCCATCTGGTAACTGAAAAACCAATCCATATTATCTTTAAATCCGGGCCTTCGTATCGTGTTTCCGCCAAACTCTGCAAGCTTATCGGGATCGGTGTCCTGCGGATATCGATTTAATTCCAGCCAGTCAATATAAAAATCCGCATGTCCCTGGTCGTTACTCCTGTCCCACACACGGGGAAACAACTGCATGTCTTTATCTTCAAACTGCGGTTCTTTATCACGACCTATTTCTATATACTTATCTTTCCCTTTTACATATTTCATTTCACCTTCTTTCAGGTATACATAGCGGGGATTTTCGGGGTCGGGTTTATATTCTGCTGCAAAATGAGGTCCGTATAATATCGGTTGTGTTCCGTATTGTTCGCGGCTTAACCAATACACGAGGTTCATCGGGTTGTCTACATTGTTCATGTCAACCGCAGTATTGGCATTGGAGCGAATGAGCGAAGTAACATAGGTTGAATAGCCGATCAACATAAAGGTGAAACACCATAAACCAAGGCGAAGAAACGACCAGCTCTTTTTATTGGCGACACGTATGCCAAGCCAGATAAGTGCGGCGAGCAGAACAAAGAAAAATACAAAGCCTGAAAAGAAGGGAAGACCAAATCCATTTACAAACCAGATATCGAAAAAACCAGCCAGCTTAACCGACCACTGAATAACGACAACCTGCACGATTACTGTCAGTATACATCCCACAATGAAGGCGATAATTCCTCCTTTGACGCTCGGCGTATAACGGCGGTAATAATACACCATTACTACTGCAGGAATTGTCAACAGGTTCAGCAGGTGAACGCCGATGGATAAACCCATCATGAAAAAAAGAAACACGATCCAGCGGTCAGCCCGATTCTTTGCTGCTATATCGCTACCGGCATGTTCATCTGCATGCTCCCATTTCAAAATACCCCAAAAAACCAGTGCCGTAAAAAATGAGGATAATGCGTATACTTCGCCTTCTACTGCGCTAAACCAGAATGAATCACTGAAGCAATAAGCTAATGCGCCGACTACGCCGGCTGTCATCACAGTAAATAATTGTTGAGGATGTAATTCTTCGCCCACTCTTACAAACATCTTACGGGCGAAATGTGTAATTGTCCAGAAAAGGAAAAGAATGGTACAACCACTTGCCACAGCGCTCATCAGGTTGACAGCGCGGGCTGCAGCTGATGGGCTGTCGCCAAAAATGATTATAAAAAACCGGCCCAATAAGGTAAAGAAAGGAGCACCGGGCGGATGCGGGTTCTGTAATTTATACGCACTGGACACAAACTCTCCGCAGTCCCAGAAACTGCCTGTTGCTTCGCGGGTTAAAAAATAGGTAGTGCAGGCAATCAAACCAACAGCCCAGCCGGTAATGTTATTGACTTTTCTGAAGTTCATAAAGGATTTCTTTTGTCCTGATGGTCATCAGGAGCACGCAAAAATAGGGTTTCAAAGGTAGATTTCTGAGGCTTAACGTCAGTTTTAGGATTTCGCTCGTCAGGGGGGATAAACGAAGAAGTTAAACCGTATGATTTACTCAAAAAAAACTTTTACAGTCTCATAAAACAGGCGGCTTTGCATAATGGCTGAACTCCTGGCGGCTTTTTCCGAATAGCCTTTTAATCCAAATAATCCTGCGGCATTTCCTTTATTAATTGCTATTTCCAGGTAACCCGCACTGTTGAATAATGCCAGTTTTTCGCCTTCATGTGCATCCGCGTAAGTTTCACTGATACGGTCTATGACTTCGTCGCGTTTAAAAATAATTTTAAAACTTCTTCCTTTGCGCTGCTCTTCAAATTGCTCACGGGTGATATTTACAATCACGTTTTCAAAATTGTCGATAAAAATGATCTGGCCTTCTATCCATGTTTCGCTGAAAAGAGGCCTTAACGGATTTTTTTCTATAAAAGGTATGTCAGCATCACCGATATCCAGTATCGGTTCGCCGTTTGCTAACTTATTCACCGTTTTTCCCATCACTTCTGTGCAGTAAAGTGTGTTGCGTAAAACATTTTTTTCAAGCGGAACACCAATTACCAATTCAGGCTTTTCTTCCAGTATCATTGTCAATAAACCATTATCCGCACTGAGAAAATAGTGATTCTTATGAAAAGCGAGAAGCAGGTGATCAGGCCTGCTTTCAAATAGATTGACAAGAATAAGATGGTATGTAAAATCCGGGAAATGACTGAAAGCGCTCCGGCAGATGTATGCAGCCTGCGGATAATTAAATGGAGGAATGGAGTGCGTGATGTCGGTTATTGAAAATTCAGGATTGATCCGCAGCAGTTGTGCCTTTACCGCCCCGACAAGGTAATCCTGGTTGCCGATATCTGAAGTGAGCGTTAGTAAAGGCATGATGAAATGTAAAAATTGCGAAGTTCGATTACAGGGGAATTCACTTTTGATTGTTTCATTTAAAATTAGGACTTGAATTTTAAAGAATCATGCTGACAACTTTTATATTTTACATTCATCATTTTTCATTTTACATTTCATTTTATAAGTTGTCCTTGCTTGAAATAAAATTTGTGAACCAATTTGTCGGCAAGCCCGGGGAAAAATTTATTCAGGAAAACAGTTTGCTTACCTGTGCCTGTGAGCACAATTGTTCTTTTCTTTTTTTCAATGGCGTTTAATATAAGTTCAGCAACTTCTTCAGCTGTCATCAGTTTTGATTCATCCATAGTTGTGTCACCCTGAGCTTGTGCATCTTTATTTAACGATGCTTTGCGGATATTGGATGTTGTAAAGCCGGGGCAAACCCACATCACATGTACCCCGTCTTCGGCCAGTTCTGTTTTTATTGCTTCAAGCCAGCCTTGCAATGCAAATTTGCTGGCGGAGTAAGCGCTTCTGCCCGGTAATCCGCGATAGCCTGCAATAGAAGAAACACCGACGATTGTTCCCTTACGCTCAATTATGGAGTTCAGCGCAAACTTTGTACAATAAACTGAACCGAAAAAGTTTATGTCCATCACTTTCCGGATCACCTCAATTGACGCATCCTTTATGAGTGCGCGCATGGAGATGCCCGCATTGTTGATCAGTATATCAATACCACCAAACAT
>Ga0207645_10004069_pt1 | contig 10899 bp, 9 predicted proteins | sample KBSM53metaG_FD_184331 | JGI IMG/M metagenome (GOLD analysis project Ga0207645, IMG submission 184331) | Miscanthus rhizosphere microbial communities from Kellogg Biological Station, Michigan, USA - KBS M5-3 metaG (SPAdes) (version 2) | ecosystem: Host-associated > Plants > Roots > Rhizosphere >...
TTATGCAGCTCGTCGAGCGCTGCACTGAGCTGCAGACCGATCGCGAGCACCGACGCGATCGGGATCGGCTCGTCGGCGCGGGTCGACAACAGGCTGCCGCCGGGATCGTCGCAGGCCAGCGCGCCGGCGCCGGCATCGACCCAGCGCGGCTTCAGATCGGCAAGCGCCTCGAGGCCGGCAGCCAGCGCCGCCTCGCGGCGCAGCGCGGCGATGTCTTCGGGCGGAGCCGGCTCGACACGCGGGGTCTTCAGCAGCAGCGTCGCGCCGCTGCGCCGCTCGCGGACCCGCCACAGCGTGTACGACCCATCCTCGCCGAGGCGCGCCAGCCGTTCACAGTCGGGACCCATCACCCTCCCATCCGGTCTTTCATCGCGCGGCGTGCGTGACGCCGGCCTGCGGCCGCGCGCATGACGTGCCCGCGCAGGTGTGATGAAGACGTGACTTTTCGATGATCGTAGCGTGAGCCCGGACGCCGACAGTTGGTTCCGGAGCGACCCGATGACCCCAACGCGAACCGAGCCGCCCGTTCATCCCACCACCCTCAGGAGATCCGCACCATGAACGTCATCCCCCTCTACCGCCCGTCGGTCTGGCCGCGCGTCGCAGTCCTCGGCGCCCTCGTCGGCGCCCTCTGCCTCGCCGCGACCGGCGCACTCGCCGGCGAATGCCCGAACGACAAGCGCGTTGCCGACGGCCTGGGCCAGAAGCAAGGCCCGTCGATGCCGAAGGACGTCACCGACGTCGTCCGCTACAGCACCGACCTGTCGAAGGAGCCGCTCGCATTGCAAGGGCGCCAGTTCCGCCTGCGCCAGCTCGAGATGAAGCCGGGCGGCATCGTGCCCTGGCACAGCCACAACGACCGGCCGGCGATGATCTACATCGTGTCGGGCGAAGTGGTCGAGTACGCGAGCAACTGCGCCGTGCCGATCACCCACCGCAGCGGCGATGTCGCGCCCGAGAAGAACGGCACCTCGCACTGGTGGCAGAACACCGGCACCGCGCCGGCGGTCCTGATCTCGGTCGACCTGTTCCCGGGCGCCGCGAAGATGGACGAACACATGATGTGAGCGACCCGCCGGTCAGCGGCTCGACCGCTCGCGCCGGCACGCTCGTTCCCACCCTTTCAGGAGAACCACCATGCTGAGCTTTCTGAAGCAGTGCCTGTCCGCGTTCTGCATCGGCATCGCACTGATCCTCGCCTCGACGAGCGCGAATGCGCAGGCGATCCAACCCGGGGCCGACGGCCTCGTCAAGGTGCGCAGCGCCTACTCGGTCGAGGAGACCGTCGCCCGGATCAAAAAGGACATCGCCGACAAGGGCATCCTGTTCTTCCAGGCGGTCGACCAGGCCAAGCTCGCCGCCGATGCCGGCATCACGCTGCGGCCCTCGACATTGCTGACCTTCGGCAACCCGCCGCTCGGCGCGCAGTTCTTGACCTCCAATCCCTATTCCGGTCTCGACTGGCCGGTCCGCCTGCTCGTGCTGCAGGACGAGGCGGGCGCGGTCTGGGCCGCCTACACGGAATTCGCGTGGATCGCGCAACGGCATCACATCGCCGATCGCGAGCAGCAGTTCGCGAAGGCCTCGAGCGTGGTCGAGTCGATCACGTCGACGATCCGCAGCCGCTGAAGCCTCGCATTTCCGGGCCGGTCACGGTCGCCATGACGACCGCACAGGAAGGAGACACCATGCTTTCGTACCACGCGATCGTCATCGGCAGCGGCCAGGCCGGGCCGTTCCTTGCGGTGCGGCTGGCCCGCGCCGGCTTGCGGACGGCCCTGATCGAGCGCGAGCATTTCGGCGGCACCTGCGTCAACGACGGTTGCATTCCGACCAAGACGCTGGTCGCCAGCGCGCGCGTCGCTCACCTGATGCGGCGCGCCGCCGACTACGGCGTCGACATCGGCGGGCCGCTCCGGGTCGACATGAAAGCGGTGAAGGCCCGCAAGGACCGCATCGTCGCGCAATCGGTCGAGAAGCTGACCCAATGGCTCAGCGACACGCCCAACCTGACACTGATCCGCTCGCATGCGCGCTTCACCGGCCCGCGCACGATCGAAGTCGACGGCGCGACGTTGCGCGCCGACAAGGTCTTTATCAACGTCGGCGGCCGCGCGCTGCTGCCGGCCTGGCATGGCATCGAGACGGTGCCGGTGCTGACGAACACCTCGATGATGCAGCTCGACGCGCTGCCCGAGCACCTGATCGTCGCCGGCGGCAGCTACATCGGTCTCGAGTTCGCCCAGATGTACCGGCGCTTCGGGTCCCGGGTCACGGTCATCGAGTCCGCCGACCGGCTGATCGGCCGCGAGGACCGCGAGGTGTCGCGCGAGGTGCAGGCCATCCTCGAGCGCGAAGGCATCCAGTTTCACCTGTCGGTGCACTGCGCGAAGGTCGGTCCCGGCGAAGGCGGCGGGATCCGGATCGCGCTGAATGCCGGCGGCAGCGCGCGCGAGGTCGTCGGCAGCCACCTGCTGGCGGCCGTCGGTCGGCGGCCGAACACCGATGACCTCGGCCTCGCGCGCGCCGGCGTGATGACGGATGCACGCGGCTACATCCAGGTCGACGACGCGCTGCGGACGACCGCGCCATGCGTCTGGGCGCTCGGCGACGTCAACGGCCGGGGTGCGTTCACGCATACCTCGTATCACGACCACCAGGTCGTTGCGGCGAACCTGCTCGACGGCGCACGCCGCAGCATCGCCGAGCGCATTCCGGCCTATGCCCTCTTCACCGACCCGCCTCTCGGGCGCGTCGGCATGAGCGAGGCCGAGGTGCGGACGAGCGGCCGCCCGGCGCTGGTCGCGACGATGCCGATGACGCGGGTCGGCCGGGCGCGCGAGCGCGGCGAGACGCAGGGCTTCATGAAGGTATTCGTCGACGCCCGCACCGAGCGCATCCTCGGCGCCGCGCTGCTCTGCATCGAGGGCGACGAGATCGTCCACTCGCTGCTCGACATGATGGCGGCCGACGTCTCGTACAAGGTCGTTGCCCGCGCGGTGCACATCCACCCGACCGTCAGCGAGCTGATTCCGACCTTGCTCGGCGAACTGGCGCCGCTCGGAGCCGAAGCATGAGCCCGACCACGCGACGCGGTGCGGATTCGATCGAGTCGGCGCCGTGAGCGCGGTCGTCGCGGTATCGCCGCGAGCGCCCGCCGCGCGGCAGCTCGGACGACCGGCTGCTCTGCGATATTTCCGCGCCGGCACCGGCGATGCACGCCAGGTCCTGCCGACAGCACACGCAACAACGCGCCTCCCGAATGCATGTGGCGCCACGCAGGGTCGGCGGAGCGGCGCGCTCGGCGCGGAGGGCGTTCCGGACCTGGAGACGCTGATCCTCGATCGCTGTGCCGGGGAGATCGCGAGGGCAGCCGGTCGCGGCGCGGCCGTCGTCGAATTCGGCAGCGGCGCCAGCACAAAGACAGCGTGCCTGCTGGCGGCGCTCGATGCGCCGAAAGCCTACCGCGCGATCGACCGCTCCGCCGCGTCGCTGGCCGCCCATGCGGCCGCGTTGCGGGCGCGTTTTCCGAGCCTGCCGGTCGACCGGGTGCGGGCCGACTTCACCGGACCGGCGGCGGCGTGGTCAGCGCACGAGCCCGCAGGCCGGTGCCTGCTCGCCTTCCTTCCTGACTCGCGGATCGGCCGCTTCGCAGCGGACGCTGCCCGAGACTTCCTGCGCCGTCTTGCTCTGTGGGCCGGTCGCGACGCGCTGCTGGTGATCGGTGCCGACGCCGGGTGTGGGCCTCATGCCCTCGAGTCCCGCCCTCCGCGGTCGTGTCCGCCGGATCGACGTGCATCGATCCACGACCCCGGCCGGCGCGCCTACTGCCTGCCGCAGTTCGAGGCGCTGGCCCGCGCCACCGGCTGGCAGCATGCGCAGTTCTGGGCCGACGGCCAGGGGCGCTTCGGCGTCCATGTGCTCGCGCCAAGCTGAGCACCGCGCAACGACTCCACCCGTCCCGCGGCTCGGCGCGGCATTCCGCTTCAGCCGCCCCGGGTTCGCCGCCAGACAGCGCCAATCGCCTTCATCTTGGTCCACATCGAGAACCGCTCGTCGGACAGCGCATCGAGAAAATCGGACAGGCGCCGGCTCTTGATGATCGTGTAGAAGGTGAGCGCAGTCGTCAGCACCAGCACGATCAGGAAGCCGACGATGCGCAGCACGAGCGGCTCCTCGGCGGCGGCGATCAGGTTCATGCCGAGGAAGCCGGTCGTCACGGTGCCGATCAGGCCGAACATCGTCACGACGGTCAGGCGCACGACGGTATTGGCCTGCCGCCGCAGGCTGTCGGCATCGAGGTAGCTGCTCATGTCGGCGATGCGGTCCTTGACCTCGGCATACAACGGGTCGAGACCGAGGTGGCTGGCGCACAACTGGAACAGCGCGTGCACTTGCGCCTGATCGCTGATCTCGTGGAACCAGTAGCGATGGGTGAAGCGCAGGAACCCCTCGAACGCGATCCGGATCGAGCGCTTGAAGCGCTTGATGCTTTCCGGGCTGCGCAGATCGAGGTCGCGCATCGCGCGCGACAACCCGTCGGAGAACATCAGCAGCGCCGCCTTCTGCGAATGCGCGATCAGGAACAGCAGGAAGTGCTGATGCCTGAACTGCGCCAGCACGCCGCGCTCCGCACAGCGGTAGAACTCACTCCCGGCATCGCCGATCACGACCAGCGAATAGCCGTTGCACAGGTAGCGCGTGTTCGGCGCGGCACCGGCATCGGCCCAGAAGCGGTCGTAGCAAAAGCGCTGCTCGAAATCGGCGACGTGCGAGTCGGCGAACGGCAAGGTCGCCTCGCGCTGGCTCGCCCCGGTGACGAGGCCGAGGCGGATGAAGTCGGCACGGTCGAGCGTGCGCGGCGCGTCCATGGCGAGGTAGGCCATCATCGGCATGCGGTGGTACTCGATCTGCCGAAAACGCAGCGCGCCGTCCCGCTCCGAATGCTCGGCGACCAGCGGCTCGAGCAGGTAGGCCCAGTGCGTGGCGATGCGCGGCGCGCGGTGCTGTGCGACATGCGCCAGAAAGAGCTCGCGGCGTTGCGCGTCGGACGCCGCGAGCACCTGGCCCTCGGCGCCCAGCCATTCCAGCTGCTGCAGGCAATGCTGCGGCTCGCCGCTGGCACTCCAGCTCGCCGGATAGGCGCGGCCGAAGCGGTACATCACCTCCTCCGCCTGCGTCAAGGTCAGATCGTCTGCGCTGACCTCGACATTGAGCAGCGCGACGTCGAGGTCGTAGAAGAAATACAGGTCGATGTGCTTGATCTGCAGCGTGATCGGCGCCGCACCGGCACTGATGACGACGCGCACGCCGACGATGTCGCTGCGCCGGAAGACCCGCATCGGCGAGCCGATGCCGGCACCCCCGCGCTGACTGCGGCCCTCGCCGTACAGGAAGCGCTGGACGTACGGCAGGAAGGAGACGAACTCGTTGTAGTGGCGCTCGCCGAAATGCTTCGGATCCCCGGTGTACTCGTCGACCACCTCGCTCCACCGCGAATCGCTGCCGAGCGATTCCCAATGGCGCGCATGCGCATCCTGGCCGCGCGTCGAGACCAGCTGCAGCGGCCACAGCAGCACCTGGCGGAAATGGCGAACCGCGCGATCGCCGGTGCGCGCGGCTTCGTGGATCGCTGGCGCCGCCATGTCGTTCATGCGGATGAAGTGTAGAGAGGCCGCGGCGGCCCGGCAATCGCGGCTGCGGATCGGCAGCGTGAGCGCCTCCGGCGCAGCGCAAGGGCCCGGCCGAAGTACAGTTGCTGCGCCTGCGGGCGCCACGCGGTGCGACGTCCGGGCTGTCGATTCAGGAGCGACTCACATGGCGACGACGATCAAGGGACCGGGCATCTACCTCGCGCAGTTCGCCGGCGACGCCGCACCGTTCGACTCGTGGGACGCGATCACGCGCTGGGCCGCCGGCCACGGCTTCAAGGGCGTGCAGCTGCCGTCCTGGGACACGCGCCTGATCGACCTCGAGAAGGCCGCCGAATCGAAGACCTATTGCGACGAGCTGGCCGGCGTCGCGCGCGCCAACGGGGTCGAGATCACCGAGCTCGGCACCCACCTGCAGGGCCAGCTCGTCGCAGTGCACCCGGCCTACGACGAGGCGTTCGATGCGTTCGCCCCGGAGCCGGTGCGGCGCAACCCGAAGGCGCGCCAGCAGTGGGCGGTGCAGCAGATGCTGTGGTCGGCGCGCGCGTCGAAGCACCTCGGGCTGACCTCGAACGTCAGCTTCCCCGGCGCGCTCGCGTGGCCGTACCTGTACCCGTGGCCGCAGCGCCCGCCCGGCCTGATCGAGACCGCATTCGACGAGCTCGCGAAGCGCTGGCGGCCGATCTTCGATGCGTTCGACGACGCCGGCTGCAGTGTCGCGTTCGAGCTGCACCCGGGCGAGGACCTGTTCGACGGCACGACCTTCGAGATGTTCCTCGAGCGGGTCGACAACCACCCGCGCTGCTGCATCAACTACGACCCGTCGCACTTCCTGCTGCAGCAGCTCGACTACCTCGCGTTCATCGACATCTACCACGAGCGCATCACGTCGCTGCACATCAAGGATGCCGAGTTCCGGCCGAGCGGCCGCCAGGGCGTCTATTCCGGCTACCAGCCGTGGGTCGAGCGCGCCGGGCGCTTCCGCTCGCTCGGCGACGGCCAGATCGATTTCCGCGCGATCTTCTCGAAGATGGCGCAGTACGACTACGACAGCTGGGCCGTCCTCGAATGGGAATGCTGCCTGAAGCACCCGGAGGCCGGCGCCGCGGAGGGCGCCGCGTTCATCCGCGACCACATCATCCGCGTGACCGAGAAAGCGTTCGACGACTTCGCCGGCGGTGGGAGCGACCCGGCGCAGGTCAAGCGCATGCTCGGACTCTGAGGCAGCCGCGGGGATGACGATCGAAGCGAGCGCCGGCCGGAGCGCACAGCAGGACGAGCGGATCCGCCTCGGCATGGTCGGCGGCGGCGAAGGCGCCTTCATCGGCGCCGTCCACCGCATCGCCGCACGGCTCGACGACCACTATCGGCTGGTCGCCGGGGCCCTCGCGGCGAGCGCCGACAAGGCGCTGCGCTCGGGGCGCGCACTCGGCCTCGCGGCCGATCGCATCTATGCGGATTTCGCGGCGATGGCCGAGCGCGAAGCGGCGCGCCCGGACGGCATCGAGGTCGTCTCGATCGTCACGCCGAACCACCTGCATGCGCCGATCGCGACGGCGTTCCTGAACGCCGGCATCCATGTGATCTGCGACAAGCCCCTCGCGACGACGGCGGCCGACGCGCGCCGCCTGCAGGCGCTCGCCGCGCAGAGCGGTCGCATCCTGGCGGTCACCTACAACTACACCGGCTACCCGATGGTGCGGCAGGCGCGCCGGATGGTGGCGGACGGCCGGCTCGGCGCGATCCGCGTCGTGCAGGTCGAGTACCCGCAGGACTGGCTGACCGAGCCGCTCGAATCGAGCGGCCAGAAGCAGGCCGACTGGCGCACCGACCCGGCGCGCTCGGGCGCCGGCGGCTGCATCGGCGACATCGGCACCCATGCATACCAGCTCGCCGGCTACATCAGCGGGCTCGACGTGACCGAGCTGTGCGCCGAGCTCAGCACCTTCGTCGCCGGCCGCCGCCTCGACGACAACGCGCAGGTGATGCTGCGCTTCGCCAACGGCGCGCGCGGCGCGCTGTGGGCAAGCCAGGTCGCGCCGGGCAACGAGAACAACCTGCGCATCCGCGTCTTCGGCGAGCGCGGCGGTCTCGAGTGGCTGCAGGAGCATCCGAACCAGCTGCGCTGGTCGCCGTTCGGTGAGCCGACACAGGTCCTCGCGCGTGCGAGCAGCGGCGCCGACCCGATGGCGGCGCGCATCACGCGGCTGCCCGCCGGCCACCCCGAGGGCTACCTCGAAGCGTTCGCGACCCTGTACGGCGAGATCGCGCAGGCGATCCGGGCGGCCCGGCCCGGCAGTGCCACCGCGGTCGACCCCGGGTCGCACTATCCGGATGTGGTCGACGGCGTTCGAGGCGTCGAATTCGTCGAGGCGGTCGTCGCGTCATCGCGCGCCGGCAGCAGCTGGGTCCGCCTGCCCGAACCGACCTCGGCCATCCATTCAAACCCTGATTGATTTATTTTCTGATGTGACGACACTAAAGGAATCCACTGCCCTCGATCGATGTCCGCCACGGCCACCATTGCCGAAATCGCCGCCCGCGCCGGCGTCGGCACCGCCACGGTCGATCGGGTCCTGAACAAGCGGGCGGGCGTCAACCTCGAGACCGTGCAGCGCGTGCTGCAGGCGGTGGCCGAGATCGGTGCACCGCCGCTGCGCGGCCGGCCGCGCCGCGATGCCAACCTCCGCTTCGCGTTCGTGCTGCCGGCCGACGAGACGCCGTTCCTCGAGCTGGTCGACCGCCACATCGCGCAGTCGGCCGGCGACTTCCGTCATCAGCACATCACCGAGGTCACCTACCGGATCGATGCCGCCGATGCGACCCAGTTCGCGAGCAGCCTCGCGCAGGTCGCCGACTGCGAAGGGGTCGCGCTGATGGCGCCCGACGTGCCGCCGGTCAAGCTCGCGATCAACGAGCTGGTGCGAAACGGCGTCCACGTCGTCACGATCTTTTCCGACGTCGCCGGCTCGATGCGCGAGACCCACGTCGGCGCCGACAGCCGGGCCGCCGGCCGCACCGCCGGCCTGCTGCTCGCGCGGATGGCATCGGACGGCCGCGACACGCTGCTGCTCGCCTCGCAGGCCACGCGGCTGTCGACCGAGATCGAGCGCCGGATCGGCTTCGCGCAGGTTCTCGAAGAGCGTTTTCCGAAGCTGCAGATGGTCCGCGTGCCCGACCTGCCGGCGGAAGACGACGCCGCGCGGCGCGCGTTCGGGCGCTTCCTGAAGAAGGGCGTCGACGCGGGGCGGGTCGCCGGCCTTTACAACGTCGGTTCCGGCAGCGCCGGGCTGGCCCGTGCGCTCGACGAGGCCGGCCTCGCCGGCCTGGTCGGCATGGCCGCGCACGACCTGACCGACCAGCACCGCGCGCTGCTCAGCAGCGGCGGCTTTGCCTATCTGCTCGCGCAGGACATTCATTACTGCGTCGGTGCCGCGGCGCGCGTGTTGCGCGCGCTGTGCGAGAACGTTCGTGGGGCACTCAACGTGGTGCAGCCGCGCGTGGAGATCCTGACGGCCGAGAACCTGCAATGAGCAGCGACGCCCGATGGAGTGTGTGTGCCTTCGACTTGAACTTCGGGAGACCATGATGAAAGCGATCTGGAAGAAGCTGCCCGCTGCGGCGACCCTCGCAGCGGCCGCGGTCCTGAGCCTGGGCAGCACGGCTGCGCAGGCCCAGGGCAAGACGATCACGCTGTGCTGGGCAGCGTGGGATCCGGCCAACGCGCTGGTCGAGCTCAGCAAGGACTTCACGGCCCAGACCAAGGTCAACATGAAGTTCGAGTTCGTGCCGTGGCCGAACTTCGCCGACCGGATGCTCAACGAGCTCAACTCGAAGGGCAAGCTCTGCGACCTGATCATCGGCGACAGCCAGTGGATCGGCGGCGCGGCCGAAAGCGGCCACTACGTGAAGCTCAACGATTTCTTCGCGAAGGAAGGAATCAAGATGAGCGACTTCATGCCGGCGACCGTGACCGGCTACTCCGAGTGGCCGAAGGGCACGCCGAACTACTGGGCGCTGCCGGCGATGGGCGATGCGCTCGGCTGGACCTATCGCAAGGACTGGTTCGCAAAGCCCGAGCTGCAGGCCGAGTTCAAGAAGAAGCACAACCGCGACCTCGCGGCGCCGAAGACCTGGGCCGAGTTCAAGGACGTCGCCGAGTTCTTCTCGGGCCGCACGATCGACGGCAAGAAGGTCTACGGCACCTACCTCTTCACCGAGCGCGGCTCCGAAGGCATCACGATGGGCGTGAGCAACGTCCTCTACCCGTACGGCTTCAAGTACGAGGATCCGAAGAAGCACTACGCGATGGACGGCTTCGTCAACGGCCCCGACGCGATCAAGGGCCTGGAGTTCTACAAGGAGCTCTACAAGTGCTGCACGCCGCCGGGCCTCACGAACTCGTACATGGGCGAGGGCCTGGACGCGTTCAAGTCGGGCCAGGTGGCGATGATGATGAACTGGTTCGCCTTCTTCCCGGGCCTCTACAAGGACCCGAACGTCGGCGGCGACAAGATCGGCTTCTTCGTCAACCCGGCCGGGCCGAAGGGCAAGGGCTCGCAGCTCGGTGGCCAGGGCATCTCGGTGGTGGCGTATTCGCCGAACCGCGCCGAGGCGCTCGAGTACATCAAGTGGTTCGCCTCGCCCGACGTGCAGAAGAAGTGGTGGGCGCTCGGCGGCTACTCGTGCCACAAGGCGGTGCTGCAGGACGCCGGATTCAAGGCGAGCGCGCCGTTCGCGGGCGAGTTCCTGACGGCGATGGACCAGGTGGTCGACTTCTGGGCCGAGCCGAGCTACGCCCAGTTGCTGCTCGCCGAGCAGAAGCGCATCCATGACTTCGTCGTCGCCGACAAGGGCACGGCCAAGGAAGCGCTCGACGGTCTGCTCGCCGACTGGAAGAAGGTGTTCAAGGAAGACGGCAAGGTGAAGTAGCCTGCCGGGGACGCCGGCGCCCCTCGCGGGCCGGCGTCCCCCTCCCGTTCCCGTTCGAATCCCCCCGCACCCGACCGATGATCGCTGCCGAGCAACTGGCTCTCCGCGCCGCCGAAGCGACGCCGGCACCGCTGTTGCGCCGCATGCGCGGCCTCTCGGACCGGGCGATCGCGTGGCTCTTCATCGCGCCGACGATGCTGCTGCTGCTGGCGATCAACATCTTTCCGCTGATCTGGACGGTCAGGCTCTCGTTCACCAACTTTCGCGCCAACCGGCCGAATGCCGAGGTCGTGAGCGTTGGCATCGACAACTACGT
>Ga0207645_10004072_pt1 | contig 10893 bp, 12 predicted proteins | sample KBSM53metaG_FD_184331 | JGI IMG/M metagenome (GOLD analysis project Ga0207645, IMG submission 184331) | Miscanthus rhizosphere microbial communities from Kellogg Biological Station, Michigan, USA - KBS M5-3 metaG (SPAdes) (version 2) | ecosystem: Host-associated > Plants > Roots > Rhizosphere >...
TTGCCTCGCGAACCAGGTGGCTGGGCTCGCGAACCGCTATCGCTCGGTCGGGAACGTCCTCGCGGAGATCACCGAGTGCGTCGAGCGGCACGGCATCACGAGCTTTCTCTTCCGCTCCGATCTCTTCACGCAGGACCGGCGCTGGGTACGCGCGCTCTGCGAGGCGATGGACTTTCGCATCGACGTCGAGAGTGAACTCGGTGTGGGGACGACATTCTGCATCGACCTTTCGCCCTGAACGAGCACGTTGCGCGAGGCGCGCTCGAGGTCGGCGCGGCTGATCCGCACGACGCCGACATCCCGAAAGGCGACCCAGAGGTAACCGGCGGCGTCCGTGAGCACCGCGAGCACCGGGGCGGTCGGAAGCCCTTGCGGACTCCTCGCAGTGTGAAACGTCCCGTCGCGGAAGACGCTGAGGCCCGCATCGCTGCCCACCTCGCCCGCTATCGCCGCCAGCTGCGCGCGCGTCACGCCGGCGTCGTAGAGCATCCGCTGCAGGGTCGCGTTCTGCGCGTCGACGGCGCGGACGAGCGCCGCCTGCGCCGGCGGCACGCCGCCGATCGCCGCGCTCGTTGCGCGCCACTGCGCGAGCACGTCGGTGAGCCGCTGCAGTCGCTCGACGAGCGCGCCGGCGTCGAGCGCGTCGTCGTCGACCGGTGCCGGCGCGGTCGCGAGCAGGCGGTGGATCGCGGCGACGTGGACTGCGTCGTAGCGGCGCGGATTGATGCGCAGGAGCAGCGACACGCGCTGCTCGGGAAAGCGTCGTTCGCCGTCGAACATCGCGGTCACGACCTCGGCGATGCCGAGGACGCGGCCGAGCGCGCCGATCGCATCGCCGGCGAGGCCGCGCGGGTAGCCGGAGCCGTCGAGGCGCTCGTGGTGCTCGACGATCGCGCGCACGACCTCCTTGGGATACTCGGTGAAGCGGTCGACGAGCATCGACGACGTCAGCGGATGCGCCCACACCGGCTTCAGCTCGTCGCCGCTCAAGCGTTCGTCGGAATCGAGCAGCTCCGGCGCGATGTGCAGCATGCCGAGGTCGTGCAGCAACCCCGCGGTCGCGGCGTCGCGCAGCTCGCCCGACGAGCCGCCGCTTTCGCGCACGAGGTGCGCCGCGAGCAGCGCCATCAGGATGCCGTGGTCGTAGAGCGCGCGTCGCGTCTCGCGCGCGAGCGTGAGGTGGAGCGCGACCGGCTTCGGCAGCCGGACCTGCGCGATCGCGTCGAGCAGCACCCGACCGGAGTCGCCGGCGGGAGCGACCCGGGAGAAGAACGGATGGCGCAGCGCCGCCGCGCGCGCGCTGCCGGCGAGCGACTCGCCGTCGGTCCCCGGCCCCGGGTCGATGCATTCGTCGAGCGGCAGCGACAAGCGGTGCGAGAAGAGCTTGTCGTAGAGCGTGCGGTCGATCGCGACGCCGCCCTCGAGCAGCTTCAGGCCCTGCGTGTTGTAGATCGCCTGCGACGTGCGCACCGTGCGCCGCGCGCCGAGCTCGGCGATGGCGTCGACGAACGCCGGCGGCGGCTCGCTGCCGGCGTTCGCCGCCTCGGTCCGGATCGAGCTCTCGGTCATCGCGCGAACCTAACACGCACCCGCGCGGCACGGACACGGCGACGACCACGCAGTGCGAAATCTGCGTCACGAACGGCGACAATGCGGCGATGAATGCCGTGCTCGAGCGCGCTGCGCGCCGACCGATCCGCGAGCTGCCGAGCGAGCTCGTCAGCCAGATCGCCGCCGGCGAGGTCGTCGAGCGGCCGGCGTCGGTCGTCCGCGAGCTGGTCGACAACGCGATCGATGCCGGCGCGATGAGCATCGCCATCCGCCTCGTCGGCGGCGGCATCCGCCAGATCGCGGTCGAGGACGACGGCCACGGCATCGCCGCCGACGAGCTCGTTGCGGCGCTGCGCCGCCACGCCACGAGCAAGATCGCGACGCTCGCCGACCTCGAGGGCGTCGCGACGATGGGATTTCGCGGCGAGGCGTTGGCGGCGATCGCATCGGTCGCCGACGTCGCGCTGACGAGCCGCACCGCCGACGCCGCGCACGCGACGACGATCGATGCCCGCAGCGGCGAGCTGCGCGCCGCGGCGCGCGCGGTCGGCACGACGGCCGACGTCCGCGAGCTCTTCTTCAGCACGCCGGCGCGGCGCAAGTTCCTGAAGAGCGAGGCGACCGAGCTCGCGCATTGCGTCGAGGCGGTGCGTCGCCACGCCCTCGCGCGCCCCGACCTCGCGTTCGCGGTCTGGCACGACGGCAAGCCGGTCGCGCGCTGGCCGCGCGCCGCGGGCGGCGAGCGCGCTGCCGAGCTGCTCGGCGCCGAGTTCTTCGCGCACAGCCGCGCGGTCGACGTCGACCTCGGCGGGCTCGCGATCGTCGGCCGTGCCGGCACGCCCGAATCGGCGCGCTCGCGCGCCGACCTGCAGTACGTCTACGTCAACGGCCGCCATGTCCGCGACAAGCTGATCGCGCACGCGGTGCGGGCCGCCTACGAAGACGTCCTGCACGGCGGCCGGCAGCCGGCGTACCTGCTCTTCATCGCGGTCGCGCCCGAGCGCGTCGACGTCAACGTCCATCCGGCGAAGGTCGAAGTGCGCTTTCGCGATGCGCGCGAGGTGCACGAGGCAGTCCGCAAGGCGGTCGCCGGCGCGCTGGCGGCGGCGGTCGCCGAGCGCGCGACGACGGGCGACGTCGCCGCGGCCGCGCATGCGCCGCTTGCCGACGCGGCAACGCAGCGGCCGCTGCATCTGACGACAGCCGACGCTGCGTGGACGCTCGGTGTCGCCGAAGCGTCGCCGCCGCCGTGGCGCCTCGGCGAGCCGAGCGCGGCCTCGACGCAAAGGCGTGCCGCGCTCGGCGCAGCGACCGCACCGCGCAGCGACGACGAAGCCGAGGACTGGCCGCTCGGCCGCGCGCTCGCGCAGCTCGCCGGCGCATTCATCCTCGCCGAGAACGCGAACGGCCTCGTGATCGTCGACATGCATGCGGCGCACGAGCGGATCGTCTACGAGCGCCTGAAGGCCGCGGTCGATGGCGGCGCGCCGGCCGAGCAGGCCCTCCTCATCCCGGCGACGTTTCCCGCCAGCGCGAGCGAGGTCGCGACTGCCGAGGCGCACGCCGACACGCTGCGCGCGCTCGGGCTCGACCTCGCGCCGATCGGCAGCGGAACGCTCGCGCTGCGCGCCGTGCCGGCGCCGCTCGCCGGCGGCGACGTCGTCGAGCTCGCGCGCTCGGTGCTCGCCGAGCTCGCCGACGTCGGCACGAGCGAAGCGCTCGTTCGCGCCCGCGACGAGCTTCTCTCGACGATGGCGTGCCACGGCGCCGTCCGCGCCAACCGCGTGCTGACGCTGCCGGAGATGAACGCGCTCCTGCGCGACATGGAGCGCACCGAGCGCGCCGACCAGTGCAACCACGGCCGCCCGACCTGGCGCCAGGTGACGCACGCCGAGCTCGACCGCCTGTTCTGGCGCGGCCGATGAAGCAGCCCCCAGCGGCGCCGCCGGCGGCCGCGCCGTCGCTGCCTGCCGACGCCGGCGTGCGCCTCTCGAAGCGGATGGCCGAGCTCGGCCTCGCATCGCGGCGCGAAGCCGACGAGTGGATCGCGCGTGGCTGGGTCCGCGTCGACGGCCGCGTCGTCGCCGAGCTCGGCTCGCGCGTCGATCCGTCGGCGCGCATCACGCTCGACCCGCGTGCGCGCAGGGCGCAGGCCGAGCTCGTCACCGTGCTCGTCCACAAGCCGGTCGGCTACGTCAGCGGCCAGGCCGAGGACGGCCACCGGCCGGCGCGCGTCCTCGTCACGCCAGACCGCCAGTGGCGCGACGACCGCTCGGGACTGCGCTTCCAGCCGCAGCATCTGCGCAGCCTCGTTCCCGCCGGAAGGCTCGACATCGATTCGACGGGACTCCTCGTGCTGACGCAGGACGGCCGCATCGCGCGCCAGCTGATCGGCGAGGACACCACGATCGAGAAGGAGTACCTCGTGCGCGTCGCGGTGCGCGACGGCGCGGCGCTCGCGGAGCGCTCGTTCGCGCTGCTGCGCCACGGCCTCGAGCTCGACGGCCAGGCGCTCAAGCCCGCGCGCGTCGAGCGCATCAACGCCGAGCAGCTGCGCTTCGTGCTGAGCGAAGGAAAGAAGCGCCAGATCCGGCGCATGTGCGAGGCCGTCGGCCTCGACGTCGTCGGCCTCAAACGGGTGCGGATCGGCGCCGTCGCGCTCGGCGCGTTGCCGCCGGGACAGTGGCGCTACCTGCGCACCGACGAGCGCTTCGCTGCCGACGACGCCCGCTAGTGGATGTTGAGGTGGCCGCCGAACAGCCCGAGCAGGCCGATGATGATCAGGTAGATCGCGACGATGAAGTTGAGCAGCCGCGGGACGACGAGGATCAGGATCCCTGCGATGAGTGCGACGAGCGGACCGATGGCGAGGGTCATCTGCATTGCGCGTTCCTGATGGGTCGAGATCTCGACGAAGCTGTCAGTCTCGACCGCGCTCGCGAACGCGCGCCATCGGAAGCGCAACGCGGCGCACGTAGGCACGCGCGACGCCTCGCTGTAGGCGAGCTCCTACCGGGCGCGCGGGCTGCTACCCTCGCCGAATGCCCCACCCGACCCCGGGCGACGTCGAGCCGCTCTGCATCGCCGGTCCGACTGCAGCGGGCAAGAGCGCGGCCGCGCTCGCCGTCGCCGCCGCGCTCGGCGCGCGCACGCGCGTCGAGATCGTCAGCGTCGACTCCGCGCTCGTCTACCGCGGCATGGACATCGGCACCGCCAAGCCGGCCGCCGCGGACCGTTCCGCGGTTCCGCATCACCTGATCGACATCGTCGAGCCGAGCGAGCGCTACTCGGCGGCGCGCTTCGTCGCCGACGCTCGCGCCGCGATCGCGGCGATCCGCTCGCGCGGCGCAACCCCGCTCCTCGTCGGCGGCACGATGCTCTATTTCAAGGCCCTTTTCGACGGCCTCGATGCGCTTCCCGAGGCGGACCCGCGAATACGCGCCGAGCTCGACGAGCGCGCAGCGCGCGCCGGTTGGCCCGCGCTGCACGCCGAGCTCGCGGCCGTCGATCCGGCGAGCGCGGCGCGCATCGCGCCGAACGACAGCCAGCGCATCCAGCGCGCCCTCGAAGTGCATCTGCTCAGCGGGCGGCCGCTGTCGGCGTGGCACACCGCGCCGAGCGGGCGCGCGCCGCTGCTCGTCTCGCTCGAGCCGCGCGAGCGCGCCTGGCTGCACGCGCGCATCGGCGAGCGCTTCGCGGCCATGCTCGATGCCGGTTTCGTCGACGAAGTGCGCACGCTGCGCGCGCGCGGCGACCTCGACGCGGCGCTGCCGTCGATGCGCGCGGTCGGCTATCGGCAGGCGTGGGTGGCGCTCGATGCCTCGGACCGCGTCGACCGCGCAGCGCTCGCCGCGGCGGCGACGACGGCGACTCGCCAGCTCGCCAAGCGCCAGCTGACGTGGCTGCGCGCAATGCCCGGTCGTGTCGTCGTCGCCGCCGACGACGGCGATGCCGTCGCGCAGGTCGTCGCGATCGTCGAGCGGCTCGCGAGCGAGGGTCGCGTTGGCTGAGCCGGTGCTCGCGATCGCCGGGCTCGCCAAGCGCTACGGCGCGAGCACGGTCTTCGCCGACGTCGATCTCGTGCTCGCGCCGGGCGAATTCGTCGCCGTCGTCGGCGAGTCGGGCGTCGGCAAGTCGACCCTCCTCAACTGCGCGGCCGGCCTCGACACCATCGACGCCGGCTCGGTGCACGTCGACGGCACCGACGTCCACGCCATCGACGAATCCGCGCAGGCGATCTTCCGCCGCGACCACCTCGGCTTCGTCTTCCAGGCGTTCCACGTGCTGCCGCACCTGACCGTCGGCGCCAACGTCGCGTTGCCGTTGCTGCTCCAGCGCGCACCCGATCCGCAACGCGTCGCGGCGGTGCTCGAGGCCGTCGGCCTCGGCGGCTTCGAATCGCGGCTGCCGCAGACGCTCTCCGGCGGCCAGCTGCAGCGGGTCGCGATTGCGCGCGCGCTCGTCCATCGGCCTCGCCTCATCCTCGCCGACGAGCCGACCGGCAACCTCGACCCTGCCACCGCCGAGCGCGTCCTCGCGCTTTTCGTCGAGCAGGTGCGCGCGCACGGCGCGGCGTGTCTGCTCGCGACGCACTCGCGCGCCGCGGCGGCGCGTGCCGACCGCAGCGTGACGCTGACGCCGAACGGGATCGTGGCGTGAGCTTTGCGCTGCTGCGCCAGCTCTCGTGGCCCGAGCTGCGCCACCACCCGTGGCGCCACGTCGCCGCGCTGCTCGCAGTGACGCTCGGTGTCGCGCTCGCGTTCTCGGTGCACCTCATCAACGCGTCGGCGCTCGCCGAGTTCGGCGCCGCGGTGCGCGCGATCAACGGCGACGCCGACCTCGAGCTCGTCGGGCCGCGCAGCGGCTTCGACGAAACGCTCTACGGCGGCGTCGCGAAGACGCCCGGCGTCGCGGTCGCGAGCCCGGTCGTCGAGGCCGAGACGTTCGCGTTCGATGCCGCCGGCCGCCGCGTCCCGATCCGCGTCGTCGGCATCGACGCGTTCGTCGTCGCGCGTCTCGCGCCGGCGATGCTGCCGCGGCCGCGCGCCGGCAGCGACCGCTTCGCCGCGATCGATCCCGGCGTGGTCTTCCTCAATGCCGCCGCCGAGCGCCGCTTCGGCAGCGACGCGACGACGCTCGCGCTGCAGACGCCGCAGGGACGAATCGAGCTGCGCGTCGCCGGCAGCGTCGCCGCCGCCGGGCCGCCGCTCGCGGCGATGGACATCGCCGGCGCGCAGGTCGCGCTCGGGATGGTCGGCCGTCTGCAGCGGATCGACGTTCGGCTCGCCGCCGGCGCCGACCGCAACGCCGTCGTCGCATCGCTTCGCCTGCCGCCAGGAGTGCGTGCCGGCGAGCCCGGCGAGGCGGGCGAGCGCGTCTCAAACGTGTCGCGCGCCTACCGCGTCAACCTCACCGTGCTCGCGCTCGTCGCCATGTTCACTGGCGCGTTCCTCGTCTTCTCGATCCTCGCGCTCTCGGTCGCGCAGCGCGCGCAGCCGCTCGCGCTGCTCGCGGTGCTCGGGCTTTCGGCGCGAGAGCGGCGCGCGCTCGTCCTCGCCGAGTCGGCGATCCTCGGCGCCGTCGGCAGCGTGCTCGGCATCGCGCTCGGCACCGCGCTCGCCTGGGTCGCGCTGCGTCTCTTCGGCGGTGACCTCGGCGGCGGCTACTTTTCCGGCGTCGCGCCTCCGCTCAGGTTCGACACCGTCGGCGCGCTCGCATACGGCGCGCTCGGCGTCGTCGCCGCGCTCGTCGGCGGCTGGGTGCCGGCGCGCTCGGCCGAGCGCATCGTTCCCGCGCAGGCGCTCAAGGGCCTCGGCATGGCGACGTCGACGCGCACGCCGTGGCGGCTCGGCGTCGCGCTCGTCGTCGTCGGCGCCGCGCTCGCATTGCTGCCGCCGCTGTTCGAAATTCCGCTCGCGGCGTATGTCTCGGTCGGGCTGCTGCTGATCGGCGGCATCGCCTGCGTTCCCGCCGGCGTCGGTGCCGCGCTCGCCTTCATCGCCGAGCCGCGCCATCCGCTCGCGCTGCTCGCCGTCGAGCGCGCGCGCTACCAGCGCGCGAGCGCGACGATCGCGACCGCCGGCGTCGTCGCCAGCCTCGCGCTCTCGGTCGCGCTGACGGTGATGGTCGCGAGCTTTCGCGAAGGCGTGCTGCGCTGGCTCGACGTCGTCCTGCCTGCCGACCTCTACGTCCGCGCTGCCGTCGGCCCGATCGGCAGCGAGATCGCGACGCTGCCGCCGCGCTTCGCCGAGCGCGTCGCGGCGATTCCCGGCGTCGCCCGCGTCGATGCCCAGCGCGCGGTCGCGCTCCAGCTCGATCCGCGGCGGCCGGCGGTGACGCTGATCGCGCGGCCGGTCGGCGATCCGGAGCGCCGGCTGCCGCTCGCCGGAGCGATCGTCGCTGCGCCACCGGGAGCGACGCCGGCGTACGTGAGCGAGGCGGTCGTCGCGCTCTACGGCGCGGCGCCGGGATCGACGCTCGCGCTGCCGCTTCCCGACGGCCGCCGTGCCAACGTCTTCGTGCGCGCCGTCTGGCGCGACTACGCGCGCCAGTACGGCGCGATCGTCATCGACCGCGCCGACTGGCTGCGACTCACCGGCGACGAGCGCGTCAACGACCTCGCGCTCTGGCTTGCGCCCGGCGCCGGGACGGCGACGGTCGAAGCGGCGCTGCGCTCGCTCGCGACCGCGAGCGGCTACGACGCGGCGCTGCTCGAGTTCGCGTCGCCGCGCGAGATCCGGGCGACGTCGCTGCGCATCTTCGACCGCAGCTTTGCCGTCACCTACTGGCTGCAGGCGGTCGCGATCGCGATCGGCCTGTTCGGCATCGCGGCGAGCTTCTCGGCGCAGGTGATTGCCCGCCGGAAGGAATTCGGCCTGCTCGCGCACCTCGGCCTGACACGACGCCAGATCCTCGCCGTCGTCGCCGCCGAAGGCGCGGTCTGGACCGCGGTCGGCGCCGCGCTCGGTCTCGTCCTCGGCATCGCGGTGAGCGTCGTCCTCGTCGACGTCGTCAATCCGCAGAGCTTTCACTGGACGATGGACCTGCTGCTCCCCGAGGCGCGGCTGGCGGCGCTGTGCGCCGCGGTCATCGTCGCCGGCACGCTCACTGCGTGGCTGTCGGCTCGGCAAGTCACCGGTCGTGACATGGTGCTCGCCGTCAAGGAAGACTGGTGATGCCGGGGCGCGAACCGAGTCTGGCGTGCGGTTCGAGTGCTACGCTTGTTCGATGGCCGCTCGCACTCCGCTTCCCGTGCGCTTGCGCACGACACGCAAGAGCGTGCTGCTGTTGCTGCTGGGGAGCGGTGCGTTCGTCGTCGCCGGCTTTTTCGTCCTGCCGACCCATCCGGCCGCTGCGTATGGGGCGATTGCGTTCTTCGGGCTCGGTGTCGTGGTCGCAGTCGTCCAGCTGCTCCCCGGCAGCTCGTATCTCGAGCTCGATGAGCGCGGCTTCATGACGTGCACGATGTTCCGCAAGGGGTTCGTTCCGTGGCAGGACGTCGGCGAGTTCTACCCCTGCACCATTCCTTCGAGCACGCGGACGATGGTCGCGTACCGCTTCGCCCCCGGCTACACGCCCCAAGCGACGACGCGCAAGGTCCTGAACGCGCTGGCCGGTGCCGAAGCGGCGCTGCCGGACACCTACGGCCGCTCGGCGAAGGAGCTCGCCGAGCTGCTCAACACGATCCGCGCCGAGCGCGTGCCCGCACGCTCCTGACCCGGACGACTCGGATTCCATGTCCGCAGACGGCGAGCCGGGGTGCCTCGTCTCCGCCACCATGCCAGCATCGCACTCGAGGAGAAGACGATGCATCGCTGGCGACTTGCGGGCCTGGACCCCGCCCCTTTCGAACCCCTTTTTGCGTTGACCGACGATGCCCTGCATCGGCTCGGCGTGGTGCGGCGCACCGCCGACTCGGACCCTGGGTTTCCCTGCCGCGTGAGCCTCGAGGACGCGCCGGTCGGTGCCGAGCTCCTTCTCCTCCCCTACGAACACCACCCGGCGCGATCGCCTTACCGTGCCTCGGGGCCGATCTTCGTTCGCCGCGACGCGAAGCCAAGCGACCTCCCCCCGGGCGAGGTGCCGCCTTACGTGACGCGCCGCCTCATGTCGCTGCGCGCGTACGACGCGAGCGCGATGATGATCGACGCTGCGGTCTGCGACGGTGCCGAGGTCGCTGCCGTGCTCGACCGCCTGTTCGCCGAGGGTGCGGTCGACTACGTCCACTTGCACAACGCCAAGCGCGGCTGCTTTTCGTGCGTCGCAAGCCGCGTCGATTGAGCGCTATGCTGGCCGCGTGCGCAAGGAGCGACCCAAGCGAATCCTCTGTCCGCGTTGCGAGTATCGGCCGCGCCCCGATGACCGCTGGGCCTGCCTGCCGCGCTGCGCGACGCTGTGGCACACGTTCTGGACCGGCGGCGTCTGCCCGGGCTGCGGCCTGCGCTGGCCGCTGACGCAGTGCCCCGCGTGCGGCGCGGTGTCGCCGCACAAGCAGTGGTACCGCGAGCCGACGCCGGAGCGCGAAGAAAAGCGCGAGCGCAAGCGGACGCCCGAGCCGGTCGCCTGAGCGGGTGCCGCTCCGCGACGCGGGTCTACACTCGCCGCCGCGATCCGCCGCGGGAGCCAGCCATGTCCGATGCCGTCGATCCGCTCGTTCTCGACCTGCTCGAGTGGATCGGTCGCGAGCCGCGTCCGTATCGCGAGGTGATCGACGCCTGGCGGACCTCGTGTCCGCGGCTGCCGGTCTGGGAAGAAGCGAACGCGCGCGGCTTTCTCGATCGTCTTCATGCGCCGGGCGGCGAAGCGCTCGTCGCGGTTTCCGAGCAGGGCCGCGCGCATCTCGCCGCGCATCGCACGATGGCACGGAGGCCGGCATGAGCACCGACGCCAAGGTCTACCGCAGCTTCGCCGACTTCTATCCGTTCTACCTCAGCGAGCACGCCAACCGGACGTCGCGCCGGCTCCACTTCGTCGGCTCGAGCATTGCGCTCGTGCTGCTCGTCCTCGCCGCGTGGACCCACAACTGGTGGCTCGTCTTGGTCGCGCTGCTCGAAGGCTACGCGTTCGCGTGGGTCGGCCACTTCTTCTTCGAGCACAACAAGCCGGCGACGTTCAAGTATCCGCTGCTGAGTTTCATCGGCGACTGGCGGCTCTGGTGGGACATCGTCCGAGGCAGGATCGCGTTCTAGGACGCCCGCCGCGCGAAACGCAAACCGGAGGCGTGAACCGGTGGGCGCGCGAATGTGACGAGAGTCACGGAAGCGGGAAGCGGGAACCGGAAGCGGGAAGCGGGAACTAGGGCTTCGGTTCCTTGTCGTTCCGCTCGGGCATCAGCGGCAGCAG
>Ga0207645_10004078_pt1 | contig 10878 bp, 8 predicted proteins | sample KBSM53metaG_FD_184331 | JGI IMG/M metagenome (GOLD analysis project Ga0207645, IMG submission 184331) | Miscanthus rhizosphere microbial communities from Kellogg Biological Station, Michigan, USA - KBS M5-3 metaG (SPAdes) (version 2) | ecosystem: Host-associated > Plants > Roots > Rhizosphere >...
TCTTTCTCGAGCGCGCTGTTCTTGGCCTTGATGGTACCGATGCGCGCCTCGAGGTCCGCCTGTCGCGAGCGCGCGTCCTGGATGATCTCGCCGACGTTCATCTCCAGCGATTCCAGCGTCGTGGTGATGACCATCGCGACCAGCTCGGGGTTCTGCTCCGTCGGCAGCGCGCGCATCAGCTGGATGGCGCGATCGATGCCAAACCGCTTCGGTGGCGGTGTCGGGCTTGCAGCAGGCTTGCTCACGATGTTTGCATTCCCGGCGCGACCCTATTGTAACTGAACCTCGCCACCGCAGGGGAGGTCGACGGCTTCCTGTCCCCCGCTGGTCCCGATCTGGATCACGTGCCTGCCGCACGGCAGGCGAAGCGGCTCGTTGCCATCCGATTTGGAGCGGCGACCGTCGACGAAGATGCGATGCCCGGCTGCGCGCGACGGGAGCATCACCGTCCCCAACGTCCCGATGTCGGCATCGGCCGCGGCCGCGAGCGGCTTCTCGTCCTGCTTCTCCTCTTGCGCCACGGATGTGTCACCGCGTTCCGCCGCGACGGCCGGCGGCGCCGCGTCGACGACGACCGCCGGCTGGGTCGAGACGATCGGGACCAGCTCGGCGCGCGGCTCCGATTTTCTCACGTAGGCGAAGATCAACGCCCCGGCCGCGAGCAACACGCCGACCGTCACCAGCCCGGTCCGCCCGCTGCCAGGCGCCTTGGCGGGCTTGGTGACCGCCGGAGCTTGCACAGGCGCTGCCGTCCGGGCGACAGGAGGCGCTTGCACGGGCGCTTCAGCCCGCGCGACCGGAGGCGCCGCCGAGATCGCCGCCGGAGCCGGCTTGTCGACAGCCGCCGGTGGCGGTTGGGCCGCGGGGGGCTGGTCGACCGCCGGCGCGCGCCGGGCGAGGATCCGCACCTGTTTCGCGGCGTCCGACGCGGGGTCCAGCCGCAGCGCCTCGTAGAACCATTTCTTCGCGCTGGCGTCGTCGCCCGCCCACATCGAAACCTGCCCGATGACATAAGACGCGAACGCGAGCATCGGATCGTGGCGCTTCGCCTTCTGCGCGAGCTCCAGCAGCGCGTGTTGATCGGATTCCGTCGGTACCTCGCGAAAGCTGCGCGCCTTGGCCCACGCCGCGTACAGCTGATATTCGAGAGACTCCGGCTGCAGGTCGGAGGCGCGCCGTAGCTCGATCGCCGCGGACGCCATCTTCGCGTCGCGAAGCAGCGCGATCCCCTTCTGGAAGGATTGCTCGGCGGACATACGCGTCACGTGCGCCTGCGGTCCGGCGCCGGCGGTCTCGTCGCGGACCTCGACGCGGGCGGGCGGCCGAGGACCGGCGACCACCACCAGCTCCTCCGGGCGGGCCGCGACGACATTCGCCAGCGCCGCTCTATCGGGCGAATCGCGCAGCGCCGTGGTGACAGCCGGGTTGATCTGAAGCGAGAACGAACGGGGTGGGCTGGCCGCCGCGGGCGTCGCCTCGAAGGTCCATTGCGACTCGCCCCGCTGGAGCGACCGCGTGATGATCCCGCAAACCTGCTCGGCCAGACCCTGCTCGACCTGCTCGCGCGTCAGGACGCCGAGACTGACGGCGACCTCGCCGAAGCGCGACGGGTTGTCGCCGGTCGCTGCCCGCTTCATCTCGTCGATCACGCGAACGAACTGCTCGTCGGTGATCACGGCCTGGCGCATCAGCATCCGCCCGAAGGTTTCGGCTGGCGCCTCGTCCTCGGCGAACAGCGGCTTGCCGTCGTGGAAATAGATCCGCGTGCGAACGCCCTCCGATCGCACGTCCAGCACACCCGTGGCGCGGTCAGCGATGACCTCGAGCACCGCCTTGATCAGCGAGAGCGCATTGCCCGCAGCGGACGCCATTCCGGCGGTTAGGGTAACTTATCTGCCGGAAAAACGGGCGGCGGCGGTCAGCTCGACCGGCGATCCGATTTGCCGATTTGCCGATTTGCCGATTTGCCGACTTGCTGGCCTGCTCAACCGGCGGGAGGCGAGCACACGTTGTCGGTGCACACCTGGTTGCCGGGGCACTGCGTGCACGCCGCGGTGCAGTTGGCGCCCGTCGTGTTCGTGTTGGCGGCGCACGTGTTGTTCGGGCAGAGGTGGAAGTTCGTGTTGCACGCGGGCACGCACGCCGTCCCGTTGCAGGTCACGGTGCCGTTCGTGGGCGGGGTGCACGTGAGGCAATTGGCGCCGCACGCCTCCGGCGTCGTGTTGACCACGCAGGTGGGCACCGACGCCGTCCCGCGCTGGCAGTAGCCCGTGTTGCAGGAGACGCGGCAGCTCAACGTGCCTGGGTTGGCGACGTTGTCGCAGGCGGCCATGCCGTTGGAGGTCGGCGCCGGGCAAGCGGTGCACGACGTGGCGCCGCACGAGCTGGTGCTGGTGTTGGCCACGCAAACTCCGGCGCAGCGATGGAACCCGGCCTTGCATGCGGTGCCGCACGTGTTGGACGTGCACGTGGCCACGGCGTTCGGGTCGGAGGGCGTCTGGCACGTCATGCAACCGCCCGCCGCGGTCCCGCACTGCATGATGTCGTCGTTGGGGAAGCACCCGCTGGTGGCCGGGCACATGTGCGTGCCGGCGCCGCAGACCACGCCGCACGTTGCGTTCGAGCACGCGGTGCCCGTCGGGCACGGCGTGCAATCGACGCCGTCCATGGTCCCGCACGTCAGCGACGAGTTGTTGCTGACGCACACGCCGTTGCATAGGTGCCAGCCGGCGTCGCAGTCGGGCACGCACGTGCTGGTGGCGCCGTTGCAGGTCACGCTGCCGTTGTCCGGCGCCGTGCACGCCAGGCAGCTGGTGCCGCACGAGTTGACGCTGTTGCTGTTGTTGGTCACGCAGGTCAGGCTGGCGCCCGAACCGCACACGTGAGATCCGGTGTTGCAGTCGACGCCGCAGGTGGTGCCGTTGCAGATCGCGTTGCCGTTGGGCGGATCGGCGCAGGCGGTGCAGCCGTTGGCGGTGCACCCCGAAGTGACGCTGCTGTTCTGCACGCACGACGTCGGAGCCACCGCCGGGCAACCGTGGTAGGTCGCCGCGCAGGTGACGCTGCAGGTGGTGCCGCTGCACGAAGCGGTGCCGGTGCCGGCGGTCGGCGCCGCGCAAGCGGTGCAGCCGTTGGCGGTGCAGCCCGAGGCGACGCTGTTGTTCGCGACGCAGGTCATGTTCGCTCCCGTCCCGCACGAGTGGAAGCCGGTGTTGCAAGCGCGCACGCAGTTGCCCGCGGCGCTGCAGGTCACCGAGCCGTTCGCCGGCGCCGTGCACACCGTGCAGTTGTTTCCGCACGAGGTGATGGAGGTGCTGTTGTTGATCACGCACGTCGCGGTCGCGCCGGTCCCACAGAGGTGATAGCCGGTCGTGCAGTCGATCCCGCACTGGAGCGGGTTGCCGTCGCACGTCGCGGTGCCATTGGTCGTGGTCGGACAGGGCATGCACGCTGCCGTGGTTGCGGTCGTGCCGCAGGACATCACGCTGTTGTTCTGCGCGCACATCATTCCGCAACGGTGGTAACCGGTGTTGCAATTCAACGTGCAGGTGTTGTTGGTGCACGCCGCGACGCCGTTGCCGCCGACGGGCGCCGGACAGGTCGCTGCCGTCGTACACGCCACACCGCCGCCGGTGCCGCCGGTGCCGGTCCCGCCGGTCCCCGCGGTCCCGCCGCCGGTGCCTGCGGTGCCGCCACCGGTGCCCGCGCTGCCGCCGGTCCCTGCGGTGCCGCCGCCGGTGCCGCCGCGGCCTCCCGTACCGGCCACGCCGCCGCCTGTGCCTGCGGTGCCGCCGCCGGTGCCCGCGCTGCCGCCGGTCCCGCCCCGTCCGCCCGTGCCGGCTACGCCGCCAGTGCCCGCGGTGCCGCCGCCGGTCCCGCCGACGCTGCCGCCGGTGCCCGCGCTGCCGCCGCCGGTGCCGCCGACGCCGCCGCCGGTGCCCGAGGTGCCGGCCGTTCCGGTGGTCCCGCCTCGGCCGCCGGTGCTGCCGCCCGATCCGGTGGTGCCGCCGCGACCGGCGGTGCCGGTGCTGCCGCCCTTGCCACCGTCATCGCCGTCGCCTCCGCAACCGACCCACCCCGAAAGAGCGACCACCAGGACACCAACGCGAAACAATGGACGTCGCGACATCTCCCAACCTCTTTCGCAAGCTGTTTCAATGATTGTTTGGGCACTCAAACAATCAACATTCGAACGTTTGCAACGAACCGTTACGTGTAATCCCCGCGTACCGCAGTGCCGATCGCGGTGTCAAGTGACCTCGTCGAAAGAAAGAGGCTCAAATTTGTTTATGCGGACCGATCCGCCTCGCCGAAACGTTGCCCTAGTCACGGAACGAAAAAATGCGGACGCAATAACGTCATGCAGTTCACAGTCGAGGCGACCCAGGACGATTGAGCCGGATCGCGCGCGTCGTGCCGTCGCCGCCAGCGACGAGAAGCCGGTCAGAAATTAGAAACTGACGACCGACCAGAAGGCGGGCTTCGGGTTGTGGTTCGTGTCGAACAGCAGCGGGAAGTCCTTGCGCATCGAGCTGAACTCCGACAGCCAGGTGTTGTCGTCGGCGATGCCCCAGAAGGTGACGCCCGTGATGACGCTGCGGTAGGTGCGGAACAGCGCGAAGAACTGCGCGTACCGGTCGGCCTGCTGGTTCTTCAGCGCGTCCGTGAACGTCGCGGCCGTGTAATACATATCGGACGTGTACGTGATCCCGGGGATGTACAGGGACAGATCCAGCTCCGTCACCTGGACCTCCAGACCCAGCGACGAGTACAGCTTGATCGCGTCTTCCAGGTGCGTGACGTCCTGGTAGTAGGCCTGGTTGGTGGGATCGGTCGACGGCTGGATGTTGAGGTGGCATTGCATGCCGACGCCGTGAATCGGGACGCCCGCGTCCTTCAGCTTCTTCAGCATGTTGTAGATGCCCTGCTGCTTGGCCGGGAGGTAGTCGTAGTAGTCGTTGTAGAACAGCTTCGCGGTCGGGTCGGCGGCGTACGCCGCCTTGAACGCCTCGGCGATGTAGCTCTCGCCGATGATCTGGTACCACATGCTCTTCTTGTCGTCGGCGAGGGTTCCGTCGCGGTAGGTGCCGTCGTTGTTGATCGCTTCGTTGACGACGTCCCAGGCGTAGACCTTGCCCTGGAAGTGCTGCATCACCTTCGTGATGTGATTCTTCATCCGGGCCAGCAGCACGTCGCGCGTGGGCGTGCCGCCCGAGCCGTTGGAGAACACCCACGACGGGTTCTGGCTGTGCCAGACCATCGTGTGACCGCGGACCTTCATCTTGTTGGTGGTCGCGAAGTTCACGATCGCGTCGGCGGCCGAGTACGTGAAGGTGTTCTCGGTGGGCTCCAGCGCGTCCCACTTCATCTCGTTCTCCGCGGTGACGCTGTTGAAGTGCGTCTTCAGAACCGGCGCGTGCGTCGTGTACGACGACGAGTCGACCGCCGCGCCGATCGGGAAATAGCTGGCGTACGTCTGGTACAGGCTGGGAACGCCGCCGGTCCCGCTCGTCCCGCCGCGGCCCGCGGCACCGCCGCTTCCGCCGCTGCCGCCACGCCCGGCCGCGCCGCCCGTCCCTCCACCGCCGCTGCCGCCGCGTCCGGCCGTACCGCTGGTGCCGCCCGGCGCGCCGCCCGTGCCCGCGCCGCCGCCGCGCCCGCCGACGGCGCTGCCTCCCGTGCCAGCGCTGCTGCCCGAGGCGCCGCCTGTCCCGGCTCCACCGCCGCCCGCGCCGCCGGTGCCGCCCGTCCCGACGGCGCCGCCCGTCGCCGATCCGCCCGTTCCCGTGCCGGTCGCGCCGGCCATCGCTCCGGTGCCGCCGCTCGCCGAACCGCCGGCGCCGGTCGTTCCCGCCACGCCGCTCGTTCCCGCGGCGCCGCTGCCGCCCGAAGTGCCGGCCGCCTGGCCGCCGGCGCCGGTGTCCCCGCCCCCGCCGCCGCACGACGCGCCGATGAACGCCGCGAAGCCGATCGCGATCGCCGTGCGAAGCACGCCCTTCACGGCAGCACCGGCGCTTTCCAATCGATCCAATCGGATTGATTGAGCGAACCGCCCGTACCGACCTTTATTTGTCCGGGCGATGCGCCCGTATGTTTCAAGAAAGCCGCAATGCTCATTACGAGGAGATCAGTGTATTCGTTCTTGTAGGAGCAATGCGCCATGTCCGCAACCGCCGAATGATAGTTGACGTTCTTCTCCACGCCGAGGGCCCGATAAACCTCCAGCCCGGCGATGGTTGCCATGTGGCCCGCCGGCGCGCCCATCTGCGTCTGGAAGGGATTCTCCAGGACCAGCAGCCCGCGCGGCGCGATCACGCCGATCAGCGCGTGCGTGTCGATCGGTAGCTTGACCGCGTTCGACGTGTTGTTCGCGTAAACGAACGGCGCGAAGTTGTCGCTCAACCAGTTGAGCCCGTTGTAGTTGTAGTCGGTCCGTTCGGCGCCGGGCAGCTTGTCCATGATCCGCAATGCCGGATCGCCGCCGGTGCTCGGTTCCTGCGGAATCGTCAGCGCGATGCGGTCGTCGAACACGCCGATCGTGAACGCGCCCTTGCCCCAGCGCGAGCACCCGGTGACGCCGATTCCGGTCGTGTCGAACATGCCGCCTCCCGAGGTCTGCAGGACGTCGAGAAGCCGGCTGGCGCCCCACGCCCACGCCATCAAGAGACCGGCGGGGTCCGTGCCGCCGTAGATGTCGTAGTACTTCCCCGTGTTGGGTTTGCCGCGCGATTGCTCGGCCACGCCCTCCTTACCGAGGTCGTAGTTGTTGTAGTAGATGACGGCGACGCCCTGATCGAGGATCCGGCTCTCGCCCAGCGTATTGGTGGTGCCGACGTTGATCAGCGCCGGGTACGGCGCCTTCCCGGTCGACGGCAGCTTGACGGTCGCGCTGAAGTCGATCGCCTTGCCCTTGGCCTCGACGTGGACGGAGATCTTCGTGCTGGTGACGGTCCCCGTCACCACGTCGGGCGTGGGCTTCGCGCCCAGGATGTATTTCTCCGCTTGCTTGCGGATCTCCTGCCGCCGGCAGTGCCAGTCGGCGCGCGTCGCGACGCGCGTCCCGTCCAGCTTCACGAACGGGTCCGGCAGCTTCGTGATCTTGGGCAGCGCGGCGGCCTCGGGCAGCGTGCCGACGACACAGTCCGCGCTTTCGTTTTCGCGCGCGGGCTGGCCTCCGGCGCCCGTCGTGCCGCCGGCTGCCGCACCGCCGGCACCGATCGTGCCCGCGCCGCCTGCGGCCCCGCCCCGGCCCGCCGTGCCGATCGCACCCGCTGTTCCAGCCGCCCCCGTTCCGCCCGTCGCGCGCGTACCGCCGGTGCCGCCCGTTCCCGCCGTGCCTCCGCCGGCTCCGGCCGTTCCGGTCGCGCCGGCCGTCCCACTGGTCGCGCCGGCCCCGCCTCCCGTTCCGGCAATCGCGCCGCCGGTCCCCCCCAGCGAACCGCCCATACCCGTCGTCGGCGCCGCCGTGCCTCCCGTCCCCGCGGTCGCTCCGCCTGCTCCCGCACCGCCGCCGGTGCCCGCGTGGCTGCCACCGGTCGCGGCGTCGCCGGGCGGCGAATCCGAGCTCGGAATCGAGCAGCCGATGACCGTACCCAGGCACACGGTCAGCACTTTCAGCGACCTCATTAGGCCGCTATTCCCGCATCTAAGCCCTCCGGATCACTCCTTTTCGGTCCGGCTCCGTCAGCGAGCCGGCCAGATCAGCCGGCTGGCGGCGGGCCGGTGGATGATGTAGCTGGCGAGGCCGCCCAGGAGGACCAGCGCGGCGCCCAGCTGGGATAGGGCCAGCGTGTGGCCAGGGAAGGCGACATAGATGTTGAGCGCCGCCAGCCCGACCCCCAGCGTCGCGCCGACCCCGGCGACGGCGGCGGCCGCCTTCAGGGGCTGCAGCAGCTGGGCGCCGGCTTCGCCCGCCGCAGTCAGCCTCTCCCACAGCAACTGCTCGAGGCGCCAGTAGGTGACGACGACCGGAATGATCTCCAGCGTCAGGAAAGCCGACGTTAAGAGGCCGCCCACCATCGGCGCGGCGATCCGCTTCATGACGTCGGCGCCCGAGCTGGTAGCCCACAGCAACGGCACCAGACCGATCAGCATCGTCGACACGGTCATCAGCTTCGGCCGAACGCGCTGGACCGTGCCTTCCATGGTGGCGGCGATGATGTCGTCCAGGTTGCGGATCATCCCGGCCGCCTTGCGCCGCTGAAAGGCGTGGTCGATGTACACGATCATCACGATGCCGGTCTGCGCCGCCAGCCCGACCAGCGCGATGATGCCGACCCACACCGCCGTCGACAGGCGGTAGTCGAGCAGCCACATCAGCCACGCGCTGCCGACCAGCGCGAACGGGATCGACTGCAGGATGATCAGCACCTGGACGAAGTTCCTGAACTGCAGAAACAGCAGCAGGGCGACGATCAGCAGCGTCACCGGAATGACGATCTTCATGCGCTGGAGCATCTGGGCGAGCTGCTCGTACTGGCCGGTCCACTTGAGGAAGTAGCCGGCCGGCATCTTCAGCTCGCCGCTGGCCATCGCGTTCGCGACGACCGCCTTGGCCTCGTTGACGTAGCCGCCGATGTCGCGCTGGCCCTGGTCGATGTCGACGTACACGTAACCGACCAGCAGGCCGGCCTCGTCGCGCACCATGGGCGGGCCGCCGGTGATTTTGATGTCGGCGATCTGGCCGAGCGGGACGAAGGATCGACCGCCGCTGGACGCGCCAGGCGCCACGAGGCCACCGACCGGCGGCGCCATTCCGCCGCCCAGCGACGGCATCGAACCACCGTTGCTCATCGGCGCGTGCTCCATCAGCCCGGCCGACGGCATGTCCGTCGCCGACGGCGGGCCGCTGGGCAGACGCGGCCGCAGCGAACTGCCGCCCGGCGAGGCGCCGCCGCCCATGCCCTCCATGTTCTGCGCCAGGAAGATCGGATTCGGCCACCCGAGCGCGCCGGCGGACGCGAACGCGGTGTTGCCGCGCGGCGTTTCCAGCGCGCCCTGCGTGCCCATCGGCGCGCCGCTGCCGCCCATCGAGCCGCCTCCGCTGCCGGGGCCGATCGGGACCAGCACCTGCCGGAGCGACTCGAGGTTGCTGCGCAGGTCCTGCGGGTAACGAACGTTGATCGAGAAGCGGTTCCGTCCCTCGACGGTGGTTCCGATCGGCGCGCCGCCGATGGCGCTCTCGATGACGCGCTCGACGTCGGCGACGCGCAGCCCGTAGCGCGCCAGCTCGTCGGGCTTGGGAATGATGTCCAGGTACAGCCCGCCCAGGTTGCGTTCATAGAGGACGCTGCGCGTGCCGCGAATCGGCGCCAGCAGGTGCTCGAGCGAGACGCCGACCTTCTCCACCTCGTTGAGGTCGGTCCCGAACACCTTCACGCCGATCGGCGTCCGCACGCCCGTCGTCAGCATGTCGACGCGCGTCTTGATCGGCATCGTCCAGGCGTTGGTCCACCCGGGGAACTGCATCTTGCCGTTCATCTCCGTGGTCAGCTCGTCCCAGCTGAGCGGTTTCTCCTCGGGCCAGAACGGCCGGAACACCGGCTTCAGCCAGCCGGGCGTCCAGCCCGAGTACCAGCGGTCGTGGTGCTTCTTGCGCCACTTCTCCGGCGGGCGAAGCTGCACCGTCGTCTCCACCATCGTGATCGGCGCCGGATCCGTCGCGCTCTCGACGCGCCCGATCTTGCCGAACACCGTCTCGACCTCGGGGAAGGTGCGCAGGATGCGGTCCTGGTACTGGAGTTGCCGCTTCGCCTCCTCGATCGAGATGTTGGGGAAGGTGATCGGCATGTAGAGCAGATCGCCCTCGTTGAGGGGCGGCATGAACTCGTTGCCCAGCCGCATCGCCACCGGGATGGCGGACGCGACCGCGAGCAGACCGATCGCGACAGTGGACCACGGCCGGCGCAGCGCCACATAGACGAACGGTTCGTACAGCCGGATCAGGAAGCGCGAGACGGGGTGCTCGCGCTCCGGCTTGATCTTTCCGCGGATGAACAGGTCCTGCAGCGCGGGCGCGAACGTGATCGACAGCAGCGCCGAGATCAGCATGACGAACGTCTTCGTGTAGGCGAGCGGCTTGAACAACCGTCCCGCCTGCCCGGACAGCGTGAACACCGGCAGGAACGCCACCGCGATGATCAGCAGCGAGAAGAAGATCGCCGGCGTCACCTCCTTCGCGGCCTCGATGAGCAGGCGGCGGCGATCGGCGCCGGGCGGCGCGTGTTCAAGCTTCTTGTGCCCGGCTTCGATCATGACGATCTGGGCGTCGACGGTTGCGCCGATCGCGATGGCGATGCCGCCCAGGCTCATGATCGTCGACGGGATGTCGAGCAACGCCATCGGGATGAACGCCAGCGCGACGCTGATCGGCAGCGACAGGATCGGCAGCAAGGCGCTGCGGAAGTGCAGCAGGAACAGCATGATGACCAGGCTGACGACGATCGCCTCCTCCCTCAGCGCGTGTTTCAACGTGTCGATCGATCGCTCGATCAGACCGGACCGGTCGTACGCGATCGTCAGCTCGACGCCTTCGGGGAAGCTGGGCTTGAGGTCCGCGATCTTCTTCTTGACGCGTTCGATGACGTCCAGCGCGTTCTCGCCGTAGCGCGTGACCACCACCGCGCCGACGGCCTCGCCCTCGCCGTTCCATTCCAGCAGCCCGCGCCGGATGTCGGGACCGAAGCGGACCGTGGCCACGTCCTTGACCAGCAACGGCGTACCGCTGGGACCGCTGGCGCGTAGGGCGATCTTCTCGATCGCGCCGAGGTCGTGGATGTAGCCGCGCCCGCGCACGTAGTACTCGCGGCCCGAGAACTCGATGATGCGGCCGCCCACGTCGTTGTTCGACTGGCGAATGGCGTCGATCACCTCGCTCAG
>Ga0207645_10004081_pt1 | contig 10863 bp, 9 predicted proteins | sample KBSM53metaG_FD_184331 | JGI IMG/M metagenome (GOLD analysis project Ga0207645, IMG submission 184331) | Miscanthus rhizosphere microbial communities from Kellogg Biological Station, Michigan, USA - KBS M5-3 metaG (SPAdes) (version 2) | ecosystem: Host-associated > Plants > Roots > Rhizosphere >...
GACGATGTCGTTCGGGTCGTCGGGGCGGGTCCCCTCGTAGCGGAAGGGACCGAGCACCTTGCCGGGCAGCAGCCGCGCGGCGGCGGCCCGATATGTGCCGTCGGCGCTGCGCGCGGCGCGCTCGAGCACGGCATCCACGTCGCCGCGGCGCATCGGTGTGCGCTTGCCGTTCGGGCGGCGCATCGTGGCGCCCGAATCGATCACGAGGCGCTGCGGATCGACCGTCGTGATGTAGGTCTCGACCTGGTTGTAGCCGAGCGCCCAGAACAGCTTGCTGGCGATGACGATCGCGGCCGTGGCCCCTTCGGCGTAGCCTGGCGCGTCGAACGAGACGAACCACGTCTCGCCGTTGGCGTCCCTGGCGGTGAAGCCCGGCGAATAGCCCGAGCTCTTCTCGCGAATGACGGTCCAGCGCTCGGGGTTCGGCTTCTCGCCGACGTGCGGCCCGCGCGCGAGGTCGTCCTCGGAGAGGCGCCGCGGCAGGATCCGGTTGGTGAACCAGCCCGAGTCCGGCAGCTCGTCGATGGTGTTGATGTTTCCGGCGGGCGTGTTCGCCGGCTGCAGCCGCGGCGTCACGAACAGGTTGTAGGAGATGTCGTACATCAGGCCGATGTCGCCCGCCTGCGCGCGCGACGCGTCCTGGCTTTCCGGCTCGCGCGCGATCGGGTCGTCAGCGTAGAAGCGTGGCGCGGTCGCGTGCAGCGACGCGGCGCCGCAGGCGATGGCGAGGAGCAGCCGCGCGGCGGGCCGGCAGAGGCGATGAACAGTGGGCACCATGGGACCTCAGAAAGCGGCCTTCGACGAGAACACCAGCGCGAGGCCTTCGTTGCTCTTCGCGAACTCGATCCTGAGCGGCGTCGCCAGCGGGCTGTGCAGGCGGAAGCCGATGCCGTAGTCGCTCTTCAGCTGTCCCGACGCGAGATCGCTGCGGCGCGCCGACACGCGGCCGGCGTCGTAGAACAGCGCCATGTCGAGGAAGCGGTTGGCCAGGACACGCCAGTCCGCCTGCAGCAGCAGGCTGTTCAAGTCGCGGAAGCGCCAGCTCGGAAAGCCGCGCAGCGACGACCCGCCGCCGAGCGCCGGCAGCATGAAGAACGGAATCACCTGCCCGTCGGCGGCGTTGGCCAGCTCGAGGCGGCCGTGCACCGAGAGCACCCAGGCGTCGCGCATGACCGGCACGTGCTGCACCACGTCGTAATCGGTGCGCCTGAACCCGAAGGCCTCGTCCTGATCGCGGAAATCATGGAAGACGATCGAATACGCGCCGCCCGCGCGCGCGTAGCCCGGCGAGGGGCGCCAGTCGATCGCGCCGCCGGCGTGCGTGTGGAGGTAGACCGGGTTGCTGTCGAGCCCCTGCAGCGTCGCCGGCGTGTAGACCTCGTCCACCGACGGCGCCGATCCCGAGCCTGCGCCCTGGTTCCACTGCGAAATCTCGGCCCCGGCGAGCAGCGCGAAGACTTTCCGTGTCGGCCGGAACGCGATCTCGGCCGCTCCATACGGCTGATCGAAGCTGTAGTTGGCGCGGTCCTGCTTCGAGGTGTTCTCGGTGCCGATGCCGTAGAAGCCGACCTGCGTCGCCTCGCGCCAGCCGCCGAGCAGGGTCAGCGTGGCGTGCCGATCGAGGAACCGCGGCGCCATGAACGCCGCTTCGATCCGCTTGTAGCCGGAGAAGGTGAAGCTGCCGCGCAGGTCGAGGAGGTTGTAGGAGCTGACGTGGGTGATGTAGCCGGCGCCCAGGGTGAAGCCGCCGCCGGCGTACGCGCTCTGGAAGAACGGATGCACGTGCAGGCGGCCGCTCACCAGCAGATCCTCGACGCGATCGAGGGTTTCTTCGACCTTGCCCGGCTCGAAGGGATGCAGCGCGGTCGCCTTCTGCGCCTGCGCCTGCTCGATTGCCGCCGTCCGGCTCGCCGGAGGTGCGGTGGTCTCCTGCGCGCGCGCGTCGGCGGCGACGCCGCAGACCGCGATCAGCGCGCCGACGGCGCACGCCGAGAGCGAACGTGATGGGGTGGTCAGCGTCACGGCGCGACGATATGCGGCGCATCCTGCTGCGGCTATGCGGATCCGGCACGAGCGGCGCGCGCGCCCGACTGCCGAAAACGCATAGTCGAGCCTCGACGGGATCCCTACGCTCATTCGCAACCAAGGAGTTGCCGTGACAGTTCGCCTTGCCGGTTTCGCCATGCTGCTCGCCTCGTCGCTGGCCGCCGTTCCGATCCAGGAGCCGGCTGAAGTGCTCGACATCGTCGCGACGATCACGCCCGCCGGCAGCGCCTCGGGCGGCCGCGCGAGCGGCGGGATTACCGTGCCGATGGTGATCACGATCGATCGCTATTCACCGGAGCGCGCGCGCAACTCGATGACCGACGCGCTGAAGTTCCGCGGCTATCCCGGCTTCCTCGAAGCGCTCCGCGCCGCGCCGCGTGCCGGCTCGGTCGAGGCGGCGGGGCAGTCGTTCGTGATCCGCTGGGCCCGCCAGGTGGACGCGGCTGCCGGCCGCACCATCTCGATCGTCACCGACACGCCGGTGTATTTCGTCGGCGGCGGGCGGCGCGGCGCCAAGCCGACCGCCGGCTACGAGGTGGCCGTCGCGCTGCTGACGCTCGACAAGTCGGGGCACGGCACGGGGACGATGGCGGCCGCGGCGCGGGTGAAGCCGGGCGGCGAGACCGGCGTGCGCATCGACGACTACGCCGAGACGCCGGTCAAGCTGGCGGCGACGGTGCGCGGCGCGAAATGATCGAGCGGCGGCGCGCTGCCGATTCCGCATAGTCCGGGCGCCGGCGCTGCCGCTACCGTTCATGTCGACACGTCGCCGCGCAGCGTGTCGGACGGGCGCTCGCCGAACAGCAGGCTGTAGGTCGCGGCGAACCGTCCCAGCTCGAAGAACCCGTAGTCGGTGGCGATGCGCGTGACGGTCGACTCGCCGGGGCGGGCGTTCTCGAGCGCCTGACGCACGGCCTCCATGCGGCGCCGGGTCAGATAGCGCTTCGGGCTGGTCCCGCAGACCTCGTGACAGGCGTTGCGCAGGCTGCGCTCGCTGACGCCGGTGGCGTCGCAGAGCCGCGCCATCTGGATCGGTTCGTCGAGGTGCCCGAGGAGGAAGGCGTCGAGCCGCTTGACAATCTGTCGCGCCGGAACGCGGGCACGTCCTGGTCGGGACGGAGAGGAGATGATCTGGTCCATGTTGACAGTCCTGCCTGACGCTTCGAACGGTACGGCGTCCGCGGCTGGTACAGAACTGCCAACAGTTGGAGAGGTGCCCGGCAAAACTGACAGGTTCCCGTCGGGCGGATTATCGGGGGACCGTGCCCCGGGGGCGAGAGGCGACGCGGGGTCAGCGATCCGGTTGGAGATACGGCTCGATCCGGGAAGAGACGAAGCGCCGCCCTTCGAGCGCCGCGCGAATCGCCGGCACCAGGTCCTGGACCAGCGAAATCTTGGCCACGTAGCCGCTCACGCCCGCGTCCCACGCCGCGTCCAGCAGGTCCGCTTCGCTGAACGCGGTCATGCACACGACCGGCACCAGCGATCCGCGATGGCGGATGCGGGCCGCCGCTTCGAGGCCGCCCATGCCCGGCATGCAGACGTCCAGCACCAGCACGTCGGGGTGCAGGGACGCCTCCGCCTCGACCGCCTCCGCGCCGTCGTGCGCGGTGCCGACCACGCTGAACTCCCCATCCAGCATGGCGACGACCCGATCCAGCACCGGCTGGTGGTCGTCGGCCACGAGGACGCGCGGGAGGGCGCCGTTACTCACGCGTCATACCCTAGCGGCCCCGCTGAGATGTGTCTATTCGCAAAGTGTGTCATTCGCCCCCTGGAAAATGTGCATGCCACAACTTCACCAACTATCAGAGGGAGGAGGACACGTGGACGCCAGGACGCGCGCCGCGGCCGCCATCGCTGAGGCGCAGGGCGACCTCGACCGGGCCCTGGCCGAGATCGACGCCATCCAGACATTCAACCCGATGCTGGTCGGTCTCGTCGCGCACTCGCTGAGCAACTACATCACCGTCACCACCGCGACCGTCGAGATGCTCCAGCTCGCGCTGCGCGACCATCCCAGCCCCGACATCACCGTCTGGCTGGAGGGAATCGGCCATACCGCCGACCTGATGCAGCACACCGTCAGCCGGCTGGTCGCGATGTCGGTGCCGCGCGACTTTCCCTTGAAGCTGGAACGCGTCAACATCGGCGTGCTGATGGGGCGTGCGTGCGAGTATTATCGGCGGCGGACCGCGGCGCAGCACCTGCGCCTCACCTGCGACGCGGCGCCGGTTCCGCTGGTGTCGGGCGACCGCGTCGCACTCGCCGCCGTCGCCGACAACCTGCTGGCCAACGCGGTCAGCGTGTCGAAGCCGTACGGCACGATCCAGGTGCGGATGACCGAGGAATCAGGGACGGTGGCGTGCACGATCACCGATGCGGGCCCGGGCCTGACAAAAGAGCAGGTCGAGCGGCTGTTCAGCGCGCCGTTGACGCCCCCGGCCGCACCCGGTCCGGACCACCGTGCCGCCACCTACGCCGTGGCGCTCGCGGACGAATACCTGCGGCGCATGGGCGGCGGGCTGGAGTGTGAAAGCGAACCCGGCGTCGGCACCTCGTTCACGTTCCGCGTGCGGGCCGCCGACTAGAGATAGAGGGCTGCACCTTGCCGAAACCCCGTGTCATTCTCGCCGACGATCACACCCTGCTGCTGGAGGCGTTCGAGAAGCTCCTGGCGCCCGAGTGCGACATCGTGGCGAAGGTCGCCGACGGACGCGCGCTGCTGGCCGCCGTGCGCGAACATCATCCCGACGTCGTCGTCCTGGACCTGGCGATGCCGCTCCTCAACGGCATCGACGCCGCCCGCCAGATCAAGCAGGAAGATCGATCGGTCAGGCTCGTCTTCGTGACCATGAACGAGGATCCGGACCTCGCGGCGGAAGCGCTGCGCGCCGGCGGCACCGCCTACCTGCTGAAGCGTTCCGCAGGCTCCGAGCTGCTCACCGCGATCCGCGAGGCGATGAAACACCGGTCCTACGTCACGCCATTGGTGATGGAAGGCATGCTCGGATCGCTGATGCACCCGACGGGCACCGACAGCTCGTCGCGGCAGCTGACGGCACGACAGCGCGAAGTCCTGCAGCTGCTGGCCGAGGGAAAGTCCATGAAAGAGGTGGCCAGCGTCCTGAACGTGACCGCCCGCACGATCGCCTTCCACAAGTACCGGATGATGGAGCAGTTGAACATCAAGACCAACGCGGAGCTCATCCAGTACGCCATCCGCCACCACCTTATATAAAGGTCACGGGCCCCCGCCTGACCGCGTGGCACGTCGGGATCCTGACATTCCAGTTTGTAAGTCGTTGGATGTGAACTAGTTGCCCAAGCTCGGCTGGCACATTTACCAGTAGTCTCACGGCCCGTCGAGGCATAGACTACGGCCTCGCCGATGCCGAATACCGATCGCCGGGCCGCGGCCCGCTCGCGTGTTGGTGTCGCCCTGCTGGTGCTGTTCGGACTGACAGCGCTGCCCGCGGCGGCTGCCGGTACGCGGAACGTCCTGATCATCCGCGGCGAATCGCCCGACCTTCCGGGCGGCCGCATCATCGTCGACACGATCGAAGCGACGGTCCGGCGCGGCTCGACGACGCCGGTGGAGTTCTACGTCGAAACCATCGACACGGGCCGCTTCACCGGGCCGCTCTACGAGCGCCGGCTCGCCGATCTGTTCGCGGAGAAATACAGCGCGCTCCCCCTCGATCTCGTGGTCGCCTTCAGCGAGCCGGCCGTCCAGTTCGTGATGCGCGAGCACGATCGCCTCTTTGCCGGAACCCCGCTCCTGTTCGGCCTGGTCGAACCGCGTTCGATCGACGAGCGCGTCGTTCCGAAGAACGCGGCCATCGTCTACGCGCAAGTCGACGCGGCCTCGACGGTGCGCCTGGCGCTGCAGCTCTTTCCCTCCACCCGCAAGGTCTACGTCGTCGGCGGCAGTTCCCGGTTCGACCGGGGGTGGCAGGGGCTGATCCGTAACGACTTGAAAGTGCTCAGCGGGAAGGTCGGGATCGAGTACGACTTCGATTCGTCGCTGCCCGATCTCGTGCGCAAGGTCGCAGCCCTGCCCCCGCACACGGTGGTGTTGTTCACGTCGATGACCCGTGACGGCGCGCAGGCGCCGCAGCGGCCGATCGACGCCGTGGAGGCGCTGCGCGCGGCGACGCGCGCGCCGATCTTCGGCATTGCCAGCACGCAGCTCGGGCACGGGATCGTCGGCGGCGCCCTGCTCGACCTGGATCGGCACGGCGCCGATCTCGGCCGCGAGGCGGCCGGGCTGATCGCGGGCGAGCGCCCGGCGCGCCACGCGACGGTGGCCAACGCCGTCGTCGACTGGCGGGAGCTCGCGTCGCACGATGTGTCCGTCGCGGCGGTCCCGGCCGGAACCTTCATTGCCTTCCGCGAGCCCAGCCTGTGGGAACGCGAACGCGGCAAGATCCTCTTCGTCGGCGGCGTCGGCGTGGCGCAGACGGCGTTGATCCTGGCGCTCGTCCGCATCGTGCAGCGCCGGCGCGAAGTGCAGCGGCTGGTGGAGCGCCGCCTGCGCTTCGAGCGTCTCGTGGCCGAGCTGTCGTTGACGTTGTCGGCCGTGCCTCCCGACGACATCGACGCGGCGCTGGACGCGGCCCTGGCGCGCGTGGCCGGGGTGCTCGAGGTCGATCACATCTGGCGGTGGGATCGCGATACGCCGGCGGAGCGGGAATGGTATTCGGTGGCGCTGCGCGCGGGCGAGGCGGCGAGCTTCACCGGGATGTCGGACCTTCCGCCGGGAGTGCAGCAGCGCGTCCACCGTGTCGGCATCGAGGCGCGCAGTGCGGTCGCGGTACCCCTCTCGTCGGCCGGCGTCATCTGGGGCGCGCTGTTCGGCATCTCCAGTGATGCGCCGATCTCGCAGCAGGCGCTGGCGCCGCAGCTGGGCGTCATCGCGGCGCTGGTCGCGACCGTGGTGCAGCGCAAGCAGGCGGAGCACGCGCTCGCGAGCAGCGATCGGTTGAAAGGGGCGATTCTCGATTCGCTTCCGGCGCAGGTCGCCGTCCTCGATCGCGACGGCGTCATCATCGGCGTCAACGGCGCGTGGAACGACGTCGGGTCGACGCACGGCATGCCGTTCGGGCGGTCGATCGAGGTGGGCCACAATTATCTGCACGCGTGCGAATCGGCGCAGCGCAACGGGTGCGCCGCGTCGAGCGAGGCCCTCCCGGCGATCGAGGCTGCCTGCCACGGCGAGTCCTCGAGCCGCGAAGTCGAGTATCACTACGACGTCGACGGCGCCCTGCGATGGTTCCTGATGACGGCGGAACCGCTGCGCCGGCCGGAAGGGGGCGCGGTCGTCACGCACTGGGACATCACGACCCGCAAGGTCAGCGAGATGGCGCTGCGCGAGAGTGAAGACCGGTTCCGCGTCATGGCCGACGCCCTGCCGATCGCCGTCTGGCTGGTCGACACCGACGCCTCGTGCACGTATCTGAACAAAGTCTGGCTCGAGACGACCGGCCGTACGATGGAGCAGGATGCCGGGGCCGGCTGGCTGGACTCGGTGCACCCCGCCGATCGCGGCCCGACGATGGACACCTTCATGCGCGCGTTCCGCGCGCGCGCGCCGTTCAAGATGGAATACCGGCTGCGCACGCGCGACGGACGCTATCGCTGGTTCCTCGACACGGGCGTGGTGCGGTCCGGTTCCGACGGCGCGTTCCTCGGCTACATCGGCGGCTGTGCCGACATCCACGAGCGGATGGAGGCGGAGCGCCTGCTGCGCGACTTGAGCCGGCGCCTGATGCAGGCGCAGGACGACGAGCGCCGGCGCATCTCCCGCGAGCTCCACGATCATCTCAGCCAGGAGCTGGCGTTGCTCGCGGTGCAGCTGCAACAGCTCGTCGTACAGCCACCGGCGTCGTTGGACGGGTTCATCATGCCGTTGCAGGACGCGTGGCGGCGCACCGCGGAGATCGCCAGCGACGTCCATGGCATCTCGCATCGGCTCCATCCCTCGAAGATGGAAGCGCTGGGTCTCGTGGCGACGATCCAGGCGCACTGCCGCGACTCGAGTCGGCAGGGGCGGCCGGTGACCTTCCGCGAGACGAACGTCCCGAAGATTTCTCCCGATCGCGCGCTCAGTCTCTACCGCGTCCTCGAAGAAGCGCTCGGCAACGTCTTCCGCCACAGCGGCGCCAGCGGCGCGCACGTGACGCTGGTCGGGCTCGACCACCAGGTCGTCTTGCGCGTGTCCGACGACGGCGCCGGCTTCGTGAACGACGGGGAGAAGACGGCGGGTCTCGGCCTGGTCAGCATGCGCGAGCGCGTCGAATCGCTGAACGGCCGCCTCTCGATCGTGTCGGTGCCCGGAAACGGGACGGTCGTCGAGGCGCGCATCCCGCTCGACCCGGCGCGCGACCTGCGCGGCGTGGAGAGCGACGCTCCAGCCGACACCGCGTCGACCCTCCGCGTGGTCGCCGGCGGGCGTGCCGAATCTGCATAGCTGGACCGGCGCCGCGCTCCGTAGAGTACGGCGCATGCACGTACATTCAGCCTGTGTTCAGCGGCGGATCGCGCGCGGCGTGACCGCCATGATCGTGGTGTGGGGTGTGGCCGTCGGGCATCCGTCCGCGCAGGGCAAGCCCAGGAAGCAGACGGCACCCGAGACGTTCAGTGCGCGCCTGAGCGTCGGCGCGCAGGAAGGGCGTGGCGACGCCTACGTCACCATTCGCGTCGACCGGTACACCGCTCCCAAAGACATCGACGTCATGGAGAAGGCGCTCAAGGAAGGCGGCTCCGCGGCCTTCGTCGTGGCGCTGAAGCGCGCGCCGATCGTCGGGCACATCGAGGCCGGCAACAAGTCGTTCTCGATCCGCTGGGCCCGCGAAAAGCCCAGCGACACGGGACGCGTCATTTCGCTGGTGGTCGATTCGCCGGTCTACTTCGTCGGTGGCGGAGTCCCCGGGGCGAAATCGCGCGAGGGTTTCGACACCGCCGTCGTGCAGCTGACGATGGACTCGTCGGGCCTCGGCGAAGGCCGCATGGCCGCCGCCGCGAAGGTCAAGCCGGGCGGCGCCACCGGAGTCGACATCGAAGCCTACGACGCCGAACCGGTGAAGCTGACGTCGGTGAAGCGACAGATCTCATGAGGAGGCCGCCTGTGCCAGTTCGCACCTTGACCGCCGCGCTGATCGTGGCTGCCGTCGTGGCGGCGCCGGGCGCGCAATCGATGACCAGGCCCGGGGCGCCGGAATCGTTCCGCGCCAACGGACAGATCCTCGGCGCCGCGGGCGGCGCCGCCACCGCGATCCATATCCAGATCGACAAGTACACTTCCGACGCCGATCACGCCGCACTCGCCGACGCCTTGAAACAGGGCGGCAACGAGGCGTTCGTGGCCGCGCTGCGCAAGGCCCCGAAGATCGGATCGCTCAAGGTGGGGAACCGCTCCGTCGCGATCCACTGGGCGCGCGAGCAGGCGCAGGGCGGCGGCCGCCGCATCGCCGTGGCGACCGCGGAGCCGGTCTTCTTCGCCGGAGCCGGCGCGGTCGATGCGAAGCCGACCGCCGGCTACGACGTCGCCGTCGCCGAGTTCACCGTCGACAGCACCGGACTGGGCAAGGGATCGATGGCGCCGGCCGCGAAGGTCAAGGCCGGCGGCCCCACCGGCGTCGAGATCGAAGACTACTCGGGCAAGAAGATCGAGCTCGTCACCGTCTCCCGCAATCTCCCCGGCAAGTAATCCGCTAAAAAAACGCCGCGCGGTTCGCTCCGCGCGGCGTTTCCTTCACTCTCCCGGCCAGTCTCCTAGCTGCCGACTTTCTTTCCCGCGTACGGGTTGCCGCCGAGCGCGTTGGAGATGTCCGCGATCGCGCGCTGCGCCCGGATGCTGTTGCCGGCGTCGTCGAGCGGCGGCGACACGACGGCGATGCCGAACTTGCCCGGCGACACCGCGATGATGCCGCCGCCGACGCCGCTCTTGGCGGGCAGGCCGGTGTGATACAGCCACTTGCCGGAATCGTCATAGAGGCCGGCCGTCGCCATCACCGCGAGCACGCCCGGCACCTTCTCGACGTCGAGCACCTTCTTCTTCGTGACCGGGTTGGTGCCGCCGGCGGCGAGCGTGGCCGCCATGTTGGCCAGGTCCTGCGCGTTGACGCCGATGGAGCACTGCTTCGTGTAGAGGTCGACGGCCTGCTGCCAGTTCGACTTGATGTAGCCGTAGGCCAGCATCAGCGCGCCGATCGCCTGGTTGCGCTGGTTGGTGTCCGACTCCGACTTGTAGACGTCCTGCAGCACCGTCAACGGCCGTCCCGCGGCGTCGTTGTGGAACCCGATGATCTTCTTCCAGACCTCGTCGGAGCTGCCTCCCTTGACCATGCTGGTGGCCGAGATGGCGCCCGGGTTGACGAGCGGGTTCATCTCGGGCGCGCCGGCTCCCTGCACCACCTTCACCGACTCGACGGCGATGATCGAGTTGAAGCGGGCGCCGGTGGCGTCCACGCCGATGCGCTTTTCAATCGCGTCGAGCCCCTGCTCCTGGATGACCTGCGCCATGGTGAAGACCTTGGAGATCGACTGGATCGAGACTTCGGTTTTCACGTCGCCGGCGGTGAACACCTTGCCGTCCACCGTCACCAGTGCGATGCCGAACAGGTTCGGATCGACCTTGGCGAGGGCAGGAATGTAGTCGGCGTTCTTGCCCTCCTGGAGCGTCTTGTATTTGGCGTAGGCCGCGTCGACGGCCTGCTGCGGCGACGGCGCCGTCTGCGCCGCCAGTGTGACGGCCGCGCCGATGGCAGCCAGCAGGCAGAGAGCGGCGAGCGGTTTCGTACGGGTCTTCATCAT
>Ga0207645_10004082_pt1 | contig 10862 bp, 9 predicted proteins | sample KBSM53metaG_FD_184331 | JGI IMG/M metagenome (GOLD analysis project Ga0207645, IMG submission 184331) | Miscanthus rhizosphere microbial communities from Kellogg Biological Station, Michigan, USA - KBS M5-3 metaG (SPAdes) (version 2) | ecosystem: Host-associated > Plants > Roots > Rhizosphere >...
GGGTGACGATTGGCGGCGTACTCCAGCTCGGATTGCTGCTCGTGGCCTGCAAACGCGCCGGAATTGTCCTGAAGCTGCGCCGGCCCCGCATGACTCCCGGAGTCCGCCAATTCATTCGCGTCGTCATCCCGGCGACGCTGGGCGCGGGCGTCTATCAGATTAGCGCCTTCATCGACACATTCTTCCTGGCGAGGATTGGCACCGGCGCTCTGAGTTATTTCAACTATGCCGACCGCTTGAACCAGTTGCCGCTCGGAGTGATCGGCGCCGCGCTCGGCACCGCCATCCTGCCGCAAGTCAGCAGGCATGTTGGCGCTAATGAGCCCGAGAAGGCGGCACGGGTCCAGGGCCAGGCGGCGGAGCTGGCAATGCTGCTGTGCTTGCCCGCCGCGCTTGCGCTGGCAGTGAGCGCGGGACCGCTTGCATCCGCATTATTTCAGGGTGGCCGATTCACCGCCGAGGATGCGCAGCTCACCGCTCTCACCCTGTCTATCATCGTGTTGGGCCTTCCGGCCTATGTTCTGGTCAAGGTGCTGACACCCGGCTTCTACGCGCGCCAGGACACGGCCACCCCCGTCAAGATCGCCTGCATCGTGCTGGTGGCCACCGTCGTACTGAACTTCGTCCTCATCCCGCCATTCAAGATTGCCGGCCTCGCGGCTGCCATCGCCATTTGCTCCTGGCTTAACTGCCTGATGCTTTACACTGTGCTGCATCGTCGCGGCCATTTCCGGATCGAGGGATGGCTTGCTAACCGGATCGCCAGGCAGCTGCTGGCCGGCGCGCTGATGGTTGGCGCGCTCTACGCGATCAAGCTAACCATCCCCGGCTGGTTCACCGGCTCGGCCGGTCATCGGCTTGTCGGCGTCATGGCCTTGGTCGGTGGCGGCATGGCCGTCTATTTCCCCGCCGTGTGGATTTTGGGCGGCATGGACAAGGAAGACATCCAGGCGTTGTTGCGCCGGCGCGGCAAGCGCGGGAGTGATTCGGTATGAGCAACACCATGCGCGTCGTTTCCGGCATCCAGCCGACCGGCGACCTGCACCTCGGCAACTTGCTCGGAGCGATCCTTCGCTGGGTGCGCATGCAGGATGAGGCCGAATGCCTGTTCTTCCTTGCAGACCTGCATGCACTGACGGTCGATATCGAGCCCGCGCAGCTGCGTTCGAATGTCCGCGAAATGGCGGCGGCACTGATTGCCAGCGGCATCGATCCGGCCAAATCGACCCTGTTCGCGCAAAGCGCCGTGCCGGCGCACGCCGAGCTTTGCTGGATCCTCAATGGTACCGCCCGCATGGGTTGGCTGAACCGGATGACGCAATGGAAGGACAAGGCCGGCAAGAACCGGGAGGGCGCATCGGTTGCGCTCTTCGACTATCCGGTGCTGCAGGCGGCCGACGTCCTGGTCTACCAGGCGACGCACGTCCCGGTCGGCGAAGACCAGAAGCAGCATATCGAGCTGGCTCGCGACATTGCGCTCAAATTCAACAACGACTTCGAAGTGGAGCTGTTCATTCCGCCGGAGCCGTACATTGGCGGCGGCACGGCGGCACGGGTCATGTCATTGCGTGACGGCACGGCGAAGATGTCGAAATCGGATCCGTCCGAGCAGAGCCGCATCCACCTTACGGACAGCGACGACTTGATCGCGCAGAAGATCCGCAAGGCAAAGACCGATCCCGAGCCATTGCCAGACGATCCAGCCAAGCTCGAAGGACGGCCAGAAGCGAAGAACCTGGTTGGCATCTATGCGGAGATGACAGGCGATACGCCCGCAAACGTGCTGAAACACTTCGCCGGCCAGGGATTTGGGGCATTCAAGCCGGCGCTCGCCGATGCCGCAATCGCCCTCCTGGCGCCTTTGCGCGAACGGCTGATGGAACTGCGGCGCGACGAAGCTGCGCTTGACGCCATCCTGGACGCCGGTGCTGAAAGAGCTGTGGCGCTCGCCGCTCCAACGTTGGCCGAAGCCTATAGGGCGGTAGGTCTCGGCCGGTAAGCCATTGAGTTGCCAAGACGACTTTCGCGCTTCATCGCCTATTCAGCACGTTTCATGGTATAAGTACCTATTGTCATAGACCTTTGCTCAGGCGAAATAGCGAAGGTCTCATCAGATGGGTGGCTGATTATGCGTACTTATAGACTCGCCGCAGCTGCGCTGCTTGGCATTTCGGCACTGGGCCTTTCCGCCTGCGCCACCGGTCTTCGAACCGAAGTCTCCCGCTTTCAGGCTATGCCTGCTCCGCAAGGGCAAAGCTTCTACATCATGCCGATGAATCCGGCCGACCAGGGCGGGCTGGAATTCTCCGGCTATGCCGAGCAAGTTTCTCAGAACCTGCAAGCCATTGGCTACACCCGGGCTCCAACGCTCGGTCAGGCTACGTTGGTTGTCAACGTCGGCTATGGCGTCAGCGACCCTCAGACGGAAATCGTCAGCTACCCGTCTCACTTCGGGTACGGCTCCGGCTATTGGGGTCATGGATACGGGTGTTGCCGGGGCTGGGGCCGGGGCTACTCTTTCGGTTGGAACGACCCCTTCTGGTACGGTGGCGGTGGGTTCTACAACGATATCCGCAGCTACACTTATTACGTGACGCAGCTGGACCTCAACATTCGGCGCAAGGTCGACAATATCGCCCTGTTCGAGGGAAAGGCGATGGCCCGTTCCCGAACGGCCGCGTTGAACAAGACCGTGCCGAGCCTGGTCGAGGCGATGTTCACCGGCTTCCCCGGCAATTCGGGTGAAACGGTTAAGATCACGGTCCCGCCCGAAGGCAAGCAAACCGCTGCCGCTTCTTACTGAGCGATGGGCAAACAGGTAGGGCCCGCCTAGTCCGGGTTCCCATCAAGGAATAACTTTGATGGGGTCCTTCGCTAGGCGGGCCCTCGACCAGTTGGGGACTGGACCTCTCTTCCGCCGGGCGCCTGCGGGCGCTCGCTACCCCCCAAGATCAGCCCTCCAGCTGGCGCGTCAGCAATCGGATGTCGGCATCAAGCTCGGAATCCGCGGCGCGGAGCCGCTCGATCTGCTTGACCGCATGAATCACAGTCGTGTGGTCGCGACCGCCAAATCTGCGGCCAATGTCCGGCAGCGACTTTGGGGTCAGCTGCTTCGACAGGTACATGGCGACCTGTCGCGGCCGGGCGACCTCGCGTGCTCGCCGGGCAGAGGTCATCTCGGCCTTGCGGATACGATAATGTTCAGCGACCTGCGTCTGGATTTCGTCGATCGATATCCGCCGCTGGTTGGCGCGCAGCACATTGGCCAGCACTTCCTCAACGAACGCAACGTCGATCGCGCGGCCGGTCATCATGGCATAAGCAGCAATACGGTTGAGCGCGCCTTCCAGCTCACGGATCGAACTTGTGATCCGCCGGGCAAGAAACTCGACCACGCCGCGCGGCATTTCGACGCCCGGAAGCGCTGCCAGCTTCGCGTCGATGATGTTTAGGCGGAGCTCATAGTCGGCAGGGTTGATGTCGGCGACGAGGCCCCAGCTGAGCCGAGAAAGAATGCGTGGGGCAATGCCGTCGAGATCCTGCGGCGCACGATCGGAAGTGATCACCAGCCGTCGGTTGGCAGTGATGATCTCGTTCATCGTGTGGAAGAATTCCTCCTGCGTGGAATCCTTGCCGGCAATAAACTGGACATCGTCAATGAGGAGCAGGTCGGCCGAGCGCAGCCGGCTCTTGAAACCGATCGTGTCGTTTTCCTTCAGCGCCCGGATGAATTCGACCATGAATTTTTCGGCCGACATCGACACCACGCGAGCCATCGGGCGGCGCTCGAGGAACGCTTGGCCGATCGCGTGCAGCAAGTGAGTCTTGCCGCGGCCAGTTCCGCCATGAAGGAAAAGCGGGTTGAAGGCGACGCTATCGGCGGTCGCCAGGGTCCGGGCTGCGGTGGCCGCAACCTCATTGGCCTTGCCGACGACAAACGTGTCGAAGCGGTAGCGCGGATCGAAGTTCGGTGCGGACGGATCACGCTCCGCGGCGGTCGCCGGCGCGGCCGGGATGTCCTCCAGCACCAGCAGCGGCGCCGGCTTTGGACCGTCGGGACTTGCGATGATTCGAACGTCGCGAACGATGGGCAGCACATTGCGCCACGCAAGGGCCAACCGCTCACCAAAATGGCTTTGCACCCAATCCGCCATGAACTGGCTTGGCATGATGATCTCAAGCTCGCCGGCATCGCCGTCGAACGCACCAAGTTCTGCGGGCTTCAGCCACCCATCAAAGGTGCGGGCACCGCAATCGCGGCGCAATCCGGTGCGAATGGTTTCCCAGGCGGCTTCGAGGGGCGCAGGCACCGCGGCGGCATCGGAGACACACAGATTTTCCCGACTGCCCTGCACTGGCGCGCGCCCTCCCTAACTCGTAACTTGGCCGGACATGAGAAACCGCCGTGCGCGACGCGATTCGCGACACCGAAAGCATCCTCAGTCTCTAGCCCCCCGGTGCGGATTCGCCGCCGGAAACTTCGTTTTGAGAGTCTCGCGCGTGCGATTCAAGAGCCGAATTTTCATCAATGTGAAATAAACCGGCTTGACAGAGGGAAGCTGCCAAATCCCGTCAAAAATGGCCGTTTTAAGCCAATTGGCCTCAATCGGTCCAAAATGGAATTTTGCGAATCGCGGGAATCCCTAGACTTTTTTCAGTCACCTAAATGAAACGGGCCGCCGGCAACTCCGACGACCCGTCCCGAATCATAACGTAAATCAGAATTTAACCGAGCGAAGCGACCCGCTTGGTCAACCTCGAGAACTTCCGCGAGGCGGTGTTCCTGTGAATCACGCCCCTTGCGACTCCGCGCGCGATCTCCGGCTGGGCCTGCTTCAGCGCCGCAGCAGCGTCATCCTTCTTGCCGGCGGCAATCGCCGACTCGACCGCCTTGATGAAGGTCCGGATGCGGCTGACGCGAGCGCCGTTGATTGCTGCACGGCTGGCGTTGCGGCGGATGCGCTTCTTGGCTTGCGGCGTGTTCGCCATCTAAAAGTCCTTATATTTCCAAATAAAAGCGGCGCGCGCCCATGGGGCCGCACCGGCGTGGCGCTCCCCCTAGCGTCGAGGCGGCGAATCGTCAACTAGCGCTGGCATGAGGGGCAGAAGAAGGTCGAGCGCCCACCTTGTACGATTCGTTTCACCATTCCCGCGCAATTGCGGCACGGCTTCCCTTCCCGATCATAGACATCGAACTGCTTGGAGAAATAGCCGAGTTCGCCGTCGGGCGCAGCGAAGTCCTTGAGGGTCGAGCCGCCGGCGCGGATTGCGTCTTCGAGCACTGCCGGAATCGCCATTGCCAGCATATCCAGTTTGGCCCGGCTGACCTTGCCAGCCGCCCTGCGCGGGTCGATCCGCGCACGAAACAGCGCCTCGCAGGCATATATGTTGCCCAGCCCGGCCACGATCCGCTGGTCGAGCAACAGCAACTTCACTGCTGCCGCCCTTCCACTGAAGCGCTCTTTCAGCCACCGACCATCGATACTTCCGTCGAGCGGTTCGGGTCCCAGCGCCTTGAATGCAGGCCACTCAGTCAGATCTTCGGTCGGCACCAGGTCGACGGACCCGAAGCGACGAGGGTCGCGCAGATGGAGCCGCCTGCCCTCGTCAGTTTCGATCAGCAGGTGATCGTGCTTTCCAAGTTCATGGGGATCGATCCTCCAGGCGCCGGACATACCCAGGTGAAATACCATGGTGTCGCCGCGATCGGTGTTGATCAGGCCATATTTGGCACGGCGGGCAAGCGACGTGACGAGCGCGCCCGTTAGCCGCTGGCCCAGATCCTTGGGGAAAGCCCGCCGCAGATCGGCCCGCCTTGCTTCCAGCCGCCGAATTCGACGGCCCTTCAGCACATGCTCGAGGCCGCGCACCGTGGTTTCGACTTCGGGCAGTTCGGGCAAGGGGCATCCTTTGGCAAAACTCGGGCGTTCCCCGCCCTTCATCTCCCTGCTAGGGCGCTGGCATGGATAAGGTCAATTTCGGCGACGAGCTGGTTACTCCTGACGAGAAAACCCGCCGGGTCGGCGGGGTCTTCACGTCGGTTGCACGCAGCTACGACCTGATGAACGACCTGATGTCGGGCGGCATGCACCGGCTGTGGAAGAACCGCTTCGTCGCCAAGGTCAAGCCGCGGCCGGTCGAGCATATTCTCGACATGGCGGGCGGCACTGGCGACATCGCCTTCCGCATGGCTGACAAGGGGGCCAAGGTCACTGTCTGCGACATCAATCCCGACATGCTCGGGGTCGGCATGGAGCGCGCCGGGAAAGCCGGGATCGACGGCCTGGTCTGGCAGGTTGAAAACGCCGAGAAGCTGACCTTTCCTGACGACAGCTTCGATGCCTATACCATCGCATTCGGCATCCGGAACGTCACCGACATGCCGGCGGCCCTAAGGGAGGCGCATCGTGTCCTGAAGCGCGGTGGGCGCCTATATATTTTGGAATTCTCGACCAGCGAGTGGCCGGGATTCGGCGAGATATACGATCGCTATTCGGAACATGTCATTCCGCGCATCGGCAAGGCGGTGGCGAATGACGAGGACAGCTACCGCTATCTGGTCGAATCGATCCGCCGCTTCCCACGAATGGAAGCGTTCCGGGCGATGATCGGCGACGCCGGCTTCAAGTCGACCAGCGTCGAGCCGATCCTCGGCGGCATGGTCGCGATCTGGGGCGGCTGGAAGATTTGACCACTGCCGTCGTCCATCTGTGGCGCCTGTGCAAATGGGGCAGGACGCTGGCGCGCCATGGCGCGCTGCAGGGGATTGAACGCGATCCGCTGACCCCGCCAAATGTCCGCAGACTCTGCCGGGTCCTGCGCCTCGGCATTGGCATGCCGGCGATACCTGACTACGCCGCCGCATTGCAGGAGATCGGGCCGGCGGCAATCAAGCTCGGCCAGGCGCTTTCGACCCGCCCCGACCTCGTCGGCGAGGCGGCGGCGGCGAACCTACTGCAGCTACAGGATGATCTGCCGCCTGAACCCTTCCTGGCCATCAAGGCCGCGATCGAGCGGGCGTTGGAAGCGCCACTTGCCAGCCTGTTCAGCGAGTTCGACGAAGAGCCGGTCGGGGCGGCATCGATCGCGCAGGTCCATCATGCCGTTACGACCGAAGGCCGCGAGGTTGCGGTCAAAGTGCTTCGACCCGGCATCGAGGAAGAACTGGCCCGGGCGATCGAGACCTATGAATGGGCCGCCGCCCATGTCGAGCTGCTCGGCGGCGAGGCCGAGCGGCTGCGGCCGCGCTTGGTCATCGCCCATTTTAAACAATGGACCCGGCGGGAACTGGACCTGCAGCGCGAGGCAGCGTCCGCCTCCGAGCTTCGCGACAATATGGTCGCCGAACCAGGCTTCCACGTCCCGGACATTGACTGGAGCAGGACCGCGCGGCGGGTACTGACCCTTGAATGGCTGGACGGCATCAAGCTTTCGAAACGTGACGAGCTGATCGCCGCCGGCCATGATCCAAAAGCGCTCGCAACGACACTGGTCCGCGCCTTCCTTCGCCAGGCGGTGGTCGACGGCTATTTCCACGCCGATCTCCACCAAGGCAATTTGTTCGCTTTGAAGGACGGACGGATCGCGGCGATCGACTTTGGCATCATGGGCCGGATCGACCGCAAGGCGCGGCTATGGCTGGCCGAAATCCTTTATGGCTTGATCACCGGCAATTACGACCGCGTCGCCGAGATCCATTTCGAAGCGCAATATGTCCCGGCGCACCACAACGTCGATGAATTTGCCACAGCGCTGCGTGCGGTCGGCGAACCGATCCGCGGCCTTCCGGTCAAGGAGATCAGCATCGGCCGGATGCTCGAAGGCCTGTTCTCGATTACCCGCGACTTCGATATGCAGACCCAGCCACACCTGCTGCTTCTGCAGAAAACGATGGTCATGGAGGAAGGCGTGGCGACGACGCTCGATCCCGATATCAACATGTGGGAGGCAGCCGAGCCATTCCTCAAGGATTGGCTCCGGACCGAGCTTGGCCCCGAAGCCTATTATGCCGATCGTATCGTCGACACGGTCCGCGCTCTCAAGTTGATCCCCGATCTCATCCGCAGGATCGACGCCGCCTATCCGCCAGCCGGTGCCGCACCTCCCCCACCACCGCTCGCTGACGTCGGATGATCGAGGGCAAAGGATGGATGACGCCGCTGGCGATTGCTTTGGGCTCGGCTGCCATCGCCGCCACTTTGACCTATTGGCTGGTGGGGTAACCGATGAATTGGGGGGCCTTCGAGACGAGGTTTCAAGGTTGGTCCCGCGGTTCAGCGCTGGCCATCCTCGCCGCGTTACTTGGAATGCTCGCCGTCGCTTGTTGGTCGCCGTCGTCAGGACCCGCGCCCAAATTACGGACGTCGGAAGCGCAACATAGCGACCTCCACCTGTACCGCGACATCATCACCGGTGTTCGGCGGGGCGGGGACTATTACCAAATCACCGCCGATGAGCTGCGCAAGGGCAACTATCCGCTGAAACCCTTTTTCACCTTCCGCCTGCCGACCCATGCGACGGTCTACGCGGCACTCGGCGAACGCGTGATGGTGGTCATTTTCTGGCTACTGTCAGCCACGCTCATGTTCGCCTGGTGGATCAGGCTTCGGACATGTCTGCCGCGGCCCCTTCTTGCCGCGACCCTGATATTGATGGCTGGCGGCCTCGGCGGACTGCTGCAACCCCAGACCGGGCTGTTCCACGAAAGCTGGGCAGCGGTCTTGTTGGCCCTGATGATCGCGCTCCATCGACCGGAGCGCATATGGCCTGCTGTGATTTGTGGCGGAGCGGCCTTGATGATCCGCGAACTTGCGCTTCCGATGATCCTGGCCATGGCGGGTCTGGCGTTACTTGAGAAACGTTGGAAGGAAGTTGGCGCCTGGGCGGCGGCGGTTGCCCTTTTCGCTATCTATGTCACGGTCCACGCCTACTGGGTCAGCCAGGTTGTCCTTCCGACCGACCCGCCCTCGCCCGGCTGGTCGGCGACACTCGGGTTGCAATTCGCGCTGAAAGCGATCTCCAAGGTGACGTTGGGCTTTCGCCTCCCGACCGCGCTGGCTTCGGCGCTGCTGGTCCTGTCGCTGTTCGGCTGGGCTTCGGTCCGCGCCGGCTGGGCTCTAAGGGTCGCGATCCTGCTTGCGGGCTATGGGGCCATGCTTGCATTACTGGCTCGCACCGACACCTTTTATTGGGCGCTGATCGCTGCGCCCTTGTCTTTCGCTGGACTGGTGTTCCTCCCCAAAGCGGTCACCGACCTCACGAAATCCATTCAAACCAAGCGGGAAGGTGCTTTCACATGAGCCGAGTTGCCCTTTGCTTTGCCGCCGTTGTGGCTGTTGCCGCGCCACTCACCGCGGTGCGGCCGCAATCTCCGGCGGCGGCCGCTCCCAGCCAATCCACTCATGCCCAATTGGTGCAACTGTTCGCCGACTGGCGCGCCTTCAACCACCCCGAGATCCGTGACGGTCGCCCCGACTACAGCGCTGCCGCCATGGCCGCAAAGGCAGTGCGCCTACCTGAATTCCGCCAGCGCCTGGCGGCGATCGATCGGACCGGTTGGACTGCGACCCAAATCGGCGATTACCGGCTGGTAGAGGCCGAAATGAACGGTTTCGATTTCTTCCACCGGGTGCTGCGGCCATGGGCGCGCGACCCGGGCTACTACCAGACGGTATTTGCGGAGATGAGCGACGTGCCGGCGCATGAGGGTCCGTCGGCCGAGCCCAACATCGATCTTCACAACTTCGCCTACCCGCTCTCCCGCTCCGATGACGCGCGGCTGACCGAACTACTGAGCGCAATTCCGGCGATGCTTGCTGACGCGCGGACCAACCTCGCCGGCAGTCAGGCGCATGATTTGTGGGCCTATGGCGACCGTGCCTTCAACGAACAGGCCGAGGTATTGAGTCAGCTTGAGGCCGGTACGCTGGTGATGAACGATCTTGGCGGGAAGCGGCCCGCCAACTTCAGCGGCGCCAGCCCCGCGCTGCACAAGGCGGTTCATGACGCGCGGCTGGCAACCGAGCAATTCGCCGCCTGGATCAAGGCTGAAGCGCCGCGCCGCACGGGCCCGTCTGGCGTCGGCAAGGACAATTACAACTGGTACCTGACCCATGTCCTGCTCAGCCCCTATGACTTCGACGCCCAGAAGGTGCTGTTGCAGCGCGAGCTCGATCGATCGCTTGCGTCCTTAATACTTGAGGAGGTGCGCAACCGCGCTGCCCCGCCGATCGCCGAAATCGGCGATCCGACCGCCTATCGTGCCATGGCCGAGCAGCGCCAGGCCAAGCTCTATGCCTTGCTAACCGGCGCCGGCTTCATCGCCGACCGGCCCTATTATCGCGATGCGCTCAACGGTCAGACCGGTACCTACACCCCACCGAACCAGCGCAACTTCTTCACTCACGTCACAGCGCTCGACCCGTTGCCACTTTCGAGCCACCAATATCACTGGATCGAACTCGCGCGGCTGCGCCACGAGCCGCACACAAGCCCGGTCCGGCAGGTGCCGCCCCTGTTCAACATCTACGAAGACCGGTCCGAGGGTTTCGCAACGGCGATGGAAGAAATGGTCATGCAGGCCGGCCTCTACGACGACATTCCGCATGGCCGGGAATTGGTGTGGATCATGCTCGCCAACCGGGCCGCTCGCGGCCTAGCCTCGCTTCGAGTGCAGGCCAATGAGATTGGGCTGGCCGAGGCAGGGCAGTTCCACGCCTCCTGGACTCCGCGCGGATGGTCGGACGCATCCAGCCGCCTGGTGGGGTTTGAGCAGCTACTCTACCTCCGTCAGCCCGGCTACGGCCCGAGTTATATCGTCGGCAAGATGGAGCTCGACCATCTGCTGGCTGTCGCTTCCCACC
>Ga0207645_10004086_pt1 | contig 10857 bp, 10 predicted proteins | sample KBSM53metaG_FD_184331 | JGI IMG/M metagenome (GOLD analysis project Ga0207645, IMG submission 184331) | Miscanthus rhizosphere microbial communities from Kellogg Biological Station, Michigan, USA - KBS M5-3 metaG (SPAdes) (version 2) | ecosystem: Host-associated > Plants > Roots > Rhizosphere >...
GCCGACCGCCGCCAAGGGCGATGCTGCCACGCGGGACGTCGCGGATGATCGTCGTAACCGTCTTGATCGGCCGCTGCATCTCCACTACCGCGTCCCACTCGATGGCCGTGCCGTTTCGCTTGAACATCGCCACGAGCGACCCGGGCGCCTTCTCCTGCCCACCGGCCCAGACGAACCCGGTGCACGTGAGCCGCATCGTGTCGCCGGTCTCCGACGCGGTGATGCGCGATGCATCCATCCCGTACGTGTTCTCGTCGGTAAACACCAGGAAACCGAAGCGGTATCCGCCGAACGCGACGGATGGCTCCGGGAAGTCGAAGCTGAACTTCATGAACGCGTCGCCGCGCGGCGGCACGAACACGTCGCTCGTGGACGTGAGCGGCAGAACCTCTGCAGCGTTAGGCAACGGGAGTGGTGTCATGGCCTCCGCCGCCGCAGCGGCGCCCGAGATCATGCTAGCCGCACCGGCTGCCCCCACCACCTTGAGCCACTCGCGTCGAGAGACGTCGACGTCTGCAGTGCCCGTCTCCCGTCTCCCATCTCCCGTTTCCCGGTTTGCCGAGTCCCCAGTCCCCAGTCCCCAGTCCCGTTGTGTCACGACCGATTTACCGTCCAGTACACCACGTATCGCTCATCGAACAGCCGATAGAGCGGGACCAGTGTCATCGCTGCCGACTGTCCCTTCGTCGTGAACTCGAGCGGTTTGCCCGCTACCGGGGCCACCCAGCTCGTCACCTCGTCCGATGCGGCGCGGATCTGTGGCGCTGGCGGAGGCGCCGGGTCCTTGAACTCGGGCACCGTGCGTGGCTTCGTCGGCTCCGCACGACGATTCTCGGCCGTGATGCCCTCGGTGCCCATACGCCCGACAAGCACCAGTGGCCCGTACATCACCGCCTGCACGGAGCTGTCGTCAGGCATCGCATGTCCGTGCAGTCGCATTGGCAGGCGAAGCTCCAATCGCTCGCCATCGCGCCACGTTCGATCCAGCACGACATAGCTGCCAGGCCCCGCGAAGGCATCGAGCTGACGGCCATCGAGCTTGACCCAACCGCCCTCGCTCACCCAGTACGGCACGCGAACCCTGAGCGTCATGCGGGTTGGTTTCTCCGTCCGGACGGTCAGCGCGGTCACATCGGTCTCCGGAAACCGCGTGTCCTGGATGAGACGGACGCCCTTCTCTTTCCACCGGACCTCCGACGGCACGAACAGGTTCACCCAGATGCCGTCGTCATCGTGGAAGTAGACGCTGTCGGCGAGCTTGGAGAAGTTCTCCACGCCCGTGCCGTGGCAACACCAGAAGCCGGCGTTAGGCGCGCCGAACAGCTTCCAGTAGCCGGCGGCGAGTGGCGTGTAGTACGCCTTTTCGCCATCCGCCGGATGCTGCGTCGGGAGAATGCCGTTGAAGTACGCACGCTCGTAGAAATCCGCGTAGTGCGCCTCTGGACTCCAGCCGAACAGCTCACGCGTGAGCTTCAGCATGTTGTACGTGACGCACGTCTCCTGCGACATCGGGCCGATCGCCTTCGCGAGCTGCCCCGGTTCGCCCTGCCATTCCTCGTCGTTGGACGTGCCACCCGTCGCATATGACCGCATTCCGGTGACGTCGTTCCAGAAGAACGTCGCGATCGCGCGCGATCTGTCCTCGCCCGTGCGCTCGTAGCGCCGCGCTGCGCCGATCACCTTCGGGATGTTCGTGTTGGCATGAACGCCTTTGAGCTCATCGCGACCCACCGCGAGCGGACCGAAGATCTTCTCGTGGTCGAACCGGTGCGCGAGGTCGGCCCATTGACCGTCGCCTGTCACGTTCGCGAGCTGATACAGCACGTCGTTCATGCCGCCGTACTCGACGCTGAGCATCCGCTGCCACTGCTCATCGGGCACGCCGCTCGCGTACTCGCGCACCCAACTGGCCATCCCTCGCACCATGTCAAGCGCCTGCGTGTTGTTCGCGAGCGTCCCGTTGTCCAGGAGGCCGGCCATGATCTTGTGGTATGTATAGAACGGCGCCCACACACGCTGGCCGGCCTTGAGCCGGTCGAACAATTCGGTCGGAAACGCGCTCAGGTACCCGTAGCCGTGCTTCGCCTGACACTTCGCGAGCTCGCCGATCATCATGGTGCCGCGCGCTTTGACCGCTTCGTCCCCCGTTTGCGCCCACATGAGCGCGCATGCCGACAGGTAGTGGCCCGTGAAGTGGCCGCGCAGCTCGTTGTCCGGCGCTTCCCATCCGCCTAACGGTTGAGCCGAGCTCGGGATACCGGCGGTGACGCGGAACATGTGAAGGAGCCGGTCGGGCTCGAGCCCCATCATGAACCGTCGATTCGTTTCGAGCCCGGTCAGCTGGATGCCGGGTCGGAGGCGAACGTCGTGTAGTTCGAACGGCCTGGCGAGGGGCCGCGGGGCCGAGATCGGCAGCCCGCGGCGGATCGTGTCATCTGCAATCACGCCGCGCACGGGCAGGCCCAGCGCCAGCGCTGCAACCGAGGCAGCGCCGAGGAATTCCCGGCGATTGACGTCGCGCGTCATTGGAAGTGCCCTCGTAAGGGACTTCCTTGATATAGCTCGTATCGAAGGGAGACGGGAAGCGGAGACGAAAAGGGAACCGGGAACGGGGAACCGGGAACAGTGACTCCTCTCGGAGCTACGGTTCCCGGTTCCCCGTTCCCGGTTCCCTGTATTCCGCCGCCCGTCCCCGGCAGTTCCTATCTTTTCGCTTTCTCGAACAGCGACAGATACTGCCCGTACCCTTCCTCGGCCAGCTTCCCGACAGGGATGAAGCGCATGGACGCGGAGTTCATGCAGTAACGGAGCCCGGTCGGCTGCGGGCCATCATCGAAGAGATGACCAAGGTGGGAGTCCGCGTGCTTCGAACGCACTTCCGTCCGCTCCATCAACAGCGATCGATCGGTCTTGGTCTTCACGTTCGCCGGTTCCAGCGGCTTCGTGAAGCTCGGCCACCCTGTGCCCGATTCGTACTTATCGAGTGAGCTGAACAGCGGCTCTCCCGAGACGACATCCACGTAGATCCCGGCCTCGTGATTGTTCCAGAACTCGTTCTGGAACGGACGCTCGGTGGCCTCGTGTTGCGTCACCTGATATTGCAGCGGCGTGAGCTCCTTCTTGAGCTCCGCATCGCTCGGCTTCTTGAAGTCGGTCATCCAGCGGGCTCCTGTAATTGCGGTATTCGCCACGGGCTGCGAGCTCGCGCGGGCAGCGCTCGCCTGCGCGTTCGCGCTGGTCGCTGTCCCGAACATCGCCGCAACCGCGGCGGCCGCAAGCCACGGACTGCGAAGCAGTCGCGCAACCATATAAGGTCCTCGTGTATCGAGTTGAAGCCGAGGCCGCTCGATTGAGCCGGCCTGGCCGTTGAGTTCTCACCTTCGCTGAACATATCCGCTCCGGGGGCGGGATGTTCCATCCTGAGTACGCCCGGTGCCGGTGTTCGGATCGATGCGGCGAATCCAACGCCCGGTCACGCTCGAGCACGGCTTGTCCCGGCAATCCGTGTGATAGTGTCCTGCCCAGTGACCGCGACGTGTGCTGGCAGAATCCTGTGCGGTCGACGCGGAGCCGCGTTCCGACCGAGCTCGATCAACCGAAGCCCAAGTCCAGCCATGAGTTCCTCATCGTCGCGTTCGGTTCCCGCCGGGTTACGTCGAACGGCCCGATCAATGTTCGCCCTGACGCTCGTGGCCGGATCGCTCGTGCTGCGCTCCGATCGCGCGCGCGCGCAGGTGGGCGACACTGTGTCCGCGCACGCCGAAGCGCTCTTCGCGGCGAAGGACTACGTCGGCGCCGCCTCGGCGTTCCAGGCACTGACTCGCGCCCATCCGCAGCAACCACGCTACTGGACCCGGCTCGGTACGTCGCTGCAGATGGCAGGCCGCACCGACGATGCGGTTGCCGCGTACCGGAAGGCGATCGGCCTCGCCACGGCGCCGTTTGCGATGTACAACCTGGCTACCGTGTTCGCGAAGCGCGGTCAGAAGGATTCGGCGTTCTATTGGCTCGACCAGCTCGTCTCGAACGCGGGTTACTCGAACGACAAGGCAGTGAGCGCCGACGAGGACTTCGCGTCGCTGCGGAGCGATCCGCGGTTCGACCCGCTGCTCGAGCGCATGCGCGCGGTGCTCAGGCCATGCCTAACGCGCCCTGAGTCTCGACGATTCGACTTCTGGGTGGGCGAGTGGGACGTGAAGAACGCCCAGGGACAACCGGCGGGCCAGAGCTCCGTCCAGCGTCTGCTCGAGGGATGCGCGCTCTACGAGAACTGGACCGATCTGCAGGGAGGCGGAGGCAAGAGCCTCAACAGCTACAACACCGACGTGAAGCAATGGCAGCAGTTCTGGACGGATCAGTATGGGCGCGTAACCGAGTATCGTGAGAGCGAATGGATCGACGGAAGCCTGCGCTTTACCGCGAAGCAGATCATGCCGCAGGGCCCGGCGCTACTCCATATGACCTTCACACCGGTCAAGCCGGACGTCGTTAGGCAGTTCGGTGAGATGTCGATGGATAGTGGCAAGACGTGGACGCCGACGTTCGACCTCTACTACTATCGCAGGAAATAGCTTCTTCGGGAGTCGTTAGCTACGTTGGGGGTCAGACTCCTGACGGACCAAACGAACGCGTGACGCGCGTTCGTTTGGTCCGTCAGGAGTCTGACCCCGCACGCATCGTTCTAGCGCATCCTGAGTAAGCCGATGACCAACAGCGTTCGCCTCGACGCACGCGTCGAGTCCTTGCTCGATCGGTTATACGAGCAGCACACCGCGCAGGGAAGCTCGATGGCGGCGTACTATGCCGAACGCGCCGCGGGAAGATCGCCGAATGAGAACTGGTTCGACGACCGGATACATGCATTCCTCCGCGACAAGTTGGTTGCGCTCGATCGGCCGAAAGCAGAATTCTGTTACATGACGTGCCGGGCCCTGCGTGCGCTCCGCATCGTGGAGGTAGGCACGTCGTATGGTGTGTCGACGTTGTTTCTCGCTTCAGCGGTGCGTGACAACGCCGCTTCACAGGAAGCGAAAACAGAGACGCCGAGCGTCATCGCGACGGAGCACGAAGCGGAAAAGGCGAAGATCGCGCGCAGCCACTTTGCCGAAGCTGGGCTCTCGCACCTGATCGATCTCCGCGAAGGCGACTTACGTCAGACGTTGATCGGCCTGGAAGGTCCGATCGACTTTGCGCTCATCGACATCTGGACCTCGATGGCACGTCCGGCCCTCGAGCTCGTTGCGCCGCGCCTCAGGACCGGAGGGGTTGTCATCTGCGACAACACGCAGCACTTCCGCGACGCCTATCAGGACTACTTCGCATTCGTCCACGATCCACGGAATGGATTGCGGACGATGACGCTCCCGTTCGAAGGCGGACTGGAATTCACCGTGAAGGTCCTCTGAGACCACTCGCAAATAGCTTCGTCGGGCAGCGTTCCGCTTCGTTGGGGGTCAGACCCCTGACGGACCAAACGCACGCGATCCCGCGTTCGTTTGGTCCGTCAGGAGTCTGACCCCGTACGCATCGCTCTAACGCATTCGATCAGCCTCGCAACGTCGGCTTCGTTCGTCGCGATCCCGACCGACGCCCGCACCGCCCCCACCGCGACGCTTCCACCCAGGCATTCGCCGAACTTCTCCACCGAGAATCCCTCGCGCCGAGCGCGCTCCATGCACGCCGCCGATTCCCCTGCCGGGAACCCGAATGCGCGCTCGGCCGCGCCGGGATTGCAGAAACAGCCGCCCCGAATCGACACGCCACGCTCGAGGGCAACGCGCTCCACCTGCTGATAGGGCACGGCCCGCCCGAATCGGTCGAGCACATTGAATGCGACGGTTCCGCCGCGCGCGTGATTGTTCGTTGGCCCATAGACGCGCGTCATTGCGTGGCCGTCCGGGTGACGCAGCGACGCCAGCTCGGCGAGCAGATGCACCGTGAGCTGGCCGACTCGACGCTTCACGTTGGCCAGGCCGATCTCGCCTAACAACTCCAGTCCGGCGGGCACGGCAGCGATCGACGCGAAATTCGGTGTGCCGTCCTCGAACGCCTCGGCACCCGTCTTCAGCATGTGCATCCGATGCTGGGTCGACACGAACTCCACCGTCCCGCCGGCGAACCACGGGCGGACGAGCGCAGCAAGGGCGTCACGGCGCGCGATCAAGGCGCCTATACCGGTCGGGTACCCGAACATCTTGTAGAACGACAGCGCCACGAACTCCGGCCGCACGGCGTCCAGGCGCAGCGCGTTCGTCGGAACAAAGGCAGCCGCGTCGAGCAGCACGGCATATCCAGCCCTCTGCGCCGCGTCGATGAGACCCAATGGATGCTGCACTCCCGAGAAATTGGATTGCGCCGGGAAAGCGAACAGACTCGGAGCATTTGCGCGCGTAAGCGATCGATCCATACCCTGCAGCCGCAGTTCATCATCCAGCTGCGCGTACACCACGTCCGCTCCGCGGGCGCGCGCAAGCTCGCGGATGCCATTCACCGAGTTGTGGTTGTCGGCAGCGAGCACGAGCCGCGACCCCGCCTGGAACCGGAAGGCCTCGGCGACCAAGCGAATCGCGCCGCTCGCGTTGGCCGTGAAGACCACCTCGTACTCGCCTGGATCCGCGGAAAAGAACGCGAGCGTCAGGCGGCGGGCATCCTCGATGATCTCCGTGCTGCGAAGCGACGCGACGCTCTGCGAGTGTGGGTTGCCGAGCACCGATCCGGCGAGGAGCTCGAGATGGCCGCGTACGTGCGATTCCGCGTACAGTGCGCTTCCGGTGTAGTCGAGATACGCTTCGCCTGAACGGTCCAACCGTCCGAACTCGCGGGCTCGCAGCGCGGCGAACCAGGCGTCATCCCGAAGCACGCCATCACCTAACGACGCGCCGGCAATCGACACGCCTCCGAGCGCTGTATCCGCCGCCTCAGCGCCCGCGCGAGCGAATGGTGCGCTCAGCACGCCCGCCTCCGGATCTTTTTGATGGACTCGCGAGTGTCGGACTTGTGAGGCGTCGAGAGCGCGCCATCCAGCACGCTCGGTACCGTCGTCGTACTGGCCGAGTCCACGACCGTCATCTTGCCGCCGAACCAGAGCGTGAGCGCGCGGACCGAATCGCGTTGGGCTTGCGGTGTCGTGGACGCGACGCGCGGATTCATTACCTGCTCGAGCCACTCGTACAACCCACCGCGGAGGAAAAACACGTTCTTCACGCCTCGCGCTCGCAGCAGGAACCACCCCTGCGCCGCGTGCGTCCCGCCCTCGGAGTACAGCACGTACGTGGCCGCGGAATCGAGCGGCATGCGCGCGATCTCGGCCAGCGGCACGCGCGTGGCACCGGGAATGTGGAAGTCGGCGAACTCACTGTCCGCGCGGATGTCGAGAACGCGAAGCCGCGGTTTGTCGTCCCGGATCCACGTCGCGAGCTCTACGGCGGTGACGTGATCCTCCTCGTGCTCGACGATCCGCGCGAGCTCGGTCACGTCCACGGAACCGCGTGTCGCGCGTGTTGGACTCCCTGCGACAACGGCCAGCGCTCCGCCAACGACGGCGACGATCGCGAGCGCCCGTTCGATGCCTGGGCGGCGGCGCGCGTCCACCGTCATGCGACGACCTTCATGGGCCGGGCAGGGCGCTCGGCGCGTCGCTCCAACCATTCCGCCCCCGCGAACGCACCTAACGCCACTGCCACAATGCCGCCCACGACCGTGCCGTACGAGAGTCCAAAGGCCTGGGGGAGTGTCCAGGCGCCACGACCCGTACTGTCCGCGAATTGACCGATCGCGGGGGAGGCCTCACCGAACACGAAGACCCCGGCGAGCATTCCCGCGATGAGCGCGAGCCCGTCCTTGCGCCCGGTGGCCGCGGCCACGCACGAGGTGCCCGGGCACAGGCCGCCGGTCGCGAATCCGGCACCGAAGATCAGCCCACCCACCACCTGAGGCGCGATGAACGTCTCCGGCACGTACACGCGCGACAGGTCCAGCAGCCCCGCCCACGAGAGCCAGAACAGCCCGAGCATCGCGGTGACGATCGCGCTGAACATGAGCTTGAGCACGCTCAGGTCCGTGAGGTAGAACTGACCCGAGAGCTTCCGGGCATTGCCCATCCCGCCCTGCTCGAGGAACCAGCCGAACGCGATGCCTAACAGCACGGCGATCACGAGGCTCGTCCCCTCGCCGAAGCGACCGAATTCGTAGAATGGTGCCCCGCCGATCATCGCCACGCCCTCCGCAGGAGTGGCGCCGTGGCGTACGCACCGACGAACGCCGCGATGACGAACAACCAGCTTCCGACGCTGAGCGTCGCACCGCCCGTTAGGCCCAGACCGCTGGTGCACCCACGCGCGAGCTTCGCGCCGACGCCCATTGCCGTACCGCCGACGAATGCGTTCACCAGCCGGCGGCGATCGGTGATCCCCGCGCCGCGCTCGGTCGTCCATCGCACGCGGCCCGCGAGAACGGCTGATGCCAGACCGCCGATCACCACACCAATGATCTCGAGCACGAGCCAGTCCCTGAGGGGATTCGCCGCACCGTCACTCAGATAGCGGGAGTAGAACTCGTTGCCGGCCGCGTGACTCGGGGCCGCCGTGCTGACCGCTGCTGCCACGACGCTCGAGAACGCGCCCGACGCGCCGAGCCCGCGGCCCATGAGGACGAACGCGAGGAGCAGTACGACTCCGATGCCCACGCCGGCGACGTACGGGCTGGCGTACGGCGCTGCCTCGCGCCGTACCTGGACCCGCGTCGTCGTAGTGACTTCGGCGCGCGACGAGGCGGCCGTGCCTAACGGCTGGCCCGCCGCGGTCGTTGCGACATCGCTCATTTCGAGTCCTTGCGCGAGCTCTCGATCGGCAGGTCGCGCCTCTTCCAGTCCTGGAACGACCCGTCGTACAGCTTCACGTCGTAGCCCAGGGCCTCAGCGCCGAACAGCATCGCCGTGGCCTGTTGGCCGACGTGACAGTACCCGATGACCGTGTCGTTAGGCTTGACACCGGCCTGCGTGAACAGCTCGCGGAGGCGTGCCTCCGGGAGGAGATGGCCCGTGTCGTCGAACACGGTCTCGAATACGATGTTCACCGCACCCGGCACGTGCCCCGGCACGACCTTCGGCATGGGATGCCCCATCGAGCTGGTTGCGCTTGGCTCCTGAATGGGACCGTCGTAGAAGATCGTGTTCCGCGCGTCGACGATCGTGTAGCCTGTCGTATGGATGTGGGACTTCACGAAGTCGGCGTCGACGACGATCGGCTGCGTCGGTCGGGCGGTGAGCTTGCCAGGTTTCGGTGGCGGCGGGACGTCGGTCGTGATCGGACGATTGCCTTTCTTCCACTCCGGCATGCCGCCATCGAGGAGCGACGCTTTTGCCCCGAGTCCCGCGTACTGCAGCGTGAGCAGCACTCGCGTCGACGGCGACAGCCAGTCGTTGCCGAAGTAGACGACGATGCGCGAGTCGTCGGAGATGCCGAGCTGCTCGAGGCGTTCTCGGAGCTGGTCGGCGGGGAGCATCTCGAGCGCGAGCGCGGTCGTGTCGCGCGTCATCGGTGAGGAGATGTCCTGAAGCTGCAGAAACCGCGCGCCGGGAATGTGGCCAGCGTCGTACTCGCCTTTTTCGCCGATGTGGAAGAGGACGAGCTTCGGGTTCTTGAGTTGTGTCGCGAGCCAGTCGCTGGTGACGACGAGATCGCTGCGCGTGAGCCTGGCGGTCTGCGCCCGGGCGCTAGCGCCGATGACACTCGCGAACGCGACCGCGAGCGGCGCACCTCGAACGAGCGTGCGGAAGGGAGTCGGCATGGGGAGAGTCCTCGTGGTTGGTCATTCGGGGGCCGGCGGTCGGCTGGCTGACCGCGCGTGGCATGACGTTACACGAGGGCTTTCGCCCACAGGCGGTGGAACTGTGCTCCGTTGGTCGCTGATGCGTGCGAAGGATGTGCGCGATTTGTAATGCCCGGTGTCAGGCGAACGCCTGCCGGGCGAGCGCGCGCGCGTGGTCGCGGACATCGCGCGGCCACGAGTCGCTCATCGCGGCGAAGCGCGTTTCGTCGCCCGCGAAGAGCGCGCGCGTCGCTTCCTCGAATCCCTGCTCGTTGCCGGCCATTGCCGAGATGAAGCGGTAGGCGGATTCCTTGGCCGTGCGGATCCGATCCTTGTCCACGCTGGACTGACGCGCGGAATCGACCAGCCGCCTAACGGCGGCTGAGGCTCCGCCGGGTTGGGTCGCGAGCCAATCCCAGTGGCGGGGCAGTAGCGTGACCTCGCGCGCAACGACGCCGAGTCTCGGACGCCCGCGGCCGCGCGGTGCCGGGCTTTCGAGGTAGGGCGAGGAGTCTTCGCTTTTCCCGTTGCCGTTGGACGGCGTGCTCGTGTCGTCGACCAGGCCGAGTCGGGCGATTACGTTCTCAGGTGACCCGCGGTAGTCGATATCCACGACTCGGCTCGCATCGTCGAAGACGAGCACGGCCTGTTCGCCTCCATCGACGGCGAGCTTCGCGGCTCGCGCGACCTCGGCCGGCCTGCCTGAGTGGATCCGGCGCGTTCCGGCGAAGGCGATCCAGCTCGCCTGATCTGACTGATTCATGCTTGCACCCATACGAGTTACGCCCGGGTATAATTATACCCGGGCGTAATTGGCCACGTCAATATTATCCGTGCAAAATACTGCTGACCAATCACCAATGACCCGCGACTCAGGACTCACGACTCGGGCAGCTGTCATGGCGAGTCATGGCCAGTCTTAGGTTCTGGGTCGTGCGTTAGTACCGGGTGATCAGTTGAAGAAGTAGCGCAAGCCTAACTGGATCCTCCACCGCGACGTTATGTCCGGGTCGTCGCGGAACGTCGACGCCGGACCCCTGAAGCGGAAAA
>Ga0207645_10004087_pt1 | contig 10857 bp, 8 predicted proteins | sample KBSM53metaG_FD_184331 | JGI IMG/M metagenome (GOLD analysis project Ga0207645, IMG submission 184331) | Miscanthus rhizosphere microbial communities from Kellogg Biological Station, Michigan, USA - KBS M5-3 metaG (SPAdes) (version 2) | ecosystem: Host-associated > Plants > Roots > Rhizosphere >...
CGAGTTGACGGAACACCCACGGGAAGAAGTCGCCGCCGGAGCCCGCGAGCTCGTTCGTGACGAGCACCTTCGGACCTGCGACGCCACTGATCGGCAGCTTCACGCTCGCGACGCCCGGGACATAGTCGGTCACGCCGCCAACCGGCTTCCGGCTCATGGCCGTCACGAAGTAGTCGTCCAGTAGCCCACCGCCGTTGAAGCGCTCATCGATCACGGCACCCTGACGGTCCTGCTGCGCGTAGTAATACCGGTCGAACGCGGTCACGGCCGGGCGGCCGGTGTTCGGTATCCAGACGTAGGCGAGTGTCCCGTGGGACAGCGAGTCTACTCGTCGTCGGTTGTCCTCGACCCATGCGCGTTGCCTCAGCTGTGCCTCCGAGCGCACGGGCACGACCGTCACGTTCCACGCGCCCTCGCCATTCGCGCGGTCGCTCAGGCGGAGCACCGTCTGACGATCGGCCGTGCCGTCGAGCGCCTTCCACGGCTCGTCGCGCGTGGTCACCGGAACGCCGTTCACCTCGAGCAGGTAGTCGCCAACGCGTGCCTTCACGCCCGGCGCGTCGAGCGGAGCACGGAGACCCGGGTTCCAGCTCTCGCTCGTGTAGATGCGCGCTACCCGCCACCGCTCGCCGTCGGCCACGAGATCGGCGCCTAACGCGCCGACGCGCGAGCTGTCCACCGGCGGCAGCTCGCCGCCGCCAGTGAACGAGTGCCCCACTGACAGCTCGCCGCCGAGCATGTCGAGGATGTAGGTGAGGTCGGCGCGATGCTTGACGTACGGGATGAGCGGCTGGTAGCGCGCTCGCACCGCGTCCCAGTCGGCACCGTGGAGGTTCGGGGCGTAGAAGAAGTCGTGCTCCATCCGCCACGCCTCGTCGAAGATCTGCTTCCACTCGAGTGCGGGGTCGATCTGGGCACTCAGCGCCAGGCGGAGCGCGCCCTCGCCCGGCTTCGGCGGGGCCTCCGTCCCGGCGACGACCCAGGTCGCGTTAGCGCCGATGCCCTGCTGCCACATGAGCTTCTTCCCGTCGCGCGATGCCGAGACGCGTGAAACGCCGCTCACGAACACCGAGGCCTTTCGGGGCGTCATCTCCCACTTGTGTAGCGTCATCCCGGGCTGATTCGGCACGCGCTCGGCCGCGAACAGAACGCCGGACGCTCCGGGGATGAGCTGGGCGTAGTCGCGGACCGGCATGGGCAGCGCGAGAATCCGACGATCGAATCTATCGAAATCGATGCGGACCGTCGGCGGCGCACCTGCCGCGCCGGAGCTGGTACGAGCTGAATCGTTAGGCGCACGACGCGTCGTATCGGCGCCTCCGGGCGGAGCGGCCGGCGACGGTGCGCCCGGAGCCGGCGTCCCGGGAGCCGGCGTGCCGGAGGTGCGGGCCGCGCGCTCCTCGTCGCTCTCGGGCGTGAACGGCGTGGGCTCATCCGCCCTGAGCAGCGCGACATAGACACCGGACGTGGACGTCCGGGTCTGGCTGCCGAGGTCCGCCCATCCGCTCTGCACGCCAAGGTCGGTGCTGGCGAGGAAGTAGAGCCAGCGGCCGTTCGCATCCCAGGCCGGCTCCCCCGCGCTGGCCAGCGCGTCGGTGAGCGCGTGCTTGCGTCCGTCGGCCAGCGACCAGACGACGACGCGCCGGAACTGGTTCGGGTAGCTCTTGGCGTACGCAATCCACTTCGAGTCCGGCGACCAGACGGGCTCCATTGCCTGCAGGTCGGTGGATCCACCACCGGTGTCGGCCACCGTGATCGCGCCGCTCGCCAGGTTCACGACGCGGAGGCGCACCTTGTTATCGACGAACGCGATGTGATTGCCGTCCGGTGACCACGCGGGCGACCACGCCATCTTCGCGTCGCCGATAGCGATCGCGCGCGGCGTGCCGAGTCCGTCGGCGTTGCCGATGAGGAGACGATAGCCGGAGCCTTCGTCGGAGAACCACGCGACGCGCTGCCCGTCCGGCGACCACACGGGAGCGCGATCGGCGGCGCCCGACGAGCGCGTGAGGTCACGCGCATCGCCTTTCTCGACGGGGACGGTGAAGATTTCCCCCCGGGCCTCGAACAGCGCGCGTTTGCCGTTAGGTCCGAGCGCGGCCGAGGAGATCGACTTCGTCACGTCGGTCCATCGCGCGGCGGCCCATGGGAAATCGCCGGCGACGCTGATCGCGAGCTTTTTCGGCGCGGCGCCGATCGGCTCCATCATCCAGAGGTACCCATCCTGCTCGAAGACGAGCGCGTTCTCACCGGCGTCGAGTGTTTTGACGTCGGCATCCTTGAAGTGCGTCAGCTGCTTGAGCTGCGAGCTTCGTGTGTCGAACGACCAGACGTTGGTGGCCCAGTCGCGGTCGGACAGGAAATAGATCGTCTCGCCGACCCACACCGGGTCGATGTCCATCGTCCGCTCGTTCGGCAGCCGGGTTTCGGCGCCGTTCGACACGTCGGTTATGGTGAGCGGTGTGTTCTGGCCGCCGCGATAGCTGCGGAACTCCACGTCCCAGCGGTCGACGCGGTCGACGACAATGCGCTTTCCGTCCGGCGAGAAGCTGCCGCGGAATCCCATGTAGGCGGGCACGAGCTGCGCGGGACCGCCGTCGACGGGGATCGTCCAGAGTTTCTCGTAGGGCGTCGGGGCGGATGCCCGTCCCGACCCGAACAGCACGCGGCGCCCGTCGGGTGTCCACCCACGGGCGTGCTCGCCGGCCGGGCTCCACGTTAGGCGCCGGGGATTGCCGCCGTCAACCGACACGAGGTACACGGCGTCGCCCCCGTCGCGGTTGGACGTGAACGCGATCCATTTGCCGTCGGGAGAGAACTGTGGGTCCGCCTCGACGGCCGGCGTACTCGTTATGCGCCGAGCCTCGCCGCCCTGTCGGCCGACGACCCAGAGGTCGCCGCCGTACGTGAACGCGATCTGTGTGGGCCCGAGCGACGGGTTACGCAGGAGGCGAGTACCCTGCGCGGGCAGGGCGCTCACGGCGAACGAGAGGAGGAGACTTGGCGTAACGACGGATCGCATGGGCAGAGGGTGAGAATGACGGAGAAGCTAGACTGGGGCGGAAACGGCGCCAGATGGGACGCGTCGAGATCATCGTGGCGGAGGCTATGTCGAGATCATCGTGGCGGAGGCGCGGGCACTCGGCTCCGGCGGCCACCGCTCGCGACGTTCGAGCCAACGGGCACGCGGCTCCTCTTTTAGAGAGTGGCTCGGCCCCGTTGTCTCTCACTGCTCGTTCGACGCCGCCTGCGCCGAGCGCCCGCGCCCGACGGCACCCGTCTCGACCCGGACACTGCTCGTCACCGCGCATGGATCGCGGCTCGGCCCGTGCGGCGCAAGCGCGCCGCGCCCAGCGAGCAGCCTGCGTGCGCCTAACAAGCCGGCGTGGCGCGCGCGCTCGGTTGGGTGGCGCGCGCTTGCTGCTGGCTCCTGACGTTCGTGTTCTAGCGTGGCAAGGAGGCGGGGCGTCGGGCCGTAGGCGGCGTTAGCGCGTAGGCCCGAGACAACGGGGCCGAGCCACTCTCTTTGAGAGGAGCTAAGTGCCCGTTGGCTCCAGCCGTGTAAGCGCGGAGCCGCCGGAGGACCGACGCCCCGCCGACAAGACAGCGATGCCGACCGTAAAGCCGCTATCGCTTCTTCGCCCTCGCCCGCTTTGCGGATGCTTTAGTTCGCGTATTGCGGGCGGCTTTGGCCCGGGGTTTGGCTTTCGCTTTGGCTTTCGCTTTCGGTCTCGTTCGAGCGGCGGGTTTCGCTGCCTTTTTCGCTGCCTTCTTCGTTGCCTTCTTCGCTGCCTTCTTCACCTTGGTCGCGGCCTTCGTCACAGCCTTCTTCACCGCCTTCACGGCCTTTTTCACGGCCTTCTTCGCCGTGGTGGCGGCAGTCGTGGTCGCGGCAGGCTTGGTGGCGGCAGCCGGCGCGGTAGCATGATGCAGCGCGAACCCGGCCCCCTGCGGATCACCGAGAATCGCGATCGAACCGCCGGGGATGTCCATCTGCGGCCGGTGGACCACGCCGCCTCCCTTCGTCGCGGTGGTCACCGCCGTGCCCACGTCCTTCACGTGAATGTACACGAGCCAAAACGGATTCATCGACGCCATGTCGCCGAAGCGGTTGAACATAGCTCCGTACGGCGTGTCGCCCTTGCCATACATGAAGTAGTTCTGGCCACCACCCATGTCCATCTCGCCCGTCTTCTCCCACCCGAACAGGTCGCGGTAGAACTCGAACGCCTTCACGTAGTCCGTGGTCATGAGCTCGTGCCACGAGACCCGTCCCACGACGGGTGTGCCGTCCCACGCACCGCCGGGCGTGCCGGGCTTCAACGCGCCGAACGCCGCGCCCTGCGGATCCTGCAGAACGACGAAGCGGCCGCCACCGCCAGGAATGTCCTCGGGGCCGTACAACACCTGGCCGCCTAACGAGACCGCCTTCGCCGCGGTGGCGTCGACATTGTCGGACTCGGCATACGCCAACCAGTGGGGCGGAATCCCCCGCTGCCGCATATCGTCGCCCAATTCCATCAGGCCGCCGATCGGACGGCCGCCACTCGTCCACAGAGTGTAATCGTCGTCGAACCGCTGCGTCCCCCAGCCAGTGAACCGAGGATAGAACTTCTTCGCTGCGTCGACGTCAGGCGTCGTGAGCTCGTACCAGACGAATTGACCGTGCATAGGAGTGGTGAAAGGCGGCGCGGCCGCGTGGAAAGTGCGATGGGCCTGTAAGCTCCCGCATTCCGGGCCGCGCCGCTAGCACCAGGCGGATCACCTAGACACCGTTGTGACCGTCACCTGGCGGGAGAGGAGACCGACCCCGATTTTCTCGTGGCGATCCATAAGGGAGGTTGACCCCATGCTGGACTGGCTTGCCGGGCGGCTCCACGTTTCTCCAACCATCGCCGGCCTCGTGCTCGGGCTCATCGTCGTGCAGCTGGCGTTACAGCTGTACGCGCTGGCGGATCTCGCCCGGCGCGACAGGGTGCGCGGCGATCGCAAGTGGGCGTGGGCACTCGTCATAGCGTTCGGCAACTTGGTGGGCGCCATCGTCTACCTCGCTGTCGGACGGGCTCCGGCTGAGGTCGATATTCCGGGCGCATCCGGCGCGAGCACGGCGGGAGGCGAGTCAGCACGCCGTGCCGTTGACGCACTGTACGGCCCGCGCGACCAGCGTTGACCGTCATTCGACCTGACGAGTCGGCCGCCATCGAGCTGCGCGGCCTCACCAAGCGGTTCGGCGACGCCATCGCGCTCGACGGCGTCGATCTCGTTGTCCGTCCCGGCATTGTCTTCGGCTTCCTCGGGCGAAACGGAGCTGGCAAGACGACCGCGCTCCGCATCCTTTCGGGGCTCGCTCGTCCCACGGCCGGCACCGCCCACGTCCTCGGTCATGATGTCGAACGTGCGACCGACGCGATCCGCGCGCGGATCGGCTTCCTGCCCGACGTGCCCGGCTTCTACCCGTGGATGACCGCCCGCGAGTACCTGGAGTTCGCCGGACGACTCTTTGGGCTCGACAAGGCGACACTGGACGCGCGGGCTACCGCGCTGCTGGAGATGGCGGGTCTCGCCTCGGTCACGACGCGCGTCGGCGGGTTCTCCAGAGGGATGAAGCAGCGGCTTGGCATCGCGCAGGCGCTGATCAATGCGCCGAGCCTGCTCATGCTCGACGAGCCGACGAGCGCGCTCGACCCGATAGGCCGCCGTGAGGTGCTGGAGATGGTCGCGTCGCTGCGCGGACGCACGACCGTGTTCTTCTCCACGCACATCCTGGCCGACGTCGAGCGCGTGTGCGACGCAGTGGCGATCCTCGAGCGCGGCCGCGTCGTGGCAAGCGCCGGGGTTGCGGAGCTCACCGCCCGTGCGACCGCCAACCGCCTGATCGTGGAAGTGGAAGACAGCGTCGCGGCCGCCGCCGTGGCGGGCGCACTCGCCGGACGCGCCTGGCTCAAGTCGATCGAGACCGACGGACGCGCATTGCACCTGGCCGTTTCGGATCTCCCGAGCGCGCAGCGGGAGATCCCGGCGGCGATCGCGGCCGCCGGCATGGCACTCCGACGGTTCGAGATCGGAGAGACGAGTCTGGAAGACGTGTTCGTGGAGCTCGTCGGAGGGCCGGCGCAATGACCGGCTTCGGCGCATTCCTCGGGAAGGAGCTCACCGAGATCCGCCGAACGTGGCGGCTCTGGGTGATCCCCGGCATGCTGGTGTTCTTCGGCATAACGAGCCCGATCATCGCCGCGCTCACGCCGGCGCTGGTGCAGTCGATGGCCACGTCGCAGCCCGGCCTGGTGATCCGCATCCCGCCGCCGACCGCCCGCGACGCGTACGTGCAGTTCATCAAGAGCCTCGACCAACTCGTGCTGATCGCCATCATCATTACGGGCGCGAGCGTGGTCTCGGGCGAGCGCTCCTCGGGCACGGCCATCCTCGCGTTGACGAAGCCGCTGTCGCGAGCCGCGTTCGTCGTGACGAAGATCCTCTCACAGACCATGCTGCTCGTGGCGGCTACGGCGTTAGGCACGGCGGTCTGCCTGGCCGTGACCGCGGTCGTCTTCGATGGCGGGGACGGCGCGCGCCTCGTGACGGCGGTCGCGGTCTGGCTGGTCTATGCCGTGCTGCTCGTCGTGGTGATGACACTGTTCTCGGCCGCGTTCCACTCGCGTGGCGCGGCGGCGGGGGCGGGGCTGGGCTTCTACTTTTTCACGCTCCTGCTCTCCGCGTGGGGACCGGCGGCGCGCAACAGCTTTGTCGGGCTGGTGCTCGCGACGCAGAAGGCGCTCGTGATCGAGTCGCAGTCGTTAGGCTGGCCGATCGCCACGGGCGTGGTGGCGATCGGCCTGGGAGCGGTGGCGGCGGTGGGGATCTTCGAGCGGCAGGAGCTATAGCTGGCCCGTCACGGATTGTTCGTTGTCGCGTCGGTGACCGTGATCGGGATGTTCGCCGATCGGCCCGCGACCCACACCGTGATGGTCGCGCTACCGACACCGGCTGCGTATGCGACGGCGGATGGGATGGAATACGACGAGCCGTTCACGATCAGGCGCGACACCTGCACGACGTTTGAATTGCTGCTCGTCCATATGGGGGACTTGTCGCTGCCATCGTCGTTGAATCCCTTCAGTTCGACAAACAAGCTCAGACGTGCTCCACGGACGAGCGTTGCGGTCCGCGGAGTGACGTCGATACTGGGGGAGGGGACCGAGTCCCTGGTAATCGGGTGCGCCAACGGCAAAACCGGGGCGGTCGTTTCGCCACCACCGCCACAAGCCAAGAGTGCAAGCCCCAACACGGTGGGCAACACTAGAGTCCGAGCGCTCATAAAGAGCTCCTGTCGTTAGGTCGGAGCACGTTTGGCGAGGGGGCGGAGAGGTTACAATCCCGCTCGCATGGATCGGCGTGTCGTCGTGTCGATCGTGCTCCTATTATTGAACACGGGAATTCCTTTCCGGGTATGACATGAGTACGACGGCGGACATTCTGATCGTCGGAGCGGGCCCAACGGGCCTCGCACTCGCCGCGCAACTTCGGTCGTTCGGCATTCGTGCACGGATCATCGATCGCGCACTCGACCGCGCCCACGAATCGCGGGCACTCGGCGTACAGGCCCGGACTCTCGAGCTCCTGCAGCGTATCGGCCTCGGCGACGCGCTGGTGGCGCGAGGCAATCCGAGCGCGCGGCTCATGCTGCACGTTGACGGGCGCGTCGTCGGCGAGGCGGAGCTTGGCGCGTTCGGCGGCAGCGACTCGAAGTACCCGTTCGTCCTCTTCGTTTCACAAGCGGAAACGGAGCAATTGCTCGGCGACCACATCACCACGCACGGAGTGTCGATCGAGCGTGGCGTGGAGCTCGTGAGCTTCGAGCCTAACGTGAATGGAGTCGATTGTCTGCTACGGCACGGTGACGGCCGGTCGGAGGACGTTCGCGTGCGGTATCTCGTCGGATGCGACGGCGCGCACAGCGCGATTCGAAAGGGGGCGGGCATACCGTTCGAAGGAGACGCCTACCTTCAGGATTTCCTGCTGGGCGATGTGGAAGCCGACGTGAGTCCCGAGCTGTCGTTCGCGCCGAACACACTGCACCCGTGCGTCGGCCGCCACGGGATCGCGATCTTCTTCCCCCTGGGCAAGCCAACGACGTGGCGCGTGATCGCGATGTCCGGTGCGGCGGCCGCGGCCGTGCGAACCGGTGCGGCCTCGGTAGACAAGCCGCTCACGAGCGAGCTGCCGCTTGCCGAGCTGCAGGCGGTCGTGGACGGTGCGACCGGAGGCGGCGTCCGGCTTCGCGACCCGGCGTGGCTCGCGCATTTCCACCTCCATCACCGTCAGGCCGCGCACTATCGAAACGGTCCTGTTTTTCTGGCGGGCGACGCGGGGCACATTCACAGCCCTGTCGGCGCGCAGGGGATGAACACCGGAATCCAGGACGCGTGGAACCTGGGCTGGAAACTGGCCCTGGTGGTGAAGGGCCTCGCGTCACCGCGATTGCTCGATTCGTACGAAGCCGAGCGATGGCCGGTTGGGCGGACACTGCTTCGCTTCACGGATCGCATCTTCAGCGCGCTCGTGCGATCGCTCTCGGACAACGCGATCGCGTCGTGGCTTCGCCGTACCATTGCGGCGAACGTGCTCCCGGGCGTTCTGACCTCGACTCGGCTCCGGTCGTCCGGATTCCGGTTCATCTCCGAGCTCGGGATTCGATACCGGCGAAGTCCGGCAGTTGCGGAGGCGGAGCCTCGACTGCGTGCGGGCCCGCGTGCCGGCGATCGCTTCCCCGACGCACGCCTAACGCTCGATGGGAATGTCGTCAGGCTTCAGGACGCTGTCGTCGGGCCGTGTCTGACGCTGCTGTTATGCGGCGATGGGGACCTCTGGAACACCGAGCGTCTCGCTGAGCTTCCGGCCTGTCGCAATGGCCTGCTGCGGATCAAGCGCCTCGCGCGCCATGCGGAGCGTGGCGTGTTGGTCGATGAAACCGGCGAGGCGTTCGCGCTACTCGGCGTGGACGATGCAGCACAGTATCTGGTTCGTCCGGACGGTTACGTGGGCTACCGATGCGCCGGCCAGGCGTTCGCTGCACTCGAGTCGTATCTTGCCGAGTGGTATGCGCCAATGCAGTCGGACGATTCATGAGGAGAAGCGCATGGGAGGCGAGCCCTGGTTTCACGTCGCGCCGTATCAGTCGGACATCCCCGCTGCCCTCGAGGCCCTGCGCCGGCGCGTGTTCGCTGAAGGTGAGTACCGCGGCAGTGAGGCGGAGCCGGCAAGCATCGAGGAGGCGCTCGAGAACATGGATGCCGACGGCACCGCGTCGATCCTCGACATCGATCATGTCGCCGACAATCCGGAGCCGACTGGCGTGACCGTTCTCACTCCTGCCGAGGCACAGGAGTACTTCGGCACGGATCAACCCACGCGCGCCGATGTCGAGCAGGCCGATGACTTCTGGGACGACATGGGGCGCGGTGAAGCCGTCTGCGTCGTCCTCTATAGTCGTGGTCGGCCGTCGGAGCTCTACTTCGCTGGCTACTCATTCGACTAGGTTCGCGAAGCCAATTTGGGCGACGATCACTTCTCCGCGACCGGTGAATCCGGGCGGACGTTCAGCAGTGGCGCCGGAGAAACCGCGAACCGACCCGCGAATGGTCGATCGTGAGCGACGAGGAGGAAGATGCACACGGCGCTTGCGGTCGCGAACAGTCCCATCGCAATCCGCGCCGCCGTGCGGTTGTCACTGTGCACCATTGCGATGCCCGTTAGCGTGCACGTTGCCTCAACGATCAGCACGAACCATTTCACCCAATTGACCTCGGCGCGACTCACCAGGATTCGCTGACGGCGCGCATCGAGTGCGGTGTCGAGGTTCGCAACGATCTCTCGCTGCGCGGTCACCTGTCCTTCGCCAGCCGTGGGAAGAGCGAGCGTCACCTCGAGCGCCTGGGCGAGTGCAGGGGGGAACATCGCGAGCGTGGCGCGCTGGCGCGCCATCGCCGGCCACTCGACCTCCTGCACTTCCTGAATGTGCTCGGTGATGAGCGCGCGGAACCGAGCTTGTGCATCGGCCGGGAACGCGCGTGACAGCAATACGACCGCGCGCAGCGCGCTGGCTTCATGGGCCACCGCTGTGCCGGCCCGGTCGAGGTCTCCCCACACCTGAGCGGCGATGAACGCGACCAGCAGTCCGAACATGATGCCGAGTGGCGGCAACAGACCGGGTGACACGGCCTTGAACGCGCGAGCCCGGTCTCCCGTCGCAAGGCGCATCACGATCCAGTAGATCGCGGCCGTACCGAGCGCGGTCCCGCCGAACACGACGAGAGCCATCCAGCCTAACGGGAGTGCATGTAACCAATCGCTCATGGTGATCCTCGACGTGACCGTTGCTCCGACTGGCGAGGCGCTTTGTGATCCCGCCAAAGAATCGCCTGCACGTCGGTTTCGTCGCCGCCCAAACGTGGGCTGACTTGGACGCTTCCACAAGCGCGAGTGACGGCAACCCGGCTACAGCAACGGTACGCCAACCGCGGCACGGCGTTAGGCGCTCGCCGCTTCCGTGCTGATCGCGGCCTCCAGCACCGACTCCGGCGTCCACTCCGCCACAGGGCGCGCGGGCGAGAGGCGCCCGCGGTTCATCACGGCGATGCGGTCGCATAGCTCGAACAGTTCCGGCAGGTACGAGCTCACCACGAGCACGGCTTTCCCCTTCTCCGCGCACCGCGAGATGATCTCGTAGACCTGCGCCTTGCTACCGATGTCGATCCCGCGCGATGGCTCATCGAGCAGCAGCACCTCGGCGTCCTGATGCAGCAGCCGTCCGATCGCCACCTTCTGCTGGTTCCCACCCGACAGCGTGCGCACCGCGTC
>Ga0207645_10004093_pt1 | contig 10850 bp, 7 predicted proteins | sample KBSM53metaG_FD_184331 | JGI IMG/M metagenome (GOLD analysis project Ga0207645, IMG submission 184331) | Miscanthus rhizosphere microbial communities from Kellogg Biological Station, Michigan, USA - KBS M5-3 metaG (SPAdes) (version 2) | ecosystem: Host-associated > Plants > Roots > Rhizosphere >...
TTCGCTGGCCCTGCCGCCGAGCTGGATGTGCTCGCGCACGCGCTCGATCACGAAGCGCGCCTCGTCCTGCTCGTTGTACGCGGCGTACAGCGCGATCGGCTCGCCGGGCTGGCCGGCCGTCCACAGATTCTTGCCGAGGCGCTGCGGGTTGTTCGCGATGACGGCGTTCGCCGCCTTCAGGATCGTGCCGGTCGAGCGATAGTTCTGCTCGAGGCGGATCGTCTTCGCGCTCGGGAAATCGCGCAGGAAATGCTGCACGTTCTCGACGCGAGCGCCGCGCCAGCCGTAGATCGCCTGGTCGTCGTCGCCGACGACGAATACCTGTCCCGTGGTTCCCGCGAGCACGCGCACCCACGCGTACTGGATCGTGTTCGTGTCCTGGAACTCGTCGATCAGCAGGTGCCGGTAGCGGTTGCGGTAGTGCGCCAGCAGCGCGTCGTCGTGCAGCCACAACTCGTGCGAGCGCAGCAGCAGTTCGGCAAAATCGACGAGCCCGGAACGCTGGCAGGCTTCCTCGTATGCGCGATAGATGTCGAGCAGCGTGCGCGTCAGCGGATTGGTCTCGTGGTGAAACGCATCCGGGCGCTTGCCCTCGTCCTTCGCCGCATTGATGAACCACGCGGCCTGGCGCGGCGGAAAGCGCGCCTCGTCGAGGCCGAGCGCGGCGATGACGCGCTTGATGATGCGCTGCTGGTCGTCGCTGTCGAGGATCTGGAACGTCTCGGGCAGCTTCGCCTCGCGCCAGTGCTGGCGCAGCAGCCGATGCGCGATGCCGTGAAACGTGCCGACCGTGAGTCCGCGCGTACCCTGGCGGTGCGTGCCCAGTGAGAGCAGCGTGTCGCAGCGCGCGCGCATTTCGCCGGCGGCCTTGTTCGTGAACGTCACGGCGAGGATCGACCATGGCGACGCGTTGCCGACCTCGAGCAGCCAACCGATGCGATGCGTCAGCACGCGCGTCTTGCCCGAGCCCGCGCCGGCGAGCACGAGGTAGTGTCCGGATGGCGCCGTGACGGCTTCGCGCTGGGCAGGGTTCAGGTCATCGAGCAGATACGATACATCCATGTGCCGATTGTAAGCGGGCGCGCGCAGTCTTACGCCATGCGTGACTTCCGTGACTGGGCACGTTCAGCGCGCCGGGTACATTCTTGCCGCTGGTTTCGCCGGTGAGCGCGATCGACATGATCGGGATTTCGATGTCCGTTCCGACAAGGATCAACTGACGAGGATCAGATCGACGATGATCAGACTGACGATGATCAGAATGATGCGCTCATCGGCTGCGCTTGCCGTGTGCATCGCCTCGTCCGCGGCCTGGTCGGCAACCGACGCACCGGCCTACGACGTGGCGTTCGATGCGGACGCGCGGCGCGCGGACGTGCGCCTGTGTCTGCAGCACGCGCACTCCGTCGTCGAGTTCGCCGCCGACTCGGCGTGGGCGATGCGTTTCATCAGCGCGGCGGCCCGTCCGACCGGCGCTGCGGTCGACGCGACCGGCAGCGGCTGGCGCGCGCGCGACTGGCACGCGGGCGAATGCCTGTCCTATCGCGCGGACATCGGCGCGATCGCCGCGCAGCATGAGCCGGATGTCGGCTGGCAGATCGCAGACGACATCGTCGCCGCGCCGCAACTCTGGCTGCTGCGGCCGGATGTGCAGGGCGAAGCCGACGCGACGCTGCGCATCGTGTTGCCAGAACGCTGGAATATTTCCGCGCCATGGCACGAAGCGCCGCCGCGGACGCCGGCGAAACCGGATGCGAACGGCAGCGAGGCGTCGTCGCCTGCGGCGCGCGGGAAGGCGCTCGAATTCCGCATTCCGAATACGCCGGCGAACTGGTCCTCCGCGGTCGCGTTCGGGCACTTCAGCGGCGAGCGCATCGTCCTGCCGGGCGGCACGCTGCATCTGGCAATCCTCGACGACAACGATGCCGCGCAGCACGCGAAGCTGCGCGCCTGGCTCGATCGCGTTGCGCGCGCGTCGCTGAGCGCCTACGGGCGCTTGCCGCTGGCCGACGTGCAGGTGTTGATGATTCCGGTCAGCGGTTCGCGCGCGGCGGTGAAGTTCGGCCAGTCGGTGCGCGGGCAGGGCAACGCGCTCGAACTGCTGATCGACCCGAGCCGGCCGGCCGCGGAATTCGACGACGACTGGATGGCCGTGCATGAAATGAGTCACCTGCTCCATCCGTACCTCGGCGATCGCGGTGCGTGGCTCGCCGAGGGCCTGGCCACGTACTACCAGAACGTGCTGCGCGCCCGTTCCGGGCTGCTGACGCCGGCCCAGGCGTGGGATCGGCTCTACGAGGGCTTCCAGCGCGGCGCCGCGACGCCGAACGACGAAACGCTCGAGCAGGTCGCCGGGAACATGCACCGCAACCACGCGTTCCAGCGCGTGTACTGGGCCGGCGCTGCGTACTGGCTGACGGTCGACCGCGACCTGCGCCGGCGCGCCGGCGGCACGCTGAATCTCGAGACGGTCCTCGCGCGCTTCCGCGATTGCTGCCTGCCGGCGTATCGCGAGTGGCAGCCCGACGAATTCGTTGCGCGCCTCGACGCACTGGCCGGCGGCGATGTGTTCGCGACGCGTTATCGTGAGTTCGCGCAGATGCGACAATTTCCCGATTGGGCAAAACTATACTCTGCGCTCGGCATCCGCCACGGCGGCGACCGCCTCGCGTTCGACGCGAGCGCCGCGGACGCGGCAATTCGCGACGCGATCATGGCGCCGAACAGGACAACGGTGGAAGCAAGAGCGAAAGACTGAACCACGAAGAACACGAAGTACACGAAGAAGAGCGGCGAGTAGGTCAAAGACTGGAGCAACAGCTTCGGAGAACACCGAAAACACTTCACTACACTGAGGAAAGTGAGCTTTGGTCGCGCGGCCGCGTCGCCCTTGTCCCGTGGCTGGCGGCGGCGTCTCATTGATTTTCCGCTCGCCGCAGCCTTCCTTCGTGTTCTTCGTGGTTCACTCTTGTTGCTTCTCCGCGGTCACAGCGGAGCGCGTTCTCCTGTAGTCGCCTCAGCGTCGGTACTTGGTCGCGAGCAGCACGATCGCGAGCCCGGTGAGCAGAGTACAACCGCCGAGCCACTGCGGAATCGGCCGCTCGCGCGTGAGCCTCGTCTCGAGGCCGCCGACCTTGATCATCTCGTGTTCGGTCGGATAGCGCAGTTGGCCGAACCAGATCGCGGCGCCTGCGCCGATCAGTAACACGCCGATGACAAAGATCACGATGCGCATCGGCTGTCTCGGCTCATCGTTGCGCGCATCAGGGCGTCTCGATGAGACTCACGCCGGGCAACGTCAGTACGTAGTTTGCGCCCATCAACAGCGACGGCGTGAAATAGCCACCGGCCGGAACGGGCAGCGCGAGCAGGCGCTGGACGATGCCCAGCGACGCCGTCACGGTCAGGTCGTATCCGTTCGGCGCGGACAGCGCGAGGCGCACTTCCTTGCCGGCGTCGTTGCGCACTTCGCCCCACACGTAGGATCCGCTGTCCTGGCGACGCTGTTCCGACGGCCCGTGATTGCTGCGTTCGATGCGCCGCTTCATGAGCTTCTGTACGAATTCCGTTTTCAGCAACGGTTGCAGGCGGCGCAGCCAGGCCATGCGCTGGATCGTCTTCGGCGGCACGACCATGTAGGTCTCGACGTTGCCGATGCCGGTCGAGACGTACGATGTGTACACGTCGCCCCACGGGATCGTCATCGCGCTGCGCGTCTTGCCGTCGCGCACGAACTCGCGCGTCTTCCACGCGAGCGGCACGTTCGCGAGCTGGCCGTGGATGCGCGCGCGGCCGCCCTTGGCCAGTCCCTCGACGCTCGTCTTGGCGGTGCCGGGGCTCGGGCCGCCGCCGGCTTCGAAGCCGAGCACGAGCGACGTCGCGTCGGGCAGGCGCTGCTTGAGCATCGCCGCGAGGCAGTCGGTCGGCACGACATCGAATCCGGAACCGGGCAGCACCACGAGACCCTGGTGCCGCGCGCGCGGATGCACGCGATGGCACAGTTCGAACACGTCGATCTCGCCGGTGATGTCGAGGTAATGCACGTTGCAGTTCAGGCACGCGTCGAGCATCGGCGCCGCTGTCTGCGAAAACGGCCCGGCGCAGTGCAAAACGATGCCGATGCCGTCGAGGTTGCGTTCGATCTCCTCGCCTTTGGCCAGGCCGAATACGCGCTGCTGGAGGCCGAGCTCGTCGGCCAGTTGCGCGATGCCTTCGCGGCTGCGTCCGGCCAGGACCGGCGTGAGGCCGCGCCGCACTGCTTCACGCGCGATCAGCCGGCCGGTGTAGCCGTTCGCGCCGTAGATCATCAGTTGCGCCATGTCATTTCCTCTTGCCGCGATAGGCTTGCAGCATCTTGCGCAGGAACAGGTCGGGCAGGAAGCGCTTCGTGCGCCAGCGCATCGTTTCGGCCTTGGTCGGCAGGATCATGAAATCGCCGCGCAGCACGCCGCGGTAGATCGCGGCGGCGACATCGTCGGCGCTGTCGGTCGACATGGCCATCAGCTTCTCGGCCATCGCGCGATCCTTGTCCGGCGCGCGCGATGTCGACATCAGGTTGGTCTTGAAGAATGCCGGGCACACGACCGACACCTTGACGTTCGTCGCGACCAGCGCGAGTTCCGCGCGCAGCGTCTCCGACAGCGAGATGACGCCTGCCTTGCTCGCCGAGTAGGCGCCCATGTGCGGCGCGTTCGCGATGCCGGCGAACGAAGCGATGTTGACGATGCGCCCGTCGCCCTGCTTGAGCAGAACCGGCAGGAATGTGCGCGTGCCGCGCACGACGCCCATCAGGTTGATGTTCAGCGTCCAGCGCCAGTCGTCGAGGCTCGTCTCGGCCACGGAACCGGCGCTCGCGACGCCCGCATTGTTGATGACGATGTCGACGCCGTCCCACGCAGCGAGCACCTCATCGTGCATTTCCTCGAACGACGCGTCGTCGGCGACATCGACCCACAGCCCCATCGCGCCGACTCCGAACTCGGTGATCTGGCGCACCGTGTCGTTCGCGCTATCGATGTTGATGTCCGCACAGGCCACGCGCCAGCCGTTCTCGGCGAAACAGAAAGCCAGCGCACGACCGAGGCCGCTGCCGGCGCCCGTGATCAGGACACGGCGTTGTTGCATGGACGTTGGCTCCGCGCTGCGCGCTATGATTCAACTCGGCTGACGCCATTCGATTGTAGCCACATATCCATACCCGCGGGAGATTGAAACGTGACGACCGACGCACTGTCTGATCTGACCGGCAAGACCGCGCTCGTGACCGGCGCTAGCCGCGGCATCGGTGCGGCGACCGCGCAGCTGCTGGCGCGTCGGGGCGCGCACGTCATCATCTCGAGCCGCCGCCAGGATGCCTGCGACGCCGTCGCAGCCGGCATCCGCGCGGCCGGCGGCGTCGCCAGCGCCTTCGCCGCGCATATCGGCGAGCAGGCGTCGATCGAGCAACTGTTCCGGCGCATCGGCGAACACGGCTTCGCCGTCGACATCCTCGTCAACAATGCGGCAACCAATCCCTATTTCGGTCCTATGCTGGACATGGACCTCGCCGCGTTCGACAAGACCGTCGAGGTCAACATCCGCGGCTATTTCTACACGACGCTGCTGGCCGCGCGCGGCATGCGCGATCGCGGCGGCGCGATCGTCAACGTCGCGTCGGTCAACGGCCGCCGCGCGGCGCCAGGGCAGGGCGCGTATTCGATGACGAAGGCGGCGATCCTGTCGATGACCGAGGGCTTCGCCAAGGAGCTCGCCGCGCACGGCATCCGCGTCAACGCGGTCCTGCCCGGAATCACGCAGACGAAGTTCGCCACCGCGTTGACGCAAAACCCCGACATCCTCGAGCCGCTGCTGCGCATGGTGCCGCTCGGCCGCGTCGCCCAACCCGAGGAGATCGCGCCGATGATCGCGTTCCTGTGCTCGCCGGCGGCGAGCTACATCACCGGGGCAAGCTTCGCGGTCGATGGGGGGTATCTGGCGTGAGCGATCAGAAGGCGAAAGGTCGCAGCCAAAACTGAGAAGTCAAAAGTCAAAAGTCAAAGTCAAAAGTCAATTGGAACAGAGCGGATACTCTGTTTGACCTTTGACCTTTGACCTTTGCGCAAGTATAAAAATACACATCGCGAACAAAAAAAGCCCCGAGAGCTTAGGGGAGAAGCCCTCGGGGCCGGGTTTCGAAGGCCGATCTGGGGAGTGATCGGACTCCGGGGAGCAACTCAGGGAGGTGAGTTGCCCCAGGGCGCCGTTGCGTGCGCCGATCAATTAGATGAGGCATGAAGCCGTGAAGTTCAACTGCCATTTCGAAAAAATTCAGTTGCGGTTCATGCGTTTTCAAATCAGTGACTTGCGTTTGGGCGGCCATCCGCGAGCATGACTTTCGACAGGGTGTGCGGCCGTTCAGATTCGGCGGAACGCGGCCGCGATCAGTGCGCCTCGTCCCAGTTGTCGCCACTGCCTATATCGACGACGAGCGGCACCGCAAGTTCCGCGGCCGCGCTCATGCGTTCGCGCACGCCGGCGCCGATCGCGTCGACCTTGTCGGCGCGAACCTCGAACACGAGTTCGTCGTGCACCTGCATGATCATGCGCGCGGCATCGCCCTGCCCCTGCAGCCAGGCGTCGACCGTGATCATCGCGCGCTTGATGATGTCGGCCGCCGTGCCCTGCATCGGCGCGTTGATCGCGGCGCGTTCCGCGCCGGCGCGCAGCCCCGCGTTGCGCGAATGGATTTCGGTCAGATACAGGCGCCGGCCGAACAGCGTCTCGACGTAGCCGTCGCGCCGCGCCTGTTCGCGTGTAGAGGTCATGAAATTCTGCACGCCCGGATAACGCTCGAAGTAGCGCTTCATGTAGCCCTGCGCCTCGCCGCGGTCGACGCCGAGCTGGCGCGCGAGGCCGAACGCGCTCATGCCGTACATGAGCCCGAAGTTGATCGCCTTCGCGGCGCGGCGCTGATTCGCGTCGACGAGGTCCGGCGGCAACCCGAATACCTCGGCGGCCGTCGCGCGATGCACGTCCTGGTTGCCGTGGAAGGCCGCGAGCAGGCCCGTGTCGCCGGACAGGTGCGCCATGATGCGCAGCTCGATCTGCGAATAGTCCGCGGCGAGGATCCGGTAGCCGGCCGGCGCGACGAACGCCTGGCGGATGCGCCGGCCCTCCTCGGTGCGGATCGGGATGTTCTGCAGGTTCGGATCGTTCGACGACAGCCGTCCGGTCGCGGCGACGGCCTGGTGATAACTCGTGTGCACGCGCCCGGTGCGCGGATTGACGTGGTCGGACAACTTGTCGGTATAGGTCGAACGCAGCTTCGCCAGCGTGCGGTAGTCGAGCACGAGGCGCGGCAGTGCGTGCTGGTCCGCGAGCGCCTCGAGCGCTTCCTCGTTCGTCGACGGCTGGCCGCTCGGCGTCTTGAACGCGACCGGCAGCTTGAGCTCCTCGTAGAGCAGCATCTGCAGCTGCTTCGGCGAGTCCAGGCTGAAATGGCGGCCGGCCACCTCGAACGCACGCTGCTGCAACTCGAGCATGCGCCGGCCGAGTTCCTGGCTCTGCTGCTTGAGCTTGACCATGTCGATCAGCACGCCGGTCTGCTCCATGCGCGCGAGCACCGGCACGAGCGGCATCTCGATCGTCTCGAAGACGCTGCGCAGCTTCGCCTCGGCCTCGAGCTTCGGCCAGAGCACGCGATGCAGCCGCAGCGTGACGTCAGCGTCCTCGGCCGCATATTCGGCCGCATGTTGCACGTCGACCTGGGCGAACGCGATCTGCTTCGCGCCCCTGCCGGTCAGGTTCTCGTAGCGTTGGGTGTCGACGCCGAGGTATTTCTTCGCCAGCGTGTCCATGTCGTGGCGGCTGCCGGACGAGTTCCAGACGTACGATTCGAGCATCGAGTCGTAGCGCACGCCGCGCAACGCGACGCCATGGCACGACAGCACGTTCATGTCGTACTTCAGGTGCTGGCCGACCTTGTCCTTGCGCTCGTTCTCGAGTACCGGGCGCAGCGCTGCGAGCACCGCGTCGCGATCGAGCTGCACCGGCGCGCCGGCGTAGTCGTGGCGTAGCGGAACGTACGCCGCGCGTCCCGGCTCGACCGCGAACGAGACACCGACGATCTCGGCGCGCATCGGATCGAGGCTCGACGTTTCGGTGTCGAACGCGATCAGCTCGGCCGCGTCCAGGCGCGCGAGCCAGGCCTCGAACTGCGCCTGGTCGAGCACGAGTTCATACTCGCCCTTCAGCGTCAGGGCCGGATCGAGGCTCGGCAGCACGACGGCCTGCGTCAGCGGCGCGCTCGCGGCCGCGGGCGGCGCGTCGGCGTCCTCGAGTTCGCGCAGCGCGGCCTTGAATTCGTAGCGCTTGTACAACTCGCGCAGGTGCGTCGTATCCGGTTCGCGCAGGTGCAGCTCGGACGCGCGGACGTCGAGCGCGACGTCGGTCTTGATCGTCGCGAGGCGCCGCGACAACGGCAGCTGCGGCAACGCGACGCGCAGGTTCTCGCCGATCTTGCCGCCGATCTTGTCGGCGTTCGCGATGATCTCGTCGAGCGTGCCGTATTCGTTGAGCCATTTCGCCGCCGTCTTCGGGCCGCACTTGTCGACGCCGGGAATGTTGTCGACCGAGTCGCCGACCAGCGCGAGGTAGTCGACGATCTGGTCCGGCCGCACGCCGAATTTCTGCACGACGCCGTCGGGGTCGAGGCGCGAGTTCGTCATCGTGTTGACCAGCGTCACGTGCGGGCCGACGAGTTGCGCGAGATCCTTGTCGCCTGTAGATACGACGACATCGATGCCGTCGGCCGTAGCTTGCAGCGCGAGCGTGCCGATCACGTCGTCGGCCTCGACGCCGTCGACGCGCAGGATCGGGAATCCGAGCGCGCTGACCAGCGTCAGCATCGGTTCGACTTGCGCGCGCAGGTCGTCAGGCATCGGCGCGCGCTGCGCCTTGTAGTCGGCAAACAACGCGTCGCGGAACGTCGGTCCCGGTGCATCCGCGACGAAGGCGACATGAGCCGGACGTTCCTTCAACGTCGCCTTGAGCATGTTGAACACGCCGAACAAGGCCCCGGTCGGTTCCCCGGAACGGTTCGCCAGTGGCGGCAGCGCATGGAACGCGCGGTACAGATAGCCGGAGCCGTCGATCAGTACGAGTTGCGGGCGCGACATTGACGCGGTGCGGTCGGAAACGGGCTGCCGAGCTTGGGCCAGCGGCGGCGGATTTGCAATCCAGCTCTCGACGGATCGATCCACGCGCGACGCTGAAGTCTGCGTGAAGCGCGAGGGGGCGAAACGCCGCCTAAACGCGAGCGCAAAATGCCGCTGCGTGGCACGCCACGGCAGGCGCGGTTTGCTATGCTCGAAGCACGCGCAGGAGATGAGCCATGAAACGAGTGATCGCAGGCGTTCTTGCTACGGTAATCATGACTGCACTGGCAACCCATGCCGGCGCGCAGACGACCAGCACCGATGCGCTGCCGCCGGTGCAGCCGCCACCCGACATGGACGCGACGGCGATCAAGCCCGCGCCGCCGGAGGCGCTGCCGCCGAAACCGAGCAACGTGCCGGTCGTGCCGCTCGCGAACTCCGATGAAGAGGCCCGGACCGCCGCAGCCGCCGAAGCGCGGGCCAGCGCGGAACGCGCGAAGGCGCTCGTAGCGCCGCCGACTCCGGCCCTGCCGGGCGGAAAACCTCTCGACAGCCCCGGCTTGCCGCCGGACGTGCAGAAGGCCGCCGAGGCCACGGAGCTTCCGGTCGTGACCGTGCGCCAGAACGGCAACGAGCGCGTCGAGGAATACCGCAAGAAAGGCATCCTGTATTTCGTCCGCGTCGTCACGCCCGAAGGCCCGCCGCGCTACTACGTCGACAACCGCTCGGAGATTCCGGCGGACATCCGCCAGCTGTCCGGGCCCTCAGGCCACGTCGAGCCGGTGTATTTCAAATTGTTCGAGTGGAAGTGATTTAGGGGAGAAGGGAGAAGGGAGAAGGGAGAAGGGAGAAGGGAGAAGGGAGAAGGGAGAAGCGCGACGTTGATGCGCTTTCTATGTGCCGCCATTCCCGCGCAAGCGGGGTTTTCAACAGCGAAGCTGGTCATCCATTTTTGATCGATCGGTGAAATGATGTAACGCGGGATCAGATCCGGCTCTTTCCTCTCCCTTCTGCCTTCTCCCCTCTCCCCACCAAAGCCCCCAGCAACGCCTCGCGCGGCAGTTTGCCGGCGCCGTTGCGCGGCAGCGCGTCGACGCGGCGCAGTGGCCGCGGCAGGAACACCGGATCGATCGCGGCACGCAGCGCGGCGATGATCCGGGCCTCGTCCAGATCGGGCGCGACGACCAGTGCCGCAAGCCGGCGCAGGCCGCGCTCGTCGGCATCGAGTTGAAACACGACGCCGTCCGCGACGCCTTCGATGCCGAGCAGCTGGCGGGTCAGGTCGGCGAGCGACGCGCGCTTGCCGGCGATCTCGAGCAGGTCGCTGTTGCGGCCGCGCAGCACGAAGCGCTTGTCCGGCAGCAATTCGACGATGTCCTGCAGCAGCGTGGGTGCGGCAAAGTGCGGCGCATGCACGAGCGTGCCGTCCGGCTGCGGTTGCAATTCGATGCCCGGGTACAGCTGCCAGGGTTCATCGCGACTGGCGCGGCGCTGCGCGATCACGCAGGTTTCGGTCGAGCCGTATACCTCGTTGACCGGCGCGCCGAAACGGCGTTCGGCGGTTGCAGCAAGCTCGGCATCGAGCGGCGCCGTCGCGGTCACGATCGCCTGCAGCGGCGGCAGCGCGACCGAGTCATGCAGCATCGCGCGCAGGTGGAATGGCGTCGTGACGAGCAGGCGCGGTGCGGCGGTTTCGGCCAGCGCGTGCGCAACATC
>Ga0207645_10004095_pt1 | contig 10849 bp, 9 predicted proteins | sample KBSM53metaG_FD_184331 | JGI IMG/M metagenome (GOLD analysis project Ga0207645, IMG submission 184331) | Miscanthus rhizosphere microbial communities from Kellogg Biological Station, Michigan, USA - KBS M5-3 metaG (SPAdes) (version 2) | ecosystem: Host-associated > Plants > Roots > Rhizosphere >...
GACCTGGGCCGCCGCGAAAGGAGTGAAGACGACGTCTTCCACATCAAGGGGCAGCTCCTTGACGCAGCGGATCGTGTTCTGAATCCGCGTTCGCACGCCGTGAATGATATGGAAATCGGCCTCTAATTTTTGGCCTAACATTCCCACTGGGTTGAGCACGCCGTTTTGCCCGTCGACGTGATAATGCTGGATGATTGAGTGCAGAAATGCGTTTTGCGCCGGGATGCTCACTTCACGAGCATTGATTTTAACGTCTTCGACATCCTGCTCATCGATCTCGTCGCGTTCATCCGGCAGAGCGACGCAGCCACGGTTGTTGAAACTCTGAATGTGCGCGCCGGTAATGCCGATGTAGACGCTGCGAACCATGATGTCGCTTTTCTCTTCGGCATCCACGACCGCCTCGTGCACACACTTCATCGCCGTCTCAAAATCCACTATCTCGCCCTTGCGCACTCCGCGCGACGGCGCCTGGCCAACTCCGAGAATTTTGATTGTTCCGTCGGGTTTTCCTTCGCCGACAACGACACAAATTTTCGAAGTCCCGATTTCGAGACCGACCATCAAGTTGCTGCTAGCCATTAGGTTTGCTTTCCTGGTTAAAACGTTGAAGCGGGATCGCTTTGCGCACCGGCATAGGCGAAGGATTGGACTGATATTTTTTAACGCCGGGGCTGTAGGGCAGAGTCTTCTTCGAGGGCGGAAAAACCGGCGTTGCTTTCCGAATCTGCGGTTCTGCGACCACCGGCTTGGTTTCCTTCGGCGCGGGTTTCGGGAGGTGCATCGCTTCGGCGGGCTCGGAGTCCGGATCCAACTCCGAGAGCACAGCTGAGACGGGCCGGGCAAACGTGACCGGGATGTTTCGCGCCACCAGAAGGTTCACGGTCTCGAGTTCGCGATGCGAATCGTCGCTGTAGACCAGGAACTGTTCGAGCCGCTGCATCTGGGTGTCGAGATGGTCAAAGCCAAACATGACCTGGGCGTGATTCTTATCCGTCACGAGCAGGCAATAACCTTTCGAAACATCCACCTCCCGGATTTGGAAGCGCGTCTGCATAAAGCTGGTCGTCGTTAGGCGAAGAAGTTCGAGGGCGGCTTTCGCCTCAAATGATTCAATCACTTTGCCGGGAACGAGCGCCTCGCTCGAACAGCCCGTGATCATCGGCAAGGCGAGATACTCCGTGAGCAATTTCTTTTCCTTCATGAGAATGCCGCGCGCGTCGATGAGGAAGGCAACGTCCGACGCGAAAGGGTTTGTGACCGCTTTTTCGCTCGTGATCCAGGCGATCGGCTTCCGCTCCGTTATGCGAATATCGATTTCGTTAGGCATGTTCCGATCAACCTGGACCTCATCAACCTGGGGAAGGCGCTGCAGACGGTCGTGAACTTGGGCGAGATTGATCGAGAAAATATTCACTCCCTCCCGCAGACCGGCCATTTTCAGGACCTGATCGCGCTGGAGAGTGCCATCTGTCTGGATGTCGATCGTCGCCAGGCGATACTCGGGATTATCAAAGAAAAAGCGGCTCAAGCCCGTGCGAACGCCATAGTAAAGCCCGGCGCAAATCGCGACCACGAGTGCGATCTTGGAGAGCACGACAAGAATTTGGCGATTGCGATAACGCGTCGCCCGGCGCGCCCTGACATTGACGTCAAGCAGATGCTGCTGGCGACGTTGGCGCGAAGTCGAGAGCCGGCGGTTGCCCAGCTGGATTCGGGTCTTGTTTGCTAGCGCTCTCATTTCTTGGGCGGCCGCGCGGCCAGGGAAAGTTCGATGATGCGCGTGCAGAGTTGCGGATAGGTGATACCGGCGACCCCGGCCGCCTCCGGCAGAAGGCTCGCTTCCGTCATCCCGGGAATGGTGTTGATCTCGAGAACGAACGGCTCGTTCTGCGCCGAGAGGAGGACGTCAACGCGCGAGTAAACTTTCGCGCCTAACGATTGCGTTGCGAGGAGAGCGAGGTCCTGAATTTTTCTCGTCAGATCAGCCGAAATTGCAGCCGGGCAAACGTGCTCCGCGCCGCCGCCGGCCTGCGGGTTCAGAAACGGGTACTTGTTGTTGAAGTCGTAGAAGCCGCTCTTGGGGATGATCTCGATAATCGGCAAGGCGAGCTCGCCCAGAACGCCAACAGTCAGCTCCCGACCAGGAATGAATTGCTCGATTAGAAATTCCTTGTCGTATTGCGCAACCTCGCGCAGCGCCGGAGCGACCTGGCTCTCCTCTTTAATAATGCAAATCCCCACCGTCGATCCCTGACGGGGCGCCTTGATGACGTACGGCAGCGGAAAGTTGGGCTGCTGGCCATCGCGAATAACCTCCCAGTGCGGCGTCGCCACGCCGTGCTGGCTGAACTTTTCTTTCGACGCGATCTTGTCGAAAGCCAGCCGGCTCTCAGCTACCCCTTCGCCGGTAAAAGGAACACCGCGATCCTGCAAGATTTGTTGCAGCTGCCCGTCTTCCCCAAAAGTGCCGTGAACGGCAATGAAAGCGATCTCAGTGTCGTTAGGCAAGACGAAGCTGGTATCCGCGACGTCAACTTCCGTGACCTTTGCACCTAACGACCGAAGCGCTTTGGCGACACCCGCGCCGGTCGCAAGGGAAACGGCGCGCTCAGAGCCCGGACCACCCTTCAGAACAGCGATGGGTTTGCCGGCTACGTCGATCATCGCGTCAGCTCCTCGCCCACGATTTGCACCTCGGTCTCCAATTCGATCCCGCGTTCTTTGCGCGCGACGGCCTGAATTTGGCCGATCAATTCCAGAACTTGATCCGCCGTCGCCGCGCCTTCGTTGACGATAAAGTTGCCATGAACTTCTGAGACCCGCGCATCGCCTACCCGCGCACCTTTCAAACCCAGTTCATCGACCAGTTTCCCCGCCGGACAAGCCGTGGGATTCTTGAAAATGCAGCCGGCGCTTTTCGCAATCGGTTGGGTGGTGCGTCGCTTCTCCTGCGATGCCTCCAATCGCCTAACGATCTCTTCAGTCGAGGATTTTTCTCCGCGGAAAACAGCCGAGACGGCGAAATTCTTCTCGAGCGCCGGCACGTGCCGGTAATGTATCTCCAGTTCCGCGGGCGTTTTTTCGTGGGCAACACCCTCCCGGTCGAGATAACGCACCCGCACCACTTTATCGAAAGTCTGTCCGCCCATTGCGCCTGCGTTCATGCGCAAGGCGCCGCCCACCTCGCCCGGAATTCCCTCCATCCATTCGAAGCCCCCAATCCCGGCAGCTTTGCCGGCATACGCAATCTCTTTCAGTTTCGCACCAACGCCCGCAGTGATCTCTACGCCCGACGCTTCGACCCGATCGAATTCGCCTCCACTTGGATGCACCACCACGCCGGGAATTCCTCCTTCTCGCACGAGCAGATTGGAGCCGCGTCCCATGACGAAGAACGGCAAATTTTCCCGGTGACAAAAACGAATCAGCTTCGCGAAAGCCTCCTCGCTTCGCGGCTCGACCCAAAACTGCGCCGGCCCACCCACCCGCAGTGTAGTGTGTTTCGCGAGCGGCTCGAAAAGTCTTACTTCACCTTCAGCCCCCACGATTTCCTTCAGTCTTTCCGCAACCACCAGCTGGGCCGCGAGTGTGGCTAGCTGTTCGTGCACGTTGCCAGCCCCGAGACTTAAAACCAGGTCGCCCTCCGACAGCATGCGCCCCATATCCGCATGCAAACGGTCGAGCCGCGGCTGATAGGAAACGCCGCGATGACCGTGGGACAAAATCGCATCGGCTACCGTTTGCCCGGTAACGCCGGGCAAGGCGGCTTCGCTCGCAGCATAAACGTCCGTCACAAAAACGTGATCAGCATCATCAAAGGCAGCGCCGAACTGATGTTGGAGTGCATGTGTCCGCGAGTAACGATGCGGCTGGAACATGGTCAGAACACGCCTGCGACCCGCCGATTTCGCCGTCGCGAGCGTTGCCCTGATCTCAGTCGGGTGGTGGGCATAGTCATCCACCAGAAGAAAACGATCGCTTTGATATTTGATCTCAAAGCGCCGGCGGGCGTGACGAAACGTGCCTAACGAATTCGAGATCTTTTCGAAAGGAATGCCAAGCTCGCTCGCCAGCGCGATCACGCCGAGCGCATTACTGACATTGTGTTTTCCCGGGACATTCAAAGTGGCGTCGCCCAGTTTTTCTTCGCCACGCTGAACGCAGAAAGTTGCGGCGAAATCCTGCAATTCGATCCCGGTGGCGCGATAACGGGCGTGGTCAGCGAAGCCATAAGACACGGCCTCGGAACGGCCCCCGCAAATCCGGGCGGCATGCGGATCGTCCGCGCAATAAAAAATCGCTCCGCTGGTTTGGGCGATGAGTTTCTCAAAGACTTTCTCGATCTCTTCCAGGTCGCGATAGAAATCGAGGTGCTCTTCTTCGACATTGAGAATGAGCGCGTGCTCAGGGTGAAAGAGCTGCAAGGTGCCGTCGCTTTCATCCCCTTCCGCCACGAAATATTCGCCCCGCGGATCCCAGTGCGCGTTGCTCCCGAGAATCGGAATCTCCGCGCCCACGTAGTGCGACGGATGCAATTGGCCGCTGCGCAGGACATGCGCCGTCATGGCTGACGTAGTGGTCTTGCCGTGCATTCCCGCGATGACGATGCCGCGTTTGCCCTGCATGATTGCAGCGAGCGCTTCCGCCCGACGAATGGCGGGAATCCGGCCGTCCCGCGCACTGACGAGGATCGGATTAGTTTCCTTAATCGCTGATGAAAAAATGATCAGCTCTGCATCCGCCGCGTCTTCGCTCTGATGTGGAGAAAAGAAGCGCAAACCCAGCTGCTGAAGGCGATCGATTTCGAGGGTGCGCGCTTTATCCGAACCACGCACATCGTGTCCGAGTTCGAGCAGAAGGGCGGCAATGCCGCTCATCCCGCTGCCGGCGACACCAATCAAATGGATCGCGTGCCGCTCTTCGGTCAGAAATTTCTGAAGTTCGAGGTCAGGCAGCGACGGCGTCATTGGAATGACAATATCTTTCCAGGGTTTCGGCAATTAAATCGGCTGCATGTGTCGGGGCGAGCGCCGCGATATTGGCGGACATGGTGCGCAGCGTTTCCGGATTTCCAAGCAGCTCGCGAATCTTTTCCGCGAGCACCTCGCCCGCTAATTCAGCTTCCTGGACCATGACGGCGGCATTCGCCTTCACGAAAATCTCGGCGTTGCGCGTCTGATGATCATCGGCCGCGTACGGATACGGCACGAGAAGCGCAGGCAATCTGAACATTGCCAACTCGGCCAAGCTGGCGGCGCCCGCTCGGGTGATGGCGAAGTCCGCCGCGCTGTAAACCTCCTCCATTCGGTGGTGAAAAGCGGCGACGTAAGCAGGAATATTTTCGCGCCGATAATTATCCGCGAGCAATCGTTCATCGCGGAGTCCGGCAAGATGAATCACCTGCAGTCCGCCCCCTTGCAATGAAGACATCGCCTTAATCAATGCCTGATTGATTCCGCTCGCGCCCTGGCTGCCACCCATGACGAGCAGAGTCGGAATTCCTGGACGCAGTCCCAGCTTTTCGCGCGCCTCGGCGCGATCGATCATGTGCAGAGTTGAGCGGATGGGTGTGCCGGTGAACTCAGTGCGCGCCTTCGGGAAGAAAGTGGCGCATTCCTTAAACCCGAGAAGAACGGCCCGGACAAAACGCGCAGTGTAGCGGTTCGCTTTTCCGGGAAACGCGTTCGACTCATGGATAAAGGTCGGGATGCGACGCAGCCGCCCCGCCAGGACCGGCGCGGTCGAAGTGAATCCGCCCATGCCGAGGACGACTTGCGGATCGAATTTTCGGAAGATGCCGCGGCAGACGGACAAACTGTCGTTGAATCGCCTAACGAATGCCAGAATGGCTGGCGAAAAAGGCGAAGGCAAAGCAACGGTGGGCAATTTTTCAAAGCGAAAGTCCGGCCGACCCTCGAGTGCGAGGGTATCGATCTCCTTCTCCGAAATGAAGAGGAGCACCTCGTGTCCGCGCGCGCGGAGCGCCTCGGCCACGGCCAGCCCCGGGAAGAGATGTCCGCCCGTTCCACCACATGCAATAACGGCGTTCATTGGTTGGGAGTTTCCATTTCAGATTCGTGGGGTGACCCGCACCCGCATCGCCATTTCTTTGCGCGGCGCGGGCTCGAGCACGCCTTGCCGATAAATGTTTAAAAGAAGCCCAATTGAAAAAAGTGCCACCACTAGATTCGATCCGCCATAACTGACGAGCGGAAGCGGGAGACCTTTGTTCGGCAGGAGCGAGGTCACGACGCCAATGTTGATGGACGCCTGGAACGCAATCAGCGAAACGATCCCGCTCGCGAGGAGGAGTCCGAACCGGTCGCGCGCGTGCAGCGCGATCGTCATTCCACAAACGATGATGAGCACGAAAAGAGAGATCACGAGGAGACTGAAGCGCAGCCCCAGTTCCTCACCGACGATGGGAAAAATGAAATCGGTATGCGCATAAGGCAGGTAGGACATCTTTTGACGGCCGTTGCCGAGGCCGAGGCCGTCGATCCCGCCGCTGCCAAATGCGATCAGGGCCTGCATCTGCTGCAACCCCGCCCCCAGCTTGTGTTCCTCGGGATGAAGGAATGCCATGAGCCGGCTGTTGCGCTCGGCGATGTGAGTGGCGAGAAAGAGGATCGAACCGATTCCGCCTAACGAAATGGTTGCTAGCACCGCCAGATTCGTTCCAGCGATAAACATCACCACGAAAGCAGTGGCGCTAATCAGCACGGTTGTGCCGAGATCGACTTCCGTGATGATGAGTGAGAGCAGGAGGCTGACCACCACCATGGGAAAGACGAAACCTCGCCAGAACTGTTTGCTCTGCGGCTCGTAACGCGAAAACCAAAACGCGAGGAAAAAGACGGCCGCGATTTTGGCAAATTCGGAGGGCTGACAGGTGATGTTGTGGAAAGCCAGCCAACGCCAGGAACCATTTATTTTATGGCGCAGCGGCGGAAGAAAACAAAGGACGAGTCCAATCAGCGCAATCGCAAACCAAACGTACCACGTGCGCTGCCAAAAATGGTAATCGATCAATGCCCCCGCGATGCAAGCCGCCAGACCAATCCCGAGCCACATGGCGTGTTTACGCACGTAAAAATAAACGTCGCCCTGGCTGTCGCGGGCGAAAGCGCCGGTACTGAAAAGGATCACAATCCCGATCGCGAGCAGTCCGAGGACAGCGAGAAACAGGATGTAGGCGCTCTTCCGGTGCATTGACTGGGTATACTCTCGTTAGTCTGCTTTGCTGTGCTTGGGAGTCGTCGCGCTGGCGCTAGCGGGGATGTGCAGCTTCTGGCCAATCTGAAGTTTGCGCGGATCATCGATCTGGTTGAGCTCGAGGAGCGCGTCGTAATTGACGTGTAAATGGCGCGCAATCGTGACCGGGTTATCGCCTTTCACGACCACGTAGGTTTTTCCGGAATCCACCACGCCAGAAGTTTTCGTCGCGGGCTTTGGATGCTCCGCCGCTTTTTCGACTGGGTTCGTTTGAGTTTGAGCCGCGACTTTGGTGACTTCGTTAGGCGCAACGCTGGCCGCCGGTTCCGTCGCAGCTGCGGGGCTCGCGGTCGTCTCAGCGGCAAGCGTCGTGTTTTCGAGCGAACCGGGCAAAGCTGCCTCCCGGGTCTTGATCGTATTGAACGCAATGATCCCCGCGACCGCGACGATATGGAGCAGCAGGACGATGAGCAGTGCCCGCGACAATTTCATGTTCGGCTCTGCCATTTCCTCGTAATCCATTCCGTCGGGAAGTCCCAGCGTGCGTCTTCGCGTGGCGGTGGCGCTTAGTTTTTTTCGTTTAAGCATCGATGGTATTTTCATGGTCGTGGGTCGGGTAAACCGCGCACAAAGGCGCGAAACTGATCGCCGCGGTCGGCGTAACTCTTGAACATGTCGAAAGAGGAAGTCCCGGGGGAAAAGAGAACAGTCTCGCCATCGTGCGCGATCTTCTGCGCCCGCTCGACGGCTGCGCCTAAAGAGCCGACAACTTCGCATTCCGTCGCCTCGCGCCAATCCTGCGCAACACGGTGCCCGATTTCGCCAATCAGAACAGCGCGCCGCACTTTGCGAGCGACGAGGGGCGCAATCGAGTCGAAGGCGAAACCTTTGTCCTTCCCGCCCGCGATCAGAATGATTGGCCGGGTCGCGCTGAGCAGAGCCTTTTCCAACGCATCGAGATTCGTCGCCTTCGAATCGTTCACAAACTCGACTCCGCCGATCGCGCGAATGAATTCGAGGCGATGCAACTGGGCGCGATACGCGCAAAGCGGCGGAACCATCTCCTCAAACGAGAGACCGCGCGCTCGTCCGACGGCCAGCGCGGCCATCATGTTTTCGGCGTTGTGCGGCCCGCGTAATTGCGCCTGGGAAAGTTGCAAAACCTGTTGCTGGCGAAACAGAATCCAGCCGTCGCCTAACGAAAAGTCGCCGTCGTTCGTCCAGGCGCTAAAGGTAACGACGCTGGGCTTTAGCGGGGGAAGATGCTCGGCCACATTAACGACCGCGGTCTCGTCCGCGGTTTGATTTTCAAAAATGCGGAGCTTCGCGTCCCGGTACTCGCGGACCGATGCATAACGATCGAGATGATCGGGCGCGAAGTTAAGCCAGACGCTAATCTCCGGATGAAATTCGCGGATGGTTTCTAGCTGAAACGAACTCACCTCAACCGTCAGGACGGCGAGATCGTCATTCTCACGCGCGGCTTCGACCAGTGGTTTGCCGATATTGCCGCAGGCCACCGTACGCTGGCCGCAGGCGTTCAGCATTTGCGCGATCAATTCCGTCGTCGTCGTTTTACCGTTCGTCCCGGTGATGCCGATGATCGGCACTTTTGCGAATTGAAAACCGAGCTCCAATTCGCCAATCGTCGGGATATTCTTGCGCGAGAAATTTTTCGCCAGGGCCAGTTCCGGATCGATTCCTGGACTGTAAACGCCGAGGTCATAGACGGTCGGATCTTCCTCTGCGAGTGGGCCGCAAAGAAGGTAAACACCACGCGCCCGCAGCGGCTCGAGCCCGGACAATTTTCCCTCAGGCGCGCTGTCGAGCAGCGTGACCTTCGCGCCTTCCTCAGCGAGGAGCAGCGCGGCGGCCTTACCACTCCGGCCGGCACCGAGCACGGCGACATTTTTGTTTTTGTAATCGGGCTTCATCGCAGTTTCAACGTGGCCAATCCAAGGAGCGCGAAGACAAAGGAAAGAATCCAAAACCTGACGATCACCGTGTTTTCCTTCCAGCCGCTCAGCTCGAAGTGATGATGAATCGGCGACATGGCGAAAAGCCGTCGGCCAGTCAGTTTAAAACTCAGGACCTGGAGAATGACCGAGACTGCTTCAATCACAAAAACCCCGCCGACCACAGCGAGAAGCAGCTCCTGTTTACAGCAAATCGCCACGACCCCGATCGTGCCGCCAATGGCGAGCGAACCGGTGTCGCCCATGAAAACTTTGGCCGGATGACAGTTGAACCAAAGGAAGCCGAGCCCCGCACCGGCCAGGGCCGAACAGACCACGGTCAGTTCACCGGTGAAGGGATAAAACGGAACCTGCAAATATTGTGCGATCCGATAATTCCCGGCGGCATACGAGAGGAGCGCATAGGCCATCGCGACTGTGATCGTGCAGCCGATCGCGAGACCATCGAGGCCATCCGTGAGATTGACCGCGTTCGACGCGCCGACAATGACGAGCGTGAAGAAGAAAAACGTGAACGCGCCCATGTTCACGATCACCGGTACCTTGAAGAAAGGAAGATAAAGGGCGCGCGCCTGCACCTCGATCAACGGATTGAAGAGAAAAAATGCGGTGACGATTCCGGCGAGAATGATTTGAAAAACCAATTTTAGACGTCCGCTGATGCCGTCGGAACGTTTCTTCGTCACCTTCAGGTAATCGTCGACGAAACCGAGCACACCGAGATAGGCCATGCAGAAGAGGACAAGCCAGACGAACGGATTATCGGGGCGTGCCCAGGCGATCGAAGTCATCACGACTGTGCCGATGATCAGCACTCCACCCATCGTTGGGGTGCCCTGCTTACCACCGTGCAACTCTGCGAGGTGTCGCACTTCCGCCGCGGTTCGAATCGGTTGACCGATCTTCAACGAGATCAATTTTCGAATAACGTAATTGCCGAAAAGAAGTGAGAGCGCAAAAGCGGTGATGGCCGCCAAAACCGCGCGGAAAGTGACATAATAGAAAACATTGAAGCCTTTGAACTCCTCGGTCAGGCGATGGAGATAGAACATCATGACGCGGAGCCGTTTCCCTTCTGGCGTTTGACGAATTCCTCCAAAACTTGTTCGGTTCGCGCCGTCCGGCTCCCCTTTATAAGGACGAGATCGCCGGTGTGCGTGACCGAGCCGAGCAATTCGGCCGCTTCCCCTGCCGAACCGACCACTCTGGAATCTTTCAAACCGGCAGCCTGCGCGGCGGAAGCCATCGCGGCCGAGTCTTCGCCGAGAGCAATGAGTTGATCGATGCCTAACGTGGCTGCGGTTCGGCCAACTTCCTCGTGGCCGCGGGTTGATTCAGCACCGAGCTCCGACATTTGACCAAGAACCGCGATGCGCCGGCCGTCCGTATCGAGCTCGGCAAGGGTGCGAAGCGCAGCCTTGGTAGAATCAGGATTCGCGTTGTAGCTGTCATCTATGAATTGAACGCCCGCGATGTTTTTGATTTGCAAGCGCGCCCGGGCAAGCGGAGCGGCGGTGAGCCCGGCAGTCAGCGTCAGCGCTGCTGCGGCGACAGCGATCGTGCGGCGGTTGTGGCGCATCGTTACCCCTCGGCAGACGTCGAAGTCGATCAGCCCTTCGACGCCTGGAGAGGCGTTCCTGCCCGGTCAGCGCAAC
>Ga0207645_10004100_pt1 | contig 10844 bp, 10 predicted proteins | sample KBSM53metaG_FD_184331 | JGI IMG/M metagenome (GOLD analysis project Ga0207645, IMG submission 184331) | Miscanthus rhizosphere microbial communities from Kellogg Biological Station, Michigan, USA - KBS M5-3 metaG (SPAdes) (version 2) | ecosystem: Host-associated > Plants > Roots > Rhizosphere >...
GCTGCCAATCTCACACCTGGCGACAGCCTCGACCTCGGTTGGCAGCAGCTGCCGAACAAGGCGGCCTACCGCGCGGTGATCCATCGCGTGGACCCGGGCGGGCTTCAGGAGTACGCGGTGATAGTGCAGGGTAGGCGGACAGACCCGACCGCCGGAATCATGACGATCGTCGGCAATGCCGGCGGGGTTCCTGTCTTCCGGAACGCAGTAAGCGCAGATTCTACTGTATATCTCGATAACGGCGGCTTGTTCGACGGCTACGACTCGGATCGCGGCGCTTACGTCGCCGCATCGGCCGATAGCACTGCCAACCTGCGCGGCGGAGTCTCGGTTTATGTCGCACAGACGTTCGTCAAGGGCGACGCGTCGGCGACTGGAACGGTGAGCTTCGGGGCGTCCGGGACGGTTACCGGAGCTGTCACCTCCAACGTTCCTGCCACCCCGCCCAACGACATACTTCCGTGTCCCGGAGCAGGGTTCACACCCGCGGCAAAGGTACCCGGTGGTGCGGGCATCAGTTACAACTCGGCGACGGGCGTGCTCACCGTAAACGGCGGGCTCACGACGCTGACCCTGACGGACACTGCCTACTACTTCAGCTCAATAGTCATCACCAACAACGCGAAGATCGTCTTCCCGGGCACCCAGCGCGCAAGCGTCATCCTGCGCGACTCACTCAACGCTTCGGGCGGAAAAATCGTCAATCAATCCAACTATCCACCGGCGTTGGGATTCTCGTCGTGCGGCACATCCGCGACGCCGGCCTACTGGTCGCTCAGCTCGGGCGCGTCGCCTGCGTACTTCTCGGTCTACGCACCCAACCACGTCGTCTACGAGCTGGGCGGAGGAGACTTTTACGGAGCGGTCGTTGCCTGGATCTACTACGCCACCGGCGGCGGACGATTCCATTACGATGCTGCGCTCTCGCGATTGCCCTCGAAGCGCATCGACGTTCAGAAGGGGTCCTGGGCGCAGCTTCCCGGCAGCTGATTCTGGTTTGTTGAAGCGCACGTGATGCAACTGTAACATTCAAAGGGCGGACATCGATCCGCCCTTTGTCCATCCATCGCGACTCTCCCAGATGAAAATCCTCGTCATCGAAGACGATCCCACGGTCGGCCAGTTCGTGAAACGCGGTTTTGAGGAACAGCGTTGGGGGGTCGATCTCGTTGCCAACGGTGACGACGGTGAGGCGCGGGCCGTTTCCGAGGAATACGACGTAATCATCCTCGACATGCGTCTGCCCGGTAAATCCGGAGCACAGGTACTGCACGATTTGCGCGCCCGCGGATTCGACAGGCCGGTCCTGATTCTCACCGCGCAGGATGCAGTCGACTCCAAGGTCGAGACCCTGCGCGCAGGCGCCGACGACTATGTCACCAAGCCATTCGCGTTCGAGGAGCTGTTGGCACGAGTGGAGGCGCTTTCGCGTCGTCCGCGTGCGCGGCTATCTCCGACACTGAAGGTCGCGGATCTCAGTCTGAATCTCGACACGCGCGAGGTTGCGCGCGCAGGGCAGCCGATCGAGCTCACGCCCAAAGAGTACACTGTGCTCGAGTATCTGATGCGTCACGCCGGACGCGTGATGAGCCGCACGCTCATCACCGAATACGCGTGGGGCTATCACTTCGATCCTGGAACGAACATCGTCGACGTTGTTATCAACCACCTGCGCAAGAAGATCGATGCTGCGAGCTCGAGGAAGCTCATTCATACCATTCGCGGCGTTGGGTACGTGATCCGCGAAGAGGGCGTCGCGGGGAAGGGAAGCTAGGCACTCATGCTGTCGACGCGCGTCAAGCTGACTGCCGCATTCGTGGCGGGGTTGATCGCGGTGACAATCGCGCTCTTTCTGGCCGTGCTGGCTGAGCGGAATAACGGCGTCTACAACGACATCGCGCTGTACGCGGCATCGCAGGGTGATCTGGCGGCAAGGGTGATCACCGACGCAGCGCAGTCCGGTGAGACAGTGGTCGCTACCGCCGATACGGCTCTCATCCAGTCGCTCGCGCCGAGTCTCGTCGATCGACTCCAGGCGGTGCCTGGCTACATAGTGGTCGTCGACACTCTTGGCCGCGCAGTTTACCGTTCACCAGACGTCATGCGTCTGCAGACTGGCGACATGGCGACGCTTCAAACCCAGCTCGCAGACCTTCCCGCCTCCGGCGAAGCGCTGATCTTCGCGCTCGACTCGCTCCAGGAAAAGCTCCTGTTCGTTTCCCACACGCTTCCCGGGAAGCCGGCGGGGTTGAGCCGCATCGCGTCGGGTGCCATCGCGACGCGGGCGAGCACCGTGCCGCGCGAGTACCTGCTCAACGCCCTGATCCTCGTGCCGCTGATAATCGTCGGCGCCGGCGTTGGCGCCTTCATGTTCCTCGGCAAAACCCAGCGGCAGCTCGCGGAGATCACCAACGAGGTAGCGGCGATCACAGACGGCAGAAGCCTGCATCGCCGACTGGCACTCAGCGAGGAGACGACTGATTTCGCTGACCTGGTGACGACGCTCAATGCGATGATCGGACGACTGGAGACGTCCTTCGGCGGATTACGGCGATTCACCGCCGACGCCAGCCACGAGCTCAAAACCCCGCTTGCTGTACTCAGGGCAGACGTCGAGCGCGCAATGGCCGAGAGCTCAAGCCAGAACGAGCGCATGGTCGCGCTGGAGGAAGCGCTTCAGGAAGTGCGCAGAATGAGCGATCTGGTCGAGAGCCTTCTGACTTTGGCGCGCGCCGATGAGGGGCGGTTCGACCTGCACCGCGAGCCGGTGGAGCTGCAGCCGCTCGTTCAGGAAGTCTATGAAACGGCGCTCATTCTCGGCGAGGCGCAGGGTGTCACGGTGAACCTTCCGTTCACGGCGGACGCGACGGTCATGGCCGATCGCACCCGATTGCGCCAGCTCTTTCTGAACCTCGTGACTAACGCAATCAAGTACACTCCGGCTGGAGGCAAGGTGGAGCTCGGCCTGGGCAGACATCCCGACAACGTCACGTTTGCGGTGCGCGATACGGGAATCGGAATCTCGGCCGCGGATTTCCCGCACATCTTCGAGCGGTTCTGGCGCGCGGATCGGGTGCGATCGCGCATGTCCGAGCGTGGCGGGTTCGGTCTCGGTCTCGCCATCAGCCAGTGGATTGCGCAGGCTCACGGTGGAACGCTTACCGCCTCATCAAGACTTGGCCGCGGCAGCCTTTTTACCGTTACGCTGCCCCTCAGCGGAGACGGACAGAAAACGTGAGCGTTAATGCGCGCCTAATCTGTTAGAGAGAAATACTTCATCGGCTCGTAACGTGCCGGCTATTTGATGTCGGGTACATCCTCGAGAGGTTCAAGGAAACGCAACCCGGGGATGCAATGTTCGACAGGCTTATCGAGTCGAAAGCACAGAGCCAAAGCGCGGGCGGCAGTACTGTCATGAGCGTGGCGGCGCATGCTGCGATCATCGCGGCTGCTGTGGTGGCTACTTCCCAGCTCCCTCCAACGCGCGTGCTGGTTCCGGAGATTGTTCGCCCGGTCTACTTTCCGCCGCAAGCGTCAATCCCGAGCGCGCCTGCCTCGCCGAACGGCGGCGGCCAGGCGCTGCCGATTCCGACCTTTCGGCCATTCATCCCTCCAGCGATCGACGTGAAGCCGATCGGACTCGACCTGGGACCCATTGTATCAAAGCCTGTCGATTTGCCGACGGGTTCCTTCGGACGTGCCGATGCGGGTGACAGTCATGGCGGTGAGCAGTCCGGTGCGTTCAATGCCGCGCAGGTGGAAAAGCAGGTTTCGCTTATTTCGGGAAGCGGCGCTCCGGTTTACCCCGAATCTCTGCGGAGCGCCGGCATCGAAGGAGAAGTGGTCGCGGTGTTCGTAGTCGGCATCGATGGACGCGCTGAGACCGACAGCGTGCGCTTCGTTCGGAGCGCTAACGTGCTCTTTCAGGATGCCGTTCGAGCAGCGCTTGGTAGAATGCGTTTCGTGCCTGCTGAGATTGGCGGGCGAAAAGTACGGCAGCTCGTACAAATGCCCTTTGTGTTTACGCTAAACCGATAGTTAAAACTCGTTTAATACTATTTCATTGATTCTTAATCTTGCGGGTATTCCCTCGCGTTTCGGGCCGGAACAGCTTTCGAACACGAACTTCCCAACTGGGTGAGGAATGTTTAACCAACTTCTTGAGTCAAAAGCTAAGAAGCAGAAGATGGCGGGCGGTACTGTGTTCAGCCTTGTGCTGCACACTCTACTGATCTCCGGCGCGGTGTACGCGACTGCGAGAGCCGGCGTCAAGGATGAAAAGGCGAAAGCCGAAAAGATTCAGTTCGTAGAGATGAAGAAGGAGCCTCCGAAGCCGAAGGTCGACGAGCCTCCGCCGCCGAAGGAAGTGGTGGTCAAGCCTCCTCCGCCGAAGGGCTTCCAGGTTCTTCGTGCTCCGGTCAAGATCGACATCAAGATCCCGGAGATCGATCTCACCAAAGCGATCACGAACGAAAACGACTTCACGGGTAAGGGCGTGAAGGGCGGAACCGGAAGCGGTGTCGTCGGTGGCAAAGGCCCGGTCGACAACACGCAGACCTACTTCGAATTCCAGGTCGAGAAGCCCGCCGAGATGCTTGGCGACAGTCCGAGGCCGAAGTATCCGTCGGTTCTCGAGAGCTCAGGCATAGCCGGCGAGGTTCAGGCACAGTTTGTGGTGAGGTCTGATGGCAAGGCTGACATGGATACGTTCAAAGTGCTCAAGACCTCGAACGAGCTTTTCACCCAGGCGGTAAAGAACAATCTGCCGAGAATGCGCTTCAGCCCGGCGATGATCGGGGGTAAGCCCGTCAACCAGCTGGTCCAGCAGTCCTTCCAGTTTGCTGTTCCCCGCTAACAAACCCTTTACGGAGTAAACAATGCAGCTGTCACTACTCGACATTTACAACCAGATGGGCGGCTTCGCGAAGGGCATCGTCTACGTGCTGTTCGCCATGTCTCTCTGGTCTCTCTCGGTCGCGATCAAGAAGTGGTGGGACCTTCGTGCAGCTCAGAAAGAAACCCGCAAGTTCGCTCCTGAGTTCTCGCAGTTCCTCGAAGAAGACAACCTCGGTGAAGCCGTCACTCTCGCCGACAAGTACAAGAAGTCGCACGTCGCGCGCGTTCTTGGTGGAGCTCTCTCCGAGATTCGCCCGCTGATTCAGGATGGATCAGTCACCGTTGCCGACATCAACTCGGCCGAGCGCGCAATCGAGCGCGAAATGCTGATGACGATCACCGACCTCAAGCGCGGCCTTGGCATTCTCGCCACCGTCGGCGCGACGGCACCGTTCGTAGGTCTGCTTGGCACCACCATGGGTATCGTGAACTCCTTCGCCGCCATGGCCGCGTCCGGATCGGGCGGTCTTGCTTCGATCTCCTCCGGTGTGTCGGAAGCGCTGATCACCACCGCCTTCGGTCTTATCGTCGCCATTCCGGCGGTGTGGCTCTTCAACTACTTCCAGATCAAGATTGATAACCTCACGGCCGAGATGACTTATACGTCGAAGGAAATGATCGACTATATGATCAAGAACGTCTCGGGCACCGGCGAGTTCGGTCGCTCACGCTTCACCCGCGAGTTCAACACGACGGCGACTGCTGGAAACTCACCTATCTCCCAGTAAGGGAAGAGGAGGGCTGAGTTATGGCAATGTCTGCCGGAAGTTCGGGCGTAAAGGCGTCACCAAACGTGACGCCGATGATCGACGTCATGCTCGTGCTGTTGATCATCTTCATGCTCGTGATTCCCGCCATCACAGCCGGTTTCCAGGCGGTGCCGCCGACGGGCGTGAACCTGAAGCCGCATCCTGAAGAGGATCAGGATCAGGTGCTGGGAATCGATGCGAAAGGCCAGTACTATCTCAACAAGAAAGCGATTCCGAACGCGGAGCTCGGCGAGCGTCTCAAGGCGATCTTCGAGAACCGCGAAGAGGATAAGCTGCTTTACATCAAGGCCCACAAAGACCTCGAGTACGGTAAAGTGCTCGACGCGATGGACATCGCGGCGCACAACGACGTGCGCGTAACGGGCATGATTACGGATCAGCGTCCAGGCACAGTCTCGGCGGTACGAGACGACAACATGTTCAACAAGCCTGCTGCTGCTCCGGCGGGAGGGAAGCCCTAATGGCAATGTCAGGAGGCTCGAACGAGGGCCTGACCAACGAGATCAACGTCACTCCGATGATCGACGTGCTGCTGGTGCTGTTGATCATCTTCATGATGGTGATTCCGATGTCGCGTAAGGCGATCGATCTCCAGCTGCCGGATCCGACGCCGGACAACTCGCCGCAGGGACCACCCCCTTCGCAAATCGTGCTCGAGGTTCTGCCGGGGAACGTCTACAAGGTGAACTCGCAACCGATTGGAAAGAATGAGCTCCAGAAGCGGCTCAAGGAGATCTATGATCCGCGTCCGGAGAAGATCATTTTCGTGAAGGGTGATCCGGCGGTGAAATATTCCGACGTGATCTGGGCAATGGATGCCGCACGTGGCGCTGGCGTAAAAGTCATCGGCGTGCCGCCGAAGGATGTGAAGTAGATCACGCGTTACCCGACGTTCGCCGAAAGGCGAAAAAAGGAAGAATCGTGGAAAGGGGTCATTGCGTCGCTGCTGCTGCACGCACTGATCCTTTTTCTCATCATCGGTCCGATACTCGGCACGACTGATTTCACGCGTCCCGACGTCGTCGGCGGTGGTGGACCTGGTCCCGCCGGTGGAGGTGGCGGAGGCGTGAAGGGAATGGGCTCACGCGAACAGCACATCGAGTTCGTGCGCGTGAGATCTGATCCGACGACGATGCCGAAGGTGGCTCCCCGTCAGGTCCCGCCGATCAAGCCACCGGAACCCAAGCCGCCGGTTGAATCACCGGTGCAGCCTGCGCAACAGGTCGTGGCGCCGCAGATAAATGCGGCATCGAGCGGAGAAGGAACCGGCAACACCGGCACCGCCGGCGCCGGCCCGGGTACCGGCGGTGGCGTTGGATCAGGCGAGGGGACGGGAAGGGGAAGTAGCATCGGCCCCGGTACTGGTGGGGGCCCGGGCAAGGACTATCCGCCAACCGTAAGAGATCTCTTCATTCCGCCGATGCCGGCGCCGCAGGCGGTGAAGGGCTTTCACATGAAGGCATTTTTCGACGTCGACGAAAAGGGAAATGCCAAGCTCATCGGGTTCAACCCGACGCGAGACGGAGATTACAACAGGCGCGTGGCAGATGTTCTCCGTCAGATGCGATTCAAGCCGGGAGTTCATCCCGACGGAAGCCCCAAGCGCGATACCGCCGAAATCGAGATTATCTTTTAGACTGCGGACAACTGCAACAGAACAGGGTGCGGGGTGCCGGTTGCTCGTTACTGGGAATCGGTTCCGGCTTTGGCGCTTTCACGGCCGCGAACGGCATTGAGTAAGCCGTAAAGCATCTTTCTTACCCTCACAGTTTGATCAGTCAATGATCGGAAGGGCTCCTCTACAATCGCGTTGAGATCTCTCGCGAGGCGTAGATGGTACTCGAGCTCGGACGCGGAATTGAGGGAGATTTTGATGAACGCGCGAACTCACGGGCACTTTCCTGACCGCAGCCCTCTACAAGATTGGTCGGAATGGACATAGAGGCCCGGATCATCTGACTCTTTAGCGACACCACGTCCGCGCCGTGAATCTCCGTCGCTGCTGAATGAACATTGATCGCGAGCGCGTGAGCAAATCCCCACACCTCAAGTTTCGTGTAGTCGCTCATGCGACAACCTTACGTGCTCGGCCAAACGACGGCAGGATCATTTCTTTGGCTTTGAAGGCATTTTTGGGCATCCCGTCTTCAGATGGGCTTCACCGGGTGACCAGTAACCAGTAACCGGCCACACGCACCCAGTTCTGTTGCAGTTTTCGCTACCGGTCCAGGGTCTGATCAGACTTCACTGGAAAAACCCACCCTTCGCGCGTACCTTTCGCCCGCAAAGCAGGAGGCCTAGCGGCACATAAACCGGGCAATCAGGGAGAGCGTTGACCACCACGACAACAACGGCGGGCACAGCTACATCGTCGCGCGAGTTCGTCAAGGCGCTGACGCTCACCGACGCGACGATGCTCGTCGCGGGCTCGATGATCGGCTCGGGTATTTTCATCGTCTCGGCCGACATTTCACGGACGGTCAATTCACCGTTCTGGCTGCTCATGGCCTGGATCGTCTCGGGCGTCGTGACGATTCTTGGCGCTCTCGCCTATGGCGAGCTCGCGGCGATGTATCCACGAGCCGGCGGCCAGTATGTTTTCCTCAGAGAGTCCATGGGTCATCTCATGGGCTTTCTTTATGGGTGGACGCTCTTCGTCGTCATCCAGACGGGAACCATCGCCGCGGTAGCAGTTGCGTTCGGCCGGTTCCTCGGTGTGCTTTGGCCGGCGATCACGCCTGACCGGTTCGGGTGGTTTCCACAGATGGACTTCAACACCGCCGGCGCGCCCGTCCAGCTTGGGTTGTCGCCGCAGCGGCTGATCGCGCTGATCTCGATCTGGGTTCTGACCTGGATCAACCTGCGCGGAATCAAGGAAGGGAAGTGGGTGCAGACAACGTTGACCGTGGTGAAGACCGGGGCGCTGATCGCACTGATACTCCTGGGCGTCACAGTTGGCCGTCACGCCGAGGCGATCACCGCCAACTTCTCGGGCGGTAACTTCAACCCCGTGTCACTAACACCGGTCTTCGTGATCGGGTTCGGCTCGGCGCTGGTTGGATCGCTGTTCTCGAGCGACGCCTGGAACAATGTGACATTCGCGGCAGCGGAGGTGCACTCACCGCAGCGCAATCTTCCGCGTGCTCTGCTTTATGGGACGGGCCTTGTCAGCGTCCTCTACATACTGGCCAATGTCGCCTACCTGAACGTGCTGCCAATGCACGGGACAGCAGACGGGGCGACGGTGATGGGTCGCGGCATTCAGTACGCGACCCAGGACCGCGTCGCCAGCGCGATGATGGAGACGATCTTCGGCGCGGCTGGCGCGTCAATCATGGCGGCGGCGATTCTCATCTCGACTTTCGGTTGCAACAACGGGCTGATTCTGTCCGGCGCTCGCGTCTACTATGCGATGGCCAAGGACAAGCTCTTTTTCCGCCGCACCGGAAACCTGAATCGCCACAACGTGCCCGCGGCGGCGCTGGTCGCGCAGTCGATCTGGACCAGTCTCCTCTGCCTCACAGGGACCTACGGCCAGCTGCTCAACTACGTGATCTTCGCGGCGTTGATTTTCTACGCTCTCACTACCATTGGGCTCTTCAGGCTGCGTAGCCTGCGACCGGACGCCGAACGGCCATATAAGGCAGTCGGCTACCCAGTTCTACCCGCTCTGTACATCATTCTCGCGTCGGCAATCGCCGTAATCCTGCTGATCGCGGACCAGACGCGCGCCCAGTCGATATCAGGGCTCGTGATCGTACTGCTCGGTGTTCCAGTCTATTTCATCTGGCGCAAAGTGGAGTCAGCACCAGCGCGCTGAGCACCCGGCCGACCTGTCCCGTCGGCCGCTATTCACCCTTGGAGAATTACAGAATGAATCGGAAGTTTGCAGGAGCTGTAAGTACGCTCACTCTCGTTTTCTCGCTGCTGACGCTTTTCGGCGCGCGGATCGCAAGCGCCCAGGGCGTGTCGGAGAATCGAACCGACAGCTCGATCGCCGCCGCGGTGACTGGTGAAGCGCAGGCAGTGCCTGTCGAGCACAAGCCCGGTGGCGAAGCGAATCTCATCATCCCCGACCTGTCGCAGGTCAGCTTCCTCGGCGGGATTCACGGCCGCTCGCTGCTGATGGGCGGCCTCGTCATCTGCGCTTTGGGTCTGCTGTTCGGGCTCGTTTTCTACGGCCAGCTCAAGCGGATGGCGGTCCACAAGTCGATGCTCGAGATATCGGAGCTGATCTACGAGACCTGCAAGACCTATTTGATCACTCAGGGGAAATTCATTCTGATCCTCGAAGTCTTCATCGGCTTCGTGATTCTGCTGTACTTCGGATTCCTGCTGAAGTTCGAGCCGATGAAGGTGGGCATCATTCTCCTCTTCAGCCTCGTCGGTATCGCCGGTAGCTACGGTGTAGCGTGGTTCGGCATCCGCATCAACACCTTCGCCAACTCGCGGACGGCATTCGCCAGCCTGCGTGGCAAGCCGTTCCCGTGCTACTCGATTCCACTGAGGGCGGGAATGAGCATCGGCATGCTTCTCATCAGCGTCGAGCTGGTGATCATGCTCTTCATCCTGCTGTTCATCCCGGGCGACTACGCCGGCCCATGCTTCATCGGCTTCGCCATCGGCGAGTCGCTGGGTGCCGCGGCGCTCCGTATCGCGGGCGGCATCTTCACCAAGATCGCCGACATCGGCGCTGACCTGATGAAGATCGTGTTCAACGTCAAGGAAGACGACGCGCGGAATCCGGGCGTCATCGCCGATTGCACCGGTGACAATGCCGGCGATTCGGTCGGCCCGAGTGCGGATGGATTCGAGACGTACGGCGTCACTGGCGTCGCGCTGATCTCGTTCATTGTGCTGGCCGTGCGCGATCCGATCGTGCAGGTGCAGCTGCTGGTGTGGATCTTCGTGATGCGCATCATGATGGTCGTGGCAAGCGGCGCGTCCTACCTGATCAACGAAGCGATTGCCAAGGCGCGTTACGTAAACGCCGACGACATGGATTACGAGGCGCCGCTCACGTCGCTCGTCTGGCTGACCTCACTGGTTTCAGTTGCCCTCACCTTCATCGTTTCCTTCCTGTTGCTCCCGGACCTCGGAGATGGCAGCCTGTGGTGGAAGCTGTCCGCCGTCATCACCTGCGGCACGCTGGCAGGCGCGATTATCCCCGAGCTCGTA
>Ga0207645_10004102_pt1 | contig 10841 bp, 16 predicted proteins | sample KBSM53metaG_FD_184331 | JGI IMG/M metagenome (GOLD analysis project Ga0207645, IMG submission 184331) | Miscanthus rhizosphere microbial communities from Kellogg Biological Station, Michigan, USA - KBS M5-3 metaG (SPAdes) (version 2) | ecosystem: Host-associated > Plants > Roots > Rhizosphere >...
CGGCCGTACGCCCCGGTGCCGATGACCAGGCGCGTGCACTTCCACGGAATGTTCTCTTCCACCGACAGCGGCGTGTGTCCAAACGTCTCGCGGAACTTTTTGGACGCCTTTTTCTTCCGGCGATGGATCACGCCTCGATCGATGACGAGGTCGTGTTCGTAGGTCACTCTGTCGATATCAATGACACCGAACTGAAAGTGTTCGAATTGCACTGTTCACCTCACACCCTTCTCTCTCCTAGACAAGCGGCGGGTGCTGTGAAAGCAGACCCTCCGCAATGGCACGCCCGATGTTCGTCATCAGATCGGACAAACTGTTCACGACGTAGAGATGCCGGCCGAGCGCCCACAATTCCTTCTCGACGCGGGAGGCCGCAGGCGTCGTTTAGAACGGCGGGCCAGTTCCTCGGTCAACATCGGAACGACCTTATCGGAGAGCCGCAGCGCCGTATCGACCACGAAGAGGGCCAGGTCGGGCCTCACCAGCCGGACGCGATCGAAGAACGCCGTGATCTCGCCGTTAGTCAGATGCTTTGGCGGCGACGACATGAGCTCGACGTAGATCAGCTTCCCTTCTCCCGCCGCCAGCAGGTCAAGATCGCCGCCAATGCCGTGTGCCTGGAACGTCTGGGCCTGGGCTGCACTGAGATAGCTCGTCGTTTCAGCCGGCGTGAAGCCGTCGCCATGCTGAATCACACCGCGCACGAACAGGCGGAACGCGTACTGCCCGAGCCGCTCGGCCAATGCGTAGGCGGTTTCACTCGAGATGTCTGGAGGGAACGGCAAATCCGGACGGGCGAGCGAGGGACGCAAGCCTCGCCGAGCAAGCATACTGAGCGCATCCCCGAGAGGTGCCGGCGGACGCCTCAGTCGCGGCGGCCGCGCCGCCGCGACGCGCTCCATATCGCGCGCCGTTCGACGTCTGGCCATGACTACTGTCGAGCACGATGAGCAGGGATCTCGCGCCAAGCCATCATCGCGTTGCTCGCTTGTACACTACGCCTCAACGACAGCTTCCGCAATGACACGCCCATTCGGCTTGATCTCCCACCGAGCCGCAAACGACGTAAAGTCGTCACGTGAACCTGCTCGTCCGATTTGTGATCAATGCCACGGCATTGTGGGTCGCTACCGAGATCGTGCCCGGCATCTCTTTTACCGGCGACTGGTGGCTGCTCTTCGCCGCCGCTCTCGTCTTCGGCGTTCTGAATGTGGCGGTCCGACCGATCCTGTTGGTCCTGACGTTTCCCTTTCTTCTCGTGACGTTGGGGCTGTTTCTCCTCGTGTTGAACGGCCTGATGCTCTGGTTGACGGGCATCGTCTCTGACGCGCTTGAACTCGGCTTTCACGTCGCGAACTTCACGTCCGCTTTTCTAGGTGCCTTCGTCGTCAGCCTCGTCAGCTTTGCGCTGTCCTTGTTCGTCGCGTCAGAACAAAGTACGTGATGAAGCAAGTCGATGCGATGCTGAGCCCGGCTGCAGACAATGGCGAGAGCCAAACGGTCGACGCGGCGCCGAACTTCTAACAACGAACCACGCATCATGGCTCTCTGATACCGTACCCTCGCCGATGACCCGCGACGGAGGACCTGATGCGTACCCCACCGTTCGACCGTGAAGCGGCAAGGCCGAACGCAATTGTTCAGGCGAGCCCTTGGCTCGACTGTGACGCTGGCCTTGACCACTCACAGTCAAACCTGGATGCCGACGCCGACCAGCGGGCGACGTCCGCCAGGTCGTGTCGGTCGGCCATACGACGCGCTCTGCCGCAGCGGCCCTCTAAGGACGATCGGGTCAACGGCGGCATCATTGAGACCGATGCGGCTGCGTCCGGATGATACGGTTACACCCGAGGACCTGGCGCGAGGCGAGCGAGCTCTGGTGAAGGATGCCGCCTGGGCCACGACCGCCGGCGCACTCTACGGCGGAGTGATCCTGGTGGGCTTCGCGCTCGAGCTCGGCGCGTCCTCGGTGATCATCGGCCTGCTCGCTGCAATCCCTTTCCTCGCGCAGATTTCGCAGCTCGCTGCGATCGTGCTCATCGAGCGCGTCCGGCAGCGGCGGAAGATCGTGCTTCTCGCCGTCACCGTGGCGCGCACGCTCATCCTGTCGCTCGCTCTCGTGGCCTTCGCGGAGGGGCGGCTACTGCAGCTCTCGCTTCTCGTCGTGGTACAGGCGGCGATCTCGCTGTCCGGGGCCATCGCCGGCTGCGCGTTCAATGGCTGGGTGCACGAGGTGGTGCCGCGCGAAACGCTGGGAACGCTCTTCTCGCGGCGGCTCTTCTGGTCGACGGTGCTTTCATCGCTCGGGGCGCTCAGCGCCGGCTACCTCGTGCAGGCGTGGCCGGTGGGGGACCGGCTGCAGGCCTACGCCATCGCGTTCGTCGCCGCAGGCGCGGCGGGGTTCATGAGCTCGCACTACCTGCTGCGTGTGCCCGAGCCGCCGATGCGCCGCACGGGGCCGCCCCTCCCGCTCACCGAGCTGCTGCGCGCGCCGCTCGTCGACGCCAACTTCCGGAAGGTAGTGGCCTTCATGGCTGCCTGGAATCTCGCCTCCAACGTCGCCGCGCCCTTCATCACCGTGTACCTCGTACGGCAGATCGGTTACGAGCTCGGCACGGTCACGACGACGTGGGCCGGCGGGCAGATTGCTACTGCGCTCACCATGGCCTGGTGGGGACGGCTGTCCGACCGGCTCTCGAACAAGGCTATTCTCAACGTCGCGTTGCCCGCGTACTTCGCCTCGCTCATCGCGCTCGCCTTCATCGCGCTTCCCGAGCGCCACGCCTTCACGCTGCCGCTGCTCTTCTTCATCCAGGTCGTCATGGGGGCGGCCAGTGGCGGCATCGGCCTTGCCACCGGCAACCTTGGCCTTAAGCTTGCGCCGCAGGGGCACGGCATGGCCTACCTCGCCGCGGTCACGCTCGCGGGCTCGCTTGCCGCCGGCCTCGCCGCACTCTCCGGCGGCGTGCTCGCCAACTGGTTCGCCGCGCGCGAGCTCGCCCTTTCCTTCTCGTGGACGTCGCCGGGAATCACGCAACAGATCACCGTGCTGCAGTTCCGGCATTGGGAGTTTCTGTTTGCGATCTCCTTTGCCCTCGGCTTTTACGCGCTGCATCGGCTCTCGTGTATCCAGGAGGGCGAGGAGCACAGCGAGCGCACGGTGATCCAGCATCTCGTGATCGAGGCCTTCCGCTCGATCGATCAACTCTCGCCGATCGAAGGCCTGCGCACGGTAATCCTGATGCCCCTCGGCCGCCTGCGCGACCGGCGCCTCAGGCCGCGATAGGGAGCGTCGCTCCGCCGCGCCACAGGCCTGGGTACGGTTCGTCCTGCCATAGAGGATTCAGCGTTCCCCTTCGTCCCTCTCGTCCCACGAAGAATCGTGAAGTGGATTGGAACCCGACGTCCCCAGGCATTACAGAGCACGGACGTCGGTTCCTAGATCGGCACCGAGTCCCAACACATCGTTGCGGTCTCGCGTCGGAGCGGAATAGGCTCGTCATCCCAATTCGAGCTGGTCATGCAGCACGCGCATCGTGACGTGAGACCTCCGTTTACTTGCCGACCAGGTGCGACTGATCTTTTTCGTTTTCTAAGCACACGAATTCGAGGAGTTCCGTGTCGACCATGAGGAACTGGTGCACGGTGACTGTGAACGGTCGCGTGTAGGCCTTCGGATCGTCGATCGTGACCTCGATGTCCAGCGCACCGAAATTCGGCCGACGGAATCGCTCCGTCATTCTCCCCGAAGCCGTGATCGGATCGCCTTGAAAGTCAAGCCATAGTCCGTCGCGCAGCCCGTTCGTCTCGACAACGAGTGTGTCACCGTCCCAATGCCCAGACGAGTACCCGTACCAACTCGGGTTGGGGTCTTCAGGCAGCGGCCGGCCGTCGGTGAAGATCTGTCGATACGAGAAGTCGCGCTCGTTCAGAAGCACGAGCAACCCGGGTGTTTGGACGATCTTTCGCGGGTCCAGATACGTGTGCGCGAGCAGTGGTCCGAGCGGCAGGCAGCGGCTCGACGGCACGTCTTTCGACTTGTCGGCCTGGCGAGTCTCCGCGAGTGCGCGCGCCCAGGGCTGATACGGCAATCCGCCCTTCAAACCGTCCGCGATGTTTACCATCTGCGGCGGGAGGTTGACGGTGCCCTGCTCGACCTTAAGCGCCTGTCGGCGCGGTGCCCAGATCCCGGAAAGGTCTGGTGTGCCGTTGGCCGCGCGTGGTGCCGGGGCGGCGAGATTCGGCTTGCCGTCTGGGAGGTGCGGGACTCCAGCCGTCGGATACTTAATCCACTGCGCGGCAGCAGGTACGGACAGCAAGACTGCGATGAGCGGGATGGCCAACGACCGCCGAATCGATTTCGTCCCCATCGGGCAGGCTCCACTTCGTTGGGCTGAAGATACTCCAACGGCCGCGGCAGGCGAAGAGACTGATGTTATTCGGACGGTTCGTTCAGGAGCAGAACGCGAGGCAGGATCAGCAAAGAAAACGCGCTGTCGTCATCCTCGCCGCGTTCTCGAGCGCCCGCATGAAGTTCCTCGGAGCTCAACAGGCGTTTGGGAACGTTCCTCGACGGTCGGCGGGAGGCCCACGCCCGCCGGCGACGTACAATTCGCGCGAACGGCAACGCCTTCGAGAAGTGGCATTCGAACTCACGGGCAATCGGTCGACATCACCGATTGAAGAAGGGTCGTCCAGCTCGCCCAACTTCCGGTTACGACAACTTCGAGCCAGATGCCTTCTCGCTTTCCTGGCGAAGCCGTTCGAGGTCGGCGCGCATGAGCGCGATCTCTCGCTCCAAGCCGCTCGTCGTGTCGCGCAGCATATCGATCGCGGCTTCGGCATTCCGCAGGCGTTGCTCCGTTTCGGAGTCGTCATCGTCGGTCAGTACCGGTGCGACGCTGGTCAGTCATAGTCCTACCCCAGATGGGTGGGTCATTCGCCCATCGTGTCTTCCAGAACGAAAGTGACCATCAGATTGACCTTGTACGCAGCGATCTTGCCGCCGTCGACGTGAACCTCTTGCTCTTTCACCCACGCACTCCGGATTTCGCGAAGAGTTTTGTTCGCGCGCGCGATACCTTGACTGATTGCGTCGTCGAAGCTCTTGTTCGAAGTCGAACTGATTTCTACAACTCTAGCGACTGACATCGGGACCTCCATCGACACAGCAGGCTCGTAGTTGCCGCCAGCAAGCGATATACCGTCGGGCCCGCTGACATCCACGGCACAGTCGGGAGCCCTGCAGGTCCGCGCTGGATTTTATGACGAGCTGCAGTAGCAGAAGAGAGACTACTCATCTCTCACCTTCCGATCTCACCTTTCGAATTTGAGGCTCGGCACCTGCGGAAGGGCTCCGACCCGTATTGATATGTTGATCCCGTCGAATCTGGCGTGTATGGTCAACGAGCGCGATTCGTGCCTGCGATCGGTGCGATTCGGTCCCGCGCAGGTCCAGTTTCAAGATAACTTGATCGCAACAGGAGTTCGTCATGAGTGTCTCGCCTGCGCTGCTCGACCGTATCCGCGGCGAATTCCTGGAAATGCCCGGTCTGAAAATCACAATCGCTCAGGCCTGCCGTCTCTGGAATCTAAACGCGCCCCGTTGCCGCGAAGCGCTCGACGTTCTGGTCGGAGAAGGCTTCTTGGTCCGAACACCATCCGGCGCGTTCATCGCGCTGCCGTCGGCTGCAAGACCAGTGAAGGTCGCGATTACTGAACGGCACCTGTCGTGGCGGTGTCCTCACTGCCAACATCTCAATTCGATCGCGGCTGCCGAATCAAGCCGCTTGCAACGGCCATTGACAACATTCAGATGCTCAGCGTGTGCGAGAGTGGTCAGACCGCAGGCGGCTTCTGCATGACGCTTCCATGCGTGAGCAGCTCCTTGAAATCCGCGTCGAGTGTTACGCAGGACACCGAGGCGAGCAGACGCCGCGCACGCTGATTCTCGCGGACCGTCTAATTGCGGTTGGGGAAGTTCTTGACGCGTGGCTTGCGCCGGACCACCGGTACTTCAAACTGAAAGGGGAAGATGGCGACACATACATTGTTCGCCACGATGAACGGCACGGCCTCTGGGAGCTCACGATGTTCCGCACCGAACGGATGGACGGTTCGCGCTAGTGCCTCGTGATCTGGTAGAAAATGACCTCTATCCGAAGAGAGGTTCGCTCGCGGGGCCGGATCTTCGTGTGCCGCGAACTACCCGTACGGATAAGTCCGCCTGAGGCCATCACGGCTGCCTCCGCACGTCGAATGACGCGAACCACTGCCCCGTCCCCTTGGGCGCCACAGGGTCGTAGTAGAGCGTGTGCAGATGCAGCCGGCCTGCGCGGCCTAACCGAGGGCCTGCGGTCAGCGTGTGGAACATCTCTCCTCCGATCAGCTGGTGCGTCAAGGTCAGGTACAGACGGCTGAGCGACCCGTCTCTCAGCACCGTCTCGAGCATCTGCGGGCCGGCTAAGAGATACAGTCGCGCGTAGCCGCGCGCGCCCAGCGCGCGGATCATCGGCGCGCCCTCTACCGAGGTGCCTCGACCGCCGAAGACTACCTCGCAGCCGCGCTCGCGCCAGAACGCAACGCGATCGGTGGGCGCGTCGGCGGCGGTGATGATGTGGACCGGCTGCTCATGCCGCTCTAGCGAGGGTGGTATGGGAAAGTCGAGCGTACGGCTCACGATCGCGATGGCCGGCTGGCGCGTGAGGCCATGCACCTTGCGCCAGGTTCTCGGCATCACGAACCAACTCGGAAAGTGTCAGACCGACGGCAGCATAGCTAGTACCGCCACAACAGCACGAGGCCTTAGCGTTCCGCATCTGTGCAAGGACGAGTCTGGCTTTCGCGCCCCTCCACGCGGTATCGATCTGATCGTCCACCGTTGTGGCCGCAGGGATTAGTTCTGCATCGATGGCATCCCGTCGTCGAGGTTCGGCAATAGAAAGCCGCTGAGTATGGGCGTTCGATCTCTTTCACAGCGGTTCCGCGGGCGCCGATTTTGGAACCGTTAAGGCAGTCCGAGTGAACCCTTCAAAGCAGACGAGGCTATGTTCACTTCGATTTTGGTCGCGACATCAAGTGCCCAATTGCCAGCCTTCTTGAGATATTCGAGGGTTCTCACGCCGTCACCCGCCTTGGCTGCGGCTTCTGCCGCGGCAACGGCACCGATTGACAGCTCGTGCTCAGGTTCGCTCGCCGCGGACCTCATCGCCATCCGAAGCGCACCTAATTGCTTCGCGAGTTCTTCAACGCTCGTGGACCCTTGCAGCTGGGCCCAGACCTGCTGGAAAGTAAGCTGGCTGGCGGTGGCACCCGGGCCGATCGCGCCGGCTTGTCCTGCCGAGTATGTGTCTCCCATATGAAAGCTCCCTATGCTGAGCCTCGATGCTTCACCACATCTTGGCCGGCCAATCATAGAGTTGTCGCTGCTCTCGGTGGGGCTTCTTGGTCCGCCTTTGACCGCACTTTCGGTGAGTATCAGATGTGTTGCCGCGTTTCCTGGATCGCCACGACGTGCAGAGGGAAAGAAGTTTTACAAAGTCCAATCGCAATCTGGATTCGCCGTCCTACCTTGTTGGTATCGTAGCGCCCACGCGCATACAATCCTGCTCGCATGGAACGGTTCTGCCACGAAGTTCGATTGGAGTATTCGGTCTCTGCTCGCGTCTGGTGGCGAGCCGGACCCATGGAGGTGGGCGATGCCGGACCTGCCGGACCTCATGAAGATTGCGGACGACGCCGACCACGAGACATTCCAGATCAACGATGAGCGTTACCTTTCGAGTGTGAAGGTACCTGAACGCGAGCAGGATCAGGCGTACATTGCAACTGAATCGTGGATCACATTCGACGAGCAGGGGCTGCGGGCGGAGCTCGCCCAGGCATTCGGCGCCAGTGGTCCTGAAATCGAGACTCTTCTCCAGACGGCGCGGAAGGAATTCATTGATTCCGCACGTCGACCCAAATCGAGAGGGTAGGATGCAGTCCGGTCGTCGTCGATCGGCGCCAGGAGTTCGAGCCACGACGCGGCCGATTGAAGCCTGTCAGGCCAGTTGTTTCAACGCGGAATTGGCTTCGCTTTCCACGGTTTGAAGGCGTTGTCGTCCTCGAGCCCTTCCATCGCGAATGCAACCGATGGGAAGTGGCGCGAGATCACCGTTTTCATCGAGTTCTCCTCCACCCAGTCGATCCCCTCTTGGGTGTAGATCTCGGGCCGATAGTCCTGTGAGAGGAATCGATCGCTTTTCAGGCGACGGGACGCCATCAACAGGAAGATGCGGAACGCCGTCTCGCTGAAGCCCATCCCTTCCTGCAACGGCTCGGCCATCAGGCCGACCATCGTGTCGACCATCTCGAGGTCGTTGTTGTAGATCTCCTTCATCTGGTCTGCCCACTCGGGCACATCGGTCAGCTCCTCGAAGGTTCGGGCGGGTGCCTTGTGGAACAAGCGGCGGAAACGGTTGTAACGAGGCACGCCGCGCTCGCGATCGCGCAGGATCTCGACGGTGCCGAGGTCGAAGCGCTCGCCGCTGTCCTGGACCAGGTTCTGCAGGAACTTCGGGTAGTTGTGCAGCCGCACCGCGCCCGGATTGTGAATCCCGAACGAGTAAAACAGGTCCGCGAGCTCGAAGCGCGCGAGGAACTCCACACCGCGACGGCCCAACAGCTCGGGCAGGTCCGCATTGGCCAATCCATCACTGGTCTTGGCCGACCGAATGGTGAAGTGATCAGGCATCAGCGTGTGCATGCGGTAGACCGAGACAAATTCCTCGGTCAGGGAGAACGGCACGCCGTGATGCTCGGTTGGCGATCCGGGGATCCCCGAGAAGATGTCGTTGTCGGCGAGTTTCGGGAAGACGTTCTGCAGCTTGCTGAAGCGGCCGTACCAATTGGTGCGCAGCCCGGTGCTGAGGACCTCCCGCGGCAGAATCGCCGTCGACCACTCAACCGTGTGAATCTTCGCGAGCAGCGCGGCGTTCACAAGCCGCGCCTGCTGGAACAAACGCTCATCGTCCCAGAGCGGGTTGTGCTTCTTCATCTTGTCGCAGATCGCGTTGTGCTCCAGCGCAAACAGCGCATGTAGCAGGCTGAGTCGAACCCACCCGTTCTCGGTGAAGCCGGTGATCTGTCGTCCGGTGACCGGATCCACACCAATCTGCGAGCCAGGAGGTTCGAGTGGTGCTGAATTGGACGGAGGAGCTGAAGCGCCTCGTGTCGGCGAACTGAGCGTCTCGCGCCCGCCCTGCCCAGCCAACCTGGGTTTTCAGTTCTCCGGATCACTCCTGTGTGGTCGCCCAGTGTCGAACTGCCGCACGGGCGTGGACTATGTGGTCCAGCGAAGGCCCGCGAGTGGGGTGCGAGACCCTTGGGGTGATAGCGCCACGACATGACCCCTCAGTGCGAATCGCAAAGAACATCTGCCGACCGACGTGCTACAGCCGACGATACGCGCATCATCCCTCGCCACGATGGAACTGACGCGCGGCCGCAAACTGATCTCGTCCTGTCCGCATCATCTCTGCGAGGACCACGGCTCGCCCCTGGTCCTGCGTGGCCCACTCGGACATGAACATCTCGTCAGCCGCCGCGTTCCAACTACACACGTCAACGGCTCTCACCAATCCACGCTGCGCTAGCAGTCGCGCCACGCCGATGTTGAACGCGATATGCAGCAGCACACGTTGGCGCACCGGATCCAGTTTGCGAAAGGTAGGCCACTGATCTTCCAACTGCGTCGCGATCCTGCGCAGATCGCGTTCCAAGGTCGTCGCCACCGCATCTGCGCGAACGGCACGTATGGGCGGCTGTTTGGCCGCTGTGAGCTTTCCTGCTGTGTCCTGGTAATGGCGCAGTCTGAACCCTTCATACCGCGTCAGTTGCGCCATCAGATGGCAATAATCCAGGTCGTCCATGGCCTGCCTCGCTTGCTCAGGATGAACGAATGAACGCGCGTCAGTTCAACGCAACCTTACGGTAGCAACGCATGGGCCAATGCACCGGGTGGAGCCTCTTGGGTGATCCCGCGCCGACGTAACCCCTTGCTTGAAAAAGTGGCGAGGTGTCGTGCGGGATGCAGCCATTCCCTGGCTGTTACTTCTACAAGTGCGCTCATCTGATCGCGGCGCGGTCCCCGGGGTTGGCTCGTCCGTGGGCATCGAGCTGATGACTTCGCATCACCTGAGCGAAATCACAACTGCGCAATCGAAGCGACGATTGTCTGCGTCACTCACACCATCGTCACCACACGCCGCGCGATGCAGCAGACACACCGAAGACTTGCTCTGGCTCGCTATTGCCGCCCCCCAACACGCAACGTGCAGCGATCTACGCTCGCGTCTCGACTAGCGACCAGACGTGCGAGAACCAGCTATTGGAGCTTCGGCGCTACTGCGAGGCGCGTGGCTGGCAAGCGACTGAATACGTCGATTCCGGCATCAGTGGCGCGAAGGACAAGCGACCCGCTCTCGATGTCTTACTTAAGGATGCGAAGCGGCGACGATTCGACGTGCTGGTGTGCTGGAGGCTGGATCGTCTCGGGCGCAACCTGCGGCACCTGGTCACGATGCTGGAAGACCTGAATCACGTTGGCGTGGCGTTCGTCAGCTTGGGCGAGGGCATCGACTGCACCACGCCAGCCGGCAAACTCCAACTCCACATCCTGGCGGCACTGGCGGAGTTCGAGAGAGAACGGATTCGGGAACGTGTTATGGCGGGCCTACAGCGGGCCAAGGCGCAGGGGCATCCGTTGGGAAGGCCGTGTCGATATGTAGAAACGGAACGTCTCGCTGCAGTTGTTGTGCAAGCCATTGCTTCAGCTGTGAAGGGGAAGGGCGGCTTCAAGG
>Ga0207645_10004105_pt1 | contig 10836 bp, 9 predicted proteins | sample KBSM53metaG_FD_184331 | JGI IMG/M metagenome (GOLD analysis project Ga0207645, IMG submission 184331) | Miscanthus rhizosphere microbial communities from Kellogg Biological Station, Michigan, USA - KBS M5-3 metaG (SPAdes) (version 2) | ecosystem: Host-associated > Plants > Roots > Rhizosphere >...
TCTATCGCGGCGGATTCGGCGGCAATCTCGCGCACGAGGAAAACACGCCGACAGGCAAGGCGATCCGCGCGGCGCTCGTCGAGATCACCGAGTACCTGGACTGCGTGATGGTCAAGCAAGACGGCTGCAAGGCCGAGTACGACGCGAAGGAACACAAGCGTCGCCAGGGCGACAAGAAGGCGCTCAAGCTCGACTAGCGTCAGGCCGCGTCGGCGGCGAGCCAGCGTTGATGCAAGAACGGCGAGGAAGAGATTCCTCGCCGTTTTGTTTCAAGAGGCGCGGGCCCTTGCGGAAACTCAACCGCGCGGCGGCGGACGGCGCTTGCGCCGCTGGCCGCCCGGACCAGCGGGCCCGCCAGGACGATTGTCGTTGGTGATGCGATTGCCGATGTCGTCGCGCGGTAGCGCGCGATCGTCGAAACGGCGCGGTTGCTGGTCGCCGCGCGGAGGCAGGCCGTAAGGAGTAGTCGGGCGGCGATCCTGGCCGGCCCCGCCGGGGCGCGGCCGCCGCGGTGGGCGGTTCTCGTAGTTGACCGAGTTGCCGAAACCGTCAGGCCTCGGACCGCCAGCGTCTCGGGCCGGACCCGGACCACCCGGACGTCGTGGCCGATTGCCAGCGCCTGGACCGCCGGGGCCGCGATTCGGGCCGGCGTTCGGCCCTCCGGGCCGTTGCGGCCGCTTGCCGCGTCGCGGCGGCCGAGCTGCATCGAATGTCGTGCCTTCCGTTCCGAAGCGCGGCCGCGGCGGCTGATAGATGCCTATCTGCTGCTGCGGCGCATTGCGCCCGCCGCCACGCCGTGGCGGCCGCGGACCCGCGGGCCGACCGGCGTTCGCGCCGGGGCCGTGCGCTTTCTTGCCGCGTTTCTTGCGCGGGCCGCCGGGGCGACCGAACGGCGCCTCGTCGCGGATGCGATCGAACGCGCGTAGTTCGCGCGCCTCGTCGCCGCCGCCGGTCCATGCCTGTTGCGTGCGCGGGCTTGGGCGGAACTCGTTCGATGGGCGAGCGCGGCGCTGGCCGATCACCGGCTGCAGCGTCAGTGTCGGCTCGGGTTCCGTGGCGCCGACGAGCTGGCGCAGCGCCTTGACCTGATCGCCCTCGAGCGCCTCACTGCGACCCTTGAGCAGGCCGCGCGGGAGTTCGACGTTGCCGTAACGGATGCGCTTGAGCCGGCTGACCATGAGGCCCTGCGATTCCCACATGCGCCGTACTTCGCGGTTGCGGCCTTCGCGCACGACGACGCGGAACCACGAATGACTGTCGCCGCGGCTGATCACGGCGAGTTCCTCGAAACGGGCTGGGCCGTCCTCGAGCTCGACGCCGGCACGCAGCCGTTCCAGCGCTTCGTCGGTGACTTCGCCGTGCACGCGGCAGATGTATTCGCGGTCGACTTCGGTGCTCGGGTGCATCAACGCGTGCGCAAGCGCGCCATCGGTCGTCAGCAGCAGCAGCCCGGTCGTGTTGATGTCGAGGCGTCCGACCGCAATCCAGCGCGCGCCCTTCAGCTGCGGCAGCTGCTCGAACACGGTCGGGCGGCCTTCCGGATCGTCGCGCGTCGTGACAACGCCCTCGGGTTTGTTGAAGACGAGCACCTGGGCGTGCTCGGCATTGTCGTTGATCGTGACGAACAGCTTGCCGTCCAGTTCGACGCGGTCGCCGGCGTGGACGCTCGAACCGAGTTCGGCGATCAGGCCGTTGACGCGGATTTCTCCGGCTTCAATGCGCTGCTCGAGCAGGCGGCGTGAGCCGAGTCCGGCATTGGCGAGTACTTTCTGCAGGCGTTCCTCGATCGTCGTCGTGACGGTCGATGCCTGGCGCTTCAAGGTCAGAAGCGTGCGCGGTGGCGCGTTCATGTCATTTGCTCCGGGGTGGAAGCATCCGCGGTGGATGCTTCCCGAATTTGTGGGGAGTCGTCTGGATCGTCGACGGCGGATTCATCGATGGCATTGGCCGCAGGATCCGCATCGGGGTCGTTGGACGCGACGGCGGCGGCCGGCTCATCGGCGTCGTCGCCGTCGGTTGCGATCGGCGCGAGCGTCATCTGGATGTCGAAATCCTCGACCTCGTGGATCTCCGCCAGCGGCGGCAGTTCATCGAGCGATTTCAGGTTGAAGTAGTCGAGAAAAATCTTGGTCGTTCCGAACAGCTCGGGCTTTCCGGGCACGTCGCGGTAGCCGACGACGCGGATCCACTCGCGCTCTTCGAGCGTCTTGACGATGTTCGTCGACACGGCGACGCCGCGGATCTGTTCGATCTCGCCGCGCGTGATCGGCTGCCGGTACGCGATCAGCGACAGCGTTTCGAGCAGCGCGCGCGAATAACGCGTCTGGCGCTCGGTCCAGAGCCGCCCGACCCACGCGTGCACGTCCTCGCGCACCTGGTAGCGGAATCCGGAAGCGACCTCCTTCAGTTCGACGCCGCGTCCGTCGCAGTCGGCGGCAAGTTCGTCGAGGGCGCGGGCCAGGTCGTCGTGGCTCGGCACCGGGGTCTCCTGCTCGAGGAACAGGGCCGACAGCTGCGGGATCGACAACGGGTGGGAGGAGGCGAGCAGCGCGGCCTCGACAATGCGTTTGATTTGCGGGAATTCGATCATCTTCACGGAAACTAGGTTTTCGAGGTTGCCAGCGACTTCAGGTAGATCGCCGCCAGCGGTTCGGCCTGCATGATCTCGATCAGGTGTTCCTTGGCCAGTTCGAGCAGCGCCAGGAACGTGACGACGATGCCGAGCCGGCCTTCTTCGGGATTGAACAGCAGTTCGAAGCGGCGAAACTCGCCATCTTCGAGCGCCTTGAGCACGTCGCTCATGCGGTTGCGCACCGACAGCGCTTCGCGCTGGATCGCATGCCGGCCGGTCAACTCGGCGCGCTTGAGCACATCCTTCAGCGCGAGCAGCAGTTCGCGCAGTTCCACCGGCGGCGGCAGGCGGATCACGTTGCGATCGGTCACGAACGCGGACGCGACGACGAAATCGCGGTCCTGGCGCGGCATCGCCTCGATTTCCTCGGCCACCTTCTTGAAGCGCTCGTACTCCTGCAAGCGGCGCACGAGTTCGGCGCGCGGATCGTCTTCCGTGCCTTCCTCGAGCGGCGGCCGCGGCAGCAGAAGGCGCGACTTGATCTCGGCAAGCATGGCGGCCATGACCAGGTAATCGGCCGCCAGTTCGAGGCGCAACTCGTGCATCAATTCGATGTACTCGACGTACTGCCGCGTGATCTCGGCAATCGGAATGTCGAGGATGTCGAGATTCTGGCGGCGGATCAGATACAGCAACAGGTCGAGGGGGCCCTCGAACGCCTCGAGTATGACCTCGAGCGCATCCGGCGGTATGTACAGGTCCTGCGGCATCTGCAGCACCGGCTGGCCGCGCACGATGGCGAGCGGCATCTCCTGCTGCTGCGGCACGGGGACGAATATCTCCGCGTTCGCCGCCTGCTCGGCAGCGCCGGCGGGCGCGCTATTCATGGAACAGACTGTTCATTTGGGTTTGCGCATCGTGGATTGCGCAGCCGCGTCGCGACAGGGCGGGCGGCCGATCATGGGCAATGTGGATAAATACAATTGTTCATCCGGGCGGCCGTCGTGAGCCTGTCTCGCGGAAACGGAATGAGAAGTCCCAAAGTAGCGTCTGGCCGCCAGCCTGCCGCTGCGCAATGCGCCGCTGAATGGTTGGAAGGCTGCGACCGGCCCTTTTTTTTCGACTCCCGGTTCTTCGCCGGGCATTGTCAATCGAAAGTGAGGGCCTTCAAGGCGCGAGCGGGTCGTGCGAAGCGTGGCGACTTGCGCCATCGCGCGTGGGCGGGCTCGTGCTGTAGCGAGAGACTACGGGGATTGGCGGCACAAGTCCAGTCCCCACCGCGTGGAACCTCCGCAAACCTAGTGCGCTCGGCTTGATCAAATATTGAATCAGGCGCGCCGCCGGTGCTCCCCGGCCCGCGCCAGCGGCGCGGGCGTTCGCTCGCGCGGCTCGCATGCGAGCCAAGCTGCGCTCGACTCACCCTCATGTACACCGCAGTACACTCCGGTTCCTGCGCGCCGCCGACGCGCAACCTGCCTTCGCTCGCTAAAGTTTGCGGAGGTTCCATAATTGCATTTGGGCATTAGGGGCTGCCAGTTCAGTTATCATTGCCTCAATTCGTAATCGCAGTTCGCCTCCGTGTGGTACGCAATCTACGCCCTGGATCACCCCGAGAGTCTCGTCGCGCGCATGGCTGCGCGGCCGGCGCATCTGGCCCGACTCTCACAATTGCGCGATGACGGCCGACTCCTGTTGGCGGGTCCGTTCCCTGCGATCGACAGCGACGACCCTGGCGCCGCCGGATTCAGCGGCAGCCTGATAGTCGCCGAGTTCGCCGACCTCGCCGCGGCGCAGGCCTGGGCCGATTCCGATCCGTTTGTCGCCGCCGGCGTATATCGCGACGTCAGCGTGCGGCCGTTCCGCAAGACGCTGCCATGAACGCGCCTGCCGATCGCATCGAGCGGATTCGTGAGTCGCTGCAACGGGCGCTGCTGCCGCAGCAACTCGACATCGAGGACGAGAGCCATCGCCACGTGGGCCATGCCGGCGCGCGCGACGGCCGCGGACACTTTCGCGTGCGCATCGTAGCGAGCGATTTCGCCGGAATGCCGCTCATAAAGCGCCACCAGCGCGTATATGCGGCGCTCGGCGAGTTGATGCAAACCGACATTCACGCGCTGGCGCTCGATACGCGCGCGCCCGGCGAAACCTGAAACCGGCGGCCGATTGCCGCCCAACCACGATGAATCATGAGGAAACCGATGCGTAATTCTGGATGGATCCTGGCAGCCCTGTTGCTTGCCGCCTGCAGTTCGCGCAGCGGCGAGCCGGACACTCGTCCGGTGCAGGCCGACATTCCGGGCCCGCTGGCCGAGACCGTCAACGGCATTGCCGTTCCGCAGGCGTTGCTCGAAGCGGTCGCGAAAGCGCGTGGCCTGGACCTGGCCAAGCCCGAACAGCGCGGACAAGCGCTCGCGTTGCTGACCGACTATGTCCTGCTTGCCCAGGCCGCGCAGCAGTCCAATTTCCATGCGAATCCGCAGTTCCGCGCCGAAGTCGAAGCCGCACGTTTGCAGGGCATCGGCAACGCCGCGCTCGCCCAGATGCAGAAACAGGCGCTGTTGACCGACGCCGTCGTCCAGGCCGAGTTCGACGCACAGGTTGCGAAAGCCGGCAAGGTCGTTTACGACTTCAGCCAGCTGTTGTTCGACAACTCCGAGGACGCGCTGAAGGCGGAAAACGAAATCGTCGGTGGAAAGCCCTTCCAGGCCGTCTACGACGCCTGGCGCGGCAAGGTGAAGCAGGCAAAAGTGTTCACGCGCGTGCGCAAGGACCAGATACCCGAAGAACTCGCCAATGCGCTCGCGGACTTGAAGAACGGCGAGACCACGAAGGTTCCGGTGAAGACGAAGTTCGGCTGGCACGTCGTGCACCTGGACATCGTCAATCCGTTCACGCCGCCGCCGTTCGAGCAGGTCAAGGACAGCGTTCGCCAGACGATGATGCGGCGCGTCGGTCAGGAGCACCTGCGCCAGCTCAAGGACCAGGCGAAGATCGAATATCCGCCCGGCGTCGCGCCGCCGGCGGCGGCGAAGGCCGACGGCGAAAAATCCGCGGCTGACGACGCGGCCGACAAGACGCTGGATGCGAAGAAGAAGGACTGATGCGGCCAGCAGCACCGCGCTTTTCAGCCCTCAGCCCTCGGCCCTAATTGAGGAAAAACCGAACGAGCACCGCGTCACGGCAGCTCGACTTTCGCCGCCGCCTGCCATGCGGGCGCGCGGTGTTCGGCGACGACAGTCGTGTAGATGCCGCCGCGCACGCCGAATTCGGCGGTCAGGCGCATGAAGCGCGGCGCGGTCGCCGCGACGAGGTCGTCGAGGATGGAATTGGTCACGGCCTCGTGGAATGCGCCGCGGTCGCGATAGCTCCACACGTACATCTTCAACGACTTCAGTTCGACGCACGCGCGGTCCGGCACGTACTCGAGGTGCAACGTAGCGAAGTCCGGCTGGCCGGTCTTCGGACACAGGCAGGTGAACTCGGGAATCCGCATGCGGATGGTATACTCGCGATCCGGTTGCGGGTTCGGAAATGTCTCCAGGCTCTTGCTGGGGCTCGACATGGCCGGAAATCCTTGCTCGATCTTCAATCTCTGCGACAGGCGCGCACGGTAGCCCAAGCGCTCGCAGCGAACAACCCTTGTGGTCCGGATGTTCCGGGCCCTCCAACATTCCTGTAGCGATGCGACTGACCACAATAAAGCTTTCCGGTTTCAAATCCTTCGTCGATCCGACGGTCCTGCATCTGCCCACGAACATGACCGGCATCGTCGGTCCGAACGGCTGCGGCAAGTCGAACATCATCGACGCGATCCGCTGGGTCATGGGCGAGAGCGCAGCGAGCCGCCTCCGCGGCGAGGCGCTGACCGACGTGATCTTCTCCGGATCGACCGGACGCAAGCCGGTCGGCAGTGCGACAGTCGAGCTGATCTTCGACAATTCCGACGGCCTGGTCGTCGGCGAGTTCGCGAACTTCAACGAGATTTCGGTCAAGCGCAGCGCGAGTCGCGACGGCCAGTCGCAGTACTACCTCAACGGCGTGCGCTGCAGGCGCCGCGACATCACGGACCTGTTCCTCGGCACCGGCCTCGGCGCGCGCAGTTATTCGATCATCGAGCAGGGGATGATCTCCGAGATCATCTCGGCGCATCCGGACGAACTGCGCGGACACCTCGAGGAGGCAGCCGGGATCTCCAAGTACAAGGAACGGCGCAAGGAAACCGAGAGCCGGATCAAGGCGACGCGCGAGAACCTAGAACGCCTGAACGACGTGCGCGAGGAGGTCGAGAAGCAGCTCGAGCACCTCAATCGCCAGGCCAAGGCCGCGGCGCGCTGGCAGGGTCTAAAGGCCGATCACGCAAGGCGCGAGTCGGAATTGCGCGGACTGCACTACCGCGCCATCGCGGTCGAACTCGACGAGCACCGCGCCGCAATTCGACACGCGGAAGTCGAGATCGAAGCGCACGTGGCCGACCAGCGTCAGGTCGAGGCGCAGCTCGAGGCGCATCGCGAGAAGCATCACCTCGCGACCGAGAACCTCAACCAGGTGCAGGCCGAGGTCTATCGCGTCGGCGGGGAGATCGCGCGCGTCGAGCAGCAGATCCAGCATCATCGCGAATTGGGCGAACGTCTCGAGCGTGCGCGCGTCGAAACCGAAAAGGCGCACGGCGAAGTCGGCGAACACATTCGCGCCGACCGCGACCAGATCGAAACGCTCAAGCTCGTGCTCGGCGACGGCGAGCCGAAGCTCGAGTCGTTGAATGCGGCGGCGGCACAGACGGCCGAGCAGCTGCGCGCTGCGGAGACCCGGCTGGCGGACTGGCAAGCCCAATGGGACGCCTGTGCGAAGGCTGGTGCCGAGGCAGCGCAGGCCGCCGAGGTCGAACGCACGCGCCTGGATTTTCTCGATCGCCAGTCGCTCGAAACCGGGCGTCGGCTGGAAGCGCTGCGCGCCGAGAAGGCCGCTGCCGATCTCGACACGCTGAACCGCGCGATCGAGCAGCTCAGCGGCGAACACGATACACACCGCGAACGCGTCGAAGCGTTCACCGGGCAACTCGGCGAGCGCAAGAGCGCGCACGAGCAGATCGTCGAGGCCGAGCGCACGACGGCGACGCATCTGAACGAGGCACGCACCGAACTGCAGCGCCTGCGCGGGCGCCTGGCCTCGCTCGAGGCGCTGCAGCACGCGGCGCTTGGCCAGGAAAAGTCGACTGCCGCCGACTGGCTCGCGCAGACCGGCCTCGACAAGGCGGACCGCGTCGGCGCCGCACTCGAAGTCGACAACGGCTGGGACAACGCGGTCGAGACCGTGCTGGCCGGCCTGCTCGAAGGCGTGCTCGTCGAATCGCCGTGGGAGCATGCCGGCGCGCTCGCGGACCTGCGCGCGGCCGACGTCGCACTGATCGCGCAACGCGCGGGCACGCAGCGGAAGGAAGGCACGCTCGCCGCGCACGTGCGCGGTGCGGCGGCGATACAGGACATGCTTGCGCAGGTGTACACGGCGGACACGCTCGACGAGGCACGGTCGATGGCGGCGCGGCTCGGCGCGAACGAGTCGGTCATCACGCCGGCCGGCGAATGGTTCGGCGCCGGCTTCGCGCGCGTTCGCCGCGGCGGCGCGCAGGCCGGCATGCTCGCGCGCGAACGCGAGATCCATGCGCTGAAGGCGCAGGTCGACGCGTTGCACGCGCGGGTCGAGGCGCTCGGCGCCGAACTCGACGGATTCAAGCAGCGCAAGACCGATGCGGAACGCGCGCGCGACGATGCGCAGCGCGAGCTGTACGTCAATCACCGGCGCGCCGCCGAACTCGCCGGACAATTGCAGAGCCAGCGCGGCAAGATCGAGACCGCGCAGGCACGTCTGATGCGCATCGATCAGGAAACCGCGGAGCTCGAGACGCAACTCGGCGCCGGTCAGGGATTGACGCGCGAAGCGCGCGGACGGCTCGAAGAGGCCGTCTCGCGCATGGGCGACCTCGAGCAGCAGCGCCAGGGGCTCGATGCCGACCGGCGCAGCCTGCTCGAAGCGCGAGAAGAAGCGCGCGCGAATGCGCGCGAGGCGACCGACAGCGCGCACCTGCATGCTTTGAGCATCGAGTCCAAGCGCACCGCGGTCGCGGCGCTGGAGCAGGCGCTCGTGCGCATGCACGGGCAGCTGTCCCAGCTCGAATCGCGCAAGGCCGAGATCGCCGAGCAACTCGCGTCGAGCAGCACGCCGCTCGGAGCGATGGAAGGCGAACGCCAGACGTATTTGAACCAGCGCCTGCTTGTCGACCGCCAGCTGGTCGAAGCGCGCAAGTCGCTCGAGGAACACGACACGGAATTCCGCGGCTACGAGCAGGAACGCCATCGCATCGAGCATGTGCTCGGCGAGAAGCGCGAAGCGCTGTCCGAGCGCCGCCTCGGTCATCAAGGCCTGAACCTGCGCGCGCAACAACTCAGCGAAGCGATCGTCGCGGCGGGACACGAGCTCGACGCCGTCCTGGCCGCGTTGCCGGCCGGAGCCGACCCGGCCGAGTGGCAGGAGCAGCTCGCAACGCTCGAGCAGAAGATCAAGCGATTGGAACCAGTCAACCTCGCGGCGATCTCCGAATACGAGGAACAGTCGCAGCGCAAGGCGTATCTCGACGCGCAGCTGACCGACCTGAACACGGCGCTCGAAACGCTGGAATCGGCGATCCGCAAGATCGACCATGAGACGCGCCAGCGTTTCAAGGAGACCTTCGACCGCGTGAATGCGGGGCTGCAGGAGCTGTTTCCACGCCTGTTCGGCGGCGGCCACGCGTATCTCGAACTGACGGGCGAGAGCCTGCTCGACAGCGGCGTGTCGATCATGGCGCGCCCGCCCGGCAAGCGCGTATCGAACATCACGTTGCTTTCCGGCGGCGAGAAGGCGCTCAGCGCCGTCGCGCTCGTCTTCTCTATCTTCCGCCTGAATCCAGCGCCGTTCTGCCTGCTCGACGAAGTCGACGCGCCGCTCGACGAGGCGAATATCGGACGGTTCTCGCAGCTGGTCAGCGAAATGAGCGAGCGCGTGCAGTTCCTGTTCGTGACGCACAACAAGGGCACGATGGAAGCCGCGCAGCAGCTGTGCGGCGTGACGATGCGCGAGCCGGGCGTGTCGCGCCTCGTCCAGGTGGACCTGGCCGAAGCGGCGAAGCTCGCCGGCGCCGCCTGAGCAGCGCCCTGCACCCGACTCGCGCAAGCGCCAGGATGCGGCCCAGCGTGTAAACTTCGCTTGCCGCGGCGTCGCAGCAGGCGTTTCGACCCTCAATGCGCCGTGGCTGCAACCGTCGACGCTCGGAGATTCAGGTATGGGCTGGAATGCATCGGTAGGGATTCCGCTCGCCATCGCCGGCATCATCGTGCTGGCACTGATCTATTTCTTTGGCCGTCCGCGCAGGCCAGGCCAGGGCCGGCTGACGCGGTCCGCACGCGACACCGGCCCTCGCGACGGCGAGCGCGTCGAACCGACGCTCGGTGAGGTGCCCGAGCAGGGCGAACTCGAAGTCGATGCGCTCGGCGAACACGCGCTGCTGGATCCCGTGGCGGAATCCGATCGCGGCGCGCGGGCGGCGCAGGAACCGCAGCGACCGGCTCTCGGCGCGCGGCCGAACGAGGCGATCGACCGTATCGTCACGTTGTTCGTCGCCGCGCGCGCCGGCGCGACATTCAGCGGATCCCATTTGATTGTCGCCGCGGAAAAGGCCGGCCTGACTTTCGGCGACATGGGAATCTTTCATCGCCTGCTGCCGGGCAAACCGCATCTTGGACCGGTTTTCAGTATGGCGAACATGATCAAACCCGGCAATTTCGACATGCGCCGCATCGATGCCCTGGACACTCCAGGCGTCAGTTTCTTCATGACCTTGCCCGGCCCGCTGCCTGCGCTCGATGCGTGGGATGCAATGCTGCCGACCGCGCAGCGCCTCGCCGAACTACTCGATGGCAACGTCCTCGACGAGGAACGCAATGGTCTCGGCCGCCAGGGCGTGGCGCACATCCGCGACGAACTGCGCGCTTACGACCGCAAGACCGGGCGGGTGGTGTGGACCCACTCGCTCCCCGCGGCATCGGACGGTGTGCCCGCGTCGTACGAAGTGAACGGGCGGCAGTTCATCGTCGTGCCCGTCGCGGCGGGTCACGGGTGGAACCCCGCGCGCTTTCCCACGCTCCCGCCGCCGCCCGAGGGCGCCTACGTCGCGTTCGCGCTGCGCAAGTAGCGGCCACGCGCAGCGCTGGCGCTAAGATGGCCCCTGC
>Ga0207645_10004107_pt1 | contig 10831 bp, 11 predicted proteins | sample KBSM53metaG_FD_184331 | JGI IMG/M metagenome (GOLD analysis project Ga0207645, IMG submission 184331) | Miscanthus rhizosphere microbial communities from Kellogg Biological Station, Michigan, USA - KBS M5-3 metaG (SPAdes) (version 2) | ecosystem: Host-associated > Plants > Roots > Rhizosphere >...
ACCAAGTCGCGACGCTGCTGCGCGGCGCCGCGCTCTACGTCGGCGGCGACACCTCGATCACGCACCTGGCGGCGGCGTGCGAGATCCCGGTCGTCGCGCTGTACGGCCCGATCAACCCGCGCTACTTCGGACCGTGGCCGCCGAGCCCGACGCTCGAGGTGCCCTACGTCGCGCACGCGCTCGTGCAGCGCGCCGGCAGCGTCAGCGTGCTGCAGGGAACGCCGGCGTGCGTGCCGTGCGATCGCGCCGGCTGCGAGGACCGCAACGACAGCGCGAGCGTCTGCCTGCAGACGATGGCGCCGGCGCGCGTCGTCGCCGAGGTCGACCGGATCCTGGCTTCGAATGGCGCCGCTGGACGACAATGAGGCGATGAGCGCAGGCGAACCGATCGGAAGCGGCGGCAAGGGCGGTCCAGTGAAGGCCGTCATCCTCGCCGGCGGCTACGGCAGCCGGCTCGCCGAGGAGACCAGCCTCAAGCCCAAGCCGATGATCGAGATCGGCGGCCGGCCGATCCTCTGGCACATCCTCAAGATCTACTCGGCCGGCGGCGTCAACGACTTCGTGATCTGCTGCGGCTACAAGGGCTACGTGATCAAGGAGTACTTCGCCAACTACTTCCTGCACATGTCGGACGTAACGTTCGATATGGCGAAGAACACGATGGAGGTCCACCAGAAGAACGCCGAGCCGTGGCGCGTCACGCTCGTCGACACCGGCGAGGACTCGATGACCGGCGGGCGCCTGCGTCGCGTCAAGGACTACGTCAGCGGCGACGAGTGCTTCTGCTTCACCTACGGCGATGGCGTCGCCGACATCGACATCGCCGCCGAGATCGCGTTCCACCGCGCGCACGGCAAGCAGGCGACGGTCACGGCGGTGCAGCCGCCCGGCCGCTACGGCGCACTGCGCCTCGACGGCGCCCGCGTCGACGGCTTCGTCGAGAAGCCGCGCGGCGACGGCGGCCTCATCAACGGCGGCTTCTTCGTCCTCTCGCCGCGCGTCATCGATCGCATCGAGGCCGATTCGACGAGCTGGGAGCAGGAGCCGCTCGACGGCCTGGCGAGCGACGGCGAGCTCATGGCGTACGCGCACAGCGGCTTCTGGCAGCCGATGGACACGCTGCGCGAGCGCAACCTGCTCGAGGAGCTGTGGCAGTCGGGCCGAGCGCCCTGGAAGCGGTGGTGAGCGGCACGGCCATTGGCGCCAAGGCGAAGCGATCGATGACCGGCGTGCCGCCCGATCGCTCGTTCTGGCGCGGCAAGCGCGTCGTCCTCACCGGCCACACCGGCTTCAAGGGCGCGTGGCTCGCGCTCTGGCTGCGCCGCCTCGGCGCCGAGGTCACCGGGATCGCGCTGGCGGCCGAGCAGCCGTCGCTGTACCGGCTGGTCGACCTCGAGACGACCATCGCGAGCAGGACGATCGACCTGCGCGACGCCGCGGCGATCGCCACCGCCGTGCGCGCGGCGCGTCCCGAGATCGTCTTCCACCTCGCCGCGCAGGCGCTGGTGCGCGCCAGCTATCGCGAGCCGCTCGCGACCTTCGCGACCAACACGATGGGCACCGCGCACCTGCTCGACGCGCTGCGCGATGCGCCCGACGTCCGCGTCGCCGTGATCGTCACCACCGACAAGGTCTACCTCAACCGCGAGTGGGCGTATCCGTACCGCGAGGGCGACGCCCTCGGCGGGCACGATCCGTACAGCGCGAGCAAGGCCGCCGCCGAGCTGGTCGCCGCGAGCTACCGGAGCGCGTTCCTGCAGGCCCAGGGCGTCGCCGTGGCGACGGCACGCGCCGGCAACGTCATCGGTGGCGGCGACTGGTGCGAGGATCGCCTGATCCCGGACGCGGTTCGCGCCTGGTCGACGGGCGCGGTCCTGCGGGTGCGGCGGCCGGGCGCGATCCGGCCCTGGCAGCACGTCCTCGATCCGCTGGCCGGCTATCTGCGCCTGGCCGAGACGCTGTGGCAATCGCCCGCGCTCGCGAACGCCTACAACTTCGGTCCGCGCACCGACGAGGCGGCGAGCGTCGGTGCCGTGATCGCGCTCGCGCGCGATGCCTACGGCGTCGGCGACTGGACGGCCGATGCCGAGGAGGGCGGGCCGCACGAAGCCGGCCGGCTCGCGCTCGAAGTGGCGCGCGCGCGCGCCGAGCTCGGTGTGGCTGCGCGCTGGAGCCTGGGCGAGGCGATCGAGCGCACGATGCGCTGGTATCGCAACCAGCGCGACGGCGCGTCGGCGCTCGCGCTCTGCGAGGCCGACATCGCCGACCACGAGGCGACGCCGGACCCGGCCGCCGTTCTCGCGACGTCGCCCGGCTCGGGACGAAGCGAATGAGGCGGCTCGTCGTCGAGGACACGCCGCTCGCCGGCCTGAAGCGCGTGCGCCGCAGCCGGCTCGGCGATTCGCGCGGCTTCCTGGCGCGGCTCTTTTGTGCCGATGAGCTCGCCGAGGCCGGCTGGACCGGGCCGATCGCCCAGGTCAACCACACGCGAACGCGCGCGCGCGGCAGCGTTCGCGGCCTGCACTTCCAGAGCCCGCCGCACGCCGAGAAAAAGCTCGTCCACTGCCTGCGCGGCGAGGTGTGGGACGTCGCGGTCGACCTGCGCCGCGGCTCGCCGACCTTCCTGCGCTGGCACGCCGAGCCGCTGAGCGACGAGAACGGCGTCGCGCTCCTCATCCCCGAAGGATTCGCGCACGGCTTGCAGACGCTCGCCGACGACGTCGACATGCTCTACTGCCACTCGGTAGCATACGCGTCGAGCGCCGAGGGCGGCCTGCATCCGCGCGATCCGCGCCTGGCGATCGACTGGCCGCTGCCGATCGCCGCGCTCTCGCCTCGCGACGAGGCTCACGCCTTCGTCGGCGCCGACTTTGCCGGGCTCGCGCCATGAAGTGCCGCCACTGCGCCGCCGACCTCGACCGCGTCTGCCTCGATCTCGGCAGCGCGCCGCCCTCGAACGCCTACCTGAGCGAGGCGGCGCTGCGCGCCCCCGAGGTCTGGTATCCGCTGCGCCTGCTCGTCTGCGAGCGCTGCTGGCTCGTCCAGACCGAGGACCACGCCGGCCGCGAGGCCCTGTTCAGCGCCGACTACGCCTACTTCAGCTCGTTTTCGTCGTCGTGGCTCGCTCATGCGCGCGCCTACGTCGAGGCGATGCGGTCGCGCTTCGCGCTCACGCCGGCGAGCCTCGTCAGCGAGGTCGCCGCCAACGACGGCTACCTGCTGCGCTACGTTCGCGACGCCGGCATCCCGTGCTTCGGCGTCGAACCCACGGCGAGCACCGCAGCGGCAGCGCGCGCGCTCGGCCTCGACATCGTCGAGCGCTTCTTCGGCGTCGCGCTCGGGCAAGAGCTCGCGGCGGCGGGGCGGGCGGTCGACCTCGTCGCGGCCAACAACGTGCTCGCCCACGTTCCCGACATCAACGATTTCGTCGGTGGCTTCACGGCGCTGCTCAAGCCAGACGGCGTCGCGACCTTCGAGTTTCCGCACCTGCTCAGGCTGCTCGAGGAGAACCAGTTCGACACCGTCTACCACGAGCACTACTCGTACCTCTCGCTGACCGCGGTCGCGCGGGTGTTCGAGAAGAACGGGCTGTCGGTCTTCGACGTCGAGGCGCTGACGACGCACGGCGGCAGCCTGCGCGTGTTCGCGCAGCGGCTCGACACCGGTCGCCGCCCGACGAGCGCCTCCGTCGGGCGCGTTCTCGACGACGAAGTCGCCGCCGGGCTGACGAGCGCCGCCGGCTACGAAGGCTTCCAGGCGCGGATCGACAAGGTCAAGGACGACTTCGTGGCGTTCCTGATCGAGGCGCGCCGTGCCGGCCGCCGCGTCGCCGCCTACGGTGCCGCGGCCAAGGGCAACACGTTGATGAACTACGCCGGCGTCCGGCCCGACCTGATCGGCTACGTCGTCGATCGCAACCCGGCCAAGCAGGGCCGCTTCATGCCGGGCAGCCGGATCCCGATCGTCGACGAGGAGCACCTGCGCGCCGATCGGCCCGACGACGTCGTGCTGCTGCCGTGGAACCTGCGCGACGAGCTGATGGCGCAGCTCGACTACGTGCGCGGCTGGGGCGGTCGCTTCGTCACCGCGGTCCCCGAGCTGAGGTGCGTGCCGTGAAGGTGGCGGTGAGCGGCGCGACCGGCTTCATCGGTCGGCACGTGGTCGCCGCGCTCGAGCGTGCCGGCATCGAGGCGACGCTCTGGGTTCGGCCGTCGTCGCCGCCGTCGACGTCGCGCCATCGCGTCGCCCGGATCGACGTCGCCGACCCGCCGGCGCAGCCCTTCGAGATGCTCGGCCGGCCCGACGTGCTGATCCACCTCGCCTGGGGCGGGTTGCCCAACTATCCGTCGCTGCATCATTTCGAGCGCGAGCTGCCGGCGCACTACGCGCTCCTCAAGCGCCTCGTCGAGCAGGGCCTCTCGACGCTCGTCGTCGCCGGCACCTGCTTCGAGTACGGCATGCAGTCCGGTCCGCTCGTCGAGACGCTCGCCGCCGCGCCCGCGAACCCGTACGCGCTCGCCAAGGACATGCTCAGGCGTCAGCTGCAGGAATTGCAGCGCGAGCGGCCGTTCGCGCTGACGTGGGCACGCCTGTTCTATCTCTACGGCGAAGGCCAGGCGGATACCGCGCTGTGGTCGCAGCTGCGCCGCGCGGTCGAGTCGGGCGCGGCGACGTTTGCGATGTCGGGCGGCGAGCAGCTGCGCGACTACCTTCCGGTCGAGCTCGCCGCGGATCATCTCGTCGCGCTGGCGCTGCGACGTCGCGAGCACGGCGTCGTCAACGTCTGCTCGGGGCAGCCGGTATCGGTTCGATCGCTGGTCGAGGGCTGGCTGGCGGCGAACGCCTGGACCATCGGCCTCGACCTCGGCCGCTATCCGTATCCTGCCCACGAGCCGATGGCCTTCTGGGGCGACGCCGCCAAGCTCAAGCGATGCCTGCAAGCCGAATGAACGCGAGCGACGACGCCTTGCGCGAGGTCTACCGCGCCGAGCAGTTGCCGGTGCTGCAGAACCGCATGTTCGCGAGCGCGGAGGCGGCGCGCGCGTGTGCTCGCGGCGATGTCGTTCTGGTCCAGTCGGACGAGAGCGGGCTGATCTTCAACCGCGCGTTCCGTCCCGAGCTGGTCGACTACGACGCCGACTACCAGAACGAGCAGGGTCTGAGCGGCGCGTTCGCGCGCCATCTCGACGCCGTCCTCGACGTGATGCGGCGCCACTTCGCCGGCAGAAGCCTGCTCGAGGTCGGCTGTGGCAAGGGCCTCTTCCTCGAGCGGCTGCTCGGCGCCGGCTTCGACGTCACGGGGCTCGACCCGACCTACGAGGGATCGAACCCGCGCGTCATCCGCGAGTTCTTCACGCCCGCGGTCGGCATCCGCGCCGACGGGATCGTGCTGCGCCACGTCCTCGAGCACGTCCAGGATCCGGTGGCGTTCCTCGCCGGCCTGCGCGAGGCCAACGGCGGCCGCGGCACCATCTACATCGAGGTGCCGTGCCTCGACTGGATCGCATCGCACCACGCCTGGTTCGACATCTTCTACGAGCACGTCAACTACTTTCGCCGCGTCGACTTCGAGCGCATGTTCGGCACCGTCCACGAGGCCGGCCATTCGTTCGCCGGCCAGTACCTCTACGTCGTCGCCGACCTGGCGACGCTGCGGGCGCCGCGCCGGCCGCGCGACGACGTCTTCCGCCTGCCGCCGACGTTCATGTCGGCGATCGACGAGAGCCGCGAGCGCCTGCGCCGCAGCAGCGGCAGCGCTCGCGCGATCTGGGGCGGCGCGTCGAAGGGCGTCATCTTCGCCCTCCTGATGGAGCGCGCCGGCGTCCGCATCGACACCGTCATCGACATCAACCCGGCCAAGCAGGGCCGCTACCTGGCGGCGACCGGCCTGCGCGTGCAGTCGCCCGACGAGGCGATGGCGCACCTGCCGGCCGGCGCCGACGTCTTCGTGATGAACAGCAACTACCGCAGCGAAATCGAGGCGCTGACAGCGCATCGGTACCACTGCGTGACGATAGAACGAGGGAACCCACCATGACTGATTTCGAACGCGAGGTCGCCGACCGCATCGCCGCCAATGGCACCGACCAGCCTCTGCAGGCGGCGGCGCACGGCTTCATGGCGGCGTCGATCGCGGCCAAGTACTCGTACAACTTCTCCTGGCTCGGCCGGCCGATCATCCAGTACCCGCAGGACATCGTCGCGATGCAGGAGCTGATCTGGTCGCTCCAGCCCGACCTGATCGTCGAGACCGGAATCGCGCACGGCGGCTCGCTGATCTTCTCGGCGTCGATGCTCGAGCTGAACGCGGCCTGCGGCGGGCCGAAGGACGCTCGCGTCGTCGGCGTCGACATCGACATCCGCGCCCACAACCGCGCCGCGATCGAGGCACATCCGATGATGAGGCGCATCACGATGATCGAAGGGTCGAGCATCGCCCCCGAGATCGTCGCCGCGATCCGCGCCCACACCGTCGGCAAGAAGAGCGTCCTCGTCTGCCTCGACAGCAACCACACGCACGACCACGTCCTCGCCGAGCTCGAGGCGTATGCGCCGATGGCGACCGTCGGCAGCTACTGCGTCGTCTTCGACACCATCGTCGAGGACCTGCCGCAGGCGCTGAGCGGGGATCGACCGTGGGGCCCGGGCGACAACCCGAAGACGGCGGTGCACAAGTACCTCGCGACGCACCCCGAGTTCGAGATCGACCGCCGCATCGACCGCCAGCTGCTGATCGGCGTCGCGCCCGAGGGCTACCTCAGGCGAGTTCGCTGAGGTGGATCGGCCCGGCGACGACGGGCTCGTCTATGCCTGCCTGACGCACGTCCCGCTGACGCTCTCGTTCCCTTCCTGGGTCGCGCCGATCTATCTCGGCCCCGCCCAACACGACGGCGCGCTCAACCTGCGCGACCTCGCGCCCGAGTGGGAACCTCATCACCCCGTGCTGGGCTCCACCGCCGGCGCTTTCGCGGTGAAGAACTACCTGAGGTCCGAGTTCCCGGAGGCGACGCGGGTCGGCATCTGCCAGTACCGCAAGTTCGTCTCGCGAGACCGCATCACCTCGGTCCGCGATCCCAAGTACCGGGTGATGGATGTCGTCCCGAAGTCGATGCTCGACAAGGGACGCTTTGCCGAGTGGCTCGCGCCCGGCGACGCTCCGTTTCTGGTCAGCTCACCGCTCAAGTTCACCCGGGTGCCGTGGCACCGGCGCGGCTACCTCAAGGAATACGCGCGCGACCACCATGTCCAGGATCTGCTTCGATTCGCCGCCGAAGCCGTGGAGCAAGGTGTTCTCGGCGACCGGGAACTGCTCGCCTTCTTCCATGAAGACGTGCTGGTTCCCGGCGGTCTCGAATTCGGCGTCTATCCGGCACCGTTCTGGCTGGCGGGCATCGAGGCGATCGAGAAGGTGGTGCGTGCTTGCATCGCCAAGCATCCGGAGGTCAGGGAGGGCTACCAGAAACGAAACTGGTCGTTCTGTGCCGAGCGGCTGGGCAGCTATCTGCTGCTCAGGCGGTTGCGCGCGAAGGGGAGCAGCGGCGGCGCGCCAGGTCCGGCCGTCGAGTGGTGGAGTCGGCGTCGTTGGTCGCGGCGCTTCGCCGGCCAGATGAACCTCATCGTCGAGGGCGACGATCACGCAGGCTACCGGGGCGGCGCTTGACTTAGACTTCCCGCAACGGGTTCGGCGTCGGCACCGAATCGTCATTCATTCATCCAAGATTCGAGAGGCAGATCGATGGTGGCAATCATCCTGAACAGTCGTTCCAGCGACCGGGAACGGCGCAACGCCTTGTTCGCGGGGCAGTATCTGCTGAACTCGGCGAGTCCGGCGACCCTCGCCCTGGTCGCCCACGCGGAGGCGATGATCGGCGCGGCACTCGGGCCGCACGATCCGCAAACGGCGCAGGATGACCTCGATGTCGCCACCTTCATCGCTCGCGTCGGTCCGCTGAAGAGCGCGTTCACCAATCACCTTCGAACCAAGGAGCTGGTGCGCGACATCCTGCTCGAATACGGAGCGGACTTGCGTCGCACGTATTTCGACGTTCCGCGCCTGCGCGTCGCGCCGCACGGCGGCTACTTGTCCGCGGGCGTGAGCTACGCCTACGCGGCGCATCGGGACACCTGGTACTCGAGCCCGCATTCGCAGGTCAATTACTGGATGCCGGTCTTTCAGGTGACGCCGGATCGGGCGATGTCGATGTTTCCGGAGTACTGGGAGCGGCCCGTTCCCAACAGTTCGGGGGACTTCGACTACGACGAATGGTGCCGGGTCGGCCGGCAGCAGGCGGCGAGCCAGACCAAGGTCGACACGCGAAAGCATCCGCTTCCCCTGGCGGCGATCGATACCCGCAGCGACACCCGCATCTGCGGAATGCCCGGCGACGTCCTCATGTTCTCGTCCGCGCACCTGCATTCGACCGCGCCCAACACCTCGGGCAAGACGCGTTTCAGCATCGACTTCAGGACCCTGCATCTCGACGACATCGCCGAGGGGCGCGGCGCGCCCAACATAGACACGCGCGCGCGGGGAACGACGCTCGGCGACTTTCTTCGCGCCGACGACTTCGCGAAGATCGCGTCGGAGATCGTCGAGCAGGAGGGCGCCGCGCATGCCCACTAGGCCGAAGCGGGCGCGCGCGACGTTCGAGGCCGAAACAGCGCCGACCGTCCCCCATGCGCACGGCGAGACCTCGCCGACGATGCACGACCCCAAGACGCAGGCGAAATTCGACCTCGACGCGCGGTCGGCGCTCGAGGCCTACTTCAACGACTCCCCAGGGTCGGCAACCGAGAAGATCGAGAACTTCGCCAAGTACGTTCCGCGCCAGAACCTGGCCCGATTTCTCGCCCGCTACGAGCTGTTCCGACGCGTTCTCGACGTGCAGGGGTCGATCGTCGAATGCGGCGTGCTGTTCGGGGGCGGCCTGCTCAGCTTCGCCAAGCTCAGCACGATCCTCGAGCCCTACAATTTCCAGCGGCGCGTGATCGGCTTCGACACGTTCGCAGGTTTTCCAAGCATCGACGCGGCCGACCGCGCCGGCAAGGCGGAACGCAAGTCGGCGCACCTGACGAAGGCCGGGTTTGCTGCGACAGGCGCCTACGACGACATCCTGAAAGCCGTCGAGATCTACGACCTCAGCCGCTTCCTGAATCACTTTCCGAAGGTCGAGGTGGTCAAGGGCGACTTCGAGGTCACCGCCAAGCAATACTTGAAGGACCACCCGCATCTCGTCGTGAGCCTGCTCTACCTGGATTTCGACATCTATCGCCCGACCAAGCTGGCGCTCGAACTGTTTCTTCCGCGAGTCCCGAAGGGTGGTGTGGTCGTCTTCGACGAGCTCAACGAAGAGGCCTTCCCCGGCGAGACGATCGCGGTGCTCGAGGCCATGAAGCTGAACACGCTTCGAGTCCGCCGCTTCGAATTCGAGCCGCGAATGTCGTACGCGGTGATCGGCGACTAGCGCGGAAATTGCCGCTCGGCGTCAGAGATAGTGCGCATCGCGCCAGCTGCCCTTCTCGCGCAGCATGTGCATCGCGTATCCGTGCCCGCCGCGCTCGCCCGCGACCCAGCGCCGCGCCGAGCGCAGCCGCTCGGCCTTGAAGCGCTTCCTCGCCCACCAGCCCATGCCGAGCTTGGCGTAGAAGTAGTCGCGGTCGCCGAGGTCCTTCTGGCCGGTCTCGAGCTTGATCGCCTTCTGCGTGATCGAGCCGAAGTGATGCAGCAGCGCGTCGCCGACCGTGCCGACCGGGACGCCGTTGCGCTGGCAACGGACCAGGTACTCGACGTCCTCGCGGCCGCCGAGACGGCGATCGGTGTCGAGAAAGCCGATCGACTGGAACACCTTCCTGCGCACCGCGAAGCAGACGCCGTGGAACCAGTCGCGCCGAAGCGTCCCGGTCATCGTCTTGACGAAGGCGGCGGCGTGCGCCTCGAAGTCGTAGTCGAGCTCGCCTTCGGCGAGCGACGGGCTGACGACGTCGAGGCCGTGCTTGTCGGCGGCGTCGAGCATGGCGTCCATCGCGCGCTCGCTGACCAGGACGTCGTTGTTGAGCAGGACGACCCAGTCCGCGTCGGCGAGCAGCGCGCCTTGCGTCCAGGCACCGCCGCAGCCGAGGTTGACGGCGTTGCGCACCGAGCGGATCTCGGGGTGCGCCGCGAGCCAAGCCGGCGTGCCGTCGCTGCTGCCGTTGTCGATGACCAGGATCGCGTCGGCCGGCGTGCCGTGCGCGAGCAGGCTCTCGATGCACTGCGCCGTGTAGCGCAGCTCGTTGAGGACGGGGATGACGACGACGTAGCGCATCGGGCGCGGCAGCCTCAGGTCTTGGCGCGCGGCACGCGACCCATCAGGAAGAACTCGTCGTTGGGCCGCATCGAGCTGACGTTGGCGATCCGGTTCGAGAGCCCGAACAGGGCGGCGATGCCGGCGATGTCCCAGGCGTCGTCGTCGGAGAAGCCGTGCTCGCGCAGCGCCGCGAAGTCGGCGTCGCCGACGAGGTGCGACTCGCTCGTCACCTTGACCGCGAAGTCGAGCATGGCGCGCTGGCGCGGCGTGATGTCGGCCTTGCGATGGTTGACCGCGACCTGGTCGGCGACCAGCGGGTTCTTCTCGTAGATGCGCAGCAGCGCGCCGTGCGCGACGACGCAGTAGAGGCAGCGGTTGATGCCGCTGGTCGCGACGATGATCATTTCCTTGTCGCCCTTGCTGAGCCCCGACTCGCGCAGCAGCAGCGCGTCGTGGTAGGCGAAGAAGGCGCGGAACTCGGCCGGCCGGTGCGCGAAGGCGAGAAAGACGTTGGGGACGAAGCCGGCCTTCTCCTGCACCTCGAG
>Ga0207645_10004108_pt1 | contig 10828 bp, 7 predicted proteins | sample KBSM53metaG_FD_184331 | JGI IMG/M metagenome (GOLD analysis project Ga0207645, IMG submission 184331) | Miscanthus rhizosphere microbial communities from Kellogg Biological Station, Michigan, USA - KBS M5-3 metaG (SPAdes) (version 2) | ecosystem: Host-associated > Plants > Roots > Rhizosphere >...
TAGTGGCAGCATAATTTATAAAAGTTGAAGAAGTGCCTGTACCAATCGCACTTGTATTTACGTTCACGGTTGGGTAAGGACTTCCCTGTGAACTGGGAAAGCCCGATGAAGCCAGATAGCTTCCGTGGGCCACCTTAAATACGATCTGCCCGCCGGAAGATACTTGCTGAAAGTGAACCTGCAGATTTAATGCATTATAGCGGTTTACCATTTCAGTTAACACAGGGCCATAAGCTGATGGAATTCTCCGGTCAAGACTTACGGTAATTGTTCTCGGTAAACTTGTTACAAGATTTGTAGTGCGGTACTGTTCTTCATTTCCCACCCGTAGGAACTGCGATTGCGGTGAATTGCTCAACAGTTCGGGCGTGATGATAATGTCTCCCTCTACAAGATACCCCTCATCTATTTTTTGAGCATTGGCTGATGTAAAACCCAGGGCCGAGATCTGATCTTTGACTGACTGAGGAACTTCGTCGGAAACAGGTTTTCCCTCTTTTTTACAAGAAAAAAGTACAACTACTCCAATAAAGAATAGGAAGCAAATAGTTTTCGTCATGTGTTTCATAATCTGATGTTTTAGGTTTAAGAAATTGAGAAGTAATTATGGACAATTACAGTTTAACCAGGTGGAGTCGATTTGTAATATAGTCAAAAATTTTTTTAAAAAAAGAGAAACCTTATGAATTTTTATGACGGCTACAATTATAAGGAAATTTGCAGCCTACGATGGGAAAATTCCGAATGGCCGTCATTCGGTACGAAGATAATCACTGGGATTAATTCAATAAATTTGATAATGCGATCTGTTCCTTCGATAAACTGCATACTTGCATTGAAAATCGGGTTTCTGTTTTTTATTTTCCTTGCTCCCTGCATTCTCTTTTCGCAACCCACAGAGCCACAATTGAAAAAGTTTTCACCCATTCTTCAAAAGCAATGGAAAATAAGATCGCTAAATGAAACGTCGGTTTTTACAATAGCAGTTAACAATTTTTCCCTTTTTAAAAATAATATTGAAAAGAATTCTCATGTAAAAATTGTTTTTGAGTACAAAAACGCAAATGTTTTTTTGGTAAAAACGAACTGGAATGAGCTGATAAAATCTGTTTTATCAAGGGACGAAGTTTTGTTTGTAGATGAGCAGCGGAAAGCAAAGGAGGAACTCGCTGTTAGTAATCTTGATCTCAGCGCAGATAAGGTAAATATGATCTTTTCAAAATTTCGAAACTTTAATGGAGATGGGATTGTCGTTTCAGTGAAAGAAAATCGGCCCGATACCACGGATATCGATTTTCATGGCAGATACTTGTCAACGGATTTGAGCTCAACAGTTTTCAGCACTCACGCAACAAATATGGCAACGATCATCGGTGGAGGGGGCAACACATATTATGAAGGAAAAGGGGCAGCCCCGGCTTCCACAATCAGTTCTTCAAGTTTCGCCATTCTATTACCAGATGCCGACGATGCTTACCAGCGTTATCACATTTCACTGCAAAACCATTCATATGGTACTGGTATAGAGAATTTCTATGGAGCAGATGCCGTGGCTTATGATGCCAGTGTAATAACACTCCCTTATTTGATGCATATTTTTTCAGCGGGTAACTCAGGCGAGGAAGTTGGTACAACCGGCCCCTACGCGAACGTCCCGGGTTTTGCCAACATCACGGGCAGCTTCAAAATGGCGAAGAATATTATCTGTGTCGGACATACGGATTCTTTAGGAAATGTGCTATCACCGAGTTCAAGAGGGCCTGCCTATGACGGGCGAATAAAGCCAGAATTGGTTGCATTTGCAGAAGATGGGAGCTCGGGTGCAGCAGCCATCGTGTCCGGAATATCGTTGGTATTGCAGCAGGCGTATAAAAAGTTGAATGGGAATTTTCCCTCCGCAGCACTTGTCAAAGCGATCTTATTAAATAGCGCTGACGATGTGGGGCCGACAGGAATTGATTTTATTTCCGGATTTGGTATGGCCGATGGATATAAGGCCTTGTTGGAATTAACCAACGCGCAATATTTCAGCGGAAGTGTTTCAAATGGAAATACAGTCACCGTAGATCTGGCAGTTCCGCCAAATATCAAACAAGTAAAAATAACGTTGGCCTGGACCGATCCACCGGCTGCAGTAAATGCTACTAACGCACTGACAAACGATCTAGATCTTGCATTATCACTACCAGCGACAGGAGAGGTATGGACACCCTGGGTGCTAAATCATTCTCCCAATACAGATTCGTTGCAATTATTGCCTGTCAGAGGAAAGGATAGCTTAAATAATGTTGAACAAATTTCCATCGATTATCCTGTTGCCGGTAATTATAAAATAAATGTAAAAGGTTTCAATGTTTCAGCTTCCTCCTCACAACCATACTCGATCGCATACCAGTTTGATACGCTAAACAAATTTACCTGGTATTATCCGACAAGCACCGACAATATCTTTAACGGGAGAACTAACATCCTTCGCTGGGAATCGACTTATAACAACACGACCGCACAATTAGAATACAGTGTGGACAATGGAAATAGCTGGCAGCTTGCCGATAACGCTGTTGATCTTACAAAAGGGTACTATAAATGGACCCCACCGGATAGTTTTGTGACGGCTATTTTAAGAATGAATTTCGCGTCACAGCATTTTCTGTCGGACACTTTTACCATTTCCCGACGATTTGATGTGAACGTTGGATTTAATTGCGACGACTCATTTATGTTATACTGGAGTAAAATCCCCAACGTCAACAGTTACCAGGTTTATCATCTCGGTGATAAATATATGGAGCCGCTGTCCCTGACAGCGGATACAGCGATTGTTCTTTATAAGCAATCAAACTCGTCATTGTACTACGCTGTTGCGCCGTTGATCGGCAATAAGGTTGGGGTCAGAAGTTATGGATACGATTACACGACGCAAGGAGTGGCTTGTTACATCAGGACATTCTTTGGCGAATTGGTAAATAGTTCGGTGAAACTTGACCTTGCATTGGGTACGAGCTATAATGTGAAAACGATCACTTGGGAAAAACTCACAGGGAATGGTTACATTTCTTTACAGACAGTAAATTCGATACAGGGCCTGGATTTTAGTTACCTGGATAATGCGGTTACCCGGGGATCAAATATATATCGCGTGAAAATTGAGTTGTTGAACGGGACGATTATTTATAGCGAAACCACAACGGTATTTTATACCAATGATCCCTTCGTCATTTTTCCTAATCCAGTTCCTCAATATCATGATGTAACCGTCATCAGCAATAGCCCTGACATCACTCACCTGCAGATATTCAATTCCACGGGCATGAAAGTACTTGAACAAGCACTCAATGACTGGACCAATACGGTTTCAACGAATAAGCTTGGCAAAGGAATTTACCTGCTCCGCTTCGTCAGTGACAGCCACGTGCAAAAGACACTCAGGCTCATCGTTTATTAGAAATACCCCGCTAAGTGGTATTGCAAGATTAACCCTGGTTTCTTAATATTGTCATGGTTTTTCATAGGATATTGGATTTTAACACCGGGGTCGAATTTCTATTCGACCCTTTTTAATTAACCATCCCTGAATCTAGACCCGTCATTTAAAAAATATGAAGCATACAAGACATACAAGGTCTTTAAGAATGGTCATGACGATCGCCTTCCTATGTCTTATATGCCTTGTATGGTAAAAAAACCGAAGGTTGATGTTTGCTGACAGTCATTTAATTAATTTTAGACAAGAAAATATCAGTATGGCAGTATCAGAATTTTATATCGTTTTAAATATCAAATCGGGCAAAGATTTTCAAACATATGGCAAGTTTTTCCTGGGAAAGAGCCGGAAGTTTGCGGATCGCGTTTTTAAAAAACTAAAAGGAAATAAAAAAATAAGTAATGCATCTGTACTTTATATTGAGTTGATGGAAACAAATAATGAGTTGCCTATAAACATCCAGGTGATGAGCTGCACACTGGACGAGTTATCGGAGAATTGTAAAATGATAACCAAAGAAACCTTTAAGCAATACAACCTTGAGGAGATGTAATATCTCTGCGGATACCCTTTATTGAATAACTATTTTTTGCGTGATCGTCCTGTCTTGATTTTTCAACTGCACTACATACAGCCCGCTGGCGATAGCTGGTGACACGGGAATAGTTATTTTTCCGGTTTTGCCACCCAGGTTTTGTTTTAGCAGCACTGCTCCATTCATATTTGTCACCTCAATAAAATCAAAGCCATCGTTAAGGTAAACATTGATCGAGTGCGAGCTGATCACGGAAGGATATATAAAAAACGCGGTTGTTTTGTTAATCTTGTAGAGCACTGGCTCAGTATAAAGCCATTTTCCTTTCGCGTCTACGATCTTCAACCGATAAAAGATACTGTCAGTATAATCAACTGTGTTTTCGAATTCGTAAACATCTCCGTTGATGTTATTCGTGGCGGGGATGAAACCAAGATTCTTATAATACCTTCCGTCAAAACTGGATTCAATTTCATATTCTCTCAGGTTTTCTTCGTTATTCGTTTTCCAGCTGATGCCGACATTCCCGTTTTTTGAATCAGCCCTAAAACCAGTGATCTGCAAAGTCCCCAATCCCTGCGCGTTAGTACGGGTTGGTAAGGAGAAAAAGGTGAGCAAGAAAAAGACGGTGGTACACTTACAAATTGTTTTCAAAGAGAAAAATTTAAGTAGAACAATCAGGTACCTGTGACTATGATGGGCAAAATCAATGCCTGAAAGAAATGACAATTCGCCTGTATTTACCTGATGAGGGTGAATGTCCCTTTCAAATCTGGCATTTTATGATCTTTAAACGTGATAAGATAAACATAAGTCCCTGCAGCCTGTGGCTGTCCATTTAATTTTCCATCCCATGAAACTATTGCCGACGAGACATGATAAACGAGTTGGCCCCACCGGTTGAACACTTTTACATCTGCGCCAAGGCCCACATCCAAAAAAGGAACGCGCCAGGAATCATTCCTTCCATCACTGTTTGGCGTAAATGCGGTGGGCACATAGATCCCATCAACTACCCTGATATTTACGCTGTCCTTATTGCGGCAGTTAAAAGCCGATTGAACAGCAAGCGTGTACGTAATATCTTTGGCAGGTGTTACAGTCGGCTGGATCAAAGCGGGGTCATCCATGTACGCATCCGGGCTCCAGGTCAATGAAATGTCTTCTCCACTGGCAACTGCCGACAGAGTTACCGGATAACCTTTTACATACACACGATCGGGTCCTGCATCGGCGACAGGAATAGGATGGACATTTATAATTAAAAGATTGGACGCAATACGGCAGGAGGTGATGCCTGCCACGGAAGCATCTACTACCGTAAGCCGATACCAATATTTGCCGCGCGCCGCGGTAGGCAATCGCATATACGTGGTTTCTGTTGCACCGGGAATGTCACTCCATGTGATCCCTTCGTCCTTACTTAATTGCCATTGATAAACCGGGGATTGATATTGTGAGGAGGCATTTCCTGAAAAAGTGTATGAGTTTGTATTGCCTTCACACACATCAATTGTGTCAGTAGTATTATTTTGTATGCCTGCCATAATTTTTGCTCCGCAGGGACGAAATGCGATGTCGTCGATGGCCAGATCGTTTCCCTGGCCGCCAGGTGCATTATTACGCAAGCGCAGAACGATCTGGGCATTATCGACAGGTGTAGTGAATAAAAATCCATATTGTACCCAGGTCGGACTTCCTTGTACTGGCACGTCGCCCGAATCGTAGCTCGCTAAGACAGTTCCGTCAGGCTTCTCAATGCGAAATGTAAGATTAGGGCGAATGCTTGGAAAGAATGGCTGCATAACGTTAAGCACCCAGGCGGAAAATTCATAGGTGGTGTTCGGGCACAGATCAGTCACAGTGCTAATAAAAAAATCCCCGGGTTGGTAAGAAGCGTTGACGAGCATGTAATTCCCGCCTCCGGTGTGGTCTGCTGAAACAGTTAGCCAACTGTTGTTAAAACAGCCGGTAGTATAGTTGGTGATCGTATAATAGCCATCGTTGGGGCAGGAAGAGGCAATGTAGGTGTAAGCCGAAGGTGGTACATAGGACGAGGCGCCGATTGTTGTTGTTTTATCAAATGTTAACTTCACGACCGGGTCGCCAAGGCTGCCAGTGCAGATCTGTGCCACGCCTATTCGCGGGAAAACCAGGATAGACGAGGGAAGTAAAACCCCTAATCGAATAAAACAGCCTAAAATATGTCTTTGCGTCACCTTGGTTTTCTTAAGTCAGCAATATAGTTGTTATTATCAGTCGGGATGAATTATGCAAAATAATCATGAACATTTGCAATAACTAGTGCTGATAGTGGACATATTCGCTGCTTGGAAATGAAAAAGACCACCAAAATTGATGGTCCTTTAACGCTATCATTTAAATATAATTAACTCAGGCAATGGAGGCGGTGTGTTCCATTATCCCTGTCAGCGCATTCCATAACAGGCTACAGGTTTCTTCGCAGGCCAAAGCGGCGACCAGTTTCTCTTCTTTTGAAAGGGAATTGATCTTTTCCTCCAATAGGGCGGGTTCTTCAAAATCTGTCTGATGAATAGTGAAATAAGTCTCATCAGCGTTCCACTGGCTGTAATGTTCTTTTAATCCTTCAAGTTTGGAGGATGCAGTGAGCGGCTGTTGCGCTTCAAATGCATATAATGCGCCCAGTGCCGTCGTGCGGGAACCAAAACTATTCCTTACAGAATTGACCAGTTCATTTACCTCTTTTATTGAAGCTCCGCTGTTTTGAGTCCCCAAACTTTCAGCAAAACTCTTCCATAAAACATAATGATCTTCTTCTTCTTTAGCGATGACGGGTTCACCGGCAGCCTGCCAGCCTCCGCTGATCAGCTGAATAAAAGAGCCATACTCGCCGGCATACACTGCCATTTGTTCTTTAGTAAGCCGGCCTTCATTCCAGGCAAGATAAAATGGGTGCTGTAGTAAATTGTATCGTTCAAAAACGGGAGCGAAAAGTCTTTGCATAATTTGAAGTTTGATCGTTAAGATTTTTTTCAAACTTAGTTTTGAAATTGTACCTCACCAAAATTCCCCGCAAATTTTTACTGACAAGGGTGTAATTATTGTGGACAAAATGATCAACCGGCTATTTGCCATTTACCATTGGCATCTTTTGAATAGGAGAGTCCATTGCTCATTTCGTACACTTCAACATTATTTTTGATGGTCATTCTTTTTTCATACACCCGAATGCCATTATTTTCTTTGGTCAGATAATTGATCAATGCGGACAAGGTGCCGGGTATGTCATGTAACCATTGATCGTCTTCTTCTTTTACAAATGCATGGCTCATGGATTGTTTTTGGAGGTTATACAAAGTTAAAGAAAGGTGCCGGGTCAAGCATGATGGAAAGAGCGCAATGTGTAGATTCCCGGTTCGCTCGCAATGACAACCCTAAAACGGGCTGCCAACTCTAAAAGAGAAAGTGTCTTAGTGTCGAATAGCGATGGGAATGCACAAGAGTGCGACGCAACAGTAGATTAATAGTAGTAACGCAGCTTAGTACAAAATAATTCTACAAAGTATTCAGCACATCATTCATGCTTCTTACGGCATCGGCACTTTTGTTGAAAGCCGCACTTTCCTCATCGTTCAAGTCAAATTCCAGAATTCTTTCCCATCCGTATTTACCAATGATAACAGGGACCCCCAGGCAAATATCGTTTTGTCCATATTCACCATCCAGGCTCACGCAACAAGTAAATAATTTTTTCTCATCACGAACGATGGCTTCAACCAGCGCTGCACCAGCGGCGCCGGGAGCATACCAGGCAGAAGTGCCGATAAGTTTTGTCAAAGTAGCGCCACCTACCATGGTATCGGCAACAATTTGTTTTTGCTGGTCCCCGGTCAAAAAGTTTGTTACGGGCACACTGTTCCATGTTGCCAGGCGAATAAGAGGAATCATCGTCGTATCACCATGTCCTCCCACAACGACCGCATTCAGATCAGCCGGGCTGCAGCCAAGATGATGGCTCAATTGATATCTGAATCGTGCACTGTCCAATGCTCCGCCCATGCCGATGATCCGATTCTTTGGTAAGCCTGTTGAAGTAAGAGCGAGGTGGGTCATTGTGTCCATCGGGTTGCTGATCATAATGATGATAGCATTGGGTGAATGTTTTAAAATATTTTCGCAAACATTTTTTACAATACCGGCATTGGTGCCGATCAGTTGTTCGCGGGTCATGCCGGGCTTGCGGGGAATGCCGGACGTGATGACGACAACATCACTGCCTGCTGTTTTTGAATAATCATTAGTGCTGCCGGTGATCCTTGTATCAAAACCAAGCAAGGCAGCTGTTTGCATCATGTCCTGCGCCTTACCTTCGGCGAGACCTTCTTTGATATCCAACAAAACTAATTCTGTAGCTAATTCTTTACGTGCCATATTATCGGCACAGGTTGCACCAACCGCGCCTGCACCTACAACTGTGATTTTCATTGTATGAAATTTTTATTGAGTCCTGTTCTTTCAAGGTTGCAAATGTATTAGAAAGTTTATTGTCTTTGATGGAAATTCTCGCCAGTTCTCTATGTCCCTGGTACTTTGTGTGCCGGTGGTAGAAAAATAATCACGGAGGCGCAAAAGAAATGGATCGAAGATATACGGAGTGCTAGAATATGAAACCGACTTTAAATTGTATAAATGGACCTTCGGTTGAAGTGGCATAAGTAACCGTCAATGCCGCCCTGTTAAATGGAACAATAAAAAAACCACCGCCATAACCAGAATGCCATTTGTTAGAAACTTCAAGAGGCTGCCAAACCCTTCCCTGGTCATAAAAGGCAAATAAACCGAGTTGCCCGTTGAAGAAGATATTTTTTGTTTTGGTTGCCCAACGCAATTCGTTGTTATTGTAAAAAACAGTTTTACCGGTAAACCTTTCCCTGTCATACCCTCTTAAGTTTACGTAACCACCCAGTTTATTAAGATGATAAAAGTCGGCATCACCGATCAGTGTAGCACCTCCGGCACGTGATGCCAGCGTGAATGATCGGCCCAAAGGAATGTAAACAGAAAGTGTGGAGACGAAATTCTGAAAATGACGGTTTGTTTCCTGGAGATTTTGCATATAGTCCGCCGCAATCAAAAAATCAATGCCCTTGGTCGGGAGCCTGTCATTGTTTGTCCGTTGGAAGCGATAAGCGAGTTCAACTCCGCCAAAATGATTTTTTTCAAACAGGCTTGAATCAATTGCGTGATCGGAAGTAATGTAATGCCCGCCCCTGCTTTCCACCTTGATGCCCTGGTAAAAAACTGATACATCAAAGATCTGGTGATTAGTGATTGGCAGGGATAAGCCCACGCCACCGTAAACCCGCCTCGAAAAGAGGCGATAATAATTTCTTGTGGTAACAGTCAGCGGAGTTTCATTTCCTGTTCCAAAATAGTTTTCAACGGCCCGCCAATCATAGCGGGCCTTCAATAAAAGATCAAAGGGCCCGACTGCGTGATTGAATTTTCCCACATAGCCAAAATTCAGCGCGGTTCTCAAAAATCCATAGTTCGCACTGATTATATGGGTGTGCATGTACTTGGGTGTTCGCCAGGGCTGGGTGTTGTATCGCATGTTCACGCTGATCCTCACACCGGTTTTTGTAAAAAGGTGCATAGGGTCATCCTCAAAAACCTTGTATTCTGCAGGCCCAAAAAAAGGAAGTATAAAGAAATCAGATTTTTTTGTGTGCAGGGAGTCGAACCTGAACTTTTCTTTGTTCATGGATATTTTCGTCCTTCCCTTTTTTTCCATGGAAATTGAATCTGAAACATCCGGATCAACGATCCTCACTTTCACGCCCTGCGGAGGACCGGTTATTTTAAAAACATCAGATTTGGCCAGGCTGTAGATCCTTACTTCTCTCGTTTGAATGGAATTAAAAGTTCTTGAGTAATAAGGCTTCTCCTTTATCTTACCATCTTTGGTGATCTTGTAAATATTGATCTGTGTTGCATTGTCACTCAATCTTTTTATTTCAAAGAATTCTCTTTCGTTTGAACCTCTTAGTTCAACATGGTGAGCTAAGAAATTATAATACCGTTGGGCGTAGTCCTGCAAATGATCTCTTCTTGACTTTAACTTAGCGATGATAAGCGGGCCCGATATGGAGAATACTTCCGGGGGTAACTGATGAATGGCATATCCGATCACGGAATCTGTTAACGCCTGCTGCAATTCCTCTGCAGCATTTAGCCAATCTCTTTCAGTCAGTTCGTTGGTAAATGGACGGTCGAGTATCCAACCTGGCCTGTTGAATCTTTTTACATTGTGCAATTTGTAGTCAAACGATTCGAGCTGAATGGCTCCCATAATATTGGTGGCAACCCAGGGCCAGAAACCATCAAATTTTGTATACGCCTGGTCACGGTCGCGTGGTATGGGCCTGTAGATATTGACTTTATTATCTTCGGAAGAATCTTTTTCGGTAAATTTTGCCCAGCGCCAGTTATCCGGATGTCTTCCCCAGTCACCGATGAGCATATCGAACAGTCGCGCTTTGGCAAATGCTCTTTGATCGATACGATTGTCGTTGTCTTCATAAATATGTTCAAACAATTTATCGCTGCCGATCACATTTTTTGAGTTACCGAAATTCTCAGCATCTTCCTGGTTGTCGTCGGGTCTTTCTTCAAACAAGTATAATTGGTTGCCGTATTTTAAATTGTAATTCCCGAGTGACTCCTGCGAAGGCAAAAAAACGATTTTGGGGTTTGTATGATAAATACCGGCTGCCTGTATCATCGGCGTTATGGTGATGGCAGCATAAGGATGAGAAATAGATGCC
>Ga0207645_10004113_pt1 | contig 10817 bp, 9 predicted proteins | sample KBSM53metaG_FD_184331 | JGI IMG/M metagenome (GOLD analysis project Ga0207645, IMG submission 184331) | Miscanthus rhizosphere microbial communities from Kellogg Biological Station, Michigan, USA - KBS M5-3 metaG (SPAdes) (version 2) | ecosystem: Host-associated > Plants > Roots > Rhizosphere >...
CCCGTGAAACAAAATATAAAAGTTCCAAATTCTCTTGCATATCTATTCGTAATTGAGTCGGCAAGAATTGAATTTTGAAAAAATGGCGAAGTCTCCTTAATCTCCATATTTGCATCTGGTTGCTCCTTAACCCTAATTAAGTTTTCATATTTCTTTGTTAAGTCAAACCAATTAATATAATCCGCGCTGAATGAAACTGCTCTTATTCCCTTGTTTGTATAATAATTTATTGCACCAGCCTGTCCGTAATTGTCACAAAGAACAAGTGTGTTGCCCGCGTTTGGTAACCTTGAATAAACGCTATCAACCTTAAAGGCAAGTTCCTTCCAGCTAAGCATATCTGCGAAATCCTGAGGCAATAAATGGTCTTTCCCGTCTTCCCAACGCAGTAGTCCGAATCTCCTATAGTTTTCCGAATGCTGAATGATATACTCTGGACTTTTATCTGGAAAGGCAACGTTTAAAACAGGAATAAATAAAAGTAAGGGGATTATTACGAAAACGGGTTTCAAATGAGTTTTCCAGCCATTTTTCAATATTTCACCAAGATATTTAGAACCAAAAGCTATATAAATTGGGTAAATACCGATAGCATAGTAATCTTTTGCTTTGAAATACAGAAAAATAGCCAAAGTGAATAACAAGGACCAAAAGAAAAATCGATATGGCCTGAATGGTTTATAAAAGAGCAAAGCATATAGAGAAGATAAAATTACCAAGGTAGAACCAATAAAGAAAAGCAATTGAGATTTAATGAAATTTATTCTGCTTACATTAACCAATTGGGTTTCTGCCAGCATTTTTAAATGATGAAATACCGGAAACCCATTATTGTATTGCCACACGAGATTAGGTGAAATTATAAATAGTGCCAGAGCTGCTGCAATATATAATTTAGGTTGTATGAAAATTTTTCTTTGCTCTGACAACATTAAAGCAGGGACAAGACCTAACAGGAGAAATAAAATATTATACTTATTTAAAAAGCCAATTGCGAATACGATTGAACCAATAATCAGCCATTTAAGATTGCCCGTCTTAACGTATTTGAGTAAAGTGAAATAGAGAGATGTCCAACACAATACATCAAAAGAATTGGGTTGATATAAAATATTAAGCCTTAAAAGAGCAGAAAACAATATACAAGTAGCACCTAAAATCAAAGCAAATAAATTTCCCTCCAATTCTTCAGTCGCTTTCCAAACTATATAAATTGTCAAAGCCCCATAAACCGCTGGGAATAATTTTATCCAGAATATTGTATTCCCGAGTAGTTGAATGATGTATGATGTCCAGGAAGTAAAAGGTGGAACTGAAATAAAACCCCAGGCTAAATGATTGCCCTGGTCTATGTGCAGATATTCATCCCTGTGCAAGTCATAATCAGGACTTAGAAGCAAAAATTGCAATAGGAACTTTATTGCAATAAATCCTATTAAAATAATAGTACTTTTTTTCATTGAGCGATGCCTGCTTATAATACCGCCGATACTCTAATTTATGATATAAGGTGCTTCGTCTGAAAAGATATTCACCTTGATTCCCAGTAGTGTTACTTTCCTATTTGAAAAAGTGACTCCCGTGATTCAGGTGGTTTTGAGGGGAATAAGTGACAGTTTTGGAACTACTTTCGGGGTAGTGAACTATCAAACCCCCGGGGGAGTCTACCGTGCTTAAATTTCGGGAAGAATCACGGGAAAAAATTGGCACCTGAAACATCACCTCAAATAATTTTATACATTTATAACGGAAACGGCAGGCTAATCAATCACCCTGGGGAACATGACAATTTCGCCCGCTCCTAACTACTAAAATTGACTTTCCCATGGACGCGCCCCACATGGCTTCGACCGTATGGCCCCCTCATAAAAGACTCATTTTCCGGTTCCTCTTTCTTTATTTTGTTCTGTATTGCTTCCCATTTCCACTCGATGCCTTTGAATTCCTTGAGCCCGTCGCTCGCCCTTATTTCAATCTTATAGACTGGCTGATACCGCTGGTGGGTAAAAAATGGTTTAACCTTACGGCCCATGTCGCTTTCCCCACATTTGATAAAGTGGATGACAGCTTCTATGGACTTGTTTTTACATATTTTATTCTCATCCTTTCTGCACTTGGGACCGTGATCTGGAGTGTTATCGATCGAAGGGCAAAAAATCATGAGAGACTATTTCAACTGCTGAAACTTTACCTGCGGTATTTTCTCGCGTCCTACCTTCTTGGTTATGGATTTGTAAAAGTGTTCCCCTCACAATTCCAGGCAATTACTGCTTCAAGATTAACGATGACTGTTGGAGACCAGAGTCCCATGCTGCTGGCCTGGAACTTCATGGGTCATTCAGTCGTTATGCAGAGACTGAATGGTTTGTTGGAAGTGATAGCCGGTCTCTTACTATTGTTCCGACGAACAACCACCCTGGGAGCTATTTTATCGACGGGAGTGTTCAGCTTTGTTGTGATGATGGACTTTTGCTTCAATGTTCCCGTCAGGCTCCTGTCAGGTCATCTGCTTCTTATATCCCTGCTATTGGTGTTGACTGATGGCCGGCGATTGATGAATGTTCTTGTTCTAAACAGACCTGCTAGTGCATTAGTCTATCGGCCATTGATCCATCATCCCGTTGGCCGGAAAGTATTTACTGCTTCACTTGTGGTTCTTGCATTTTGTTTGTTGTATTCTACCGTCGTAAAGGGTCTCGATGCAGAAAAGACTTTCGGACAAAAAGTACCTCGCGGACCCTTGTATGGCGTTTATGACACAGATTATTTCCTGCGGAACCGGGATACGATCCCGCCCGCAAATGCTGACAGCCTTCGATGGAAACAACTGGTGATTGACGGTCAGGCCTGGAACCAATCCAGTGTTATAAAATTTAATAATGATAAAAGGGTAAGCTTCACGATACACACTGATACTGTGAAACGAATACTCAGCATCCAATCCTTAACGGACACTACTAAAAAATATTCCTTTGGTTATACTATTCCCGATTCAATGCATATCGTTATTAAAGGCCGATGGAACAACGATAGCCTTGAAGTGTTGATGACCAGACACGATCTCTACAATTATTTGCTTTACAGGGAGAAATTCAAGTGGATAACCGACTGATATTTCATAGCGCTGTTATAAGCCATTTTACTTTTTGCTGTTGTTCGCAAAGGTTAATGTGTCAAAATAGATGGTCAGCGATTGTAGTTTGCCGTTTTTGGCTGTCCAAATTTCAGCAACATTGCCGTTTACTTCTTTTCCGTTTGAAAACCTTAAATCGTAGTTTCCGATAACGCAGGCGCTGTTGCCCTGAATTATCATCTCTTTTACACGCATTGCGGTAAATACTTGTGAAAAGCGTTTGATAACTTCAATGTAAGCCTGTTTTCCAATAAGAGGCTCTGTCTTTGTCATATCACCGCCTGTATACTGAAAGTCCTCGGCAATCACGTTTTCCCAATTTGCCTTTTCGGCAAATCCCCTATAGTAGTTTTCGAGCAATTCTTTCATATTCTTAACTTTTTTCTCTAAAGTTACAACGTCAGACCTCGCGATTGCAAATACTTGTCTTATCTTTTCTCAAACACCTATCGTATGGCCGTTTCCTGAGATTAAACGCTACTTCATCTGCTGGGAAATCAACTGAGCCGTAGTGGTTAGACGCGACGGAGTATCCAGGAAATCATAGAGAATCTCTACAAACCACTTCTGGCGATCGGCATACACAAAATGAGTCGTCCCCGGCAAAATGCAGAGCAGCGAACCAGGTATGTCCTCGTGAATCTCCAACAGATGCTCATTGCGAACAGCATCGCGGTCACCTCCCATGATCATAACTTCGGCCTTGATTTTTCCCAGATCGGATGCTTTTATGTGAGGCTGATCCACCAAAAGTCTGAATTGCTTGCTTCTAATGCTGTCGTTCTTAACCACGGCCCACATTTTGTCTAATAAAGGGAGCAGGGCCGGATCTATTGCTGTGGTGTCGGGTCTCAGGTTGGGGCCCGAGGCCAGAAGTTTTTTCACTTTTTTTGGATAGTTGATCGCCATGAGCAAACCAACAATGCCACCGTCGCTATGCCCCCAGATGTAAGCAGAGTCTATTTTCAGATAATCTAGTAAAGCATTCAAATCCGAGGCCATTTGCTCATAGGTGAGATACCCCAGGGGACAATCGCTCTTTCCATGACAACGGCTATCCAGCGCAATAACCATATAATGACAGGCAAACTCAGGAATTAAATTGGCACGACTTGCGATCGAGCCACCATTGCCATGCAGTATAACGAGTGGTTTGCCATGACCATAGATTTCGTAGTAAATTTTTACACCATAGTGAATGTAAAAGCTGCCTGCCTCGGGATCGTTGCCATAAACAGGCGAAGTGTTTTGCGCACACAGCTCGCCAAATGAAAGTAGCGCAATGGTAATAATTAATTTAAGTGACACGGTGAACGTTTCGCATTTGGACGTCTCGGCTGTCTATTTGGTTACATCGTCTGGAATCTAACCTGAATAGCCGTATCGGCAACCTGGTCAATCCTTCAGCGGTCTTTTCTTGATCATACCACCCCGGGTGTCTTTCACACTGCTCGTGATCACAAATGCATTCGGGTCTATTTTTTCAATCTCCGCATTTAATTTACTTACTTCCAGCCGGGTGATGACGGTGTAAATGATTTTTATTTCCCCTTCCATATGCCCTCTTTTTCCAAATCCTTTTTCACCTTTGAATATGGTCACACCCCGGCCCATTTTTTCGATGATCATCGTTCTGATGGTTTCGGCCTTCACGGATATGATGGTTATCGCGGTGTATTCTTCAATACCCTCAATAACGAAATCCACGGTCCTGGAAGCGGAGAAATAAGTCAGTATGGCATACAACGCTGTTTCAACCGAAAGGACCCAGGCTGCGACGGAAAAAATCAGGATATTGATGATCATGATAATGTCCCCTACCGTTAATCCCAGTTTTTTCGTAAGACTGATCGCAAGCACTTCTGTTCCGTCAATAACGGCGCCACCTCTTACTGCCAGGCCAGTGCCCAGTCCCAAAAAAAATCCTCCGAAGATGGCAATGAGCAATTTGTCATGCGTTACCTGCGGATAGTGGATAAAGCCCACAACAATCGCGAGCACCGAGATGGCAATAGCCGTCTTAATTGCAAACAGCCTGCCGACCAGTTTATACCCTATCACCATGAAGGGGATATTGACTAAAATCAGCAGATAGGGTAATGACAAATGAGTCAATGCTGAAATGAGCAGGGATATACCGGTAGCGCCGCCATCAATGAATTTGTTGGGAAGCAAAAAGCCCCGCAATCCAAAACCTGCGGAAAGTACTCCGAGAGAAATCAGAAATATGTCTGCCAGGAACCTTCTGAATGAAATGATCCTGTTCCGCTGGTATCTTGCTTTCCTGTACCAGGAAATGGTGTGGTGTTCACCCACGACAGTATTTTTTACCCGCAACAGTGCTTGGCTAATTTTATATGAACGGGCTGACCGCATCCTAGCTATATGGTTGAAACCGGTGAATCATTATTTTGCATCCACATGCCAGCTAATTTATATGTTAACGACAGTACAATAGCGCCTGTAAACAACCCGATAAAACCCGAAAGCATAAATCCGCCAAGAGCACCAATGAAAATTACCAGCATAGGCACTGGTGCTCCCTTACCCATTAATAAAGGCTTAAGCACGTTATCACTCAATCCGCAAATGAGAATTATTACAGCCCAGAGGGTGGCAGGTAAAGGTTCTTTTACCGAATAGATATATACTATTACCGGAATGGCCACCAATGCGCCGGGCAACTGCACAAGCGCCAGTACAAAAACCAATAAAGCCCATACACCTGCAAATGGAACACCAGCCAGCACAAAACAAATTCCCATAATTACAAATTGGATGAATGCAACTCCTAAGATGCCTTTGGCAACGTTACGTACAGTTTGAATGACCACTATGGTGTACTCCTGACTTTTGTTACCTAATAATTTTTTCATAAACATCCCAATGGCTTTTTTAACCGAGTCGCCATAGGCAAATAATACGCCCATTATGATGATGGATAAACTGAACATCATGATGTTTGAGAATAATCCACGCATGGCGCCAACAAACTTTTGTGTGGCTGATACTATTTGCGCCTTATACTTTACAACTCCCGATTCCAAATTTGAGTTCAACAAACTCCATGCATTGTAAATTTTTTTTCCTACTATAGGCCAGTCGGCAACTTTAGCATTGGGTGGAGGTATCACCACCGTTTTTGAATCAATGGCTTCTTTAAACCCCTTGATTTCATCTATGATGGATGTGATCATAAATATGGAAGGGACAAGTATGATGCAAAGCAAAACGATGGTGATCATACTGCTTGCAAGCGCTTTCTTTCCCTTAACAAGTTTCAGCACGATTTTAAATAAAGGATATAATGTTATGGCAAGGATAACACCCCATAAAAGTGTCATTGCAAAAGGCAATACAATCATGACACTCCAGGTTATAAGTAAAGCCACCATGATCAATTTAATGAACAGGTCAATAGTCTTTTTTTCTGTTGATGCATTACTGACTTGTGTGTCGTCCATGGTAGTAGAAGTTTGGGGTTAATAAATATTGACCTCCTCCCTAAAATTCCGCTATTCCATTGGGTTTCAGCGGAATTTGTAACGCCGATGTAAACTTAAGGTATTAATGATTCACTCATAGCCGGTTAGCCTCGCGACATTCCATAAGCCAGCTGAACATCCTGAATGCTTTCAGAAATCGCAATCGAGCCACCATTGCCATGCAGTATAACGAATGGTTTGCCATGACCATAGTCTTCGTAATAAATTTTTACACCATCGCGAATGTAAAAGCTGCCTGCCTTGGGATCGTTGCCGTAAGCAGGCGAAGTGTTTTGCGCATACAGCCCGCCAAATGAAAGAAGCGCAATGGTAATAATTAATTTCATGTATCGTTATCGCACAAACCGTTGCAATCCCGTACAGTTGATCTAAAACCTGAGGTACAATTGATTGATTTGTAAGGCATTTAAATATGGCACACCCCTTGGGTTCCCAGAGTCTAAATGGCCGCGTCATGCTCAAAAACTATCTCCTTGTAGCGTTTCGGAATTTCAGCCGCAATAAGGTCTTTTCCCTGATCAATATCCTTGGTCTCTCCATCGGCATCAGCGCCTCGCTGGTGATCTTCCTGATCGTTCAATACGCATATAGTTTTGACCGTTTTGAAAAAAATGCCGGCCGCATGTTCAGGGTAGTCAGCGACTATTCCTTTCAGGGTGAACCCGGTCATACCCGCGGCATCCCGGCTCCGCTCGCCAACGCTATTAGTAAAGACCTCAGCGGCATTGATAATATCGTGAGCTTTCGCTATTATTCACCGGAGAAAGTTTCCACACCCAGTACAGGTCGTACAAACGCTTCTTCGGGTGCTACGAAGAATACCAATCCTGCCAAACCCACAGTATTCAAATACCAGCCGCATATCATTTTTGCAGACGCTCATTATTTTGATATGTTGCCCTATCGCTGGCTTGCGGGCAATAAAAAAACTTCCACAAGCCGGGAGGGCCAAGTCGTGCTCAGCGAGAGCCGCGCCAAATTGTATTTCCCAAACCGGTCTTTTGCAGACATGCTGGGACAAACCATTGTGTACGACGACTCGATCTCTGCGATGGTTTCCGGAATTGTCGCGGACCTCAATCAGCAGGGCAACACGGATTTCAATTTTCTGGAATTCATTTCTCTGAAAACCATCCTCACAAATACAAATCTGCAAAAATCAATGGACTGGTCTGAATGGGGATCTACCACCAGCGATCAGCAGCTCTACCTGCAATTAAGTAACAAAACGACCCCTTCATCCGTAGAAAAAAGATTAAAGAATATTTTTGAGACAAACCAGGGTGATAATGCGAAAAAGAATCATTTTACCTGGACCTATCGCCTGCAGCCTCTGAATGATATTCATTTCAACTCATCCTACGGTACATTCGATTCGCCTGTCGCCAACAAACCCACCTTATTGGGGCTGACACTGACCGCAGCCTTTTTGATCGGTATCGCCTGCATCAATTTCATCAACCTGACTACGGCCAATGCGGCGCAGAGAGCCAAGGAAATCGGAGTGAGGAAAACCATGGGCAGTTCGAGGGGTCAGCTGATGCTGCAGTTTTTAGGAGAAACTTTTCTTCTCACGACGACGGCCACCATCTTATCCGCAGTTCTTACACCAATCATCGGAAAACTATTCTCATCCTTTATTCCCGAGGGTGTTTCTTTCACTTTGACCACTCCCTTTGTGCTGGGCTTCCTGGTGATCCTTCTGCTGTCCGTTACCTTACTTGCCGGATTCTATCCTGCATGGATCCTGTCTTCCGCGAATACGGTGGGCGTATTAAAGAACCGCGCTTATACCGGCACGAATCAGACACGCAGAACCTGGTTGCGCAAAGGACTTATCGTTTCGCAGTTTGTAATCGCGCAGTTTTTCGTTATCGGCGCGATGATGGTGAGTAAACAGATCCATTTCATGTTGAATAAAGACCTGGGATTTTCAAAGCAGGCCGTTCTGAGCATCAGGTATCCTTTCTCCGAACATTCGGTCGATCATAAAAAATATGTACAGCATGAAATGACCCGGATACCCGGCATACAAAAAGTCGTTCAATCCAACGACCTCCCTTCTTCCTATGGATGGTGGACTTCCACTATGGAATACACAGATGGAAAAGGACCCGTAAAGGGCACTGTGGTGGAATTAAAATCGGGCAGTGAAGGTTTGCTTGACCTGCTGCGGATTCCGCTGACTGCAGGAAGAGACCTGCTTCCGGCAGACACGATGAATGAGATACTGATCAATGAAACCTATCTGCATATTATGGGTTTTAAGCGCCCCTCGGACGCGGTGGGCAAATCGGTAAAATGCGACGACAAATATGTTCCTATCGCGGGCGTGTTCAGGGATTTTCATGCACATCCCCTAAACTATAAAATTGCTCCAATGGCTTTTGTGCGAAATGCAGAACAAAATCGCCTTATGCTGGCTTTATTGCCGGAAGATCAAACCCGTTGGCCAGACATTATTGCGGAGATGAAGAACACCTTTGCTGCTGCATATCCCGGGGAAGAATTCAAATACGAATTTCTGGATGAAAATATAACGAAAGCCTATGGCGATGTGCAGAAAACTTCGACGCTCCTGCAATGGGCCATGGGTCTGACGATCCTCATTAGTTGTCTCGGCTTACTCGGCCTGGTGATTTATACAACCACCTATCGAACCAAGGAAATCGGCATCCGCAAAGTACTGGGTGCTTCCGTTACACAAATCATGGGCCTTCTTTCGGGAGATTTCATCAGGCTGGTTGCACTCGCTTTCCTGATCGCCACGCCACTGGCCTGGTGGGCCATCCATTCCTGGTTAGAGGCTTACGTATTCCGCACTCCGGTGAGCTGGTGGATCTTCGCCGTAAGTGGTATTGGTATGATGGCGATAGCGCTGATCACCCTGAGTATACAAACGATCCGCACGGCGATGTCGAATCCGGTAAATAGTTTGAGAACGGAGTGATGTTATTATGTTAATTTCATCATCCTGACTGCCCAATCAACATTCGTTGTATGTTTTCCTTAGATCAATTAACCGGCTCTCATCTGCCGGAGAAGACACTTTGCATGACCTTTGATGATGGTCCGGGAGAAACCCTGAATGACGGACCAGGTCCAAAAACTTTACGCCTTGCGGAATATTTGCACAGCGAGAACATCCAGGCAACCTTCTTCTTTGTCGGTCAACATATAGACTTATATCCCTGGATGTTGGCTGAACTGGACAAGATGGGTCATTTTATTGGGAATCATACGTACAGTCATCCGGATATGGCCAATCTGTTCGACAAGGGTCAGCGCCGGGAGATCCTGAAAGAAATGAATACGACGGACGAATTAATAAGAAAGCAGATTCCCGGCAAGCCAATATATTTTCGGGCACCGTATGGGACCTGGTACCCCGACATCTCCAGTTTTCTTAATCTTGAGTTTGAACAGGCCACTAACTACAAGGGACCTATTTATTGGGATATGAATGGAGAGGACTATAGATTTTGGCAGAACCACCAATCTGCCGTCGAATGTGCGGCTGCCTACTTACCGTTGATCCGGCATGTCAATCACGGCCTGTTCCTTATGCACGACTCAACCGCTAATATTGACGATATGAGATTAAATAATCAAACTTTTGAAACAGTGCAAATTCTGATTCCTATACTAAAAGATCAGGGATATTCATTCGTAGGCATGGACAAACTATAGCCGGTAACCGTTAAATTATGCTGAACTTTATACCATGAAAATCGAATTCTTTTCCGCCAAGCCATATGATAAATTATTTTTTGACCGTTTCAATAAAACATATGGTTTTGATATCGAATATCACGAAACACACCTTGGGCCACATATTGTCAATATTATTGAAGATGCAAAAGCAGTCTGTGTATTCGTCAATGACAAGCTGACCGCAGATGTCATTGAAATTCTGTCTCAAAAAGGGGTAAAGATTATTGCTTTACGCTGTGCAGGTTTCAACAACGTTGACCTTAAAGCTGCCAAAGCATTTAATATCGCCGTTTGCAGGGTTCCGGCCTATTCGCCGGAAGCCGTCTCGCCCGAGAAAGTGACCGCAGCGAGCTGCGTGCCGGTGGCGGACCAGATGCGACCCGTATGCGTACCCGAATCGCCGGAGGCTTTCCAATAGCGGATGCCGGTGATCTGTCCCGAGCGCGCGAGGCGAAACTTCATGC
>Ga0207645_10004115_pt1 | contig 10814 bp, 9 predicted proteins | sample KBSM53metaG_FD_184331 | JGI IMG/M metagenome (GOLD analysis project Ga0207645, IMG submission 184331) | Miscanthus rhizosphere microbial communities from Kellogg Biological Station, Michigan, USA - KBS M5-3 metaG (SPAdes) (version 2) | ecosystem: Host-associated > Plants > Roots > Rhizosphere >...
ATCCCGCAGTTCATCGTCGAGCGCTCGGTCGATTGGACCGTGCTGCAGGCGCTGCGCGCGGAGTTCTCCGCGACGCTGGCGCCGGGTTCACGGAACCTCTCAGTCAATGATTTCTTGTTGCAGGCCATGGCTCGCGTGCTCGGCGAGTTTCCTGCAATGAACTCGACTTTTTGGGGAGATCCGGACTCGCCCGATGCTCGTCTGATCCAGGCGAGCGGTGCTCACATCGGCTTGGTGGTTGCCGTGGAGAACGGCCTGCTGGTTCCCGTGATCCACGATGTCGAGCGGCTCGGCCTGGCGGAAATTGCGCGCCTCCGCGAGGGTTGCGTCGAGCGGGCCTTGCAGGGTCGGCTGAAGCGCGAAGAGCTCGACGGCGCCACGATCAGCATCTCGAATCTCGGCGCACGAGGCCCGGATCGCTTCACTGCGATCATCAATCCGCCACAGTCGGCGATTCTCGCGGTCGGACGGCAACGAAATTGCGTCGTAGCGCGTAACGAAAACGTCGAAGTCCGCCCGCTGTCAGAACTCACGCTGACGGTGGATCATCGCGTGGCCGATGGTCGCCTCGCGTCGGAGTTCCTCGCACGTCTCGTCGAGCTACTCGAGGGCAGGGACTGGCGCCTGCAATAGCGATGGCTATCGAGCGCTAGAGGCGACCCTTGAGCACGCTTCGTACGCCGGCGATGATCCTCTCCTCGTCGGGGATTACATAGGCCTCGAGCGGCTCGCTGTAAGGCACGGTCGTGTTGCGCGCCGTGACCTGCACGATTGGCGCCTTCAATGATGAGAAGCCTTGCTCGGCGACATCACCGGCAATGATGCCGGCGACTGTGGCATGCCGTGGCGCCTGATCGACGAGCACGAGCCGACCGGTCTTGGCGACCGACTTGAGAATCGTTTCCAGGTCGAGCGGCGCAACGGTGCGCGGATCGATCACTTCCGCCTGGATTCCTTCGCCAGCGAGCTTCTCGGCCGCGGCGAGCGAACGCGGAACCATCCAGCCGGTGGCGACGATCGTGACATCGCCGCCTGACCGTCGGACTTCGGCCTTGCCAAACGGCACCAGGTGCTCACCGTCAGGCACTTCGCCGTGTTCGAGCGTGAGCAGGTAGTGGTGCAGGAAGACGACCGGGTTATCATCGCGGATCGCCGTCGCCATCAAGCCCTTGGCGTCGGCGGCGGTCGAGGGGACGACGACCTTGAGACCGGGAACACCCATGAACAGCGCAGTCAGTGAGCCCGTGTGCTGTCCTGCCCAGCCGCAGGCGAAGCCGAACCCGGCCTTGAGCACGAGGGGCACCTTCACCTGTCCGCCGGACATGTATCGGAAGCGCGGCGCCTCGTTGACCACCTGGTCCATGGCGACGAGCATGAACTCCGCCATGTAGAGCTCGACGACCGGGCGCAAGCCCGCCATCGCCGCGCCGATCGCGATGCCGATCTCCGCAGTCTCGGAGATGGGAGTCACGCGCACACGGTCGTGCCCGTATTCGGCGACGAACTCATGGTTCTCGGTGGTCGCCATGTTCTGGCCGAAGTAGAGGACGCTCGGATCGCGCCGCATCTCCTGGTGGATGCCGGCGTCGATCGCGGCGATGAAGGGCAGGTTTGCCATCGTGTACTCCGGCCTATGCGTAGATGTTTTCGAGCGCGGATTCGAGCTTGGGGAAAGGACTCTTGATGCCGAAAGCGACGGCAGCATCCATTTCGCTCGCTACTTGCGCCGCGAGCTGGTCGGCTTTCGCGGCGCTCAACACGCCACTTTGAACCAAGGTGCCTCGGAAGCGCGGCACCGGGTCGCCACGAAGCGCAGCCTCGTACTCCGCGCGGTTGCCGAAGACGGTGATTGCTTCGTGCTCTGGATAGTGCAGCGGCACGCCCGGCGGCGCGATGATGTTGCCGTGGGCTGAAAGGCGGTACACCTTCGACTCAACCAGGGTGGGACCGGCGCCCGAGCGAGCGCGTTCGACGGCCGCACCGACGGTGGCATACACGGCAAGCGGATCGGTTCCATCGATCGTGACGCCGGGCATCGAGAATGCCCTGGCCTTGGTGGATAGGGGCTCGCCGTTTGCCGCATTGGCATCCTCCTGCGCGGTGGTCGTCACGACGTTGTAGCCGTTGTTTTCCATCACGAAGATCGCGGGGAGCTTCCACAGTGAGGCGATGTTCAGCGTCTCGTAGAAAGCGCCCTGCTTCGACGCGCCGTCGCCAAAGAAGCAGAACACCACCTCGCCCTTCTTGCGGATCTGCGCTGCCCAGGCGGCGCCAGCCGCGTGAGGAATGCCCGCGCCAACAATGCCCGACGTACCGAGGAACCCGCGTTTGACGTCGGTGAGATGCATCGACCCACCGAGACCCTTGCAGATACCATCCGCGCGACCATAGATCTCGGCCATCAGCGCCTTCGGATCGCTGCCCAGGACGATCGGGTAGCCGTGACAACGATAAGTGGCCAGGGCCGCATCGCCGCTGCGGAAGTGGCTGAGCGAGCCCACGATCGACGCCTCGGCGCCGTCGGCCAGGTGCGTGTGGCCGCGGATCACGCCGGGGTGTTCGGTGAAAGTGCGCTTGACTCGCTCTTCGAACGCGCGGATGCGCAGCATCTGGGTGAAGATCCAGACCTGCCGCTCGGCGTCGGGTACCTGCAAGTTCATTTGATCTCCTTATGATTGGCGAAAATCATAGGTAATCGGGACATGCCAATGCAATCAGATATGAGCGAAGGCCGTGACGTCTTGGCGGTACTGCTCTCGATTCGCAAGGCCGCCCGACCTGACAGGCGCCATAAGCGACATCTGACAGCGCGTCGGGGGCTCAACCGATCCAGCACTCGTGCAGAGTGTGAGACTCTAGACGCGAACCTGCTAAGAGGTTCGAAAGAATCTCCGAGTAGGCCCGAGCCCGAACATCGCCAACGCGACGCTTCGGGCTCACTGGTTTGGGAGCGCCAGCGCATCGCGTCGCGTTTGACCCCGCGCCGTTCGCCCTGATGAACACAAGGAGCATACGAACATGAAGCCGAAGAACACGATCTGCCTCTGGTTCAACAAGGACGCGCAGGAGGCGGCGCACTTCTACGCCGAGACCTTTCCGGACAGTAAAGTGACCGCTGTTCACAACGCGCCCAGTGACTACCCGGGCGGCAAAAAGGGCGATGTGCTGACGGTGGAGTTCACCGTTCTGGGCATTCCCTGTCTCGGTCTCAACGGCGGCCCGACGTTCAAACACAGCGAGGCCTTCTCCTTCCAGATCGCGACGGACAATCAGGAAGAGACGGACCGCTACTGGAACGCGATCGTCGGCAATGGCGGCAACGAGAGCGCGTGCGGCTGGTGCAAGGACCGCTGGGGCCTCTCCTGGCAGATCACCCCGCGCGTGCTGACCGAGGCGCTTGCGGCCGGTGGCGGTGAGGCAAAGCGTGCCTTCGAGGCGATGATGCCGATGAAGAAGATCGACATCGCCACCATCGAGGCAGCGCGGCGGGGCTGACGTGGGGGTGGCCGCGGCCACTCTGGTTCCCGCCGTTCGGATGCCTTACTGTGCGGCCACGGCTGCACGACGCGGTTCAGGGAGGTGCCATGTCGAAATTCCAACGCCTGCTGTGGTCTCTGCCGGCGCTCGCCCAGCTCATGCTGTCGCCGGCGCCTGCTCCCGCCGAGGAGCCCACGGCCGCTGCCGCCTCAGTTGAAGCGGAGCTGCGCCAGACGATTCGCGACTACGACGAAGCGCTGCGGCGGGCCGACGTCGCCGGGGTCGAGAAGTTCTGGGCGTCCGAGTACACGTTCGTCAACCCGCGGGGAGAACGCCTGACGCGGGCCGACCGCGTGGCGAACCTGCGCACCGGGCGGACCGCCCTGGACTCACTCGCCCACCTGCCGCAGGACGAGCGGATCCAGGTCTACGGGGACATTGCCCTGTATACGACACTTCTGGCGCTCAGCGGCCGTTACAGTGGCGAGGCGAAGGAGGGCCAGTTCCGCGCTCTGGTTGTCTGGGTCCGCCGCGACGGTCGCTGGCAGCAGCTCGCGAGCCAGATGACGCCGGTCGTCGCTCCGTAGTTCCACATGCGCAGCTGGATCACTGCGACGATAGCAGTCGGGGGGGTCATCGTCTCCGCTGTCCCAGACTCGAGGACCTCCGCCAGCGAACAACCAGCGACAGTCGTACCGAATCGCACCCAGGTCGTGCTCCTGGGAACGGGAAACCCTCCCGCCGACCCTGACCGCTCGGGACCGGCGACTGCCATCGTCGCCAACGACACGGCCTATCTGGTGGACTTCGGCGCGGGAGTCGTGCGGCGCGCCAAAGCGGCTGCCGTCGACAGGGGAATCGCCGCGCTGGAACCGGTCAAGCTGCGGGTGGTCTTTGTGACGCATCTGCACTCCGATCACACCGTGGGATACCCAGACTTGATTCTGACGCCGTGGGTGCTGGGACGACGCGGTCCTCTGGAGGTGTACGGGCCCACCGGAATCAAAGGAATGACCGAGCACGTTCTCGAAGCGTACAAGGCCGACTTCGAGACGCGGATCAAGGACCGTGGTTTGTACACAGTGGGCGCGTTTCCCGAGGGCCATCAGGTCAACGCGCACGAAGTCCGACCCGGCGTGATCTACAAGGATGCCAACGTCACCGTTACTGCTTTTGCGACCAAGCATGCAATGGAGAGCTACGGCTATCGGTTCGACACGCAGGACCGCAGCATTGTCATCTCCGGCGACACCAATCCAACGCAAGCGACCATCGACGCGTGCCAGGGCTGTGACGTATTGATTCACGAGGTGCTCACATTGGACTGGCTGGCCAAGCGCCCGGACTTTCGTGACTACGCCTCGCAATTCCACACGACAACCGCACAACTCACCGAGTTGGCGACGCAAGCCAAACCGCGCCTGCTGATCCTCTATCACGCCTCATTGTCCTTCCGACCCGCCGTCGACTCCGAGCGCTCGCCACCGGCGGTCCTACTTTCCGAGATGTCGCGCTACGGAGGACAAGTCGTCGTCGGGCGCGACCTCGACGTCTATTGAATCGCGGAGACCTGCATGGCGGGCGCGAGGCGCCCACGCTTCCGCGCTTGTTCAATTTCCACCTTATTTGCACAAGTTGCGCACAGCTTGTTCTCTAGACAAAACCTTCGCCCGGCGTACTCTTGACATCCACGGTGCCGGACGTCGCGAGTCCGGAGAAACACCGGGCCCCAATTGGCTGGGGCGTGGGTCACGAGCCAAGGGTGACCAAGAGCGCACGGGAAACCCGCGCGCAGGTCTTCCCGAGAGGGAGGACAGGCGAAACGAGCGGATGAATAATCCGCGAGTGATGCAGGTGGAGAGTGCACTCGACCGTGGAGGCGCTGACGGAGCGCCTCGGCGGGGGACGCGGCCAGGCGTCTTGAAAGAAGCAAGCGGGGGCCTGCAGCCCTCGGGCCGGTGATAGGAACGCATCGACGGTCGTCTCGTACGGCTGCGGAGCGAGCCGAAGGCCGAGCAGGAACGGGAGAGCGGCTCGGGCACCTCGACCTTCGCGGGTCGACGGAGCCGGGGAGCGCAACCCGATCAAGCTGAACGAGGGGATGAGACCGGCGGGTCTCATCCCCTCACTTATTTGTGCGGTGTGCGCCGGGCGGACAGTCCTTTGAAACGCCCTGTCAGCGCAGCTAGCATTCTGGGCGACCGACGCTCCAGCTAACCCTTTGATGCAGTTGAAGTTTCAAGATTCGCCCGGGACTGAAAATCCGCGTGTCGGTGGGTCGACACCGCCCCTGGCCACTACTCCCAACTCGATGAAGCGTGTGCGGTTTCCCGACATCAACCGCGGACCATCGGCGCGAGCCTTGTTCCCAGTGGCGACGAGCCCGAAGATTGGTATTGATTCGACCCGACGTTGGAGAACTGAGGGTGCCTTGTTGCACAAGGAGAAAATCATGCTGCGCAACCTAGCAGTCGCCATCGTGCAGGCCGCATTCCTGCTTCCTCTCACTTCAACTTCTGTGCCTGCAGCTCAGGCTGAATTTGGCACTGAAAAGGAGGCCAGATCCATGTTGGAGCGAGCAGTAGTCGCGTTGAAAGGGAACAAAGACAAAGCACTCGAGATGTTCAACAAGGGTGAAGGTGGCTTTAAGGACCGCGACCTCTATGTGTTCTGCGCCAATGCCTCAGACGGTGTTCTCACGGCGCATCCCTACTTGAAGGGTGAACACTTGCAGGAGATCGTGGGCAAGAAAGGGTATCCGCTCGGGGAAGAGATAATGAAGGCTGCCACTGAAGGAAAGATCAACGAGGTCACCTATTGGTGGCCTCGTCCCGGCACGGAGAAGCCGCTCGAGAAGCGCACCTTCTTTACGAAGGTCGTTGGTCAAAACTGCGGAGTCGGCTACTACACGTCATGAGGGTGCCGCCTGCCTATTTCTTGCTTGTGGAACCCTGAGCTGCCCTAAGTCTGAAGAAAATGCACGTCGTCATCGTGGGTGCCGGCATCAACGGCCTGGTGGCAGCGAATTATCTGCGGCGGTCCGGTTGCCGGGTCACGATGATCGAGCGCGCCGCGCGAGTCGGGGGTGCATGCGTGTCTGCCACCGCGGAGATCGACGGCGTGCGGCAGGACTACGCGCACGGTGCCTCGGTGCTGGGCCTGATGCAGGACTTCGTGTTTGAGGAGACCGGGCTCGCTGCGCGCCTGCAGACCTTTGCGCCAACGCACCCCAAGCTGATCCATTTTCCGGGCTACGACGAGCCGATATGGATCTGGCGCGAGCCCGAGCGCCTCGACCGGGAGTTCGAAGGGATTTTCGGCGAGCGTGGTGACGCCGTCGCCTTCCGCGCCGACGAGGCAAGAGTCGTCGACTTCCTGCAGCGGGGCTATCGCGAGGCACGTCCTCCCACGATGGCCGACGCCGAGGCCGCGCTGGGAGCACAACTGACACGCCGCTGGATCACCGGTAGTGCGCGCGATCTTCTGGAGCACTATTTCACGTCGGAAGGCGCGCGCGTCTACATGGCGATGACGGTAACCGAAAGCGGGCCGGTCGCGCTGTCGGAGCCCTATTCGGCGTTCATCGTCCCCATGATGGACTCGGGCTCGGTGTTCGGGAGTTACTACGGGTTCGTGCGCGGTGGCATCTGGCAGATTCCCATTGAGCTCGACCGCATCAATCGGGAGCTCGACGTGGATGTGCATCTCCATTGCCCAGTGAGGGAAATCGACACTCGAGCACGGCAAGTGTCTTTCGAGGAGAACGGCAAGGTCACCCGCATCGGCTACGACCACCTGGTGATGGCGACCGATACGGTGACCGCCGCACGCCTGGCCGGCACACCGGAGCTGGCTCGCCGCACGGCAGAGCAGCGCCTCCTGGGCAGCGCAGGCAAAGTAACGATGATGTTTCGCCAGCCGGTTCGCTGGAAGCATGGCTCGGCGCAGCCCGACTCGGACACCGCATTCAGATTCCTGTTCTCAGAGACTTCTCTTTCCGGCTTCGAAGCAGCGGCGGCGGATGTGACGCAGGGCACGATCTATCATCCGGGCTACGCGCAGATCTATTGCGAAGGCGCAGCCATGCGCCAGATGGGACTGCGTGAGCCGTTCGACCGGCTCTCCGTGTTCTTCAATTTTCTTGCACTGGATCGTCCGGGTGCCGAGTGGCCGCAGGTGGAAGCGCAGGTCCGGCAGGCGGTCCTGAATCTGATCGCCAACCCGCAGGACTGCGTCTGGACCCGGCTGCTGACACCGAGAGATCTCCAGGAAACCTTCCTGTTCCCAGGGGGGAACCTGGACCACACGATGCTGGTCGCAGGTCAGACCTATTTCGATCGGGGCTACTCCTCCGATCCGGAAACGATGTTCTATCGCCTGGGCGGAGAGGATCGCGTACATGTCTGTGGCGCCGGCACCTATCCCTGCGGCTCGGTGGCTGGCACGCCCGGATACATGTGTGCAACGCAATTGCTTCGCACCTCCACGTAACTACTCGGCGACAAACCGGACGATCCCTGACGCGGATGGCGGACGAGCCCACATGCGTAGCGGGGTCACTGCGACGATGGTACGCGGGGGATGTCTGCGTTGAATTACTTCGGCACCTTCACGTCGAACTTGATCGCCGCGAGCTGCTCGGGGGCCTTGCCGATTTTGCGCAGGAACGGAAGCCAGCGAGGGTCGTCGTTGAGATTGGCAAACAATGGCTGGAACACGATCTCGGTCAGACCGGGATCTTCCAGTGCCACGGCCTTGTCGAGCCACTCGAACGCGCGGTTGCGCTCGTTGCGCCAGGCCAGTGCGTAACGCAATGTTATAGGCCGCGTCGTTCGCGTATTTCGTCGTCAACTCGGCGAGTGCCGCATCGGAGTCCGCCTTGCGGCCGAGCGTGTGATAGACCATCGTCAGCCCGAGCATCGTGCGATGGGAGTCTGGACGAGGCTCCTGGCTTTCAAGATCTGTCGGCGCTACCGTCACCTCGAGGCGTCCGTCAGCTCAAGCGGCGCATCCTTCGGACGCGCGGCGAGCGCGGCGCGCTGTCGCGCCATGTCACGCACGATGTCGGCGGAGACGGCTTTGAATTCGGGCTCATTGCGGATCGAGTCGAGGCTCGGGTCGTGGTCGCGGTAATAACGCCAAAGCGGACCACGCCAGCCGGCCTGCTCCGCTGCCCGCAACGCCGACAGTGCCTTGGCCTTCTCGCCGCGAAGCGCGTACATCTGCACATCGGCGATGGCGAAGCCGCCTTCCCCCAACCGAGGCAAGCCGCGCATTGCGATGTCGCTGAGATCGAGCAGCTTATCGGCGGCAGCATCGTCGCCGCTCCGCCGCAATACGAGCGCAAGATCGATCGCAGCCCAGAAGTTAGCCCGATCAACCCTGGGCGCCACGGTCGCGTGCAGCTCTGGGTACGCTCGAGCATAGTGTCCCCGTGCGGAGGTGTAGTCGTTGGTCCGCAGGTCAGCGTTTCGCAGAAGTGCCAGCGACAGGTTGGATTGGGGCATGGCCTTCAAGGCATTCTGCGCATGCTTCAACGCGAGGTCGGATTGACCTCGATACAGCGCTGCGAGACTGGCGACAAAGTCCGCCGGTCCCTGCCCTTTGTCGACGCGCAAAGACTGCGCCACGAAACGCTCCGCTGTCGCATCGTCGCCCAGATCGAAGTACATACCCGCCAGATATGCGAGGGCGGTCGGGTTCCCTGGGTCGAGTTCCACCGACCGGGCTATCCAGGGCACCGCCTGGTCAATGCGACCGAATGCATAGGCGTTGACGAGTCCAATGCTGAAGTATGCGTTCGGTTGTGACGGGTCGATCTCGATCGCCTTGGCCAGTTCCGTCAGTGCGTCGGCAAACTGCCCCCGCCCTATCAGCATGTCCGCCAGACTGTTTCTGACGATGGCCGACCAAGGGTCGAGCTGTGCTGCGAGCCTTGCATGCACCAAGGCGTCATCGCTACGGCCGAGATACTGCAGCAGGCTGCCGTACCATTGGTGGGCGGTGGCGTAGTTGGGGTTCAACTCAAGTGCGCGTTGGAACTCTGCCTCGGCCGTCAACGGGTCGTTCAGGACCTCGGCCAGCATCGCGGAGCTCACGACTGCTTCCGCCAGCCCCGGATCGAGCGATTGCGCCTTGGCAACGAGCATTTTCGCTCGCGCGGTCACCGCCTCGAGCTCGACGCCACCGTATTGCGCCTGGAGTAAGAGCGTGTCCGCCAGGCCGACATAGGCGAGCGCAAAATTCGGGTCGCGATCGATCGCTTGCTGGAAGGATCTTTCCGCGTCGGCCAGGGCCTCGGTCGTGCGCCGGGCCATGCGCTGCTTGCCGAGCTGGTAAGCCTCCCAGGCTTCGAGGTTCTTCGTTGGGATGGCACTCAGGTGCTTGCGTTCGGCCGGGGTCAACGTGGCCTTCAGAGCATCGGCAATAGCGGCGGCGACCTCGCTTTGAATCGCGAAGATGTTTGCCGCCGTCAGTTCGCGGTCGTAGCTTTCCGCCCAGAGATGTGCGTCGGTCCCCGCGTCGATGAGCTGCACGTTGATGCGCACTCGGTCGCCCCCTCGCTGCACACCACCCTCGAGAATCTTCGCCACTCCCAGTTGCTCTGCGATCGCCTTCATCGACAGCTTCGTGCCGCGGAACTGTTCAACGGAGGTACGCGAGATCACCCTGAGTGCGCTGACCTTGGAGAGCTGGGTGAGGATGTCGTCGTGGATGCCGTCGACGAAGAACGCATCGTCAGCCTCGCGGCTGCGGTTCTCGAAGGGCAGCACGGCGACGGAGGGTCGCGCGTCCTTTATGCCGGACGCAGCGTCCGTTTGAACCGCCCTTGCCGTTGCGGCTGCACCTTTCCCGGCTTCGCCGGTGCGCTGGTAATACCAGAACGCCCCACCGCCCAGGAGCAGCAGTAGCGTGAGAATCGCAACCTCGGGGGTGCTGATGCGCTGCTGACCACGGTCGCCGTGGTACCAGGCGAGCACAAGGACAACCGGCAAGCCGATCAGGAGTCCGAGAAGAGCGATCTGGCGGATCTGTGCTGGCCACTGGAACGCATCGCTGACGTACTCCAGACCCTGGAGGAATCCCCAGGCAGCAGCGACGTAGACCAGACCCCACTGGACGACTTTGCGGCGGCGCAATCTGGCCCAGGTGCTTTCGGCTTCACGCTCTGCCGGCGTGTCGGTCACTCGACGGCCCCCATGGCGTCAGAGTGTAGCGGTCCATCCGCCGGAGCGCGCGGGAAATGCAACGTGCAATATAGCAGCGGCTTCCCCGGTCTAGTTGGGCAGAGGCGGGTCAATTCGAGGGATCGACCATGACGAAATCTGAGTTTTCGC
>Ga0207645_10004117_pt1 | contig 10811 bp, 9 predicted proteins | sample KBSM53metaG_FD_184331 | JGI IMG/M metagenome (GOLD analysis project Ga0207645, IMG submission 184331) | Miscanthus rhizosphere microbial communities from Kellogg Biological Station, Michigan, USA - KBS M5-3 metaG (SPAdes) (version 2) | ecosystem: Host-associated > Plants > Roots > Rhizosphere >...
CGGTGACCCCGACGCTGCCGGGATCATCGAGCAGCTGGTGAACCCTGCAGACAGCAAGCACGGATGCGGTTTCCATGGCACCAGTGTAGGCCTGCGGCGCGCCCCTGCAGGTGCGGCCGTAGGATGCTGGCATGAGCAACGAAGCTGGCATGAGCAATGAGGCCACCCTTTCCGACGTCTCCGATATCCTGGCCCTCGATTCGCTGCTGAGCGCGGAGGAGCGCACCGTGCGCGAGCGCGTCCGCGATTTCACGAACCAGCGGATCCGGCCGGGCATCGCCGGCTGGTACGAGGACGCCGTGTTCCCCCTCGAGCTCGCCCCGGAACTTGGCGAGCTCGGCGTGCTCGGCATGCACCTGGAGGGCTACGGCTGCCCCGGCCGCTCCGCCGTCGAATATGGCCTGGCGGCGATGGAACTCGAGGCCGGTGATTCGGGCGTCCGCACGTTCGTCTCCGTGCAGGGCTCCCTCGCCATGACAGCCATCCACAAGTGGGGCTCCGAGGACCAAAAGCAGGAGTGGCTCCCCCGGATGGCCGCCGGCGAACTGATCGGCGCATTTGCCCTGACCGAGCCCACGGCCGGCTCGGACCCTGCCTCGATGAAGACCTTCGCCCGCCGCGACGGCTCCGGCGACGACGCGGGCTGGATCCTGGACGGCGCGAAACGCTGGATCGGGCTCGCCTCGGTGGCGGGCGTGCTGGTGGTGTGGGCCATGACCGACGACGGCGTGCGCGGCTTCCTCGTCCCCGCCGGCACCGCGGGCGTCACCGCGACGCCGATCGGGCAGAAGCTCTCGATGCGCGCCTCCATCCAGTGCGACATCACGTTCGACGCCGTCCGGCTGGGCCCGGAGTCGCTGCTGCCCGCGGCGCGCGGGCTGAGGGGTCCCTTCTCCTGCCTCAACGAGGCACGGTACGGGATCGCGTGGGGAGCTATGGGCGCCGCGCGGGATTCCTATGAGGCCGCGCTGGCGTACTCCCAGGAGCGGCTGCAGTTCGGCAAGCCGCTGGCCGGGTACCAGCTGACGCAGGAGAAGCTGGTGAACATGGTCCTGGAGATCCAGAAGGGCACGCTCCTGGCCCTGCACCTGGGCCGGCTCAAGGACGCCGGCAGGCTGCGTCCGGAGCAGATCTCGCTCGGCAAGCTGAACAACGTGCGGGAGGCACTCAGCATTGCCCGGGAGGCGCGCACGATTCTGGGCGGCAACGGCATCACGCTGGACCATTCCCCGCTGCGGCATGCCGCCAACCTGGAATCCGTCCGGACCTACGAGGGCACCGACGAGGTCCACACCCTGATCCTGGGCCAGCACATCACGGGTCTGCCCACCTTCCGCTGAGAGCCGCGGGGCATTTCGCGCAGTGTTTCCGTGTCCGCTCGTCACGCGATACGGACGAGGCCAGTGATACAGGTGGTGACTGCCGGGTTTTCGGGTAGCCAACACTCGTGTTCTCCCGGGGGCGCATTCGTACAGTGGTGCCATCGCCACCGGAGCAGAGGCAGCCAAATAGCCCACGGCACTTCTTCTCTGGCCGGTCGAACCGATGTCGTCCCGCCCGTCCCAGACACAGGAACTGAGCACCCTGCGTGCCCGACGGGCGGAACGGGCTGCCAAGTAAAGGGGGACATCATGAGTCTCAACGCAAAGCCAGCCGCGTGGACACTTCGTTTCTTTCCGGCACGTCACGCCACTGCCGGCGCGGGCGGGGACGGCCAGGACAGGTCCGCTTCCGACCAGGGACCCCACCGGCACCGGGCCCGCATCAGCGCGGCACTCGTCCTGGACCGCGACCGGCTTCAGGAGAGCACGGGGACGGTCCAGTCGTGGAAGTTCCACGACTTCGTCAGCACCTTCCAGCTCATGCTTCCCCACCGGGTCGAAAAGATTCACCAGGCCCTGGCCGTCGGGGACTGGGAGGGCGCGCGCCTGGCCGCCCAAAGCCTGTCCTGGTCCGCGTCCAAGGCCGGTGCGTGCCGGCTCGAACTCATCGCCGACCTCATCGATGCCGACCTCCAGTCCGGACGCAAGAGCCGGGCACGGGAGACGGCCTGCCTCCTCCAAGGCGCCGCCACCGAACTGGCAACAGCCCTCGCCCTGCTGACCGCCGGCTGAGCGGGGCCGGCCACCACAGGACACTGCCCAAAGACCAAACACGCTCCACGAATCAGAGCGTCACCGGGGTCCCAGAGGCTCAGGCGGAGAATCCGCCGTCGGCCTTGACCAGCTGGCCGGACATCCAGCGGCCCTCGGGCGAGAGCAGGAACGCGACGGTGCCGGCCACGTCCGCCGGTGTGCCCAGCCGGCCGCCGGGGTGCCGGCGGGCCAGTTCGTCACGGAGCGGCTCATCCATCCAGCCGGTATCCACCGGCCCCGGGTTCAGGACGTTGGCGCTGATCCCGAGCGGGCCGAGTTCGCGGGCGGCGGCGATGACGATCCGGTCCAGGGCGCCCTTTGATGCCCCATAGGGCAGGTTGAAAGCGGTATGGTCGCTGGTCAGGGCCACGATGGCGCCGCCGTCGGGACCGGCCTGCCGGGCGAAAGCGGCAATCAACTGCCAGCTGGCCCGGGTGTTGACCGCAAAGTGCCTCTCGAAGCTCTCCAGGGACGTGTCCAGGATGGAGGAGTCCACGGATTCTGCGTGGCTGAGCACCAGGCCCTGCAGGGTTCCGGCCTCCGCCGCGGCGGCGGACATCAGCCGGTCCACGGCGTCCGCGTCCTGGAAATCCGCCGGCAGCGCCACAACGGCGGCGCCGATCGCCTGGAGCTCGGCGGTGAGGCGTTCGACGTCGTCCGGCTGGACTCCCCACGGCATCCGGGCGTCGTAGGCCTGCCAGTACGTCAGCACGAGGTCCCAGCCGTCCGCGGCGAGGCGGCGTGCGATGCCCGCGCCGATTCCGGCGAGCCTGCCGACCCCGGTGACAAGGGCCCTCTTACGTCCGTCGGGTGAGCTCATGCCGAACAGCCTAGCGGTGGCGGCCGCCGCGGCGCCTGCTAAGTGCGGCGCCTGCTAAGTGCGGGGCCCGCTAAGTGCGGTGCCTACAAGGAGGCTGTGGAAGTGGAGACGGCGGCCCGGACGTCCCGCTCGGCAACCGGCTCGGGGGCAAGGTCCGGCTCCGGCCCCAGCGGATCCCGCCGCAGGGCCACGAGCCAGCACACCAGCAGGGCCAGGGCGCAGAAGACGCCGGCGCTGGAGGCCATGATCCACACCCCGGGCGTCTGGATGTCGAGGTTTGCGGCGCCGAGGGCCGCACCGATGGTCTTGGGCGAGAACAGGAATACGAGGATCGACAGGCCCAGCACGCCGCCCATGGTCCAGCGCATCCCGACGTACCGGCGCGGAGCTTCCCGCAGGGTCCAGGCGAAAGCCGGAAAGACCGCCGCGACCCACACCCAGTGGTGGGACCACGAGACCGGGCTGATCAGCAGCATGGTGAGCGCGGTCGCCGATACGGCCACGACGCGGGCACCCTGATCGCTGGCGGCCTTGATCACGGCGGCGCCCACGGCCACAACCGCCAGGCTCAGCAGCAGCCACGGCACGGTGACGTGCGCTTCCGGGACCCCGAAGTGCAGCAGGGCGCCCTTAATGGACAGGTTGTCCACATAGCCTGCTCCCCCCATCCGGGAGGTGTCGGGCAGCATCTGGAGCCAGAACTGCAGGGATTCGGCGGGCCGGAGCAGCCAGCCGGCCGCCACGGTGGCGGTGAAGCCGGCGGCCATGTTGCCCAGTCCGCGCCAGTCCTTGCGGACCAGAAAGTAGAGCCCGAACACCAGGGGCGTCAGCTTGATGCCGGCGGCGACGCCCACCAGGAAGCCGCTGCCGGGGAAACCGCGGGCCCAGCGCCGGTTGCGGGCCAACAGGTCCACGGCGATCAGGCCCATCAGCAGGGCGTTGATTTGGCCGAACACCAGGGTCTCGCGCCAGGGACCCAGGTTCAGCACCGCCAGGACCAGGACGGCGGCGGCCCAGCCGTTGCCCGGTGCCCGGAAGGTGTCGCGCCAGGAGGTTTTCGCGTTCCAGTACCGGACCGTTCGGACCGCGGCCAGGATCGCCACCCCGGCGCCGGCGGCGTTGAACAGGGTCAGCGCCGCCGCCAGGGGCAGCCGGGCCAAGAGGCCGAAGACGATGGCGGCGAACGGCGGGTAGGTAAACATCAGCGCCGGTCCGCCGGCCCAGTCCACGTTGCCCGCATACAGCGCTGAGGGTGCCGCGCCGGCGTCGTTGAGGATTTTGCCGCCGTACCAGTAGACGCTGAAGTCCAGGCCGTGCTTGCCCCAGACTCCGAGCGAGATCCAGATGAAGTAGGCCACCGCGGCGATGGCCGGGATGACGGAGAGCCGGAACAGGTGCGGGACGGGTGAATACCGCGCCGGGCTGCGGTCTGAAACGGGCACTGACATGTACTCCCCCATCGGGCTGCTGATGTAGGCGCTGGCCGTTTGGTCGGTTCCGTCCAGGGCGGCGCAAACGCGCCCTCGCTGTCGGGTCAGTCTACAGAACAGCTACGCCGGGACCGGGACGGACTCCGGCTTCCGGGCGTCCTTGCGGATGGTGGCGCTGATGACGGCGGCGATGGTGCACATGGCCGCGGCGGCGAACCAGGCGTAGGTGTACTGGCCGGTGGCGTCCCGGACCGCCCCGGCAGCCAGGGCAGCGGCGGCCGCGCCGAGCTGGTGGGCCGCGAACACCCAGCCGAACACGACGCTCCCGTCGGCACCGAACACCTGGCGGCAGATCGCGGCGGTCGGCGGCACCGTGGCGACCCAGTCCAGGCCGTAGATGACCACGAACACGATCATGCTGGGCTGGACGGTGGCGCTGAGCAGCAGCGGCAGGACCAGCAGCCCGATCCCGCGGAACTGGTAGTACACGGCGAGCAGGATCCGGGGGTTGAAGCGGTCCGTGAGCCACCCGGAGGCGATGGTGCCGATGATGTCGAAGAGGCCGACGACGGCGAGCAGGCCCGCCGCGGTGGTTTCGGGCATGCCGTGGTCGTGGGCGGAGGGGATGAAGTGGGTGCCGATCAGCCCGTTGGTGGTCGCGCCGCAGATCGCGAAGCCGGCCACCAGGGCCCAGAAGGTACGCACTTTGCTGGCCCGTTTGAGGACCTGCAGGGCACGGACCGCGGCGTTCCGGCCGGGCTCCTGCACTTCCTGCCCGGCGGCCGGTCCTGTCGGTTCGGGTCCGCTGGATTCCGTGCCGGCGTTCGGGCCGGGGGCCGGCGGCGTCGCCCCGTAGGGCAGCACGCCGACGTCGGCCGGTGAGTTCTTCAGGAACATCAGCACGAGCGGCACCACGGCCAGCGCGCCGGCACCGATGAGGAGCGAGGCCTGCCGCCAGCCCGGGTCCTGGGCAAGGGCGGCGATGAAGGGCAGGAACACGAGCTGTCCGGCGGCGCTGCCGGCGGTGAGGATGCCGATGACCAGGCCGCGGCTCTTGGCGAACCAGGTGTTGGCGATGGTCGCGGCGAAGACCAGCGCCATGGACCCGGTGCCGAGCCCGATCAGCAGCCCCCACGTCAGCAGGATCTGCCAGGACTGGGTCACGAGGACCGTCAGTGCACTCCCGGCGCCGATCAGCACCAGGGCCACGGCCGTGACTGCGCGGATGCCGAAGCGTTCCATGAGCGCTGCCGCGAACGGCGCCGTGAGCCCGAAAAGCACGAGGTTGATGCTGACCGCGGCGGAGAGCACGGTGGTGGACCAGCCGAACTCGTTCTGCAGCGGCACCATCAGCACACCCGGGGCCGCCCGGAACCCGGCCGCGCCGACCAGCGCGAGGAAAGCCACAGCGGCGACGGTCCACGCCGGGTGGATGCGGCGGCGGACCGGCGCCGGGGTCACGGTGGTTTCGGGGGCATTCATGCGGCGGTTCCGTTCTGGACAGGGGTCCCGGTGCCGGCCGAGGCCAGCGGCACGGGGTCCGCGGTGCGGGAGAGGCTGTGCCAGCTCGTGTTGGCGGCCGTCAGCGGTTCCCCGCAGGCCGTGCACGTGTCAGCCGAGGAGGTCCTCTCCCCGCAGCCGCTGTGGATGACGAACATGTGTGCCTGCCCGGACGGCGCCGGGAGATGCTTTTCGGCCCAGATCACGACGGCGTTGAGCACCGGGAGGGCGTCTTCGCCCATGGCGGTGAGGACGTATTCCTGGCGGGTGCGGCCGCCGTCGTCGTAGGGCCTCCGGGCCAGGAGCCCGGCGGCGACGAGCCCGGCGAGCCGCTTGGTGAGCACGGAATCGGCCGCTCCCAGCCGCTGTTTCATGGCATCGAAGCGGCCGTTGCCGAAGAACACCTCGCGCAGGACGAGCACGCTCCAGGGATCGCCCAGGATGTCGAGGCCGCGGGCCATGCTGCAGGTCCGTTGGGACCAGTCGGATCGAAGTGCCATGCGGCCACCCTAGCTGACTCTCTTAGAGAAAGCTAGGGTGGTCCGGCGGACCGACCCGGGCGCCCGGGTCGGCTGCCGGCGCAACGGTGCAGCTAGCTGCCGGCGGCCAGGGAGGAAATCGCGGCGTCGAGGTCGGCGATCAGGTCCTCCACGTCCTCGATGCCGCACGAGAGCCGGATCAGGTTGACCGGGACCGCCAGTTCCGTGCCCTTGACCGAGGCGTGCGTCATTTCGGACGGGTAGTTCATGAGCGATTCGATCCCGCCCAGGGACTCCGCCAGGGTGAACACGGAGGTCGATTCGGCCACCTTGCGGGCCGCGGCCTCGCCGCCCTTGAACTGCACGGAGATCATGCCGCCGAACTTCTTCATCTGCTTTTTGGCCAGCTCGTGGCCGGGGTGGGTGGGCAGGCCCGGGTAGAGCACGGCCTCCACTTCGGGGCGCTCCAGGAGCCATTCGGCCACGGCCTGGGCGTTGTCGCTGTGCCGGTCCATGCGCACCCCGAGGGTCTTGAGCCCGCGGGTGGTGAGGAAGGCGTCCATCGGCCCGGACACGGCGCCGACGGCGAACTGGACGAAGCCGATCTTCTCGGCGAGGTCCGGGTCGTTGACCACGATCGCGCCGCCGACGACGTCGGAGTGCCCGCCGATGTACTTGGTGGTGGAATGCACCACCACATCGGCGCCGAGGGCCAGCGGGGTCTGCAGGTACGGGGAGGCGAAGGTGTTGTCCACCACGAGGAGCGCGCCGGCGTCGTGCGCCACCTTGGCGAGCGCCTCGATGTCGGTGATCTTCATCATCGGGTTCGACGGCGTCTCCACCCACACCAGGCGGGTCTTGCCGCCGGCTGCGCCTCCGGACGCGCCGCCTGCCGCGACGGCGGCCGCGACGGCGTCGAGGTCGGACATGTCCACCGGGGTGTTGCCGATGCCCCACTCCCCCAGGACCCGGCTGATGAGCCGGTACGTGCCGCCGTAGGCGTCGTTGCCGAGCACAATGTGGTCACCGGGGCGGGTGAGGGCGCGGATCATCGAGTCCTCGGCGGCCAGGCCGGAGCCAAAGGAGAAAGCGGCGCTCCCGCCTTCCAGGGCCGCCAGCTGCTCCTGCAGCGAGTCACGGGTCGGGTTGGTGCCACGGCCGTATTCGTAACCGGCCCGCAGCCCGCCGATGCCGTCCTGGGCATAGGTCGAGGAGAAGTGCACGGGGGGCACCACCGCCCCGGTGCGGGGCTCAAACGCCTGGCCGGCGTGGATGGCGCGGGTGTTGAAACCCTGGTTATTCGAGGACGGGTTTTCAGGCACAGACATGGGACTCCTTGAACTGGTCAGTTGCTGAGGTACGCGAGGAGGTCGTGGCGGGTCAGGATTCCCACCGGGGCGCCGACAAACGTCACCATGAGGGTGTCGGCGTCGGAGAGGAGTTCGCGGGCGGTCGAGATCGATTCGAGCGAGCCGATCACGGGAAGCCGGGCCTCCATGTGTTCGGAGATTTTGTCCGAGAGCTTGGCCTCGCCGCGGAAGAGCTTGGCCGTGAGGGTGCGTTCATCCACGGCGCCCAGTACCTCGCCCATGACGACGGGCGGTTCCTGGGACAGGACGGGGATGTGCGAGACGCCGTACTCGTTCATGATGTTGATGACGTCGCGGACGGACTCGTTCGGGTGGATGTGGACGAGGTCCGGGAGTTCACCGGTCTTGGCCTTGAGGATCTCGCCCACCGACGCCTCGTCCCCGCCGGCCAGGAAGCCGTAGGAGCGCATCCACTGGTCGTTGAAGATCTTGGCCAGGTAGCCGCGGCCGGAGTCCGGCAGGATGACCACGACGACGGCGTCGGCCGGGAGGTCCTTGGCGACTTCCATGGCGGCCACGACGGCCATGCCCGAGGAGCCGCCCACCAGCAGGCCTTCCTCGCGCGCCAGCCGGCGCGTCATCGCGAAGGAGTCGGCGTCGCTGACGGCAATGACGTCGTCCGGGACCGACTTGTCGTAGTTGGCCGGCCACATGTCCTCCCCGACGCCCTCGACAAAGTACGGGCGTCCCGTGCCGCCGGAGTACACCGAGCCGGCGGGATCCGCGCCGATGATCTTCACGACGCCGCCCTCGGCCCCGGGGCGCCCGGCGGAGACTTCCTTGAGGTACCGGCCGGTGCCGGTGATCGTGCCGCCGGTCCCGGCGCCGATCACGCAGTGGGTGATGCGGCCGTCGGTGTCGTGCCAGATCTCAGGGCCCGTGGTCTCATAGTGGCTGGCCGGGGCGGCGGGGTTGGAGAACTGGTCCGGCTTGTAGGCGCCGGGGATTTCGGTGACGAGCCGGTCGGAGACGCCGTAGTAGCTTTGCGGGCTGTCCGGCGGGACGGCGGTGGGCGTGACCACCACTTCCGCGCCGTAGGCCTGGAGCACGGCCCGCTTGTCCTCGCCGACCTTGTCCGGCACGACGAAGATGCAACGGTAGCCCTTCTGCTGCGCCACGAGCGCCAAACCGACGCCGGTGTTGCCCGAGGTGGGCTCCACGATCGTGCCGCCGGGCAGGAGCTGGCCCGTTCGTTCGGCCTCCTCGATCATCTTGACCGCAATGCGGTCCTTGATCGAACCGCCGGGGTTCAGGTATTCGAGCTTCACCAGGACCGTGGCTGCGATGCCATCGGTCACGTGGTTGAGTTTGACGAGCGGCGTATGGCCAATGAGGTCCAGGACGGACGGGGCGTACTTCATAGGTACAAAGTTACCGTCTCCGGCGCGGCGGGCACGTCGGCGCGGCCACGGCGCTGCCACGGCACTGCCACTGCTCTGAAAGGTGCGAGGATATGGCGGTGAAGAGGATCGCCCGGCTGAAGAAGTTCAGGAGCTACGCGCTGCCCGCGGGCATGCTGCTGGCCGGGTGCGCGGCGCTGGCGTCCGGACTGCTGCCGGTCCCCGCCTTCCAGGCGCTGGCAGCACGCACCGTGCCGATACTGGCGTTTGTGGTGGCGATGTCCCTCGTCACCGAGCTGGTGGATGAGGCCGGGCTCTTCCGCGTCGTCACGGAGCGGCTGGCCGCCCTGGGCCGCGGCCGGGTCCTCTTGCTGTGGTTCCTCGCCATCGCCCTCGCCACCGTTTCCACGGTGTTCCTGTCGCTGGATACGACGGCGGTGCTGGTGACTCCCGTCGTCGTGCTGCTGGCCATTCACGCCCGCATTCCGCCGCTCCCGTTCGCGCTGACCACCGTGTGGCTGGCGAATACGGCCTCGCTGCTGCTGCCGGTCTCCAACCTGACCAACCTGCTCGCGCAGGAGCGGCTCAACCTCAGCCCCGCCGCGTTCGCTTCGCTCGTGTGGGCCCCGGCCCTGGTGGGCATCCTCGTGCCGCTGGTGCTCCTGTGGCTGGCGTTCCGGAAGGACCTGCGCGGCACGTACGGCCCCCAGCCCGTCCATAAGGTCCGGGACCGGGTACTGCTCTACTCGGCGTCGGGGGTCATGGTGGTCCTGCTCCCGGCGCTTGTCTCCGGGGTTCCGGTGCAGATCCCGGCACTCGCGGCGGCTGCGGCGCTGCTCCTGCTCTTCCTCTGGCGGCGGCGCTCCGTCCTGCGCTGGTCCATGATTCCCTGGCGCCCGCTGATGCTCACGTCCGGACTGTTCATGGTGGTGGAGACCCTGCACGCCAACGGGCTCACCCAGTTCCTGACCGGGATCGCCGGCACGGGCGAGAGCCTGCCGTCGCTCCTGCAGCTCGCCGGCCTGGGCGCCGGGGCAGCCAACGCGGTCAACAACCTCCCCGCCTATCTGGCCCTGGAACCGGTGGGCGGCTCCCCGGCCCGGCTGGCGGCCCTGCTGATCGGCGTGAACCTGGGGCCTCTCGTGACCCCCTGGGCGTCCCTGGCCACCCTGCTGTGGCACGAGCGGCTCCGCTCCCTGAACGTGGAGATCCGCTGGGGAGGCTTCGCCCTCGCCGGCGTGGCCGCCGTCGTCCTCACCGTCCCGTTGGCGGTCGTGGCGCTGTGGCTCACCACCGGGATGCAGTGAGGTGGATGCACTGCGGGCCGGCGTGCCCGGCGCGTCAGGCGCCGATGTCGTTCCCGGCGTTCGCTGCCCCGGCGCCGCCCTCACGCGGGGCGTTCTGCCAGAGGCCGACCACATTGCCCTCAGTGTCCCGGAAGTAGGCGGCCCAGCCCATGGTGCCGATTGCCTCGCGCGGTAAGACGGTGCTGCCGCCCAGGGCATTGATCTTCGCCAACGCCGCGTCGATGTCATCGACATCCACAGTGACCACCGGGGATGTGAGGTCGCCTTCGCGGCGGAACATGCCGCCGTTGATGGAGCCCGGTACGGAGGGCATGCCGTTGGCATCCGTCGGCGTCGTCTTGATCATGGCGTAGCTCATCTCCGGCACCTGGCTTACCTCCCAGCCGAACGCCGAACTGTAGAACTCCCGTGCGCGGCCCTCGTCTTCTGC
>Ga0207645_10004119_pt1 | contig 10810 bp, 5 predicted proteins | sample KBSM53metaG_FD_184331 | JGI IMG/M metagenome (GOLD analysis project Ga0207645, IMG submission 184331) | Miscanthus rhizosphere microbial communities from Kellogg Biological Station, Michigan, USA - KBS M5-3 metaG (SPAdes) (version 2) | ecosystem: Host-associated > Plants > Roots > Rhizosphere >...
TCGCTGGAACCGGCGCAGGCGGCCGTCCGGTACTGGCCGGCGCCGCAGGTCGAGCAGGTGTTGCACACCGTGTCCTGCGTCGGCGTGCATGCGCTGACCTGAAACTGGCCGGCGCCGCAGGCCGTGCACGCGACGCACGCGCTGCCCACGAGATGGTATCCCTGGCCGCAGGCGGTGCACGTCGTGGCGCCGGTGCAGGCGGCGCACCCGGTGGGGCAGGTCGCGCAGGCGGTGTTCGTCGTGGCGGTGCAGGCCGCGGTCTGGTACTGCCCGGCGGCGCACACGCTGCACGCGGTGCACACGACGCCGGTACCGGTGAAACCTGTCTTGCACGCGCACGCGAACGAGCCCGGCGAGTTCGCGCAGTTCGCGTTCGCGGAGCAGTTCGCCGTACCGGCGGTGCACTCGTCGATGTCGGTGCAGCCGGAGGCGCCGCCGCCCGTGTAGCCGGCGGGGCAGTTGCCGCACGTGTGCGATCCGGGCGTGTTGTTGCACATCACCAGCGCGTCACAGCCGCCGTTGTTGGTGGCGCACTCGTCGATGTCGGTGCAGGTCACGCCGTCGCCGGTGAATCCGCTCTTGCAGGTGCAGGCGTGTGAGCCCGGCGTGTTCGAGCAATCCGCGTTGGCGCTGCAGCCGCCCCGGTTGGTTGCGCATTCGTCGACGTCCGCGCAGGTGATCCCGTCGCCGGAGTAGCCGGTCTTGCAGGCGCAGGTGCGGGTTCCGGGCGTGTTGGCGCAGGTCGCGTTCACGTCGCAGCCGCCGTTCGCGGCGGCGCACTCGTCGACGTCGGCGCAGGTCACGCCGTCGCCCGTGTAGCCGGACTTGCACGCGCACGTGAAGCCAGTCGACGTCGTCGTGCAGGTGGCGTTCACGCTGCAAGCACTCGGCGTCGCGGCGCACGCGTCGACGGGTGTGGTGCCACCCGTGCCGCCCGAGCCGCCTCCGCTGCCGCCGATACCACCCGTGCTGCCGCCGCTGCCACCCGTGCTGCCGCCGCTACCACTCGTGCCGCCGCTGCCACCGATTCCACCAATTCCTCCCACACCGCCGATACCGCCGCTGCCGCCACCGCCGGTGGTGCCGCCGCGGCCCGCGCCGCCGGATCCACCGCGCGCGGAGCCCGCGGCGCCTCCTCCTCCTCCCTTCGCGCCGTCGCCGCCGCCACCGCCACAGCCCGCGGCGATCAACAGAGCGGAGAGAAGAAGTCCGGTGGACTGGATACGCATAAGCTCGTTTTGCACGAGACTACAGAGTCTCGAAGCCGCTTTCCACGTTCCTCGCGCCCTTCCGGACGGGGCGGGCGACCCGAAATTCGCGGCCCGAGGCATCTGTAGCCGCGAATGAAGCGCTTACTCTGCGTTGCGTCGTTCGTCGTGGCGGGTTTCGCCGGTTGTGGAGGTCGCACGTCGGCAAAGCCCGACGCCGGGACCGCGGGAATGGCCGGGGTCGCCGGGACCGCGGCGACCGCGGGCGCGACGGGGACCGCGGGCGCGTCGGGGACCGTGGGCGCGACAGGAACCGCAGGCGCGTCGGGGACCGCTGGCACGTCAGGGACCGCGGGTACGTCGGGCAGCGCCAGCGAAGCAGCCGAGCGCGCGCGCATCGCGGCCGCGCTGACGGCTGTCGCCAGTCTGGACACGGCGGGCCTGGCGGCGCGTTACCCGACCGCCTTCGCCAGCACGCTCAGCTACGATCCGCGCACGGCCGCGAACCTCTCGCTGATCCGGGACTCGCGCCTGGGCCTGACCACCGCGGAGGAGACGGCGCTGGTCCGCAACGGCTTCGTCATCTCGGACCGCCAGAAGTTCCCGACCTTCATCTACGGCTACGCGAGCATCTACGGGGCCGACCTGCCGCTGTTCGTCAGCGCGGACTCGATCCTCTATGTGGTCCACCGATCGTACGACTCGATCTTGAAGCAGGTCGAGCTCAGCGCGCTGCGCCCCGCGCTGAAGACGCTGCTCGCCGGCATGCGATCGGCGCTGGCGGCGGGAACGGTGTCCGCGCTGGGCACCCAGACCGCGGCCGATCTGGATCTCTACCTCGCGGTCGCCGCCGGCTTGCTCGATCCCGGTAGCGAGACGCCGGTCGCGGGCGCGTCCGCCGATCAGATCGCCTCGCTGCTCACCGCGGCGAAGGCCGCCCAGGGCTTGCAGGGGATCACGCTTTTCGGGCTGCCGCGCATGGAGGACTTCTCGCAGTTCGTCCCGCGCGGTCATTACACCGACAGCGAAGATCTGAAGTCCTACTTCAAGGCGATGATGTGGCTGGGCCGCATCGACCTCCGCATCATCGAGACGCAGCAGGACGGCAGCCAGAAGTTCCAGCGGCGCCAGTTCGACGGCGCGCTCGGCCTCGCCTCGCTGGTGACGCCCGAGTTGCGCCCCGCCTTCGACAAGATCGATCGAACGATCCAGGTGTTCGTCGGCGAGAGCGACAACATGCGCGTCGACGAGTTTGCGCCGTTGCTGTCGCGCCTGGGCGCGGCCGGCCCGGGCGACGTCGTCGGGATGGACGACGCCAGCATCCAGACGGCGCTCGTGGCGGGCGACTTCGGCTCGCAGCGGATCTCCAGCCACATCATGATCAACGGCCTCGGCAAGGGGACGCTGCCGCTGTCGCGCACGTTCCTGCTGATGGGACAGCGCTACGTCATCGACTCGCACGTGTTCTCGAACGTGGTCTACGACCGCGTCCAGGGCGGCGCCGTGAGCCGGATGATGCCCGATCCACTCGACGTGGCGTTCGCCGCGCTCGGCAACAATCAGGCGGCGACCCTGCTCAAGCCCCAGCTGGACATGTATCGCTACGCGTCCGATCTGGCGTCGATGCGCGTGCTGATCGACGACCACGGCGATTCGTTCTGGGACTCCAGCCTGTACAACCAGTGGCTGGGCGCGGTGCGGTCGCTGTCGCGCAACGCCACCACCCAGACGTCGCCGCTGGAGATCGCGCAGACCGAGGCCTGGGGCCGGCGCACGCTGAACAGCCAGCTCGCCTCCTGGGCCGAGCTGCGCCACGACACGATCCTCTACGCCAAGCAGAGCTACACCAGCGGCGGGCAGTGCGCGTTCCCCGACGCGCTGGTGGAACCGAACCCCGCGTTCTTCACGAAGCTGCGCGCGTACGCCAGCAAGGGCGGCGAGATGGTCAAGTCGCTGGGGATCGGGACCAGCAGCACCGACTTTCTCGGCCAGAGCATCGTCCAGCACTTCACGCGCCTCGGCGCCGCCGCCGCCATGCTGGAGTCGATGGCGACGTATCAGGCGCAAGGGACGCCGTTCACGACCGAGCAGATGGCGTTCATCAACCAGACGGTCGCGCTCAGCAGCGCGTGCGGTCAGACCTTCGCCTCGGGCTGGTACCCGAACCTGTTCTTCCAGACCGATCCGACGAAGTTCTCGCCCACCATCGCCGACGTCCACACCCAGCCCACCGACGCGGCCGGCAACCCCGTGGGCCGCGTCCTTCACGTCGGAACGGGCAACGCCCGCCTCATCGTGCTGACCGCCAACACCTGCACCGGCCCGCGCGCCTACGCGGGCCTGGTCTCCAGCTACTTCGAGGAGACCACGAGCAACTTCACCCGCCTCGACGATCCGACCTGGGCGCAACGCTTCAGCGGCACCAGCCCCGCCGACGTCGGCTGGATGAGCGACCTCATCGCCCGCTAGCCGCCCCCGCGCGCAGCGCGGGATCGCGGCTACAACAAAAACTATAGTCGCACACCGCGCCTGCGGCGCGGAGCGACCAGCGGCGCGGCCGCCTTCACGACAGGGCGCGGGCCAGCGCCGCCGGCGCGACGAGGTCGTCGGGATCGCGCCACCCGGCGAGCAGGTCGGGCGGCAAGGGATCGGTGACGACAGGCCGCGCGCGCAGCAGATCGACCTGCAGGTCGTCGCCCCGGTAGTACGGCGCTTCGATCTCGGCCAGACGACGCTGGTGTTGCAGCGAGACGCGCCACATCTTCCGCAGCTGCAGGTAGTGCGCGAAGTGCAGCATGGCCTGGCGCCAGTCACCCCGCGCCAGGGTGCCGAGCAGCCGCCGCGGGTGATGGAACCCCAGCAGCGCGGTGAAGGCCGCGCGCTCGAGGGCGCTGGGACGCGCGCGCAGCGGAAAGGTCGTGACGTAGTGACCGTTGTAATAGTCGAGGTCGGTCTCGCAGATGCGCCAGCGCGGCAGCGTCCGCCCCGGCAAGCTCGGGTACTCGGTCAAGCAGTAGATGCTGAGGCCGACCAGATCGTGCGCGTCGGCGTAGCGAACGAACGAGGCCGGCGAATCCACGGTGTCCTCGTCGAACCCGAGCATGAACAGACCGTAGACCCCGAGCCCGGCCTGCTGCATGCGCCGGATCGCCTCGGTGGTGCTGTCGACGGTTTGCTTCTTTCGAATCCTCATCAAGGTGGCGTCGTCGACGGCCTCGATGCCCAGCACCAGCGTCTTGAAGCCGGCGCGCTTCATCAAGTCCAGGATCTCGGGCTGACGTCCGACGTCGGTGCGGCACAGGGCCGAGAACGTGCAACCGAGATCGGCGGCGATCAGGGCGCGCAAGACATCGCGGCAGTGTTGCGGGTTGGTGGTGAAATTGCTGTCGGTCAACCAGAACGATCGGGTGCCGAGCAGGTCGCGCTTGCGACGCACGTCGGTGACGAACGCCTCGATCTCCTGGCGGCGAAACCCGGTGCCGCCGATCATGTTCTCGTAACAGAAGGTGCACGGGAACGGGCACCCGCGCGAAGCACTGGCGTAGCCGGTGTAAAGCCCGCCCTGGCCGAACAGCTGCCGCAACCGCGAGCGGGGGCGGAACCCCGTGAGGAGGTCGAGATTCTCGGCCTCCGTCGTACCGACGAAGGGACGACGGCCGTTGTGGTGGACGCGCCCGGCCCGGCGGTACGAGACGCCTTCGATGCCGGCGACGTCGTCGCCGCGCGCGAGCGCGTCCAGCACCTCGACGAACGTGACCTCGCCCTCGTCGCGCACGACCACGTCGGCCAGGGCGGCGACCTCGGCCGGCGCCAGCGTCGCGTGCGGGCCGCCGGCGATCAGATGGACAGCGGGCCGACGCGCCCGCAGGTCGCGGAACAGCTCCGCCACCCGGCTCAGGTTCGACCCGGTGACCGCAGCGCCGACGACGTCGTACGAGGACAGCGCGGCGAACGGCACTCCATTCCAGGCCTCGACGAACACGTCGACGTCATGCCCCGCGGCGAGCGCGGCGGTTCCCACCGCGAGAACGTCGTGGCGAGGCAGCAGCAGTTGCGAGGTGAGGTTCGGCAGACGCGCGTCGAGATCGACGAGAGCCACTCGCTGCGGCATGCCGGCCCTTGTAGCACGGATGCGCAGTGACAAGATCAGGGCCCCTTGATAGCCTCGATCAGGGGAAAACTTGGGCTCTCGCTTCACCACGGAGAGACGTCGCAACGATTCGATCAGGGTGTTCGTCGCCTACTCGAACGATACGCCCCGCCATGTCGAGCTGGTCCGCGAACTGGCGGCGCGCCTCCGTCAGGACGGGTTCGAGTGCGCGTTCGACCAGTTCGTGAAGACGCCCCCCGAGGGCTGGCACGCGTGGACCGAGAATCAGCTGGCGTCCGCGCAGGTGACGCTGGTCGTGTGCACCGAGGCGCTGCACCGCCAGGTGGAGCTGCTGACCCGGCAGCGCGCTGCGCGAGGGGGATCCTCCGACGCGCTCGGATTGCTGGTCGACCAATGGACGCGCGACCCATCGCGCTTTCGTCCGGTCATCCCCGACGGCGCCGACGAGCAATGGATCCCGGCGGCGCTGCGATCGTGCACGCAGTTCCGTTATGGCAGCGATTACGCAGATCTGCTGCGCCATCTCGAATCGCTGAGCCAGCCGGGTGCGCTGCCGCTCGGGACGGTGAGCTCGCGGTCCAGCGCTCACCCGGCCGCTGCCGCGCCGCCGACCAGCGAAGAGCAGCCGGACGCCACCGCCGCTGCTGTCGCGTACGCGCGCAAGATCGTCGCGCTGTACGAAGACCAGCCCGTCCACAGCGCCTATGTTCGCCCGGCCGCCACCAATCAGAACGGCGAGCGCCTCCCCGATCTGATCGCGCATGTCAGGCAGGTGCTGCGCGACAAGCCCTCCGCGTTCGTGTTGCTGCTGGGTGACTACGGCTCGGGCAAGAGCGCCTTCAGCTATCGGCTGACCTACGAGCTGTCGCGCGATCTGATCAACGATCCGTCCGAGGCGCTGATCCCGCTCTACCTGAACCTGTCCTACGCCCGCAACAAGACGAGTTTGCTCAAGGCGCTCTCGCTGTTCGTCAGCCGGCACGGCGTCGCGCTGTCCGAGCGCGCGCTGCGCGAGCTGATGCGGGTGAACGCCCGCGTGGTCCTGGTCCTCGACGGCCTCGACGAGGTCGCCAACCGCACCCAGGGTGAGGACCTGCAGCGCATGCTGGGGCTGTTCATGGACCTCCGCGACTTACCGGGCGTGCGCGTGGTGCTCACGTCGCGCATCACTTTCTTCCGCGACAACCTGGACGAGACCCAGGTGCCCACGACCGACAGGGTGGTGCTGGCGCCGTTCGACGACCAGCAGATCGACGAGTACCTGGAGCGAAAGAACCTGTTGCGCGAGGCGCACGAGCTGTTCGCGCGCTCGCCGCGTCTCCGCGAGCTCTGTCGGATGGCGATTCACCTGTTCCTGTGCACGGAATATCTGCGCGACCGGCAGGGTGGGGACGAAGACTTTCGCCCGATCGATCTGTACGACTCGTTCGTGAAGAAGAACCTCGCGATCAACGCGCCCAACCATCCGGGCTGGTCGATGGCCGATCAGCGCGCCATCGTGGCGAAGCTGGCGTACGACCTGTGGAGCAACGAGCTGTACGAGGTCACGCCCGGCTACTTCGAGACGCTCATCGCGGATGAGCACGAGGCGTTCTCGACGATCCCGGCGTCCGAGAGCGCGCGCCTGGCCGCGCAGATCATCAACTCGGGGTTCTTCTCTCGCGTCGGCGGCCGATTCCGGTTCCTGCACCTGTCGTTCCTCGAGTTCTTCGTCTCGGAGGTGCTGGTGAACGATCTCTACCAGGGCCGCCTGCAGCGCTGGGCGCGACGGCCGCTCTACGCGGAGATCTTCGACTTCATGATCCAGTTCATCCAGCGGCGCGGCGTGGCCGGCTTGCCGTTGCGCGCGGTGGTTGAATCGGAGACCGAAGAGGTGCAGAGCAACTTTCTGGCCACCATGTATCGATGGCCGGTGCCCGAAGTGCGCGTCGTCTTCGAAACGCTGCTGCTCGCCGGCCGCTACGACCTGGTCCGGTGCGTCGCCTGCCAGGGGTTGGGTCTGTACGAGACGCCGGAGGTGCTGCCGGGCTTGCTGCGCGCGTTCGCGGCGGAACGCAACAGCGTCATCCGCGGCGTCATTCAGCGTCTGATCGATCGCGTGGTCGCCACTTCGCCGGAGGCCGCCACCGCGGAGACCGCGCAGGCGCTGGCCACGCAAGTCGTCATCCAGCGCGCCGATGCCGCCCGCGTCCTGCAGCACGAGAAGAACAGCTACGCTCTCGTCGCGTACCGCAAGGCGCTCGCGCTGGGTGATCGCCGGTGGACCTCGACGATGGCGGCCATCTATCTGCTGGGCGCGATCGCGGATCCCGAGTCGATCGACAAGATCAAGACGCTGGGAGCCGAGAGCGTGCATCGTGAGGTCCGACAGGCTGCCGCCGAGGTGAGCGCGCTGATCGGCGCGGGAGGGCGGGCCGGCCGGTCGGGTGGCGCTTGACCCGGGTCCGCACCTCGTCCGAGCTGGGGCCGCTCCCGGCGTGGAAAGTCGCAACGGCCTCAGCCCTGGGCCTGCCCCTCTTCGGGTTGCTGCATCTCGTGCTGCCGCGCCTCCGCCTCGAACCCGCGCGCGCCCCGGCGGCGCTCGCCGTTGCGCCCGGCGGTCCACCACGCCTCTATTTCACGTGGCACCAGAACATCTACCTCGCGTATCTCCTCACCCGCCTGTGCCCCGAGCTGCGTGATGTCGTCTGGCTGACACACGATCGGCTGCGCGCGCTGTGGGGCAGTTTGCCGCCGACGTGGTGGGGCATGCCGGTCTTCATCTTCAAGCTCGGCGCGCAGGATTCCCGCATCGCCCAGATCGCCGAAGCCTTCCCCGAGGCGAGCCCGATGCTGGTGTTCCCGGACTCGGGCGGACCGTACTTTCACATCAAACCAGGTTTCGTTCGGCTCGCGCGGCGCCTCGGCGCCGAGCTGGTCCCGATCGGAATCGACATCTCGCGCCGGTTCGCTGTCGATCGACAGCATCTGTTGCCGCTGCCCGGCGGGACCCTGCGCTACCACGTCGGCGCGCCCGTATCGCTGTCGTCGAATGAGCCGGATGACGTCCGGGCGTGCGAGGACGCGCTGGTCGCGGTCAGCGCAGCGGCACGCACCGGCAGCAACGTGATGACGGTGTGAGGGACTCGGTCCAACAGCTCGTGGAGCGATGGCGGACGCCGGACGGCGCCTCGCGCCTTCAGGCGGTGCTGGCGGCCGCGCGCAACCGTGAGTCCTGGCTCGAAGCGCTGGAAGGTCTGCCCGGCCGCGACGAGGTCGAGGGCGGCCGCGATCTCCGGGGCGCGACGCTGGCCGGCGCGGTGCTGACCGGCGCCGATCTGTCGGGCGTCGATCTCGCCTTCGCGGATCTGACGGGCGCGCGCCTGACGCGGGCGAACCTGACCGGCGCGCACCTCGACGAGGCGGTGCTGGCGGGCGCCGATCTGACCGAGGCGGTGCTCGCGCGCGCGAGCCTGATCCGCGCGCGGCTGCCCGGCGCGCGCGCCCCGCGCTGCGATCTGTCGGAAGCGAAGCTCGCGGAGTCCGACCTGACCGGCATCGATCTGGCGGGCGCGGTGCTATGGCGAGCCGATCTGCGCGGCGCGCGGCTGGACGGCGCCACGCTGCCGCAGGCGCAGCTTCTGTCAGCGGACCTGACCGGCGCGCGACTTTCCGGCGCTGTCTTGACCGAGGCCGACCTGCGCTGGGCACAGCTGCCGGGAGCGGACGCCTCTCGCGCGTCGCTCTTCACCGCCCAGCTCGCCGGTGCCAACCTCGCGGGCGCCAACCTCGCCGAGGCCGATCTGTCCGGCGCCGACCTCGCGCAGGCGAGCCTCGTGCGCGCCAACCTGTTCGCCGCGCGCATGACGGGCGCCCACGCCGCCGAGGCCAGCCTCGTGGACGCCTATCTGTGCGGCGCCGATCTCTCGGCCGCCGATCTGGCCAATGCATACCTGGAGGGCGCGCAGCTGTCGCGCGCCGACTTGCGCAGCGCCGATCTCGGCGGCGCGCGCTGCCGCGGTGCCCGCTTCGACGGCGCGATCCTCACCGGCGCCAGTCTGGCCGGCGCGCTGCTGTGGGACAGCGATCTGACGGAGGCGCGTCTCGACGGCGCCAATCTGGAGGGCGCGGACCTCGCGGGTGCGCGCTTGCAGCGCGCCGATCTGGCCGGCGCCAACCTTTCGGGAGCCAACTGTCAGCAGACGCTCTGGAACCAGGCCGACCTGCGCGAGGCCGTGCTGGAAGGGGCCCACCTCCACGGCAGCACCATCTTCTTCGCGCTCGGCGCGGATCGTGCCACCGCAAACAAGGTCAATGTCGGACCCGAGATCGATCGGCCGCTCTGGCGCTCCTGGAGCGACGTGATCGGCCAGACCATGGCGCTGTTTTCCGTCGAGACGCCGCCACGGAAAGCGGTCGCGCCCGAGGTCGAAACGGAGATCCCGGTTCAGGCGCAGTCCGCCGAGACGCCACGAACCGACCCGCAGCTGCGGCAAGGGTCCGTGCCCGGCGTGGGGGACGTCGTCGCTTACGGCTTCCGGTTGCTGCGACCCCTCGGCGAAGGCGCCATGGGTCTCGTCTGGGAGGCCGAGGACATCCGACTGGCGCGCCGGGTCGCGATCAAGATGATCCGCGACCGCCCGGCCGCGGGGCATCAGGGACTCGACCGCCTGTTCGAGCGCGAGGCGAAGGCGACCGCCCGCCTCAGCCACCCCAACATCGTCACTGTCTTCGAGGGCGGCTCTTTCCGCGGGGCGCCCTACCTGGTGCTCGAGCTGCTCGAGGGTCGCCTGCTCTCCGAGCGGATCGCGCGCGGACCGCTGCCTCTCGACGAGGGCGTGACCATGATGGTCCAGATCCTGCGGGCGCTGGCGCACGCCCACGGCAAGGGCATCCTTCACCGCGACCTCAAGCCGCATAACATCTTCGTGCTCGACGGAAGCAGCGTGAAGGTTCTGGACTTCGGTCTCGCGGAGTTCTTCGGGCCCGATCCGTCGGTTCCACCGGCGACGACCGGTGCCGGCGGGCGACGACCGGCAGGCAGCCCCGCGTACATGGCGCCGGAGGTCTGGGACGGCTCTCACCCGACCATCAGCACCGATCTGTGGGCCGCGGCCGTCACGTTCTTCGAGATGCTGACCGGCAGGCTGCCATTCGAGCGCGCCGAGGGCTTCAGCCGCGGCGTCGGCCGGTCGCCGTCGGCGCGCGCGTTCAATCCATCGCTTCCCGAGCAGGTGGAGCAGGTGCTCGCCCGCGCGCTGCACCGCTCGCCATCCAGCCGGTTCCAGACCGCGGACGAGTTCGTCGCGAGCATCGCCGACCTGATCGCGCGGTAGGGCTAGTCGCTCCGCGCCGCAGGCGCGGTATGCGACTACTGTTTTTTCTGGTAGCCGCGATCCCGCGCTTCGCGCGGGGGCGGCTAGGGGTTGCCCCTCCGGATTCGTCACATCGTCGGGCGGCCTGAACATCCGCGCAATCAAGATCGAACGGTCCGACGAAGCCGCGGCGGTCG
>Ga0207645_10004120_pt1 | contig 10810 bp, 8 predicted proteins | sample KBSM53metaG_FD_184331 | JGI IMG/M metagenome (GOLD analysis project Ga0207645, IMG submission 184331) | Miscanthus rhizosphere microbial communities from Kellogg Biological Station, Michigan, USA - KBS M5-3 metaG (SPAdes) (version 2) | ecosystem: Host-associated > Plants > Roots > Rhizosphere >...
GACGCACTTCACCCGCACGCCGCCCGCCGGCCTGAAGGTCGCCGACGTGCGGGCGATGATCAACCTCGACATGGTGGGCCGCTTGCGCGACAACCGCGCGACGATCCTGGGCGCGGCGTCGGCGGCCGAGTGGCCCGACCTGCTCGCCGAGGCGTGCGCCGACGCGCGCATCACCTGCAAGCCGTCGCTGGAAGGCGGCTTCGGCCCGAGCGACCAGATGCCGTTCTACGCGGCCGGCGTGCCGGTGGCGCACTTCTTCACCGGCTCGCACTCGGACTATCACAAGCCGTCGGACGAGGCCGAGCGCATCAACGCGGCGGGCGCGGCGCAGATCGGCGTCGCGGTGGCTTCGCTGGCGACGCGCGTGGCGGCGCGCCCCGACAAGTTCACGTTCCAGCGCATGACCGGGCCGCCCGCGGAGGGCGACGCGCGCAGCTTCAACGCGTCGCTGGGGACGATCCCGGACTACGCGGGCCCGCCGGGCGGCGCCCCGGGTGTGCTGCTCGCCGGCGTGCGTGGAGGCGCCCCGGCGGAGAAGGGCGGTCTGCGACGGGGCGACATCTTGGTCAAGCTCGGGACACATTCGATCGGCGGCGTCGAGGACCTGATGTACGCTCTCAATGCGAGCAAGCCGGGCGAGACGGTGACCGCCGTCGTGAAGCGCGACGGCAAGGAGCTGAAGCTGCAAGTGACGTTCGAGGAAGGCCGGCGCGGCAAGTGACGGCGCGGGGCGGGTTGGTCGCGGGCTTCCTCGCGGTCCTCGCGATCGCGTCGCTCGGCTGCGGCGACGACAAGACCTGCCGCGGCGTTGTCGCGATCGGCGCGCAGGTCCAGAGGGCCGCTCTCCTGAAGGCGGACGGTTCCGTCTGGACGTGGCACCCGGGGGCCGACGACCCGATCCGGCTATTCAGCGCTCCGGACGCGACCGGATTCGAGAACGCGCAAATGTGCCTTCGCATGTCCGATCGCTACGTCTGGTGCGACCCTTCGTACCTCGGGGTTAACGCGAGGATCCGCGAGCTTCCCAGCATCGCGCAGCTGTCGAGCTGGTGGGACGACCAGGATGAAAGCGACTGTGCCGTCTTGCAAGACGGTTCGCTGACGTGCACGTTCTCTACCGAGCCGACATTCGCCGAGCGCGCCGTGGGGATCCGGAACGTCGCGGTCGGCGCCTGGCACTTCTGCGCGATCGCGACCGACGGAGCCCTCGTCTGTCAACCCGCCGGGCCCGGTGCAGGGGACTGGAGCAGCGCCGGCGCCGGGCTGACGGACGTCGTCGAGGTGGTGTCAGCCTCGAAACCGCCGGACTCGACGGTGCGCACGGCGTCCGGCGAGCTCTGGTCCCTCCATCAGAACGGCGTCGGTGCCGAGGTTCCCGTCGAGCGAACGCAGATCGCAGGGATCGACGGCGCGATCCAGCAACTGGTCAGCGGGTTCGACTTCGCCTGCGCGCTGGTGTCAGAGGGCGATGTCTATTGCTGGGTCACGGGTGATGGAACGAACGGGGACGTCATTCTGCAGGCGAAGTCGCTGGCGCGGCGCGTACCGCAAAAGATCACATCTCTGCCGCAGCCGGCGACGGCGCTGGCTGCGGGCCAGTCGTCCGTTTGCGCGCTGCTGCGGGATACGACCGTCTGGTGCTGGGGGATCGTCTTTGGCGACGGCAAGAGCGGCCGACCCGAGGGTGGGTACGTTGAATCGTGCGATTGACCGGCGCGCGATAACGTCGAAGGCACATCCGTGACAGCGTCGGCGCCGCTGGTTTGCACGGCTATGCTGCTCGCGCTGGCGCCGTTGCTGACCAGCCAACCGCTATCGCCGGAGCTGAAGAAGCTGGTGAAACGCGGGCACACCCACCGCGCGGTGGGCAGCCTGGAGGCGGCGGGGTGCGAACTCGCGCTGGTGATGACGCGCGACGCGTACAACCGCTTCGTCGATCTCCGCCACGAGAGGAAGATGCCGTTGCAGGCGCGGCCTCCGGTGGAGACGGTCGTGTGGTGTCAGAGCCGCACGCAGCCGCCGCCCGACTGCGCACAGCTGGCGCCGATCTTTGCGCGCGTCGCCCGTCCCACGCAGCCATTCCACGTGTTCAGCGGCTACGTCGATCCGCCGTTCGCGCCCCGTTGCTCGGGGATGCACGACAAGGACGGGCACTACATGTCCGGCGAAGGCCCGGGCTACGGGTCGTCGCGCTGACGTAGAATCGGGGCCGTGACCTCGCCGCCGCTGCAGGGACCGCCACTGCGCGCGCGCCGTTACCGGGCGATGTGGGCGGCAGCGGTCGTCTGCCTGGTCGCGTGCCATCAGAATCGCGAGGCGGAGCCTGCGCTGCGGGCGGACGGCGGGACGGGCCCGTCGATCCCGCGCGTCAGCAAGGTGCGGCCGCTCATCCTCCGTCTTGCCAGCAAGGACGAGAAGCAGATGCGGGCGGCGCGCGCCGAGCTGCGCACCTGGAAGGACGCGAAGGCGCCGTCAACCAGCGGCGCGATCGAGCTGCTGCGGGCCAGCGCCAATGTGTTTCCGGCGGAGAAACCAGAAGAAGCTCTCAACTATGGCATCGGCAACGAGATCATCGAGGTCGTGTCCGAGACGCCGCGGCCCGAGTTCCGGCCCGTGATCGAGGAGATCTTCCCGCGTCTCAAGGGTCGGTCGCGCGAACAGGCGCTGAGCCTGCTGTCGATCATCGACGACGATGCGGCGGCCGCCAGCTTCGTGCGCTTGCTGACCGCGAACGCCGACACCGTCCCCGGCCTGTCCCTTCTGCACCTGCGCGAGCGCCCGCACCACGCGGACGTCTTCTTTCCGGGCTTGCTCGACCTCACCACCCACCACGCGATCGCCGACGAGCTGTACCTGACCGCGCTCGAGTTCTGCCTGCAAAAGAAGCTGACGACGGAAAAACTGGCGCCGCGCGCATCGGCGCTGGTCGTCGCGTACCGGACCGAGCGCGACTGGTTGCTGCCGCGGCAGCAGTCGCGCGGCATCGCCTGGATGTGGGCCGACCAATATCCCGACCACCGCCAGACGGCTGAGATCTTGCTCGATCTGGCGGGCTTCCTGCCGCTTGCCGAGGTCGAGAAGGATCTCACGGGCGCGCTCGGCTATCGCGATCCGCGGTTGCTTTACTTCGCGCTGAAGGCGCTGCTTGCCCACGGGCGCCCGCTCGCAACCGGCGCCGTCGCGACCGTCGCCGCCAGCCCCGAGGTGCGGAATCTGCTGTACGACCATCTCAAGGACAAGGACCTGACCGAGCTCATGCCCGCTCGCTACCGGACGCAGGCGGCGCTCGCGGAATCCAACATGGTGCGGTGGCTGTTGTATCCGACGGAGCTGGGCCGCGCCCCGGATCAGATCGAGATGAAGAAGGTCCTCTCGATCGACACGGAGTCCGACGACGGCATCCTCGACTACTACCTGTTCAGGTTCAGGACGCTGCCGCCGCACTGGGCCGCGAAGGACGGCTGGATGGCGGGCGTGGCAGGCCCGTTCGTGCGCAAGGAAAGCCCCACCACGGATTCGAATGGCGGCACGTTCAGCGACTTCGAGCCCTGGGCCTCGCGCACGCCGGCCGAGCACCTGGGCGACGTGCAGGAGTTGCTGGAAGGATGGCGTCAGAGCCGCAAGGAGTCATCCTCGGACCAAGGTGAATAGTCTGATAGGCGACACAATCGTGAGTGCGTATGCCAGAGTAGCGACCGATGGAGGTCGAGACCGCGGCAAGCGGCGGCGACACGCAAAAACCTCAGCCGTTTTCGCGGGAGGCGCTGGAGCGCGAGCTGAACGCGGCCCAGGTCGACGCGGTCATGCACCCGCCGGGGCCACTGCTGGTTGTGGCCGGCGCCGGCTCGGGCAAGACGCGCGTCATCACGTACCGGCTCGCCCGCCTGGTCGCCAGCGGCGCCGACCCGCGACGCATCCTCGCGGTCACCTTCACCAACAAGGCGGCGGGCGAACTGCGCGAGCGCGTCGACCGGCTGCTGTGGGATCGGATGGGGATCGGCACGCGCGGGCTGTGGGTCGGCACGTTCCACGCGACCAGCGCGCGCATCCTGCGCCAGTGGGGCGAGACGGTCGGCCTGCGCAAGGACTTCGTCATCTATGACGACGACGATCAGAAGCGGCTGCTCGCGCGCGTGCTGATCGACCTCAAGGTCCCGGAGCGGATGTTTCCGGTGCGGCAGGTCCTGCACGCGATCGATCGCGCCAAGAACAACGGGATGTCCGCCGCCGACTTCGTCTCCGACGACTACTTCGACGACGTGGTGGGCAAGGCGTACCGTCTGTACGAGGAACGGCTGGCCGCGGCCAACGCCACGGATTTCGGCGGCCTCCTGCTGTCGGTGCTGAAGCTTGCCGCCGGCGGCACGCCCGCCGCCGAGGAGATCGCGCAGCGCTTCGACCACGTGCTGGTCGACGAATTCCAGGACACGAACAGCGTCCAGTACCGGCTGGTGCGCCTGCTGTCGCGCCGGACCAGCAGCATCACCGTCGTGGGCGACGAGGACCAGTCGATCTACCGCTGGCGCGGGGCGGACATCCGCAACATCCTCGACTTCGAGGGCGACCATCCGGGCGCGCGCGTCGTCAAGCTGGAACGGAACTACCGCTCGACGGGCAACATCCTGGCTGCGGCCAACGCGATCATCGAGAAGAACAGCGAGCGGCGGCCCAAGCGCCTGTACACCGAGGCGGGGGAGGGCGACCCGATCGTCCTGTTCGAGGGCGAGACCGAACGCGACGAGGCCGAGTTCGTGGCCAGCCACATCGCGGACGCGCTGTCCGCGTCGCTGGCGCCGCGAGACTTCGCGGTGTTCTACCGAACCAACGCGCAATCCCGCGTGCTGGAAGACGCGCTGCGCGCGCGCGATCTGCCCTACACGGTCGTGGGCGGAACGCGGTTCTTCGATCGCGCCGAGATCAAGGACCTGACCGCGTACATGCGCGCGGTCGCGAATCCCGACGACGGCGTGGCGCTGCAACGGATCATCAACGTCCCCGCGCGCGGCATCGGCGCGGCGACCGTCGACCGCATCACGGAGATCATCTACGAGCGCAAGATCCCGGCCTGGCAAGCGCTGGAGCTGGTGGCCACCGATGAGGCGCTGCTCGGCGCGGGGCCGCGCAAGAAGGTCGCGGCGTTCGTCGCGCTGATGACGCGGCTGCGCAGCGAGGGCCTGGGCCTGGGCCCGGCATCGCTGGCCGAGAAGGTCCTGGAGGAGAGCGGCTACCGCGACGCGCTGGCGACCGAGGCGACGATGGAGGCGGAGGGCCGGATCGAGAACCTGCTGGAGCTGGTGGCGCAGATGCGCGAGTACGAGCGCGAGGCGGAGGAGCCGACGCTGCACGGGTTCCTGGAACGGATCGCGCTGGTGTCGGACGTCGACGGCTACGATCCGGACAAGGGCGCGATCTCGCTGATGACCGTGCACACGGCGAAGGGCCTGGAGTTCCCGGTCGTGTTCATCACGGGGCTGGAGGAGCGCATCTTCCCGCACGCGCGCAGCGTGGACGACGACTCGGCGGTCGAGGAGGAGCGGCGCCTCTGCTACGTCGCGGTCACGCGCGCGCGCACGCAGCTTTACCTTTCGCGCGTGCGACGACGGCGGCTGTCGGGGCAGGAGCTGCCCGGCGTGCCCAGCCGCTTCCTGCGCGACCTGCCCGCGGGCTGCGTCGAGGCGATCGTCATGGCGCGCCCGCCCGAGTACGGCGGCAGCTACGGCGACAGCGAGGGGCGGGGACCGTGGGGCGGGCGCTGGTCGCGCGAGGAGCCCGAGGCGCCGCGATCGCGCCTGCCGATGCCGGCGCCGCGGCGTGGCGCGCCGGGCGCGCGCGCGCAAGCGCAGACGCCCGGCGAGATCAGGATCGAATATGACGACGACCAGTCGTCGGGCGTGGGCCTGCAGGTCGGCGCGAAGCTGCGGCATCCGTCGTTCGGCGTCGGCGAGGTGCGCGGCTGGCAGGGCGCAGGCGCCGACCTGAAGGTCACGATGCGGTTCGCGGGCGTGGGCGTGAAGACGATACTTGCGCGGTTTCTCGCTCGGCCGTAGCGCGCACGGCCGAGGTACAAGACGTCCGAACGTAAATCGCGTTCGTACCCAGACTCATGACCTCGCAACATCGGCTGGCCGCTGCGGCGGCGGTCCTTTCGTGGGTCGTGTTGGGCGTCGGTTGTCAGGACCAACAAGGAGAGAATCCGACACCACCAGTGAGCACCACGCCTGACGGCGGCACGGCGCCGCACGACGCGGGCGCAGGCGGTACGCGTGACGCGGCCGCCGCGGGCCGCGGCGGTGCCGGCGGAATGGCAGGCACCGGCGGAACGGCCGGAACGGCTGGAACGACGACAACGACGACGCCACCACCACCGACGACGACGACGGGGACAGGCGGCACGGGCGGCTCGACGCCGCCGCCGACAACGATCACGACGACACCGCCGCCGACGACGGGCGCGGCCGGTGCGGCCGGTTCAGAAACGCCGCCGCCGACGACGGGCGCGGCCGGTTCAGCAGCGCCACCGCCGACGACGGGCGCGGCAGGTGCGGCCGGATCGACGGCGCCGCCGCCGCCCACGACGGGCGCGGCCGGTTCAGCGGCGCCACCGCCCACGACGGGCGCGGCAGGCGCGGCCGGATCGACGGCGCCGCCGCCACCCGCCACGACGACCTTGCGCATCGCCGCCATCGGCGACTACGGCGAGGACGTGAAGGAAGAGCAGCAGGTCGCCGATCTGGTGCACAGCTGGAAGCCCGATCAGGTGATCACGCTCGGCGACAACAACTACCAGTCGGGCGCGGCGTCCACGATCGACGCCAACATCGGGAAGTACTATCACGACTTCATCGGCGCCTATCAGGGCAGCTACGGCGCGGGCAGCGCGACCAACCGCTTCTGGCCGTCGCCCGGCAACCACGACTGGGTGGCGCCGAACCTGAAGCCGTACACCGACTACTTCACGCTGCCGAACAACGAGCGCTACTACGACCTCGATCTCGGCCTGGTCCACCTCTACGCGATGGATAGCGACGAGCACGAGCCCGACGGCGCCAGCGCGACGTCCAAGCAGGCGCAGTGGCTGCAGCCGCGGCTGGCGGCCTCCACCGCCTGCTATGACCTGGTCTACTTCCACTACCCGGCGTATTCGTCGGGCGATCACGGCAGCAGCACCGGGATGCGCTGGCCGTTCGAGGCGTGGGGCGCCGAAGCGGTGCTGTCCGGCCACGATCACGACTACGAGCGCTTCCAGGTGGGCGGCATCCCGTACTTCACGAACGGGCTTGGCGCCGCGGGCATCTACAAGTTCGCCAAGAGCCCGCTGCCCGAGACGCAATTCCGTTACGACGCCAAGCACGGGGCGATGCTGATCACCGCGACGAACACCGGGATCACCTTCGAATTCTGGACCTACGACGGCGTGAAGATCGACAGCCTGACAGTGCCAAAAACCTGTCGGTAAGCAGGAGACAGCTTGCGCCATCCAGCAATCGGCGCGACGATCACAGGCATGCGCCGGCTGTTCGCGTCGCTGATCGTCTGTGGTGTTGCGTGCACAGGCCAGGTCGGCAGCCACACCGGTAACGGCGGCGGTGGCGACGGCGCGGCCGGCGGCGGCGGCACGACGATCAACCCGACGACCGGTGCGGCCGGTACCGGCGACCCCACGACGGGCGCAGCCGGGACCGGCGACCCGACGACGGGCGCGGCCGGCACGGGCGGTTCCACGACCGGCGTGGCCGGCACGATCGGCGCCGCCGGCACGGCGGCCGGTGGATCGACCGCGGGAAGCGGCGGCGGCGGCGCGCGCGGCGGCACCGGCGGAAGCAGCGGCGGGCGCGGCGGCACGGGCGGCGGCGTGAGCGGGACGACCGGTACGGCCGGACGCGGTGGCGCGGGCGGTAGCACCGCGGGTCGAGGTGGCACCGGCGGAGCGACCGCGGGACGCGGCGGCACGACGGGCACGGCGGGCACGACCGGCACGGCGGGCACGACGGGCACAGCGGGCACGACCGGTGCGGCGGGCACGACAGGCACGGCGGGCACGGGTGGGTCGGTTGTGCCCGGCGGGACGCTGTTCGACTTCCAGCACCCGTGGACGACGGACGTTTCGGGTTACCCGAAGGCATCGATGTCCGACACGATCATCAACGGCCTGGTCGCCGCCGGCGGCTGGGGCCAGGGCAACCAGTTCCTCACCGACGCGAGCATCGTGATCCTCGAGGACAGCGGCTCCGCGCCGACGCGCACCTTCACGCGCACCGGCGACTTCTATTCGCCCGATTGCGACAACGTTCCCTTCCCCGTTCCGGCCACGGGCGCGATCGAAGGCGAGACCGGCTATGCCTGCACCGGCGACGGCGATTGCCATCTGATCGTCGTCCAGCGCGCGCAGAAGAAGCTGTTCGAGATGTGGCGCGCGAACATCACCGGCTCGTCGGTTGCCCAGTTCCAGGGCGGCTGCGTCGCGGTCTGGGATCTGGCGAAGCAGTACGGTTCCACCTTGCGCGGCAAGGGCTGCACCTCCGCCGACGCCGCCGGCTTTCCGCTGACCGCGATGCTGGCGACGTCCGACGAGGTCGCCGCCGGGCGCGTGGGCCACGCGCTGCGCTTCATCCTTCCCAACGAGCGCATCCGCAGCGGCATCTACGTGCCGCCCGCGACGCACTCGACCGGACCGACCTCGGGCGGGTCCGCGACGCCGCCTTACGGCGTGCGCTTGCGACTGAAGGCCAGCTACGACACCAGCGCGCTCTCCTCGGGCGCGAAGGTGCTCGCGCAGGCGCTGAAGACCTACGGGATGTTCCTCTCCGACGGCGGCAACATCGCGCTGACGATCGCATCCGATCGATTCTCGACCGCGAAGTGGAGCGGGCTGGGCGTGGGTAACAACCGATCGCTCGCGGCGCTGGCCGTGACCGACTTCGAAGTCGTCGACTACGGAACCGAGGTCAACTGGAAGGCGAACACCGACTGCACGCGCAATCCCTAGGGTTGCGACGCCGTTAACGTACCGAGGCCGGGGCCCTCGACGACGCGCGCGGCGGCCGCCGCGGCGGCGCGGCCGGCGGCGACCAGCGGCTTTCCGTGCGCGAGTTCCAGCGTCAGCACGACGCCGAACACGTCGCCCGCTCCGGTCGGGTCGATCTCGTTCGCCGCGGCCGCAGGCACGTCGATGCGCTCTGTCGCCGTTCCGATCGTCGCGCCGCGTGCGCCGCGCGTGATCGCCCAGAGGGCGCCCTTTCGCGCGAAGACGGCGACGACGTCTTCCACCGCCGCGTGATCTTCCTCGGACCCGACCGCGACGTTCAGCGGCGGCCGATCCGGGAGGAAGGGGGCGTCCTTCAACGACCGTATCGGCTGGATGCGGCGATCGTCGTCCGTGCGGCGCAACCAGCCCTGAAGTCCGGCGCCCACGAACGACGCGTTCAGCGCTGTCACGAACGCCGTGTCGCACTCGCCCGCGACCGCGCCGACGTAGGCGACGCGCGGGCGGCGCCATTCGGCGGGAACGTCTTCGATCGTCAGCGGGCGCGCCCGCCGCCGCAGCCAGAGACGGCGCTCGCCGCCGGCGTAGTCGAGCCCGAACGTCGTCATCACGTCACTCGGCACACAGTGCAGGGCGAGGCGTGGCGCGCGCCGCAGCGGCTCCAGCAGCGGATCGTCGGGCGGCGCCACCGTGACCAGCGCGGTGTCGTATCCGAGGCACGCCGCCGCCAGCGCCGCGTAGCTCGCGGCGCCGCCCAGGCGAACATCCCCGGCGATCTCGTCGCGCGTGACGTGCCCGACCACAAGCAGATCCATGCCGCGTTTGTAACACCGTCCGCAGGCGTGGCGCGCGAAACGGCTGCAGCCCTGGCTTGCAGCCGGTCTCGTGCTAGATCGCGTGCCCATGATGCAACTCCACGGCAGCGCCAACACCAAGTCGTTCAACACGTTGAAGATCCGCTTCGCGCTGGCCGAGATCGGCGCGCAGTACGATTTCGTGCCGGTCGATCTGGCCAAGGGCGAGTCGCGCAAGCCCGACTTCCTGCGCATCAACGCGCACGGCAAGGTCCCGGTCCTGGTCGACGACGGCTTCGCGCTTCCGGAATCCGACGCCATCCTCTGGTACCTGGGCGAGAAGTATCCCGACGCGAAGCTGCTGCCGCAGCTGGACGGCGGCGGCGATTCGTTGCAGGCGCGCGCGCAGATCCTTCGCTTCCTCGACATCGCGTCGACGTCGATCTACCCCGCCTACAGCGAATGGTGGACCGCCAGTAACAGCGACGATCCCGCCAAGCGCAACCCGGCCGTCGCCGACGCCGCGCTGGCCAAGGTGACCCGCGCGCTGGGCGTGCTGGAAAAGACGCTCGCGTCGGGCGAGCATTTGGTAGGTGCCTTTTCGCTCGCCGACATCTCCTGCGCGTCGATCATCTTCTCGCTCAAGCGCCGGCTGCAGACGGATCCGCTCGCGGGCCACGAACGCGCTCGCGCGTGGTACGACCGCGTGACCGCGCGTCCCGCCTGGCGGGCCGTGAGCGCCGACTGACAGCGATCTGACGCGCGCACCTAACCGCGGCCGTGAATGGGCCCACGTTCATGTGGGTCCAAATCACCGCAGATCTCATCAACACGCGCAGATCTCATCAACAGAAAAAGGGAGTCGAGTTACTTGCTCGACTCGGGATGGGTCTACAATGTCAACCATGCTCACTCTAACGGTTCAGCTCGCTCTCGCCACGGCAACGCTGTCCCCCACGGCCGCGAGTGCGGCAGGCGCGCTTCACCAGGCGCCCGCGCACACGCGCTTCGTCGCGCAGGTCCAGGGCTGGCG
>Ga0207645_10004125_pt1 | contig 10805 bp, 8 predicted proteins | sample KBSM53metaG_FD_184331 | JGI IMG/M metagenome (GOLD analysis project Ga0207645, IMG submission 184331) | Miscanthus rhizosphere microbial communities from Kellogg Biological Station, Michigan, USA - KBS M5-3 metaG (SPAdes) (version 2) | ecosystem: Host-associated > Plants > Roots > Rhizosphere >...
TTGTCCTGACCACGATCACAAAGTCGCTCGTAGTCCGCAAATGGGTTCGGTTGCTCTCTCTTTGAGTCAGCGAAAAATGATGCGATCGAAGAGGCGGCATACTCGGCTTCTTTCATCGCGAAAAAGACTCCAAAGGAAAAGACCGGATCAATGAAGCGATGGGAATCGCCCACGCAGAGAAATCCCTTTCCGGTGAAATTCAAGATACGGTACGAGTAGTTGGAAATACCGCGCACCTCCTCGACAAATTTAATTTGCGGAAGGCGACGCGCCAGTTCCGGATTTAGTTGGTGAAGCTCGCGCAACAGGAACTGATGTTTGCTCTCATTTTTCGCGCGGTAGTAATCGGCGGGCACCACAACCCCAACGCTGACGACCTGGTCGTCCAGCGGAATGAACCAGGCCCAATGATTTTTCTCGCGATGGAAGATCAGCGTATTCCCGCTCGCCGCACCAGGGTCGCGGATCGCTCCTGCGACCTGCGAGAAAATCGCCACCTGCCGATCGTAATTGCCGCGAACTTTTTCCCCAATCATTCCGGCATTGCAAAGGAAAGTAGCCTGCCCTGAAGCATCGACTAATACTTCCGATTCGATGTCCTCGACCGTGCCGCCGCTTGTCCGGACCCGCACGCCGCGCACCGCGTCGCCGTTCAAAAGCGGCGCGACGGCGTCTCCTTGCATCACCGAGACATCGCGCGCTGCGGCCGCCGTGAAAAGCATGTGGTCAAAATCACTCCGCCGCACCGACCATGTATGCGTATCGAAAAGGCCCGACCGCGGATGCCATCCTTTGACGGGAACCCAGAAGGCATTCTTGCCCCGCGGGCCATAGACCGTCACGCCGTACTTCACCGGATGCCGGCGCCCAGTCATTTCTTCCTCGAGCCCGAGAGCTCGCAGGCAATTACCGCACTCGCCGGTGAGGGATTCGCCGATATGGTAACGAGGCGATTGTGCTTTCTCGATCAGCGTTACGCGCAGGCCGGTTTGAGAGAGGAACATGGCGGTGGCGCTTCCGCCCGGCCCCCCACCAATAATCGCGACATCGGTTTTCATCCAACCCCTGCTAAAAACAACTCCCGGACGCGACTGGAGGCGTTTGAAGTTTCTTGAGACATTGTTGCGCTACCAGGATGGTTTTTGTCAATTAAAAATCTGAAAAGTGCGTGGTCCCACCGTTCGCCTGGATGGGATGCCGGGCGAGAAATTCGGGCTCGAAAAGTTCCTCCAAGACACGGCCGTCCATATCATCTGGCACAGGTTGGCCCATTAGGTGCAGGATCGTGGGCGCCATATCGATCAGCCGGGCGCCTTCGACCTCAATTCCTTTCCGGAAAGGCTTGCCGCGGGCAATCAGAATACCGTCAAGCCGATGCGTCCCCCCCCATTCCGCGGTCGTTGGAGGTTTGCGCTCGATGATTTCGACCGGCGGTTGGCCTGTATGCTCGGGAAGACTTGGGCTGGTGGAAAAAAGGCTGGTGTCCCACCAATCGAGGATCAGATCGGGGGCTTCATCGCGGTAAGGGCCATGAAAGATTTCGTCCCTACGGAAGACGCGTTTTACGATGGCTTCGCCGGTTCGTGGGTCTCGGAGCTCGCCGAGCTTGCGCGTGATCAAGTCCAGTAATGACTCATATTCGCCGTCATCAACGATGCCCGCCGGCTTAACTCCCTTGCGGTTGATCCGGACGCCTGGGGGTGAGGCGAGCACTTCGCTGCAGAAGGCCTTGGTCCGTGGCCAGTCGATGTTCGAGTACGAAGTGACATTGGTTTCGAAGCGTTTCCGCAAAGTGGGCAAGACGCTTGCGAGCTTAATTTTCTGCCGGGAGCTGAGGGAGCTGCGCAAGAGATCGTAAGACCAGCGGAGGAAACCGTTCCCGATCCTGGGAAGCGAAGAGTCTTTCGTCTCAATATAGTGGAGAAGGCCGAGCTGGGCGAGGAAGCGGTTGAGATACAAGACGCGATCGGAGGTGGGGCCTCCGCCATGATCAGAAACGACAAAGACGGAAGTGTCAGGCGAGACCTTCTCCACCATCCGGGCGACCGCGCTGTCAAGCCATTGGTAGACGCGAAAAACAGCGTCGCCGAACTCCTGGACAGCGCTTGGATCATGATAGTGATGGGTCGGATCCATGTATTGCCAGAAATGATGCTGGACCGTGTCGATCGACATGAATGTGAACATCATCACGTCGGCCGGATGCTTCTCGATCAGATAAAGGCTGCCGCGAAGCCACTGGTCGTCGAGGTTTTTCATGTCGTCGAGAACCTGACGTCGGCGGGGATTGGTGGACATGAAGCCGAGGTATCGGACGTCGAGACGAAATCTTCCAATGCAGCCTTCCAGTTCGCTGCGCAGCGCCGGCGGATAAACAAAGGGACTGGTCTCGGAAGGTGTACCCATGCCGGAGATTTGAAAGCCATCGAGGTGTTCCGGCGGGTAGGTGAAGGGGACGTTCATGGTGCCCACGGTGTAGCCGGCCTCGTTAAGCATCCGCCAAATCGTCTTTGTGCGGCGGGAGCCGGCATTCAGGTAACGCTGGGAATACGTCCCTGGCTCTGTTTCCAGGAAGTCAAAGATGCCGTGCTTCCCCGGATTTTTTCCTGTCATGAAAGAGGTCCACGCCGGCGGAGTAATCGGCGGCACGACTGAGGCGAGCCGTCCCGACGCGCCTGCGCCCATCAGGTGTGCGATGTTCGGAAGCTTACCCTCCGCGACCCAGGGATTAATCAAGTCAAGGGTCGCGGCGTCAAGGCCGACAATGAGGAGCTTGACGCTTTTCATTCGACTAGCAGGCAAGTGCTTGCAGAGTTCGGCGCGACAGGCCAGGACGGAGCGCCCTTCGGAATGTCGTTAATTCTGTAGGCGCGCTCGCGAGCCCACCGCAGGCCGGTTTCCTCCTTCGGCAGTGCATCCATGTCGGGGCGCACGAGCCCAACCAAGCCGTCGCGGCTTTCAGTTCCTTCGCGATCGGCTCGGAGGTCCGCTGTTCGTGGGTCGACCGCTCCGGGTGCTGATGCACATCCTTGTAAATCGCGAAGAGCGACGGCAACTCGCTTTTGGCGATGCTTTCCGGAGTTTCCTCAGCGAAAAGCGAAGCCGCGCAAAGATTGCCGCTAAGACTAAGGCACAAATCTTCATCTGGCACTTATACCGGGCGCAGCCCCAGACGCCAAGGATAGGTTCCGACTGCGATTCTGAAGATCACCGGCGCGATTCTGCTTCTGGTCGGAATCAATCGGCCGCGGGCGGCGATCCCCGGCGGCTTGATGATTGCGGTCCTGATGGCGGCGGCGCCGCGCGACGGCTGCGCCCTTTTAGGGTTGACGCCCCCGCTGGACGTGGCGGACGTGCGTAGGGTTATAGGCCGTGGATTACTTCCAAGTATCACCTTTGCAAAGAGTGTCAGTTATCGATAAAGCGCGTCGACCAGGCGAAGGGACTTTTCGTTCGGCAAGATTTTCTGTTCCATCTGGTTCATCACGTAGGCGAAGGCGAGGTTGTTCTCGGGATCGGCGAACGCGTGGCTCCCGCCCGCTCCCGGTTGGCCGAAAGCGAGGGGCGAAAGACCGAAGATCCGCCTTTGTGCGTTGGGCGGATCTTTCATGAAGCCGGCGGAAAACGCGGTCGGGATCTCGAAGACACGATCGATGCCGGCGGTCAGGGTTGTTGTCATCTGCCCGATCGTGTGCGGCGAGAAGAAACGCCATCCGCCGAGCTCTCCGCCGTTGGAGAGCATGGCGTAGAATTTTGCCAGCGAATTGGCGCTGCCGATTCCGCCAAATGAGACGAACGGGCGCGCGCGATTCTCCGGCGTGTTCATGGCGCTGACCGCGTGCAGGCCGCGCGGTGAGGTAAAGGTCTTGCGCTGGAGGGTGTCGGGGCTGGCCAGCGCGCGGTAGAAGGCTTCCGGCGGCGTGGTGCTCGAAGCCTTGGGCGGATAAACAGTCGCGGCCCGGACATTCTCCTCGGCAGGCAATCCGATCCAGATGTCGAGACCAAGCGGTTCGGCAAATACTTCGCGCCAGTAATCTGCGATGGTGCGGGAAGCGATTCGCCGCACAAGTTCGTCGAGGAGAAAGCCGAAGGTGCGCGCGTGGTAGCCGTGCGCCGTCCCGGGCGGCCAGAGCGGTTTCTGTTTCTCCAATGCCCTAACGACTGCGGCGTAATCCACGACATCGACCGATTCGTCGAACGCGGCCAGACCCGCCTGGTGCGAGAGCAACTGCGCAAAGGTAATCCTCTCCTTCCCGCCTTGCGCAAATTCCGGCCAAAACTCCGCGACCCGCCGCTCCAGCGCCACGCTGCGCTCTTGCAGAACATGCAATAAGCAGGCGCTCGCGAGACCCTTCGTCGCCGACCAGAAAAGTACGATCGTCTCGCTCGTCCACGGCGTCTCCCGCCGTGCATCACGGAAACCGCCCTGCAACTCGAGCATCGATTCTCCGCCTTGCCAGATCGAAACCGCCGCGCCCAGTTCGCCGAAGCAGGAAAAATTTTCTTCAAAGAGCGGCCTGATCCGCTCCGCCAAATCGTCCGCGTTGAGCGCCATCAAACCCTTGTCTGCCTAACGAGCGACTTAGTAGGCGCGCACGTAAGGATATTTCGATTCGTTCCCCAGTTCGGGTGGAAACTCTCCGTAGCCGCGGTGAATCCACGGAATGTCGCTCCGCAGGACGGGAAAATAGGTTCCCTGGTAAACTGGGATCGGCCAGAGCAGGGCCTCGTAGAAGCCCGCGCCGAAACGCACAAAGGCCCGGCCCGTTCCCCGCACTACTCCATAGCTGGCGGCCGCGGCATTGCCTTCGTTGGTATTGATCCTGGCGATCGTAACCGGAATTTCCGCCCAGCCGTAAAGCATGTTGGAAAGTCCCCGACCCAGTTTTCTTGTCGGACCGTGATCGGCCGCCGGTGGATCCTGGATGTCGGCCAGCGAAGTGACAGCGAATCCGGCGCCGAGAAGCGTCACAAGCAGCAATTTCATAAACAACCGTTCGAGTAAACCGAGTTGCCGCGGCGATTGCAATATTTGTTTATTTTGTGGTCGATGCCGCCTGGTTTTTGGTCGCGAGGAGTGAGGCTATGGTGGTCGTGGCCAGCACCGCGATGATGATGAGCAGGGAAAGCCAGCTCGGTATCCTGATCCAGTGTTCGACCAGCATCTTCAGGCCGACGAAACAGAGAATAATCGCCAACCCGATGCGCAAGTAGATGAAACGCGCTACGAGGTTAGCGAGCAGGAAGTAAAGCGAGCGCAAGCCGAGGATGGCGCAGATGTTCGAGGTATAGACAATGAAAGTGTCGCGTGTGATCGCGAGCACCGCGGGGATGGAGTCGACGGCAAAAACCAGGTCCATCACTTCGATCACGATGAGGACCAGTGCGAGCGGCGTGAGCATGCGCCGGCCGCCGACAAGAGCGATGAATTTTGGCCCGTGGTAATCGTTCGTCACGGGAAGCACGCGGCGGACGAATCGCAGGATGAAGTTGTGCTCCAAGTCGAGCGGCTGCGATTTGCCGAGCAGCATACGCAACCCGGTGATGACGAGAAACACGCCGAAAACGAAAAGAACGAAATGGAAGCGCGAGACGAGCGCCACGCCTAACCCGATCATGGTGGCCCGCATCAAAAGCGCGCCCAGGATTCCCCAGATCAAGACTCGGTGCTCGTAGCGCGGGGGGACCCTGAAGTAGGCGAAAATCAGACCGAAGACAAAAATGTTGTCTACGCTGAGTGAGTATTCGATCAGGTAACCGGTAAAGAAATCGACCGCCTGGTCGGGACCCTGCACCCACCAGACAAAGGCGTTGAAAGCCAAGGAGAGGCCGACCCAGAGAAAGCTGCGCCGGATGGCACTGGGCAGGCTGATGCGCTCGTGCGCACGATCGCTGAAAAGATCGACGAAGAGCGCGATGAAAACACCGAGATGAAAGGCGACCCAGAACCAGATGCTAACCGACACGAGGCGCTAGGCTTCCACGAGTGAGGGTGGCGGGCAATCGGAAACAACGCGGGCCCTCCGGTTTGCGAGGTACGATGGTCCGTGCATCATTACCTCCCCACATTTCTATGGACGCGGAACTGCAAAAGTTGGTGGATGCCGGAAAGCTAACGTCCGCAGGCGCAGCACAGCTCAATCAACTCAAGCCCGGCGCCTTCTGCCTGCACAAGAGTTGGGGTTTCGGCCGGGTCGCTGATTGGAATCTGCTCCTAAATCAAATCCTGATCGACTTCGAGAAAAAGAAGGGCCACCCGATGCAGGTGCAGTATGCGGCGGAAAACCTGACCCCAATTCCCGCGGACCATTTCCTCGCCCGGAAAGCGAACGACCTTCCCGCGCTGAAAATCTTGTTAAAGGGAGACCCCGCCGCCGTGATGCGCAACATTCTCGAGAGCCTCGGCGGCAAGGCGACGCAAGCGCAGATCAGCAGTTGGTTGCTGGGCGACGTTTTCAATGAGGCGGAATTCAAACGCTGGTGGGACTCGACCAAGAAACTGCTTAAGCAAGATGGCCACTTTCTTATCCCGACAAGAAAGAACGACCCAATCGAGCTCCGCTCCGCGCCTGTCTCGCGCGCCGATGAATTGCTCGCTTTTTTCGACCAAACCCGGCAGCCAAAGGAGCAGGCCGCTGCGCTCGACCAGATCATCAAGCTGCACGCCGAATTCAAGGAGCCGGAGAAGCAACTCCAGCCGCTCCTCGACGCGATCGAGGAGACTGCGCGCCGGAATCAGCGGCTCAATCCGGCGATGGCTTTCGAACTCGTCATCGGCCGCGACGATCTGCTTCAGCTGCAACCAAGGCTGCGCAGCTCCAATCCTGGTTTCGCGCTCGAGCGTTTGATCGTCGAGGAAGAGCCGCGCCTCGCGGCCATTCTGCCCAAGATCCCCTCGGCCAAAGAGCGCCGCATCCTGCATGCCCTGCCCGCGGCGCTCGGTGAACGCTGGACTGTTCGCGCGCTCCATCTCATGCAGGGGAGTAACGCCCGGCTGGTGTCGTCAATGCCAAAGGTCTTTGAGGAAGCCGGCAAACGGGACGAGCTGCGCGCCGCGCTTGAACGGAGCTTGCGCGAACATTCCGCCACCAGCGAAATGCTGTTCTGGCTCTGCAAAAATCGCGCGGACTGGCCGGAGCTGATCCATCCCGAACTACTCAGCGCCATTCTTGCCGCCTGCGAACGTGACCAGCATAACGAGAGCAACAGCCGCAGCACGCGCCTGCGCGATCTCCTCCTCTCCGATCGCTCATTAATTCCCGACGTCTTTGCCGGTGTCGAGCTTGGAGTCGCGCGCGACTCGATGCGCCGGCTCATGCTCAGCCCGGTTTTCGACGAATTGACCAAGCGCTCTCTCATGGCGCGCATCATCAAGCTTTATCCGGATCTCCAGAGTCTGGTCAGCGGCGGGCAACCCGAGGAAAAGAGCGAAGCGCTCGTCGTTTCCTGGAGCAGCTTGCAGAAACGCAAGGCCGAACTCGAGGAACTCGTGAACAAGAAAATCCCCGAGAACAGCAAGGAGATCGGGGTCGCCCGTTCTTATGGCGATCTGCGTGAAAACTTCGAATTCAAAGCCGCCAAGGAAATGCAGGCGGTCCTGATGCGGCGAAAATCGGAGCTGGAGCGCGCCCTGCATCTTGCCCGCGGGACGGCTTTTGAAAATCCGGACACGAGCCAGATTTCCATCGGCACCGTGGTTACGCTGCGCGATACCGCAACTGGCCGCGAAGAGACTTACACCATCCTTGGAGCTTGGGACGGTGATCCGGAGCGGAGCATCATTTCCTATCAAACCGCGATTGGGCAGGCATTGTTAGGCCGGCGCCTCGGCGAAATCGTGGAATTGAGTTCTGAAGAGGATACGGGTCGTTACACGATCGTCGCGATCGAGCCCGCTCCGCTCGACGAAGTCCCCGCCGATCCCGAGTTGCTCGTCAGCTCGGAGCTTTAAGATCCGGAGCGGCGCCGAAACCAAGTCACGCTACATCCGGCTCTGCACCAAGGAGTCGGCTCGCTGACTTTACGCTTGGACTTCAACAAACTTCTTCGCGAGGATGAACGCTCGTGAGACTCAAACCCCTAACGATTGGGCCAGTCACCCTTGGCGGCAAAATGCCGGCCTTTGTTCTCGGCCCGTGTGTGATCGAGTCAGAACAATTCGTTAGGCGGATAGCGCGGAAGATCGCGACCCTCTGCGCCGCGGAGAAACTGCCCTTCATCTTCAAAGCCTCCTATGATAAGGCGAACCGGACCTCTGTGCGCTCTTTTCGCGGGATCGGCGCGCGCGAAGGTTGCGCATTGTTAGGCGAGATCGGGCGCGAGATCGGCATGCCGGTCACGACGGATGTGCACTCACCCGACGAGGCCGAGATCGCGGCCGAGTTCATCGACGTCTTGCAAATTCCGGCATTTCTCTGTCGTCAAACCGATCTCATCCGTGCTGCGGCGGAGACCGGTCGGGTCGTGAACGTGAAGAAAGGCCAGTTCCTCGCACCCTGGGATGTGCGCAACATCGCGGAGAAACTGCACGCATTCGGCGCCAGGAAGTTTTTCTTTACCGAGCGCGGCACCACATTTGGTTACAACAATCTTGTCGCCGATATGCGCTCGCTCGCCTGGCTGCGCGAAGCTGGATATCACGTGATCTTCGATGCCACGCATTCGGTGCAGCGGCCCGGAGGGGCGGGAGACGCCACCTCTGGAGACGCGGCTCTCGCTCCAGTGCTGGCGCGCGCGGCGCTCGCCGCGGGGTGCGACGGTATTTTTATGGAAGTGCACGAAAATCCTCAGCGCGCCCTCTCTGACGGGCCGAATCAGGTTCCGCTAAAGGATTTGCCGAAGCATCTGCGCATGTTAAAAGCTATTCATGCTGCAGTGTCGTAGCGGGTCCCGCCTCTTCCGCGGGACGCGCCTGATTTTCGTCTTCTTGCTCGCGGGCAGCTGCCTGGCTGTTGCCGGGGATGGCAAACACCGCAAGGCGACGCCCACGCCCACGACCGACGTGTCTAAAGAAGACCTTGGTCTTAAGAACATTCCGCTCACTGTCGGGCACGAAGCCAAAGGCTTGGTCCTGCCCAATTACGATCTCCAGGGGCATCTGCTCGGCCGATTTGAAGCCGACACTGCCGCCCGGATTGATCAAGACCACGTTCACTTTACCAACTTGAAGATGGTAACCTACAACCGCCAGGAGAAGCCCGACTTCAACGTCAACATGACCGACGCTACCCTGAATCTCGAAACGCGGGTTATCGATTCCAAGCGGCGGACGATGATCAAGCGCACCGATTTCGAAATCGCCGGCGACACAATGGAGTTCAACACTATGACCCACCAGGGCACCATGGTCGGCAAGGTCCAGATGACGATCTTCAACCAAAAGGAAATCGCCGGCCCAGCGGCGAAACCATGAAGCGGATCTTTCTCGCCGCCTATCTTCTTGCGATCCTGACCGCGACGCGGTCCGGCGGGCAGGAGGCGGCGCGTGCCGCGCAAGCCGCCCCGCGAGCGAAAGCGCAGGCGCCCCCCGCGCTTGGCGCCACGGACGCGAAGGGCCAGCCGATTACAACCCAGGTTTTCGCCGACGAAGCGTCCTTCGACACCGAGAAGCGCATCGGCGTTTTCACCAAAAACGTCCGGGTTTTCGATCCTCGCTTCAATATTCAGTCGGACAAACTGACCGTTTTCATTCACAAAGAGGAAGGAGAAGGCCTCGAAAGAGCGATTGCCGAAGGGCACGTCGGCGTAGTGCGCGACAAGCCTGACCCGAAAGGCGGCCCGCCGTCGAAAGCGGTCGGACTTTCCGAAAAGGCGGTTTATACTTCATCCGATGGAAACGTGGTACTCACCGGGAGTCCGCGGGTGCAGCAAGGTCTCGATACTCACGTCGCGACGAGCCCCGACACGGTCATGGTGTTGAATCAAGACGGCCAGCTAACGACGCACGGTCCGAGCCGGACCGAGATCCGGCAGGAGGCCAAGAAAGACGCGAACGGAAAGCCGTCTCCATCCCCGACACCGGAGACGAAGAAGCCATGATCAGCCAGACTGCGCCGCCATCCGCGCCCGAGTCGGCTTCGCGGAGAACTCACCCTAACGAGCACGCTGAAGTCCTGATGACGGACGACCTGGTCAAGATCTACGCCGGCCGTGCGGTCGTGAACGGGATCTCGCTGAACGTCGGGCAGGGCGAGATCGTCGGTTTGCTGGGCAAAAATGGCGCCGGCAAGACGACGACTTTTTACATGATCGTTGGTCTCATCAGGCCAAACAGCGGCCTTGTTGTTTTCTCTGGAGACGACGTAACCAATTACCCGATGTACAAACGGGCCCGGCTCGGGATGGGTTATCTGCCGCAGGAGGAGTCGATCTTCCGCAAAATGACAGTGGAACAAAACATTCTCGCGATTCTCGAGACGATGCCCTTGAGCAAACAGGAACGCCGCCATCGCTGCGACGAGTTGCTCCACCAATTTGGGATCGACCGCATCGCGAAAAACACCGCGCTTACCCTGAGCGGCGGCGAAAAACGCCGCCTGACAATCGCGCGCTCCCTTGTCACCCGTCCGAAGTTACTCATGCTCGACGAGCCCTTCAGCGGGGTCGATCCGATCGCGGTCTACGATGTGCAACAGCTGGTCGTGAACCTGCGCAAATCCGGCCTCGCCATTCTCATCACCGACCACAACGTGCGCGAAACCCTCTCAATCGTGGATCGCGCCTACCTCATCGACGAAGGCCGCGTCGTCAGCGAGGGGACCAAGGATTTCCTGATCAACGACCCGATCAGCCGCCAGCTGTATCTC
>Ga0207645_10004126_pt1 | contig 10803 bp, 3 predicted proteins | sample KBSM53metaG_FD_184331 | JGI IMG/M metagenome (GOLD analysis project Ga0207645, IMG submission 184331) | Miscanthus rhizosphere microbial communities from Kellogg Biological Station, Michigan, USA - KBS M5-3 metaG (SPAdes) (version 2) | ecosystem: Host-associated > Plants > Roots > Rhizosphere >...
TGACGCGAAAAGCAGCCAATTGGGCCTGAACCTTGTCAAGAGCCTTCACTTCCGAAGCAACCGCGGCGGCCTGCTCTTTTGGAGCTGTTTTTGCCGCGGCCGCAGCGCTGGAGAAAACCTCTTTGAGCTGAGGCGAACGGCGGAGAAATTCCTTCGCTTGGTCGCTCTTCAACCAGGTCGCCACGCGGTCGCTTTCCTCGGCGGAACGCGCGACGCGCTCTTGTAAGACGGCCTGTAATCTCGACACCGCTCCCTCGCTTTGGCGCAACAACTCCTCCGCGAGGCTGCGTGAAGGAGTAAATGATTCTTCAGCCGCAAGGACAAACTCGTCGGGTACCAGAATCGGAGTTCCCTTCTCCAAATCACCGATCTGGCTGAGCTGTGGATTCAAGCGGAGCAAGGCCGCTTCCATTTCGGCGTTGGTCGTTTTTTTTGTTTTATTTGACGGCTCCGCGAGCAAACGTTTCGCAAGCGTCTTGACGGTTTTTTCTCCTTTTAGTTCAGCGATGTTCATGATGACTCCTCCAAATTGCGTTCAGATTTTCGTTAAGTTCCGATGACGTTGAGTGGTTGCCATGGTGCGCCGAGCGCCGCACCGTTAACCATGATCGGTCCGCCGACGATATTGCCAAGGACCGTCAGGGCTTTCGCGTTACCGAGTTTCAGGTCGAGCGATCGCGCGTTCCCGCCACACTCGACACGATTCTCCGCAGCAATTACCGCCTCCGCGGTGACCTCGACCACGGCTGCCACTTTTTCGCTTGTACACGCGTATTGATTGTCGCTGAAGCGACAACTGCCCGTGATCACGACTTCGGTCAACGGGCCCCGGCCGTAACCGTGGCAGGTATTGTTGATCACGCCGGCGCGCACCGCCGCGGCGCTCGCCGCCAGGCTGCTGATCGCATTTACCTGCCCGTGGGTGGAAAGATTCGTGAAGCTCGCGCCTTGCAACTTGCCCGCCGGCTCGCTTGAGAAGCCCAAAATGCGAACCGCCTCCCATGGCGAATTGTCATCGTTAGGCGTAAGCTGACGGCGGATCAGATTGGCTGCTATATCGATATGAGCGAGCGGGCTGACGACGAGGGCACCGGCCGCGGGATTCTGAAAGTCAGTCGGAGGGCCGACGTTGGTAATCGTGTTCTCGCTCACCCGCAGATCGAGGCTCATGTCTGCGCGGATGCCGGCGATCACCGCCGCGAGAGAGGCGTTGTGCCCGACACCGCTGATTGCGTTCTCAGAAACAGCGCCTGCGAAAACGTTTCGCAAATGAATGGCGGCCAACTCGCCTCTCGTGGTCGCTTCGGCCGTTCCATTTGCAATATTGATCAACTCGTTAGCCAGCACGCTCATGCTACCGGCCGCGCTTCCAGGCAGCATGATCACGCCGTTGCCCGTGATCGCGTTCAACACGTTGCGCTCGATTTTGGCGGAGACGAGAAGCGTCTCGATTGCGATGCCGTTTGCCCGCAAACCCTGGAGACGATTACCAGTCACAACAATCGGATTCAGCGCGAGTGCGAGCAGGCCTGTCACCAGCCGAATGCCATTTTGCCCATCGCCTCCGATATTCGCGACGCGATTACCGGCGATGCGAACTCCGCCGGTGCCGATGATGATCCCATCGCCTTTCTCTGGCGTGATCGTGTTGCCGGTGATTTCCAGTTCCGGAAATGCGAAGCCAGTTATGGAAATGCCAGCGACGCCGGTGCCGAAGATGAAGTTGCGCGCGACAACAGTGTCACTGGTGTAATAGCTGGACCCACCGAGTTGGATCCCGGTCTCGCTGCATTGCAGCAGGTTGTGCTCGCAGTAGAAACTCCCGAGGAAAAGCGCGCCGTCATCGCTTGACTTCGATGCGAATGTCACCCCGGATTGTGCGCGGAAAAAGTTATCCCGAATCTTCGTCAGTAGAAGAAAGCCGGCTTCGAGCAAGACACCGGCGAGAGGGCCAGAGCCTTCGGCCGGAGGAGCAACGATGATGCGCTCGATCGTGGTTCCGATAGAATTACTTAGGCGAATGGCAGGCCCGTTGGTCGTGCTCGCAATCGTGTGAATGGTCAGGTAATCGAGCGTGCACCATTGCGCCTGCCGAAGAATGAATGCAGCCTCCACACGGGGCGCGATCACGACTGTGGCCGCGCCCTGCCCGCGAATCCGCACGGCAAAGGCGCCGGTTAGCTGCACCGGTTTCTCGGCCAGATTGAAAATGCCGGGGCCGAGACAAACGGTGCCGCCAGTCTTGAGCACTTGATTTACGGCCTGTTGGATGGTGAAGGCACCTTGATTGTGTTGCTCCGCGGAAACGCAAATTGTGCAATCGCAGCTTTCGCCTGTTCCCTCGAATGATGGCGGCCAGAAGGTGCGGCAATCGATCACCGTTTCCGGCAACGTGATGATGGCGAGTCGGCAATAATGATGATGCACTCCACGCGGCGGTGCCGCTTCCAACTCTTCGACCGAGGCATCCGCGGTCCGCGCCACAAAGATCCAGTAATCTCCGGAGCGAAATGCGCCGCCATCAGGCTCGGTCGTGAAAGCGACTTCGACGCCGTCCTCCAAAATGAAGGGCGTGCCGGAGGCAGGAACCTCGATCACCGCGGGTCCGCCGGAATCCTGATCCCATCGCTTAATCCGCGTATGCCGCTCCGGAGCGGTCAGGTTTTGTCCATCGACCGGGAAAAGGCCGGCAGTCAACGCGCTCTTGAGCGTGATAGAGCGACTGGAATCATCCACTGAATCGATCTGCCGGATCTCGCCCGCTTCTCCGGTGAATTCACGCCAGTCATCCGTGATCTCAACCAAGTCCCCGGGGCTAAAGCGACGCACTGAATCCCAGACGGCGCGATCGACCGTCAAAATCAGATCGTTCTCGATCGCACTGACGCCGCTCGCGACGGAGGCATTGTCGCGCGACCATTTGAAAGTCGCAGTCCCAATTTCGCCGCCGTCGTGGATCTCGACCCGATAGGTCCGATTCTCGAGCCCGCGGTAACCACCGCTCGGCGGAATAAGGCAGGGGTCGGCCGGTGTGGCTACTCCCACCGCCTTGGTCGTTAGGCGACCGGCCGAAGGCCGGATGATATCGAGCCAACCCTTCAATTCCTCGTCCGGAGTTGCGCATGTGGCTCCATCGCCCACGTTGGACAATAGACGCACATGCCACACCGTCTGGAGCCGTGAAGTAGTGTCCACCCCAACCGCGTTCTCGATCAGGTCCGGATTTTCCACGGCGGTGACTTCGCGCTCCCAAACGTCGAGATAAACCAGATGCGGTCCGCCGGTTTTCGGCAGCGCCGTGGCATTCGGAAAGTACGGTTGCTCTTCATATGGGAGTGGATCGACCCCGCGCGATTCAGCGAGAATGGCGTCGAATTCCAAATCGCCCGCGCCGTGATTCTCTGCCTGAAGGCCATGGACGTAGATGCGACCGCGTCCGATCGTCATTTTGCTACCGCTCAATTGAATTTCGAACCCGGCAGGGGTTTCCAGCGGCACGACGCATCGCCCGATAATGTCGATCGTTTCCGAGCGCCAGTGGCGGTCGAGAATTTCGTTCCATTCGTTCCAATCCGCATCCAATTGGACGCGGCCCTGTTGCATCAGCACGCTGCTGAAGTCATTTGCGGGGTTAAAACGTTGGCGGCTGATGTCTGAGCTCATAGGGATTTTGTAGGTTCGTTAGGTTTCATAAAAAACGCCTGCTTCTAGACCGAAGCGCAGATATTCGCGAAGCCGCGCGCGAATATTGCTTTCGCGTTGCGGCTGAAAAAGATCGTGAAATACACCGATCTCCGCTTCGTCATCGGCGCCGGAGCGAATTTGTTCCGGCGCGGAGAGGCGTAGCTGGCAATAACCGGGATCGGCATAACGGAGCGAGGTAAACGCGGGCACCAGCCTTGCAACGACTGCGTCTTCGATCGCTTGACGTTCGGCGTCGCTGATTGTGTTTGTCCCCGAGCTTGCGAGCGCGGCTTTGATGCGTTCCGCGATTTCCAGATCCGGCTGGCAGCGATAACGCCGCGGGACGCGCGCTTCGAGCGGCAGCCAGGAAAAACGCACGCAACCAGTTTGCCGGCGCTCCGAACGGATCGGCGCGGAGCCGTTTTCGGTGCGGGAAAAAAAGATGCTGTTGGAGGCAAGCTTTAACAGCTCAGTGTGCATGGTCCCGATGATCGTGCTGTTAACGACTGAAACGGTGCCGCCTGCGCCGGTTCCAGCGAGATCGCAATAAGCGACCGCCAGATCGCTGTTCGCGTCCACGATGCTGTGTCGAATCAAAACGGTCGCGTTTGGCGGTGCGTGAATGGCACCGAGAATGCAGTGATCAATCTCGACTTCGACAGGGCTTTCGGTGTGCTCGATCAACAGCGAAGGCGTATCGGGCGAAGCTGGCGCGCCGTCGATGCCTAACGACAACCCCGGCACCAGCGTGCAATGAATGAGGCGAACTTTACGCAAGGCATCGTCGAGTGCGCTCAAAACGCGGACAGGTCCTCCCGCGATCACAAGTCCATTCAACGTTACTTCCGCATCGGCTCCGCCGGTGATGTCAATCGGGCCTGTCACGATTAGCGTCGGGCGATGCTCGTTCGCTGCGCGGAATTCCAATCGCGCTCCCGGATCGAGTGCGATGCTCGGCGTTTCGTCGAATCGTCCGCTGTCGCTCAGTTCGACAACTCCGCCATCGACGCGCCCATCGAGCGCCGGTTGAATTGGTCCCGGCGAAGCAACAGTTTCAACCGGCCCGAGCGCAGCATCAAAGGTCGGGGTGCGCTCGTATTCGCCCCCGCCCATCGCGGCGCTGAATCCATAATGAAAGACCACGCGCGGTGGTTCCGTCTGTGCATCGCGGAACGAAATTCGACCCAGCACCGGATCGATCGCGACCAGCATGTTTGGCGGCGTGTGCGCCCAAGTTGTACCGAAAGGATCGGCATCGGAAAGATTGCACGCGCTGACGTCGTCGATCGCGACCCCCTCGATAAAAATACTCAGCTCCAGCCCGTAATAGGCGGCTAGCGAGGCGTCGAGCACACGCCGACTGATTGGCTCCGGCACATTGATCGGGTCCGCGAGATGCGTGATCGATTTTTCGGTTTGTGGCCGGGTGAAGAGCGGCATGTTCGCGCCCAGAGGGTTGAAAAGAAAGCGATGGTCGTCCACCCGTACAGCCGGAGAATTGCGGAGCCGAAACGCATTCAGTCGCCAGAGGAAAATCCCGATGTTCGGGATATTGTATTTTCCTTGGCTCCGCGCGATGTGTCGCACATCGACGGTGTGTGCGCTGATTTCGAAAGCGCTCCCGAGCCGTTCGAGCGGTTCCCATTGGCGCAGATCGGGGGCGTAGAAGTTCGTTATGCGAATGTGATTCATGAACTGCGTCCATCCGAGCAGTTGGAAGAACTCGACGGTGCGCGCGTTCCAGCCGGTGACGTCGCGCGCCAGTTGTTCGAGCAGCGACGCCGTACCTTTGCGCCGGCGATAACCGATCGTGTTCGCCACTTCCGCGCGCGGCGTCAACTGGTTGGGTCCGATTGGATGAAGCGAGCGATAACCGATCAGGTCGCCGATGTAAGGCAGAACCCACGGTACGCAGGTTTCGATGAATTGGTTGTCGTAAAGTTGCTCGAGATCTTCCTCGAGAATTCCCACCTGTTGCGTGATGAGAGAGAGCAATTGGCGGAGCGGCTCACCCTTCTCAATATCGCGAATGCGATGAACTGCCGGCAGCAGATTGTAGAGCTTGTCCGGGTCGTAGCTCATGGCATCACCTCCAGGTCGATCAGGGCCGGATCGAGAGAGAGCAATTCGGCCGCGGCTAACGACGCCGGGTCGCCGCCGTTAGGCAGCTCGGCCTCAAGGCGGCTGTTCAACTTTACCGTCTTGCCCGTGCGGTAGAGGCTGTCGATGTCTACCGCTATGACACCCGCCAACTCCTGCACCAGTGCGATCACTTCACTCAGATTAACGGGCTGCCCGAACTGTCGATTCGCGAACGAAAACGCATCGCGCAACTTATCATTGGCCGCGGTCAGGACCTTTTCCGCTTCGTAGTCCGGGTCGATCTTGACTTTGCCGGCAAGCTTGAAGAGTGCTTTCTGATACGAGACCGCCTGCACCGGCACGAACGGGTCACCCGCGGCGTGAATCGCCGTGATGAGATCGGCTGCCAGCGAAGTCGAAACCGTGGCGCCGAGTGGGCCAGCGACCGTGAGAAAGACGCCGCGCGTTCGGCCATCCCATGTCCATGTCGCCAGGGCTTTCGCGATCCCGGCATACGTGCGGCTGAAATCTTCGTAGTCTTCGAGTGAGACCACGCGATCGAGGGTGAGCACGGTGACGGGCGCATTTTGTTGCGCGTTGGCGAACGATTCCGGTTCGTCGGCACCGTCGGCGGCGACTGGATTAAGGGCTGACTTTAAGCCCGGAGGACGGGTCAGCAGGGAAGTAAGCTGACCCGCCTTAACAAGCCCCTCCAGCCCGCTTCCGCGCCGGTAGGTTGCCTTCACGTTTTGTGGGCCGGATGGCAAACGCGCGCCCCGGACGCCATCTCCGAAGCGAACCGTGACCGCACCATCATCCGCCAGTTCGGTCGTGAAAATGCGCTCGCGCGAACCGCGTTCGAATAGGCTCGGGACCTCGTGCCAAAGGAGATCGTTCACCCGGATTTGCAGAGTGGATTCGGAGCCACTGGGCGCGGTTGAGCGGATGTAGGTGAGTGCGGGCGCCTGCTTCAGTTTGAAACTTTGATTCGCCTGCGAGCCATCGCCGCTGCCCAGAGTCTCCGAAACCGTTTCACCATGAGTGGAGCGGGCGACATTTCCATAGATGACGAGGTTATCGCGCCGATAACTTTTCGGCAGCGCCGGAGTAACGACCGGTGCAAAGGTGATCTTGGTCAGGCCGCCGGACAATTCGACCTTCGTGATTTCGACCAGCTCGGTGACCGATTGACTCGTTAGGCTATCGACCCCGGCGAATAGGAGAAGACGCCCCTTCCTCAGGCCGTCCACTTTGCTGCTCAGGACCAAACTCGAGCCAGTGACAGGAGAAGTGATGGGAGCTTCAGCGAGCAGGAGTTGCTCGCTCTGCACATAAACTGCAGTGGTGCGCAGCGGTAGGATGGTGGGGGCGAGGTCGGGGGCGATGCGGGTGATCTTGGCGCTGATGGCGAACTGCGCCCGCGAAATGCTCGTCACGCTGTTCGCTTTGTGCAGCTGGACGTAGGACGGCTTGGAAACCACTACCCAGCTGTCCTCAACCACCTTGGGATAAACGGCATCGAGGTCGAATTGATTGTTTTGGAGTTTGAATCCCGGCCACTCCTTCGCGGTCAGACCCGGATCGTAGGCCTTGCGAAAACTCTTCGGCATCGAGATCCAGTCCGGCGCGTTATGACCGAAGAAAGCGGCGCGCTGACGAAGGGCGAAAACCTTGGCCTGAGTCGCGCCCAACGGCGCCGGAAATTTAGTTAGCGCTCCCTTCCAGGTGACCAACGTATAATTCTTTTCCGGAAAGGTTGTAACGTTTTGAACCCGGCGAAACTCCCAAACGGTGCTGTTCTTGTTGGTTTCGCGGGCGTTGCTCACCATCACGATCGCGTCGCCTGATTGCAGCTTCGTGTCCAAACCCAGGAGGTAAAGTTGCGACAAACCGTTGCCGATTTGCTGCGGCCCGAAGGTTTGAGGCTTGAGCGCGCCCCAAGTCCTGCGCGCCTCAATTTCTTCGATCGTTTCGAAAGTCTGCGGCTTTTCGTCGGCGCCCGGAACACTTTGCACTTTCGTGCCAATTTTGAGCCTCACTTCAGTCGGTGCGCCGGGCGTTTCATCGAGAAGGAAACAAAGCGGTGTTTCCGCGGCCACGCCCGCTTTGAGGCGATAGCCGATGAGTTGCGCGAGCCGCAAAATCGAGTCGCGCTCTTTTGCGGTGCGGAGCCAAAGCTCATTTGCGATCCGTTCCTGATAAAAGGTGAGGACATCGGCCAGGGTTGCCCAGCCGTCGAGGAGCGCGATCGTGAAATCGTCGGGATCGCGAGTCGTTAGGCTACGTAGCGGGCCGAACTGCGGATCGGACAAGGCGGCGAGCGCGCCGCCCAGGAAATCAGCGTGCGCCCCGATCCGGTAACGCACTTGGGAAAGACCCGGTCGGTTTTCCAACGGCTCGGGCACGATCGCCGTGATCCCTTCGCAGCAGCCGCAATCGTTTAGCAGCGTCGGCATTATCTGCCGCCTCCCAAATCCAATTTGAAAACGCCGCGCTCTGGGAAATTCGGATCGTTATCCAGGCGCGCGATCTCGAGGCGATTCATCGCCAGGAAACCGTTCGTGAGGCCACTCGTCTGCGGCAGACCCTGGCGTTGAAAGACGGTGATCTTGACCGAAGCGACCCCCGCGACCTGCTGCGCCGCCGCATAGAGCGGGCTCAGGTAAACGGTCTGGCCAAAGGTGAAGAAGTCAGGTTGGAAGAGCCCTTTTCGTCCATCGGCGAGCGTGCCGCTGCTGAAGATTTCGAGCAGCGCGGCCTCGACATCGCTTCGGAAATAATCCGGTTTCACGCATACGAACATCTCGATCTCGAGCGGCACGTATTGCGGCGTGTCGATCTCCAGATCGTGCCCGGCCATTCGATAGGACTCGATTTCGCGCCGGAGCTGCGCTTCGAATTCGGTCGTTAGGGGAAGTCCGTCGAAGCGATCGACCGTGATGAACACCGTGTGCCAGCTGCCGGTCCAGCCGAAGGTTGCAGCGGCACGTTGAATCGACGCATCCAGCTCGGCCTTACGCGCGTAGTCATCCTCCGTGACTGCGCGCCTCTGCGTGCGGAATGCCTGGGGCGCATCGCGCCGAATATCGGCCGTTGTTTCCGGATCGACCCCGCCTCCGGCGGGTAACGGGTTACGGACCGCAATAACGGCCGGGTCGTTGCTCACGATATGGACGAGAGTCTCCGCGCCGACGTTGCCGGCGGTACCGTTACCGACTCGATAGTTCGCTTCGAAACTTGTGCCCGGTTCGGGCAGTTGTCCGTATTCATCGTCACCAAAACGGAGCGACGCGATGCCGTCGTTTTCAATCTCGACTACGAACTCGGTTGCATCCGGCGCGCTGCCCAACAAGTCGCGTTGCGGGTGCCAGGTTGCGGTATCGGCTCCGAGCGTGCTCTGTAATGAAATGGCCGGCAAAGCGCTTTCCTTGTCGACAAGCAAGCTGGCCGAAGCCGGAAGTGTCGCATCGTAGGCGGACGACTGGGTCAGCGGCCTGCCTTGCAACGACGGGCGAAATCGCGGGCGTGCGAACTGCGGCGACGGACGATGACAACGATCCGCGCCGGGGTCGGGCGGGAGAAGAATTTGAGGCGACTGCACTTCGCCTAACGATTCTCCGGCGATCGTCTGGCCGTGATCGGCGAGAACGATGTTGCCGTGGGCGATGCTCAGGTCGTCTCGATATTGCGCTCCGTGCTCCTCATCGGTGAAGCCGGACAGACAAAACGGAAAGGGCAAGGCGTCTTCCGTCATCCATTCGATGTTGGTGATTTGCGTACTCGTGAGCGGGTCGATGAGCGGCTGACTGGCGGCATTGAAAGCTTGCACGCTCGTTAGGCGAACAGCCCTGCGCCTGGTGCGATCGGCGTCTTCCTCTTTGCCGGTAACCGGCCCGCGTTGCTCCTCGAAGATGAGGACCGCATCGTCCGGCAAATCCGGGAAATGACCCTGGAGCGTCGCAAAAGTGGCACCCTTCGGAAGACAACATTCCCGATCGCTCCAGGTATAAAACGGCATCGCGTTATGTGCGGCGAAGAGCGTGATGGGATGCACGGTTTCGAAAACGATCGGATGCTGCCGCAACGCTTCATCGAGCACGCCGGAAGCGGGCGGAAGCTGAACATTGGTCCTTTCGATCCGGCTCAGGATCTGGGTTTTGGCGGGCACGTCCACGAGGTCCGCCTCCGAGGTCAATTGCACCCAGACGCGGGCGTTGGTGCCATTGTGGACAAAATAATCGACCAGCCGCGCGTGTCGCTGAAGCGAAACGCGTTTACGCGCCGAATTGAGATATGCCTCGGTCGCAATCGCGTCCTGTTGATAGCTCAGATGGTCACCGATGTAGGCGAGCAACTCGACGAGCGTGATACCAAGATCGGCCGGATTGCGCTCTCGCAAGTTGGGCAGAAGCAGCGCCATTCGGTCGAGAATCAACTTGCGGAAACTGGCATAATCCTTGGCCAGATAATTAATCTCCGGCTCGACGCGGGGCTCGGGTGGGCAAATGTGTTTCGGAGCGCAGTCGAAGTCCGACGGGCATTCAACTTTGAAGGAGAAATCGACTGCAGCGAGGCGCGGATCGATATCGTCGGGTGGATTCGGATCGTGCGGCCCGCGGACCAACGAAAGGGTGTAGATGGAAAAGTCGCCTGGCTCCTCGACTTCCACCGTGAGCACGTCCGAATCGTCGCCCGTGCCAATGGTGGCATCGAGGATGACGATCGGCCGGATGCGCTCGCCGCCGTTGATGTTGACATTCGTCGCGGCAAGCGAGTTGGCGGCGATGTCGTTCACGAAATGAACGCGCAGGAATCGCTGCCGATCCGCCTCGTTCGCCGCGTCATGATCGACCACTTCGAGATAATCGACGCCGTTGTTAATCGCATATCGCGAACGCTGCACGTACTGAGCGTTGTTGAAACGGTAGGTAGTCAGTGAACCCTCCATCGCGGTTACATGACCATAAGTGATCACGTTGGGCCAACGTCCGTTGAGTCGATGCACATAAAGATATTGTCCGTTAATCAGTCCCAACT
>Ga0207645_10004134_pt1 | contig 10796 bp, 9 predicted proteins | sample KBSM53metaG_FD_184331 | JGI IMG/M metagenome (GOLD analysis project Ga0207645, IMG submission 184331) | Miscanthus rhizosphere microbial communities from Kellogg Biological Station, Michigan, USA - KBS M5-3 metaG (SPAdes) (version 2) | ecosystem: Host-associated > Plants > Roots > Rhizosphere >...
GCGCCCCATTTCCATTCGCACCTTTCCCACGTTTACACCGCCGATAATGCTATCTGGGCGAGAGAAATAAACATATTCAAACATGCAAAACGCAGGCCGCTGGTCGGGAAACGGTCGTTCAGAACGCAATCCGTTTCCGTTGATGATCAGTACTTCGCCCGGCTCGATTTCGCGGATGAACTCCGCGTGAATGAGATCGAGAGCGCAGGTTTCGGAAGCGACAATATAGGCGCCGTCGAGTCTACCGAGCGCGAGTGGCCGCCAACCGAAAGGATCGCGCACGGCGATAAGTTCACGCTCGCTCATGATCAGAAGCGAAAATGCGCCTTCGATCCTGCGCAATGCAGAGAGCACGCTGGCGCCGTTCTCGGCCGGCCGCGCCAGTAAATGCAAAATGATCTCGCTATCGGCGGTCGTTTGAAAAATCGACCCTTTATGTTCCAGCTCGTCTCGCAAGAGATCGGCGTTAATCAAATTGCCATTGTGTGCGATCGCCATCTGGCCGCGCACGCAGTCAACCACAAAGGGTTGCGCGTTCTTGATCGTGCTTGTGCCGGTCGTCGAGTAGCGAGTGTGCCCAATCGCGCGTGTCCCCTTGAGCCTGGCCAGTTCTTCCTGGCCAAATACCTGCGAGACAAGGCCCATGTCCTTATGGGTCAGAAAGTTTGCGCCCGGTCCGTTGCTCGTGACGATGCCCGCGCTCTCCTGGCCGCGATGCTGCAGCGCAAACAAACCGTAATAAGTCAACACCGCCGCGTTCGCATGGCCGAACACGCCGAAAAGTCCGCACTCGTGCTGCGGAAACGTCGCGGAATCCGGCGCCTGGTCGAGATCGACTTTGTCAGGGGGAGAGATCACACTAAATAATCCACCAAATCGGTTAGCATTCAATGCCGCAATAAACGCGCCTTCACAAGCTTGGAACTCTTTCCGTTTCATCTTCGACAGCACGGCGGATGGCGTTGAACCAGTCGTCGTAAAGATCGGAAACCGGCCAGCGAAAAGTCTCGTCGTTCACACGGATGCGAAGGTCGTCGCCGCCGACTTTCCCGAGCAGCCGAAAGGCAACACCGTCCTCGCGCAAGATCGACATTGTCTTCTCGACGTCCTCGGGTGCAACAGAAATCACGATGCGCGATTGCGATTCGTTGAAAAGAGTAGTGCATGCGTCCCGCTTGCGATCTTCCTCGTCTCGCAAATCCCCCACCGCGGACTCGTCCTCTGGCAAGCCAGAGGCTCGCGCTACATTAATTTTCGCCCCCAAAAGTCCTCCTGGATTGAAACAGCATTCAGCAAGCGCTACTGCAAGTCCGCCCTCGGAGCAATCGTGTGCGCTTTTCACGAGCCTCGTGCGAATGAGATCGCGAACAGCATTTTGCACCTTGATTTCAAGTTCCAAAGCAACGTGCGGCGCCGGACCGATCTTTTTTCCGTAGCAAACTTTTAGAAACTGTGACCCCCCAAGTTCACTTCCGATTTCACCAACCAAAATAATCGTATCGCTTTCTTGTTTAAACCATTGCGTGGTAACGTGCTTCTCGTCATCGATCAAACCGACCATCGCGATCGTTGGCGTTGGATCGACAACTCCGGCAGGGCTTTCATTGTAGAGAGAGACATTTCCCCCTGTAACCGGCGTGCCGAATGCGCGGCAGGCCTCCGCGATCCCTTCCACCGCTTCGCGCAATTGCCAGAAGTTCTCCGGCTTATACGGATTGCCGAAATTCAGATTATCAGTAACAGCCAATGGTCTTGCGCCGGAGCAGGTCAGATTGCGCGCGGCTTCGGCAACGGCGATCTTTCCGCCCTCGCGCGAATCAAGCGCGCAGTAAAGCGAATTGCAATCGGTGGTAGCGGCCAGGATTTTGTTCGCATGGCGAACGAAAAATACGGCCGCGTCCGACCCGGGTTTTACGATCGTACCGGTGCGTACGGTGTGATCGTACTGACGATAGACCCAGTTTTTGGAGGCGATGGTTGGATCTCGCAGCAACTGGCGTAGCGCCTGCCGGTTGTCGATCTTGGAAAGCTCTTGTAGCCACGGCCCTGCGGGCCGTCCTCCCTTTACGCTCCACAGGCGCGTGGCTACAGGTTCCTTGGCTTCGCGCGAATAAAGTGGCGCCTCATCGGCCAGCGCTCTGGCCGGAATCTCGGCGGCAATCGAGCCGTTGTTGCAGATCCGCATCATGCCGTCGTTAGTGACGCGGCCGATTTCTGCGCAAGGCACGTCCCATTTCTCAAAGGTTTCGCGAACAATATTTTCTTTTCCCTGCTTGGCGATGATCAGCATTCGCTCTTGCGATTCGCTCAGCAAAATCTCGTATGGGGTCATGCCAGGCTCGCGCTTTGGAACTTTGGCCAGATCAATCTCGATCCCGCTTCCGCCGCGGCTCGCCGTCTCGCAGGTCGAACAGGTCAAACCAGCCGCGCCCATATCCTGAATGCCGGCAACCGCATCGCTCGCGAGAAGTTCGAGGCACGCCTCGAGCAATAATTTTTCCTTGAATGGATCGCCCACCTGCACCGCCGGGCGATCCTCGCGCGATTGTTCGGTCAATTCCCGCGATGCGAACGCCGCGCCCGCAAGCCCGTCGCGGCCTGTTTCGGCGCCAACATAAAAAACGGGATTGCCCGCACCTTTGGCGGCGCCGCGCGCGAGTTGCTCATAACGTAAGACACCGAGACAAAAAACGTTCACGAGTGGATTACCCTCAAAGCTTTCATCGAAATAAATCTCGCCACCTATGGTGGGTACTCCGACGCAGTTGCCATAATGCGCGATGCCGGAAACGACACCGCTAAAAAGGCGTTTATTATCGGAGATGTTTGCTGTTTGCTGTTTGCTGTTTGATTGCTCCGTAATTGGCCCGAAGCGAAGCGAGTTGAGGCAGAATTCCGGACGCGCCCCCATCGTGAAAATATCGCGAATGATTCCCCCCACACCGGTGGCCGCGCCTTGGAACGGCTCGATAGCGCTCGGGTGATTATGGCTCTCGATCTTGAACGCAATCGCCCAGCCGTCACCAATATCGACCACGCCGGCGTTCTCCTCGCCTGCTTTTACGAGAATATTTGGCCCGGTGGTGGGAAATTTCTTCAGTTCTCTTTTCGAATTCTTATATGAGCAATGCTCGCTCCACATCACTGAGAAGATCCCCAACTCGGTGAAATTCGGCTCACGGCCGAGGATTTTTTTGATCCGCTCGAATTCTTCCGGAGTGAGGCCGTGTTGCTTGACGAGGTCGGCTGTTACGACTGGATCGATAGTCGGCTTTTGGCTGGTCATCGACGCAATCACACTAGCCGATGTGGCGCGTGTCTCAACGGCTCAATTGTGCAAGAAAAAGTGAATATGGACGTGGTGCGCCATGTCCAAGGCAAGAGAAAGCATCAACAGAAGGAAACTAACAATGAAGAAAACAATCCTTGGATTCGCTTGTGCGCTGATCGCCCCACTGGCCTTCGCGCAGACAAGCACGACAACTACCGAGCAAACAACCACGACTGCGCCGGAGACGTCCACGACCACAACGACGACGTATTCAGCTGGCACCGTAACCACTTACGAGCCGGGGAAAACCATCGTGGTCAAAAGTCATGAAGGCCCGGTCAGCTTCGCGCTCGGCACAGCTGCGCGAATCGTTGACGGTGCGGGCAAAGTAGTGACAGCCCCGCTGCGAGCTGGTCAAAAGGTGCGTGTTTACTACACGGGCCCAACTGAGAAGCGCGTGGTGGAGCGGGTAATTGTCGAAGATTAAGCGGATAAATAAATTCGCACACTCAAAGCCGCAGGGTTCCGTGGAATCCTGCGGTTTTTTTTTACGCGTAGCGAATTTCGGCTTCGCCCTGCGCACGGACGTTTTGATAAGCTTGATATGTGGACCTTTCGACCCTGGCAAATGTGGCCACGGCATTAACGGTTTTGGCTGCCGTCGCATTCGGCTTGCTGGAAGCGCGTCGCGCGCGTCACGAACGCGCCGAACGTGCAGCGTTCGCTGCCGTTCAGGCGATTCTTACTCCCGAATGGATGAAGTCGATGATCGTCGTGCACAGTATTCCAGATGGATCGACTGCGTCGGCGATCGCAGCGGACCCGCGCGTGCTCGCTGCGGTGCAGGTGATTGGCGTGATCCTCGAAGGGCTCGGCTATTCTGTTTATGCGCGGATTGTTCCTTTGCAAGTGGTCGCGGACTTGATGGGTGGCACCGTTCGTCTCGCCTGGCGTAAAGTGCGGCCCTATGTCGAAGAAGAGCGCCGTCGCAGCGGTTCACAGAAAACTTTTGAATGGTTCCAATGGCTCGCTACGCAACTTGAACGATATTCACCCGGGAAGACCAACCTGGAGATGGGTGCCCATCAAGCTTATCAGGATTGGAAGCCGTAGCAGTTGCGTTCCCCATAGACATCGCAGAACATTCCAAAATGGCTTTTGATCTGAAGGAAATCGTAGCGGCACGGTTGGGTGAGAACTATCAACTGCACGAGCGCCATGTAAACCCAACGCTGGTAGCAGCGCAGCGAGTGATTGGCTTCGACAAAGTCTATGCACGGGCCGAAGGGGCCTATCTCTACGATATGGACAGCCAGCCGTATCTGGATTTTCTGAGCGGCTACAGTGTTTTCAACATTGGCCGGAACCATCCGGTTGTGAAACAGGCAATCCGCGACATCCTCGATTTGGACTTGCCAAACATGGTGCAGATGGATTGCTCGCTCTTGAGCGGTTTACTCGCCGAAGCTCTGACGAAACGAACACCGCCGCACTTGGATGCAGTTTTCTTTTGTAACTCGGGCACCGAAGCGATGGAAGGCGCGCTGAAGTTTGCGCGCGCCGCAACAGGACGGAAACGAGCGGTCTCATTGGCGAGCGCGTTTCATGGGTTGAGTCTCGGTGCGCTCTCGCTGATGGGGTGCGAAAGTTTCACCGAAGGGTTCGGGCCGCTGATGGAAGGTTTCGATGCACGCGTGCCGATCGACGACCTCGAAGCGTTAGATCGACAATTGCGTTCGCGTGATGTTGCCGGATTCGTCATTGAGACCGTGCAGGGAAAGGGCTGCAAATCGCCGAGGACCGATTTCTTCGTTCGCGCGCAGGAGCTTTGCCGCAAATACGGAACGCTCTTGATTTCCGATGAAGTGCAGACCGGGCTCGGCCGCACCGGGAAAATGTTTGGATTCCAGCATTGGAATTTAGAGCCAGACATCATCACGCTGGCGAAAACTTTGAGCGGCGGCTACGTGCCGTGCGGCGCGATCGTCACGCGTCGCGCGATTTACCAGAAGACGTTCAGCCGAATGGACCGTTGCGTCGTGCATTCGACTACGTTCGGGCGCAATAATCTCGCGATGGCTTGCGGCTTGGCGGCCCTGGAAATCATCGATCAGGAAAACTTAATCGAGAACGCGGCAAAAATGGGTGCGCTGCTCATGGAGAAGGTCGATGCGTTGCGGACGAAACATACTTTTATCAAGGAAGTGCGTGGCAAAGGACTTATGATCGGGATCGAATTTCACGAGCCGCAGGAATTCAAGCTTAAGATGGCGTGGAAGTTGTTGCATAAGATCGACAAGGTGCTCTTCGCCCAAATGATCGTGACCCAAATGCTGAGCAAGCACCGTATTCTCACGCAGGTGGCCGGGCACGCCATGGACGTGATGAAAATTCTGCCGCCATTGATCATTGGCGAGCGCGAAATCGACATGTTCGTGAATGCGTTGGACGAGGTGCTGACGGAATGCCGCAAATTCCCGGGTCCGATGTGGGAGCTCGGAAACAATTTCGTCAAAGCTGCGCTTGGTTCGCGGCGTTCCGCTGAAACGCGATCAGCGGTTTCGGCGTAAATAGCCGCTTCTAGCGAAGTGAGACAAGCAACCACGCACCGAAACTGCTCGCAGCAGATTTTCCGTTGTCGATACTCTGTTCGGGCGTACGTTCTACCAAAGAAGGAGGAAAGATTATGAGCACCGCTGTTGCTGAAGAGAAAAAGACCGAAACGAAATTGAATCAGCTCGACCAGCTTAAGAAATTCACCAAGGTCGTCGCCGATACCGCAGACTTTGAATCCATCAAGGATTTCAAGCCGCAGGACGCGACGACGAATCCGAGCCTGGTTTATGCCGCGACGCAAAAACCAGAGTACGCGCATCTGCTTGAGGAGGTTCTCGCTGATCGAAAGAAATCCGGTCTAAGCGGTTCGGACCAGATCGAAGACGTTTGCGATCATCTGCTCGTTCAGTTCGGATGCGACATTCTTGAGATTGTTCCCGGACGTGTTTCTACCGAGACGGACGCGCGTTTGTCGTTCGATGTCGAAGGTTCGATTAACAAAGCACGGAGACTGGTCCAACTCTATTGGGAGCGCAAAATTCCGCGCGAACGCGTGTTGATCAAAATTGCGTCGACCTGGGAGGGATTGAACGCGGCCGAGCAACTCCAAAAGGAAGGGATCCGCTGCAATCTGACGCTGATGTTTTCGTTGCCGCAGGCGGTGCGCGCAGCGGAAGCGAAAGTGCAGCTCATCTCGCCGTTTGTCGGGCGGATTTATGATTGGTACAAAAAAGAAAACAAACGTGATTACATCGGTGAGGAAGATCCAGGAGTGCAATCAGTTAAGGAAATTTATACGTATTATAAGAAGTTCGATATCGGGACCGAAGTGATGGGTGCCAGTTTCCGGAATGTCGGACAAATCCGCGAATTGGCCGGATGCGATTGCCTGACGATCAGCCCCGAGTTGATGCAGGAACTCGCAAAGTCCACCGAGCGCGTCGAGCGGAAACTTGATCCCGAAAAAGCGAAATCGGCGAAGATCGACAAGCTGGAGTTGGACGAAAAGAAATTCCGCTGGTTGCTAAACGAGAACGCGATGGCGACGGAGAAAACAGCTGAAGGCATTCGCAAATTTGCCGCCGACGTAGTGAAGCTCGAAAAATTCGTCGCGAGCAAGCTTTGAACCACGGATCACACGGATAGATTTCCAAGATAGGTTCCGCATTTTCGCCGCAAGCCACTCATCCGTAGAATTCGCGTAATCTGTGGTTGAAAATCGTGTTCAACGTCGTTTTGATTGAGCCGGAGATTCCGCCGAACACGGGAAACATCGGCCGTCTTTGTCTCGCGACGCGGTCAACCTTGCATTTGGTAAAGCCTCTTGGTTTCTCGCTGGATGATCGGCAATTGAAACGAGCGGGGCTCGATTATTGGAGCGAGATCGACCTGCGCATTTGGGATTCCTTTGCGCAACTGCAATCAAAGCAGGCATCTCGCGCACGTTATTTTTTTCTAACCACGAAAAGCAAACGCGCTTATCACGATGTGGCATTCAGGCGGGACGATTTTCTTGTTTTTGGACGCGAGACCAAGGGCTTGCCGGAGCATTTGTTGGCGACCAACATTGAAGATTGTATCACGATCCCCATGTCGGGGACGCGAAGTTTAAACCTCGCAACAGCAGTCGCAATTGTCCTGTTCGAAGCAGTGCGACAACGGCGCCTGAGCAGGGGATGAGGCGTCCGAAAGACCTCGCGCCAACGATATATTCATGAGGGACATCGATGGGCAATTCTCGCCCGTTCGTTAACGATGTTGAATAATTTCGCCCGCGCTGATGTCAAAGAATCTAAGGATAAAATGGAGGGAATATTATGAGACGCATTTTGTTTTTAACATGCATCGGGAGTCTCGCGCTGGCGCTGAGCGCGGCTGGCGCTGCAAAGGATAAAAGAACGCATAAATCCGCACGAGGAAAGGATTCGCAGAGCGCGCACGTCTTATCCTCCAAAGGCAGCAGCCAGGTTGGAAGGGCCGGACATGCAGCGGTGACGCGGCATTCCAGTGCGCCGCGTGCCAGCCATTCTGTCGCTCGAGCTAGTCATAGTCCCCGACGCAGCGATATGAACACGGCGCGGGCTAGCAGCACGCGAACTGCCCAGACTCACTCCAGAGCGGCGGCCCATCGCGAGAAAAGCGTCGCGGACGCGAGACACCCGCGAAGCAGCCACGTCACAACAGCAGCAAGAACCGGTAGCGCGCGAACTGAGCGTGCCAATGCGAGAGCAGCGGCTAATCGGGAGAGGAATCTCGCCCGGGCAGGTAATGAGCGAATTAACCGCGAGGCGGCGGCAAGAACACGCGCTGCGCAAACTAACGTTACAAACGCCTCTCGCCGTAACCTTGCGGCAAACCGCGGCAGAAATATGACTGTGGGAAGAAACGTAGCGGTTAATCGCGGTGGTGGAAACGTTCGGGTCGTCAACAATTGGCGAAGCGACCGTTTTCGCGGTTCAGACTATTCTGCGTTTTACAATTACAGCCGGAGTTGGCATGACCGGAGCTGGTGGACAAATAATTACTCGCGCATCGTCTTTGTGCTTGGCGGATGGTGGTACTGGAATGCCGGCTACTGGTATCCAGCTTGGGGTTATGCTCCCTATGCGCACTATCCATACGACGGGCCCATCTACGGCTACGGGGAGCTGACGCCTGATCAGATTATCGCGAACGTGCAGATTCAATTGCAACGTGATGGTTATTACGTCGGCGCGATCGATGGAGTCCTGGGATCGCAGACACACTGGGCGCTGGCAGCTTTTCAAGCCGATCATGGATTGGCTATCACGTCGGCAGTGGATCAGCCCACGCTCGCGACGCTTGGGTTAACATAAGATCGGCAAATTCATTGACCGGAGGGTCGCACGATTAGTTTATCGTGCGGCTCTCTTTCCCGGAGAAAAATCCGGAAGCGCTTACCGACTTCCGGGAGCCATTCGCAAGTGCAGATAAGGCATCCAGAAAGCAACGTTCTAACGTTGAATAAATAAAGACAGCAATAGGTCTAACAAACCAGAAGGAAAAAACTTATGAGAATAGTTCTTGTTTTGATTTGCAGTTTCGCGCTCGCGTCCCTTGCGCTTGGCGCGCAAGAAGAAAAAAAGAAAGAACAACCAAAGAAAAAGCAGCCGCAGGCTGGGCAGGTTTCGCAACCGGCTGGCAAACCAACAGGCAAGCCGGCCAAAGCAGGGAAACCAGCCCACGCAGGCAAACCGGCTGAAACCGCTAACGTAGCCGGAACGCCGACCGCTAAAGGTAAGGGCAAAGGCAAACACACGGAAGCAGGTCAAGCCGCAGGAACAGGACAGGCTGCTGCGGGAGCGAAACAGCCTGGAGGAGGCAAAAAAACCGGCGCAGGCAAGCCGGGAGAGGCTGCTACAGCGACAGCTGGAAAGACTGCGGCAAAGGGCAAGGCAGCAGCCGGCAAGCCACTTAAGCCGCAGCACTTCGATCTTCCAAAACAGCCAAATACCGCAAAGGCCCCGGCTGTGAAATTCCAGCAAGGCAAACAGATTGAAGGAAGCCAAAAGTGGCAGGGCCAACAATATACTGTTTTCCGCAACTACAAATCCGAGTGGCACGACCAAACTTGGTGGCACAGCCACCACAATAGGATCGTGTTCGTGTTCGGAGCCCCGTATTTTTGGAACGCGGGTTACTGGTTGCCTGCGTGGGGCTACTCTCCCAATGCGTATTATGCTTGGGATGGCCCCATCTACGCGTATAATGACCTGCCGCCCGATCAGGTAATTGCCAATGTGCAGACTGCCCTGCAAGAGCAAGGTTATTATCAGGGTGAAGTGGACGGTCTTATTGGACCGCTTACGCGCGAGGCAATCGCCGGTTACCAACGCGACCACGGACTCTACGAGACATCGTCAATCGATCAGCCGACACTGGAATCCCTGGGAATGGCATAACAAACGCAGGTTTGGTTGCAGAAAAGCCGTCGCCGAATGATTTCGACGGCGGCTTTTCGCGTACAAAAGAATGTTGATGGTCGCCGCCCTCTGGGCAGTGCGGCAGATAAAGACGTTAACCACCCGAGCGCTGCGCTTCCGCGCAGCGAAGCGGCTACAATGCGGGCCGTCGCAAGTGAGCGCGCGCGCCTCTTGTCTTCACATTGGATTTACGGCAGATAGGGGGAGAACAGTATTGACCTGATGGAGCGAACCCCGCAATTAGTCGCGCGCGATCTTTTTCAATCCTTCCAAATGGGCGCGCGGCGGATTGAAGTCTTGCGCGGTATCTCAATGGAGATCGCGCGCAATGAAGCGGTCTTTCTCTCGGGTGCTTCCGGCGCCGGGAAGACGACTCTTCTTTATACGCTGGCCGGGCTGGAACGACCCGAATCGGGAACGGTCGAATTCGAAGGACGCCGGCTCTACAGCGGCAGCTCGGCGATGCAGGCGCGGATGCGGAATGAGAAGATGGGTTTTGTTTTCCAGGGTTATTTTCTTCTCCCTGAACTCACGGCATTGGAAAATGTCCTGCTGCCCGCAATGATTGCGCATCGGGCGACGAGAAGCGACGCGGAAGAAAGCCTGGCGGCTGTCGGGCTGGGTGATCGCCTGGAGCATTTGCCAGCAGAGCTTTCAGGAGGCGAACAGCAACGCGTCGCGATCGCGCGTGCGCTGACGAACAATCCCGATATCATTTTCGCCGACGAACCAACTGGAAATCTCGATTCCAAAACCGGAGATGCAATAATCGATCTTTTGTTGAATCTCGCACGTGAGCGTAACAAGACGCTGCTTGTCGTGACGCACGATGTTCGCCTGGCAGCGCGCGGCGACCGACAATTGCACATCAAAGACGGCGTATTGCAGTAGGCTGAGTTGATTCGAGATCCGAATCAGCGAGCTTGAATCGAGTCACGTTTTAACGAATTAGCATCGCTGCATTTGCAGCTTGAATTAAGCGTTGAAACACCGGAGATATTTATTGCAACTATGAAAACCACTGA
>Ga0207645_10004135_pt1 | contig 10794 bp, 15 predicted proteins | sample KBSM53metaG_FD_184331 | JGI IMG/M metagenome (GOLD analysis project Ga0207645, IMG submission 184331) | Miscanthus rhizosphere microbial communities from Kellogg Biological Station, Michigan, USA - KBS M5-3 metaG (SPAdes) (version 2) | ecosystem: Host-associated > Plants > Roots > Rhizosphere >...
AATTCCAACTTAAATGAACCTACTACTCCTGTCAACATTCTAAACAAGTCAACAGACGCACCAAAACAGGGCCACTACAAGCCACCCCGCAAATATCCAAAGGAAGACCTGGTAATCCATCATATGTATCAGTTGACCACCCTGGAAAAGCAGAAGGTGAAAAACCTGTTTAGAGAGGCATATATCAAGGGTTTCAGGATGGACCAGATACCCGAATTCATCTATATCAAGTCCAAACTAAACGTCACCTATGGGTTGGTATGCTCACTAAAGGAGCAGCAGAAGATAGACGACGGCTACTGGTTCTATGAGTTGGCCCGCGATTCCACCGCCTATTTATCTTGCTATCGCCTGGCCATAGACAAACTGGACCAACTGGAGAAAGAAATGTGGCTCCTAATCATGAACCCCAAGGTTGAGACATCAGTAAGGGTAATGGCCACAAAGGAAATTCATTCCATAATAAAGACGGGTGTTCTATTGCTTAGAGACCTGCCCTTTATAACCAACCTGTCAAAGTTCTACGATTTATCGGAACTGGACCCGGACAAAAAAGGACTAAAGAAACTACAGTATGTGAAGGATAGGAATAACCCCAACAGTTATGACCCCCTAAAAAAGGAGTTTAACAAGTCGGATTTCGACGGGCTTAACTCTTCCCTGGTCCACAACATCATAGACAACATAACAGACAAGAAAAGAATAGACAACGTGGACGCAGACGTAATAGAGGAAATGCAGTCCCAAATCCAGACATTGGGATATGACACCGACCCCGACATACTGGAAAAGAAGGAAGCCCACCGCAAATCCATAGAGGACAAATACATAGAACAGAACCTGGCCACCCTGGACAAGGAGTTATCCAATGTCAAATCCGAAGACGAATCGAAGGTTATCAAAGCCGCCCAGGACTACAGAAAGACAATGGATTACTTAGACCAGATAGTTTCACCGGAGCATAGAGATGCAATCACCAGGATTAGGTCAATTACAGAAGATAAACAGTGAATATGGCCAGTATATGAAACAGAAGTATGCCCATATACTACAGCCCCCTATTACAAAATACGAGAAAGACCCTGAAATAAAAGAAACAATACATGAGAAGCGCAAGCGCCTTTTCAACAAGGACACCGGTTCCCTGCAACTAAACCTAAAGAAAGTCCCGTTTTGGATTTGGGATGAAAGCCTGCATGAAACCTTAAGAAAGCAAACAGGTGACATGTGTTGTTTCGTAGACATGATAGGTAGACCAGTAAACCCCAAGACAGGAGAGGAAAACCCGTTGTTCCCCTACGAATATGACATCATCAAGGCCCTATTCATCCCATCATTTGCCAACCCCGGTAATGATGTAAGGAGGCACAAGCATATCTGGATTAAGAAGGCCAGGGGGGCAGGAATCACAGAGTTCTTTATCTACTTCATGCTTTATTTGCCCTGCGCCTTTCCGGAGGTTTTTTATGACACACAACAAGCGATCATAACCGGTATCAGGAAAACAACCGCCATCAAGGTAATGCAGAGGATGAAGCATAAACTATACCAAAAGTTGGGGATTGTCACAGACTTTAATGAATCCGTTCTCGACATCAACGGCTGCATGATTGAGGCCTATCCCGCAAACAATCCCGACACAATTAGGGGACTTCATAGGATGAAGGGCATCCTGTTCGACGAGGCCGATTCCACCTCCATAAACATGATAGATGAAATGCTGTCGGCCATTGAAGGATATATTGCCAAGAACAACCCCTACATCATCATAAACGGCACGGCAAAGAAGATAGGCGGCATGATGCAGCAGATAGAGGAGCAGCAACAGGAAACCTGCAACTACAAGCGTCTTTTCATATTGGCTGACAAACTGTTGGGATACATCTACACACAGGAGGATTTGGATTTGGCCTCCACATCACCCTATTACCGCCAGGAGTATTGGGGAGAATACAAAGGAGAAAAGGGCAACCTGTTCCCGCAGGAATTCTTGGATTATGCCGCTGGGCTTACTGATGAGTTAGTAATAAGGGATACAATGACTGGTGAGGTTCGCCGCACAATATCCAGGCCACCAAAGGAACTGACAGTCCAGGATGTCATATCCGACTATAGATTTCTGGGCCCATCATACAGAACCAGCGTGGGGACGGACCCCGCCTTCAACTCATCCATGTTTGCGTCCGTAGTCTACAAGGAGATAGAGGGGCATATCTACGCGGTAAGGGAACAGGAAATCCTGGCCCCCTCTTCCGAACAGGGTATAGAAATGCAGAAAAGGCTGATATACCAGGACTATCCCTCCATTGCCCCTAAAATCTGGATAGACATGTCAGCCACGTTGTTTATCCGCTCACTAAAGAACGACATAAGTGAAGACCCCGACTACCACAACATGAGTCCCGACCTACTAAAAGAGTCAATGTATTCACCCATGGGGATGACTGTGTGCCCCATCCCATTCAACAAATACGGAGATAGGATGAACTACCACTGGCGCCGGCTTATGGAGTTGGGAGTTTACCACATAGACAAGAAGGTTACTCCCTACCTGTGGATATCAATGAACTCAGCCAAGTTTGAGGAAAAGACAAGCAAGTTCAACAAGCATGACACAGCCAAGAACGACATATTTGATGCCGGCCGCCTGGCGACATGTTCATATAAAATAGCAAACATAGGGGTTTTATAAAATAGTAACGATATATTAGTTAGTTAGATTTTTATTTCTAACCAACTAACGTCATACTGATTAGGATATGACAGTAGAGGATATAGATTTTAGTAGATTTAAGTATTGTGAATGTAACTGTGGCGAACTTATACCAATCATAAATACAAAAGGTAAACCAGCCCGATTCAAGAATCATCACAATATTGGCCTTAAAAAAGAAAAAAGTTTACATTGGAATGGTGGACAACATATCAAGGATGGTTATATTGTAACATACAAGCCTGACCACCCTAAATGTAATAAAACAGGGTATATTAAACAACACCGTATAATTTATGAGGAATTTTACAAATGTTGTCTACTTCCTAATAGTGTAGTTCATCATATAGATAAAAACAGACAAAACAACAATATAGAAAATCTAATGGTATTTGTAAATCATTCAACACATGAAAAATTTGAAAAGAAAGTGGATATGTCTAATCGTTATTGTTTGATTTGTAATAACAAAACTTGGAAAACTAAGAATGGAAATGAGTTATGGTATTGTTATAATGATGGTTTTAAATGTAAACGATGTTATGATAAACATATAAAAAGATAGGGCAATATCGGAGTATTGTAATGAAGTGCAGTCATCCAATATGCGTTGAGCAGCGAAGCAAGACACACCTGAAAACATGTGATTGGTACAAGAAACACATGAGATGCATGAAGTGCCAGGTGATGTGGCCCCGTCCACCACACATAGACGTGAAGCATCCTGCCCCCGGCCACCATCCACGCTGTCCACACTGCAACAGCCCGTTAAGGCTAAGGCCCCCACACCAAACAAGACGATACATACACATGGGCAAGAAAAAAATGCGAACCGAGTGCATATACATGACAGACTCAAAGTTTATAGAAAAGATAAAGGCCACCTACCATTGTTATGCAATTGCCAAATCCTGAAGTGGACAGCAGCATATCCGACAGAGAAAGGGAATCACTGTTCCCAAACCTAATCAGGTTACTAAAACAGGAGTATGACAAGTTGCTTGATGAGCAGTATTATTCCCACTTTTCATTCCTTGAAACCCAGACGATAATAGATATACTTTCAGTGTTTAGTGCGGAGGTGATAAGGGAAGCCTCAATAATAGAGGGCAACCCCACCACTTCAAAAGCCAGGCTGCGGTTGCTGTCTGAAGCCGTTGTCAAACAGGTAACAAACACATGCAACAACTATGCCAACGATATGATAAACAATGAGGATATGAAATAACCTGGGTAGGTGGGAGTTGAACCCACGCTTTTATCTAGAAATATTTTGTAGAGGTTTACCTGACGGAAACGCTCTCTACTAGCACCCCGCAACCCATTCTTAATTTAATTATTAATAATATAAATTTTAGGAGGGGACGGGATTTGAACCCGTGACCTGGTGGCCAAACCTGCGCTACCCCTCGACTTGGCCCGAACAGGTTAATTACGTCTGTCCGGCCCCACCTATTATTCTACCCCTATCAATATAAACCTTTTTACTTAATTAACTAGTTAATTTGGTAGTTAAGTTTAAATAATAATCAGCTAAAAAGAAAGTGAGAAAATAACAATGGGTGACATAAAAATAACGGACTTGTATATGATACATGAACTGGATGACGTAAAGGATAAGTTTCAGGTATTCGACACTAAGGAGGGTAGGGTATTGCAGTCAATGGTATTGACCAGGGATGAACTTATGAAACTTGATGATGAAATAGACAAGATAATCATAAGGAAGGCAACAAAAGAATGATAAAGTTTCTGATAATGTATGAGGATGGGTTGGGCATGCTGGCCCACCGGATGACGAAAGAAATGAACGGGGTGCAGAGAAACGGCGGCACAGTCACCTCCACAAACATATTCAAGGACAACCCCAACCTTCTAACCGGTGTAATCTTTTACGATGAATCCAAAAAGGACAGGATAAACGGCCAGGTGTTAGAGAAGGAACAAAAGGAGATTATGGAGGCGCAACCACCAAAATGACAACTACAGTAATAGACACAAGGTTGGTGGACTATCTTATGGCGGCCATCATTGTTGTCGGCTCCATATTCGCTGTCATGCTGGGCTTTACTGTTATGAACATGGTGTATGGGTATCTTATAATACCATATGACCCTGACTTTCTTCTCCTTTACAAAAACAACACCGCAGCCTGGGCAGAGGAATTGGACTATTATGGGGAAAGGCTGAACCAAACCATGTATCCCCTTTGCTGTCACCAGTTCGGCGAGGGTGAGGTATGGGGTGACACAAGAAAATAAATAAACTAACTAAATAACTATATTATAATTTTTTTACTTATCGTATTTACTTCTTATACCGCCGCCATACAACTTCCTAAAGGCGTCAACGGTGTAGTAAATCCTGTATAGTTTCTCGGCCCACAACCCATCAGGGTTTTTTGTTATCACGTTTGTCTTAAGCAAATCCTTGGCATACAACTCACCCAACTTGTACCTTATCTCCTTTGAATTGGGCTTCTTTGCTATCTCTGTGGAGTTCATGTAGCCCACCGTCTTCAATTCCTCTATAACTGCCTTCATCAACTCTGGGTCATCATAGTCTATTTGGCTGTTGTTGCTATGGTTAAACGGCATTTTCTGTCCCTTCCTCCTTTTCTAACTCCTCTTCCTCTTGCTCTTCCTCCTGCAACCTTTCCAGCCTTCTCTTTTCTTCAAACTCACCCAACATCTTTTTCTTAAGTGCATCCAACTCCGGCTTTATCAGGTCGTTTATTTCCGATTCCGTTAATGGTTCATTGGTATCATCTGTAGTAGTAGCAGCAGAACCAGCGGCCCCAAACGTGGATTTTAGCAATCTTACATTATTTGGGGTTGGTGTTGATGATATTGATGACAGCAACTGGTTTTTCTGGTTCCACAAAGCCAACTTTATCACATCATCCGCCGCTATGATATCCTTCTGCGCCTGTATCCTTGACTGGAAAAATGGGGTAACAGTCCATGTCTTGTATGTAATCCCATCCGTTGGGTCAACCATATTGGCCGAAGTAACATAATCAAACTCCTCGAACTTGTCCAAAATTATCTCAACAACTGGCTGGATTTCCATTCCCTGAAACTTCCTTTTTGATATGGTGCTGTTTTCAACCAGGTCATTCATAACCTGCTTTTCCAGTGAATCTGGATATGGGTAAAACAATATTTCTGTTGGTGTATCCCCTTCTGATGACATTTAACATAACCTATAAATGGAGATTAATAAATGGATATACTACTCATGGCTGGCAGACTTATGGTATACACCATGACGGATTGAGTCCCCTGAAATAGGTGTATAGCCAGCCATTTACTTTTATATTGCAAAGAAAAAAATACACAATAAATTTTATATAATCAGCATATCGTATACTAATTGCCGCCCATGAAATAACAATGACACCGTATCACTCCGGTTAGTTAACGAGGCGAGAGGCGCAAAGTCAAAATATCACATGGTTTTGTCCTCGATTTGTTGGGATGAATATAACCATCACATGCAGGCCCCAGTACAGGCAACCCAGAACATGTGTATGTCTATGCAATCTAATGCAAAAGCAACCAAAACAAAAAACAAAAACAAACAGATAGAAAAAACAACTCCTTCCAGAACAATGCAACATCAACTACAGCAAAAAAACAGCAGAGCAGTAATAAAACAGAAAGATAAGGAACTATGGATATTGTGTTCTTACATTACTCATTGCTGTTGGACAGGGAGATTAAGTCCCGTCCGGCGGCAATGTGATTTTCAATTAATTAATCTTCTTATAATAAAAATAGATATTTATATTACCCTCGTTACTTAATTACCGTGGTAACTAATACCCAAGACAATGATGGTAATAAAACAACCCGTGAAAATAAATTTATCAAGAGGTTTAACCTGCCTAACTCACAGATGCACTACAAGCCAACCCACATCATATCAATGGATGATGGTGAAGTGATGATGGGTGGAATAGACGGCTTGACCAACATGAAGGTAAATGTAAAGGTCACACGTTCCTTGTTTGACTCCATGCTGGAAAACTATCCAGAATCAAAATTCCTGTTGGACAACTGGAACAATAAGGATATTATAAATAACAACGACAAAGGTGATAAAGGTAATGAATAGCAAAGAGTTGAGGAAAAAGGTAAGGGAACAGGAGGAGCGCCTTTCCAAAATTCCAAAGGTGACACCGGACAACCCGTTTCCTGACCATGAGGCTGCCAAGGACATTGAGAAATACACAACAAAACCCGATCCCAAATCACTAAGGACAAACCCCAAAGGCGGATGTGACTACTGAATTGAAAGACAGTATGATACCCAAAAAGCCGGAGGATTACGAAACCGCAATCCCCCAGGACAAGAAGGCATTAAAGAAGGAAGTGGAATATATGTTGGACTACAGCCCAGACAGTGCAACAAACCCATTCAGTGACCTAAAACAAAACAGTGAAGAAAATCCATCATGGATGACAAAGGCATTGTCCAAACCAAGGGAGCCTCCCACTATAGCAAAATGCACCTGCGCCAAACAGTTCTACACCAAGAAAAGAAACAAGAAGAAAGGGTTAATCGTTATGAGAAGGCAGTCAAACGGCTACACAAACCAGGGGTGCCCTGTGCATTATGCCCATTGAACAGGACAATAATAGCAAGGATAAGGTTAGCCTGAACCGATATCCCGGCTGCCAGGTTCAACCATACGATGGCAAAATGGAGTTCTATGTAAAAACAAAAGACGGCTGGGAACGCAAATAACCTTCTTCACAAACCAACAATATCTTTTATATCTGCTCAAGATAAACTCCCTTTCTATAATGCCAAGGCAGTGTTTACTATGCAACAGTAATAGGACTTATGTTAACAAGAGACTGAAGAAGGAAATCTGGCATCGGTATAATGCCGGCCACATATGCACCAAATGCTACACAAGAAACAGAAAGATGGAGTTGAATAACGGCGGCGCCGGCCCAAGAACAAGAAACCGGTATAGAAGGGACATGGACCAGCGCAAGTGTTTCAAGTGCGACTCCACCACTACTGGAAAGCACTTTATCAAGTCGGCCAACAAGTCATATGAATGCTGGTATACCTACAAGGATGGGTATGTCTGCTCCAAATGCTACTCCAAATCCAGGTACAAGCCCCCCAACCCAGACAGGGCAAACGGCCCCAAACACCAAAAAAAGGTATGCCACATATGCAAGTCTGAAACATCCCGGCCCAACAAGAACGGATACAACACCTGGTTTTTTATCAAGGGAACACGCAACCGAATCTGCTATTATTGCCAACTCAAACAGAACATCCTCAAAAGAAGGGCTGAAAACGGAAACGACAAGTGCAACTCCCTTGAATGCGCAAAGGCCCGACAGACTATCCTGGTGCGATACGACTACAGCAAATACTCCTATTGCACCTTTTGCCAGGCCAACCATGACAAGTCCAACACGTTTTGCCCATGCTGCGACCGCAAACTGAGAACAAAACCACAGAGGGCAAACCACAAAAGGCTTGTGAACGGCAAACCCCTGGTCTATTATTGACAAGTCTCTTCTTTTTTCTATCTTATTCTATTTTTTTACTTGACAGAGGGTTAACAAACCTAGTTACTTAATTAACAAGGCAAAACAAATAAAGATACTTAACCAACAAAACAACAAGTAATAAACATCATGTCAATCAAGATTAAGGGATTTGGTCGCAAGCGCGACCTAAATGACATCAGGGATTACACTCCTAATTCTGAACAGATAAAAAACATCGATGATAAGGCGTTTAACATAGCATTAAACAGCAACAAAGCCATGAAGGCATCAAGTGGAACATTCCCCACCTCAATAGATAACAGGAAATGGTGTTCACCTGTGGAAAACCAGGGCAACCTAGGCTCATGCACAGCCCATGCCGGCACAGCCCTTTACGAATACATGGAAAGGAAGGCATATGGCTCCTATGGTAAATACATAGACGGTTCTAGATTGTTTCTATACAAGACAACCCGCTTTCTCATGGGTCAGGAAGGGATAGGTGACTCCGGCGCATACATCAGAACCACACTGGGGGCCATCAGAATGTTTGGAATCCCGCCGGAGGAATACTGGCCCTACACTGACAGGGACCCCGAATTTGATTTGGAGCCACCAACCCTTGTTGCGTCCATGGCAAAGGAATGGCAGTCCGTTAAGCAGTTTAGGCTGGACTATGACAAAGACCCCGAACTAAACATCAAGAGGATGAAGGAATACCTGGCAAAGGGATATGCGATGCAGATAGGTTTCACAGTCTACTCATCCTATAAGCAGGCAGATAAGACAGGTGCATTGCCATATCCAACCGACGGTGAGGCAGTCGAAGGTGGTCATTGCGTCTTGATAGTCGGTTACGATGACAGCAAAATCATAAACAACATAAACACAACAGAATCCCAGAGAACAACAGGGGCCTTCCTGATACAAAACTCATGGGGTAAGGAATGGGGAGAGAAGGGATTTGGCTGGCTACCCTACAAGTATTTCCGGGCCGGAGCCAATGGTGACGTGCTGGCCGATGACGTGTGGACAATCACAAAACTTGAGTGGCTTCAAACAGGTGAGTTCTTTTGGTGAAATCAATTAAAAAAACCGAATGGACTAAAGAGCAAACTGAAAGATTTTATAAATATTCAAAAGAGTTGCAGGAAAGGATAAGAAATGAAGAAATATTCAGGAAGTTTTTCGAATAGGTGAATTATTTTGGTAGACGAGGCGGATGGTATCAGACACAAGAAGATAAATGAGAGATTGGAAAAACTGGAAAACCAACAAACAGTAAAAGACTTTATTCCCGGCTCAACAACAAAACTAGATGAAATGGAAAAAAAATTAGGGGTGATACTTAAATTCCTAAAGGATAACTCAAAAAGCCCGCGATAACCAATATTACCCCTATCACTATCAGTATAATCCCTATAATTTTGAATATTATGTCGATTGGCCTGGGCAACTGGACGCTAAAATAATACAGCACTATACCCACAATAAGGGCAATAACCCCCTCTATAATTTCAGTTGTAAACATTTGTTGATAGTTATTAGTTAAAAAGGTAAATAATAAAAGTATTTAAAAAAAGTTATTTGGATTTGGTCTTGTTGTTGTTGTTGTTGTTGTTATTCACCTGAACCGCCTTCACTGCTACTACTGTCATCACCACTATCTGAACTGTCACTATCGCCACCGTCAGAACTTCCATCGCTGTCATCACCATCATCACTATTATCACTATCCTCTTGACTGCCACCATCATTATCACTACTATCATCATCATCATTTCCAGGCTGTGGATTGTCCGATTGGTGGTCAATCGAGGCGTCATCATCACTTGGTGAGTGGGAAGTGTCATCGTCTGTTACTGTGCTGCTACCACCACCAACATCACCACTTTTTGGCTCAATAAATCCAAAACTCAATCCATCAGGTCCAGGCTCACTAAGGTGCATGTGGCCTTGATTGTCTGTATTAGTTGGAGTTGGTGTAGGTGCAGGTGTTGCAATTACTGGTGTTGCAGGGGTTGGTGTAGGTGTTACAGGAGTGGGAGTAGGAGTTGTTGGTGTGGGTGGAACTGGTGTTGCAGGTGTAGGAGTGGGTGTAGGATTTTCCTTACTCCAGCATTTGCCTGTCTCATCGTCGTCATGATTTTCGAATCCTGAAGGGCATTTTTTATCTGGGAAGCAATGCCCTTTACCATTCAGGTTAAACCCATCAGGGCATTTACCGTCTTCACCAGGTGCGCATTTTGGCAAACTGGGTTCAAATAGACACTCATCATCAGGTGTTGGAGGTGTAGGTGTGGGAGTTGGAGTGGTCTGATTGTTGTTGCCATTTCCTCCACCTCCGGTTCCACCAGTGCCATTGCCGCTGTGTCCTCCACCGTTGCCGCCATTATTTCTATGTGAAGAAGAGGTGCTAACCTTGGTTGTTATCTTGATAACCTCAATAATCTGGGGATTGGTCCTGTCCACATTTGCCGTCAATATCTGGTTTAATGGCACAATCACATACTCATTTGCATTGATAAAGTAAACCAGTGTGTTTACTCCGTTGATTGT
>Ga0207645_10004138_pt1 | contig 10792 bp, 8 predicted proteins | sample KBSM53metaG_FD_184331 | JGI IMG/M metagenome (GOLD analysis project Ga0207645, IMG submission 184331) | Miscanthus rhizosphere microbial communities from Kellogg Biological Station, Michigan, USA - KBS M5-3 metaG (SPAdes) (version 2) | ecosystem: Host-associated > Plants > Roots > Rhizosphere >...
ACGTCGCCTATATGAGCGACCTGATGGCGGCGCGCGGCTACATGGACCGCGACCGTCTCGCGCAGGGCTTCTCGCACCTGATCATCAGCGACCATGTGCTCGAGCAGCTCGGCCCGGCGGTGAATGCCGGCAAGGCGGTCTTCCTCTACGGCGCGCCCGGCAATGGCAAGACGGTGATTGCCGAAGGCATGGGCCGCACGCTGGGCGGCGACATCTGGGTGCCGCACGCGATCGACGTCGATGGCCACGTGGTGACGATGTACGACCCGATCATCCACCACACGGTGGAGTCGGAATCGGGCGCGACCAGCGTGATCATCCAGAAGACGGAGGATCGCCGCTGGGTCCGCATCCGCCGGCCGGTGGTGATGGTCGGGGGCGAGCTGACGCTCGACATGCTCGACCTGCGCTTCAACCCGCTGTCGAAGTTCTACGAGGCGCCGATTCAGCTGAAGGCGAACGGCGGCGTGTTCCTGGTCGACGACTTCGGCCGGCAGAGGCAGCGGCCGCAGGACCTGCTGAACCGCTGGATCGTGCCGCTCGAGAGCCGCATCGACTTCCTCACGCTGCATACCGGCAAGAAGTTCCAGGTGCCGTTCGACGTGCTGTCGGTGTTCGCCACCAACCTCGATCCCGATTCGCTCGCGGACGAAGCGTTCCTGCGCCGAATCCCGTACAAGATTCCGATCACCGACCCGTCGCTCGAGGAGTTCACGGCGATTTTCGAGCTCAACTGCCGGCGGCGGAAGATGCGCTTCCACGGCGTGATGGTGGCCTACCTGATGCGCCGCCACTACGCGCCGGTCGGCCGCGCGCTGCGCGCCTGCCATCCGCGCGACCTGCTCGACCAGATCACGGCGCTCTGCCGCTACCGCGGCATCGAGCCGGCGATTACCCGCGAGCTGATCGACGCGGCCTGCGAGTCCTACTTCGTCAGCACGGCGAAGCCGACGCCCGCGGTGCTCCGGCCGCGCCAGGCTCCCCCGCAACGAGTGGAGGTTCATTGATATGGCTCTGCGACGTGCGATCGTCACCGACCTGATGTCGCGCGCGCTCATCGTGATGCTGTTCACGATGCTGTCGATCAACCTGCTGGCCGACTTCAGGCACACCGGCCACGTCACCGGCCTGCTGCTGCTGGTCGGCGAGGCGCTGGTGGTGATCCTGACGGTGGTCCGCCGCCGGGCGATTCAGGTCGATCGGTCGGTCGCGGCCGGCATCCTGACGCTGCTCTCGGTCGCCGGCCCGCCGATGCTGCGGGCGAGCGACGTCGCCGCGCTCGTGCCGGACGTCGCCACCGCCATGATCTCCGCGGTCGGCCTCGGCCTCGTCGTCATCGGCAAGATGGCGCTCGGCCGCAGCTTCGGCCTGGTGCCGGCCAACCGCGGCATCGTCGTGCGCGGGCCGTACACCGTCGTGCGCCATCCGATTTACACCGGCTACCTGATTACGCACATCGGCTTCTTCATGGCCGATCCGACGGGGTGGAACGCGGCGGTCATCCTGATCGCGGACAGCGCGCTGATCCTGCGCGCGCTGATGGAAGAGCGGGTGCTGAGCGCCGACGCCGAGTACCAGAGTTACTGCCGTCGCGTCGGCTGGCATCTCGTGCCGGGAGTGTTCTGATGGCTGCCGATGCAATCGCCCTGATCAACCAGCGGACGGGCGCGCCGATCGCAAACACCGTGGAGCGGGCGAATACGCGCGCGACCCGCCGGCGCGGGCTGCTCGGGCGCGACGGCCTGGCGCCGTCGCATGCGCTGATGCTGGAGCCCTGCGGGGCGGTGCACACGGCCTTCATGCGGTTCCCGATCGACGTCATCTTCGTCGACCGCCAGGGGTACGCCGTGAAGATCGTGCGCAACCTGCCGGCATGGCGGATTGCGGTCGCGCCGAAAGCGCGCACGGTGATCGAGATGGCCGCCGGGAGCCTTGATCACGTCGACGTGTCGCTCGGCGATCGCCTGTTCCTCTCGACCGATACGGCGGCTGTTCCCGAAGCCGAACAGGCCGGGCGGCGCCGGGTCGTCGCGGCCGCGCACGGCTGACGCGCCGTGGACGCGCAGTCGATCGTCTTCCTCCTCCTGATTCTCGTCTGGAGTGCGATGGCGGTGCTCGCGCGCCGCGCCTGCGCGAAGCCGATCCCCACGCAGATCATGCGGCTGGCGTTGACGCTGACCGCCGCAGCCAGCGGTGCGCTGCTCGCGTGGATCGTCTGGAGCGGGCCGCAGCCGCAGCGATCGGACCTGGCGCCGATCTGGGCCAGCGCCCAGGCGCTCCTGCATCATCAGGATCCCTACCAGGCCGTCGGACCAGGGCGCGCCTACGACACGCTCTTCCCGCAGATTTATCCGATGACGTCGATCGTGACGGTAGCGCCGCTGGGGATGCTGCCGCTGCGGTGGGCGGATCCGCTGTTTGTCGGCATCGGGTTCGGCCTGTTCACCTGGGCCGTGACGGCGACACGGGTGTGGACGCCGGCGCTGGTTGCGCTGATCTCGCTGCCTGCGCTGATGGCGCTGCAGACGTCGCAGTGGTCGCTGCTCGTGACAGGGGCGGCGTTGATGCCGGCGTTCGGGTGGCTGCTGGTGGCGAAGCCGACCATTGGTCTGGCGCTGTTCGCCGCGTTCCCTCGCTGGAAGACCGCGGTCGGCTGCGCGCTGCTCCTCGCGCTCAGCTTCCTGATCCTGCCCGAGTGGCTGCAGGAGTGGCGGGCGACGCTGGCCAGCGCGCCGCACGTGGTTGCGCCGATCACGCGTCCAGGGGGATTCCTGGTTCTCCTGGCGCTGCTGAAGTGGAAGCGAGCCGACGCGCGTCTGCTCGTCGCGCTCGCGTGCGTGCCGCACACGACGGCGCCGTACGAAACGATTCCACTGTTCCTGATCGCGCAGACGTGGCTGCAGGCGTGGGGTCTCTGGGCGCTGGCGATCCTCGCCTACGTGGCCCAGTGGGCGACCGGTCCGTACGCGTCGCAGGCCGAGTACTGGGCCGCCGGCGCGCGATGGATTGTCGCGCTCATGTATCTGCCTTGTCTCGTCGCCGTGCTGCGCCGGCCGAACGTCTGGTCGGAGGCCGATCAGACAATCCTCCGACAGATCGCCGCGGCGTTCGGCCGCCGGCCTCAACCATCCCTGTCCTGCCAATGATGTAGAGTCAGACGCGAGCGAGGATGATCGCGTCGACACCAGCCGGTAGAGAATCTCCAACGCTTGCGCTCGTCCGCGGCGGCGTTTTTGGTATCGCCACTGCCGTCGCATTGCAGCTCAGCTCCGACCCGGATCTCTGGGGCCATCTCCGATACGGTCTCGACTTCCTGTCGACCTTCACGCTTCCTGCCCGGGACGTCTACTCGTTTACGAGCGACCGGCGGTGGATCAACCACGAATGGCTGACCGAGGCGCTCGTCGCATTCGCCTACCGTTTCGGCGGCACGATCGCGCTGGCGATGCTCAACGCTGCGATTGTGGTGGCCGGGCTCGCGATCGCACGATCGTCGGCCCGGCGCGCCGGCATGGGCGGGTGGCGTCTCGAGGCGCTGACCGCGGCGGTGTTCGCGCTGGGACTTGCGCCGCTGGCGCAGACGCTCAGACCTCAAACGATCTCGTCGCTGTTGTTCGTCGCCCTGCTGGCGCTGATGCGAGAAATCGATCGCGATCGGCATCGGATCGCGTTTGCGGTCCCCGTGCTGTTCCTGGCCTGGGCAAATCTGCACGGCGCGTGGGTGATGGCCGGCGGAGTGCTGGCGATCTGGATCTTCGTCAAGGCGGCGCAGACACCGTCGTCCGGAGTTCGGCTGGCGCTCCTCGGCGCCGGTGCGGCCTCGGCGGCGGCGACGCTCGTGAACCCGTACGGCCTCGAGCTGTGGCGCTTTCTCTTCGAGACCGTCCGCTTCGAACGCCGCGACATCGTCGAATGGGGTTCGCTGATGAGCACGCCAATCATGTTCCTGCCGTGGACCGCCACGGTCGCGATCGCGGTGGTCGCGTTCACTCGCTCACGACGTCACCATCTGCCGTACTGCGCCGTGTGTCTCTTCCTCGCGGTCGCGTCGTTTCGGGTGATCCGGCTCGTTCCGTTCTTCTCGCTGTCGGTCCTGGTGCTCCTTGGACCGCTCCTGGCGAGTGCCCCTGCGGTGGCGCGCGCGGCGATGGACGCCAGGGGATGGGCCGGGGCAGTGGTCATCTGGATCATCTGCGTTGGATCATCGACGCTGGGTTCGGCGCGCGTTGGCTGCCTGCAGACCCGCGGCTCGTTCGACATCGATGAGCGCGCGGCTTCGTTTCTCCGCGAAAACCACGCGACGGGGCGTCTCGTCGTCTGGTTCGACTGGGGCGAGTACGTGTCGTGGCACTTCGGCCCGCCGCTAAAGGTGTCGATGGATGGCCGGCGCGAGACCGTCTATTCGGCGTCATTGCTGCAGGCGCACGACGCCTTCTTTCGAAACCGGCCCGGCTCCCGGGAATTCCTCGGACGGCTCTCGCCGGACTATGTCTGGCTGCCCAAATCCGTGCCGGTCAGCGCGGAGATCTCGAGCTGGGGCTGGACGCCGATCTTCGAGACCGAGATGTCGACGATCTGGGCGCGCGGCCATCTCCGCAGCGACTGGCGTCAGCCGCCGCCGGTGACGTCTTCCTGCTTTCCGGCTGGCTAACGCGGTTTCAGGAGCGTGTATTCGTAGTGTCAGCCTCCCGATGCTGACGCCCACCACGATCAACGCAGAACGCGCGGAATCCGCAGAGAATGCTGGCAAAGCTGGGTCGCCGAGTTTGTTGAACGCAAAGCCCCAGCCTACGCTCGCCGCAACATCGCGAGCTTCGGCTCGGCAAGCGCCAAGCTCGCTAAACCCGCAAAGCTGAGACACGACGCCGCCGCATCTGCCGCTGCGCGACCGGCCCGCTTCGCGGGCAGCGCCGAGATACCGGCGGCGCAAACACAAACCCGGAGAACCCGCATGGTTTGTGTTTGCACCGCCGGTCTCACGGCGCGTGGCGGCCGGCTACGCCGGCCGCCGGTCGCGCAGCTCGCTCATGCGGCGGCCCCATCGTTCTGCGTGCTCCGCGAGTTCTGCGTTTTCAGTCGTGGCGAGTGCCCGCGCAGCGGGCCAATCACACTAGTGGGGTGTCCGCCGCACATCGTGCATTGCTTTGCGGGCTCTGCGCGCTTTGCGTTCTACCAGCCGCTGCGATCAGCCCCATCTGCGGTCATCGCGGCTCGACCACGAATTACGCCTGAAGGCGGGCAGCATTTACCTCAGCCGCTCCACCTGCATCGTCGCGGCATCGAGTCGATACGCAGCACGGCCCGGCGCGAGCGCGCGCAGCTCTTCGTTCCTCGGTCCGCGGTCGTAGACGATCCAGCGCGGCGCCGACGGCAGGTCGGGCTCGTTGCGGGTCAGACCGAGGTGCGGGTTCTGACCTGGCGGGTAGCTGACGAAGACGATCGCCGGCTCCGGCGGCAGCTGTGCGAGCGCGGCTTCGGCCGCGCGATGGAAGGCGCCTCGATCGTCATTCGCCTTGCGGACGCGCCGTACGTCGTTCAGGCCGAGCGGCACGAGCAGCATCGCGATCGCGAGCGCCGCGTTCGCAGCCGGCGCCGGCCAGCGGAGGCCGCCATCGTGTCCGGTGACCGCGAACTTGAGGACGATGCGTCCGATCTCGCCCGCCGCGAGGAAGTAGAAGATCGGCAGCACCTCGACGTAATAGACGATCCAGATCGGCGGGTGCGCGAAGCTGAGATAGGCGACGAGCAGCAGGGCGATGGTGAGGAGACCGGCGCGCTCCACGCCCGATGCGTGCACCGCAGCGGCGACGACCAGGATGCCGAGCGCAAGACGCCAGCCGTCGCTGAACCACACGAGGATGCCGATCAGCCGCTGGACGAACGCGCCCGGCACGGACGAAGGCCGGTACGGCTCGTGGATCTCGAGCGCCCGGCGGCCGACGGCCGCGATCTCGGGGACCAGCGTTCGAAGCGGCGGCGTCGGATCGACACCGAAGCCGGGTTTGTCGAACGGGAAGTAGACGCGCGAATAGTACGGATACGGGTCGCGCCGCCAGTCGCCAAGGGTCTGCTGATTCCACAGCGGGCCGAGCATCAGCAACGAGGCACCGAGGACGATTGGCGCGGCGAGCTGTGTCCACGCCCGCGCGGCGCGCACCCGCCGCACAATCACGAAAGCCAGCGGCAGCGCCAGCGTCGCCATCGTCAACGGCCGCGCCTCGAGTCCCCATCCAACCGCGGCGGCGACGGTCAGCAGGTACCCGCTGCGGTGTGAATCCAGCCAGCGGATCGTCGCCCACAGCGCGATCAGCCACATCGCCGTGCTCGTGCTCTCGGAGAAGTACGACGCCGACCAGTGCAACGTCGGCCAGGCCGTGGTCCACAACCACCAGGTGAGCAGCGCGATCCACTCGTTGGCCAGCCGTCGCGCCAGCCAGAACACGAGAGCGCCGGCGATGCCGGCCAGAAGCGCCGGCATCAGCCCAGGCAGCCCCAGCCAGATCCCGGGGACGAGCGTCAGCGCGTGGGCCGGCGGGTACTTCGCGAAGACCGCCGGCTCGATGAAGACGTGCATCTGCTCGAAGAAGGTCGCTATCGGCGGCGCCGGCGCGGTCCAGCGGCCGCGCGCGAAGATTTCCGCCTGCAGCAGGTACGCGCGCTCGTCGTGCGCGACCCCCGGTTCGTGAAACGACGCCCACGCGAGCCGGACCAGAACGACTGTCACGATTCCGGCGACGAGAGGTGCCCAGGGCCCCGACAGGAAGGCGGCGATCGCCGACGGATCGCTGGTCCAGCTGCGGCTCCATCGCGCGATCACGACGATCGCGACGAGGACCAGGACGGCGAGCGAGGCCGTCAGCAGCGACGGGAGCGGCGGGCTTACCACGAGGGTCCTGCCAGCCGGCCGCGGAGCTCGAGTGCCGTCATAAATGGTGACAACGCTGCAACAACTGTAATGGCGAGGCCTGCGGTTCTGCGCGCCGCTTCACAGCATCGCATGACACGGTGCGACTTCGCCGCCGGTCCCGCGATTGCGATCCTTCGTCAGGATCACTCATCAGAGCGGCGCGAAGGCAGAGTTTCACCAGATGCTGGACGGTCGTGCTATTTCGCCGGTCGCTGACGCGAGGGCTCGGAATGCCGCGCGGCTGCTGCCGCTCGCCACGCTGTTCGTCCTCACCGCATTTCTGGCCATCACCAGCGCCGACGCGGATCTTTTCGGCCACCTGACGTTCGGCCGCGACATCGTTCGCGTGCATGCCGTGCACGCCAGCGACCCATACTCGTTCACGAGCGATCGGCCGTGGGTGAATCACGAGTGGCTGGCCGAGGCGATCATGTGGATCTCTTACGCCGCCGGCGGGGGCATCGGGCTGATCCTGCTGAAGCTGTCGGTCGCCTGGGCGGCCGGTGCGCTGCTCGTCGACGCGTGGCGGCGGTATCCGCTCACGACGATTCAGCGCGACGTGCTGCTCTTCGCCACGGCCGTCGGCGCGTGGCCGTCGCTCGTCACGGTCCGTCCCCAGCTGTTCTCGGTGATGCTCCTCGCGGCGCTTCTCAACGTGCTCGGCCGCTTTCGCGAGGGGCAGATCAGAATCCTGGTGCTGCTGCCGGTGATCTTCGCGCTGTGGGTGAACCTCCACGGCGGATGGATCGTCGGCGCCGGCGTGCTCGCGCTCTATGCCGCCTGCTCGCTGGTCGACCCGACCGTGCTTCCATCACACCGGCGCCTGCTCGTCGCCGCGTGCGCGGCCGCGGCCCTCGCCACGCTCTGCAATCCGTACGGCCCGCGCATGCTCGCGTTTCTCGTCGAGACGGTCAGGCCCGATCGCGCCGACATCACCGAATGGCAGCCGGTGACCAGGCTGCCGGCGATCGTGCTGCTGTTGTGGCTGGTGCCGACGACGGTGACCCTGGCGGCCGTCTCGCGCCAGGGACGCAGCCTTCCAGTCTCGTCGATCGCGATTGTCGTGATGCTGGGCATCGCGAGCTTCCGCGTCGCCCGGATCGTGAGCCTCTATGCCGTCGCCGTCGGCTTCCTGCTCGCGCCCTACGCCTGGTCGAGCGCTGTCGCGCTGAGAGAGCCGGTGCGCAGGACGATGCGGCAATGGTGCGACGCGGCCGTCGTGTATCTGGTGATCGTGACCCTGTCGGTCGCGCTCTTCGGCCGCCGTGTGGCCATGGACGGCGACTGGCTGCCCGAGCCCGAGGCGGCCGCCTACGTCTCGACGCAGCGCCTCCACGGCAACATGTTCACGTGGTTCAACTACGGCCAGTACGCGATCTGGCACCTCTGGCCGGCGATCCGCGTCTCGATGGACGGACGGCGGGAAACCGTCTTCAGTGAGGAGTTGCGCGCGGCGCATCGGCGTGTCTACGACAACGCCCCGGAGACTCTGGAGGTGCTCAGCCGCATGCATCCGGACTATGTCTGGCTGCCGGTCGACCTTCCGGTCATCGCGCGGCTGGAAGCGGCCGGGTGGGTACCGCTCTTTCGCGGGCCGCGCTCGACGATCCTCGGCCGCGCGGCAGAGCATTGAGAAGCAAAGGAATCAGGGATCAATAGCGCGTCAGCGTTCCCAGCGACGCCCGGGAGCATTGAGCGCGCGACCATCCTCTGCGAAGGCCACCAGACATCTGGCGCAGTACCGAAGCACGCCGGAGGAGCCGTGCCTCTCGAGCGGCAGCAGGTCGTCCGGTGGGTGCGTCACCGGACACGTCCGGTACAACTCCATTCGTTCCGCCGGCGAGAGCTGGGCGGCCTCGCGTTGAAGCTGCTCGAAGGTCATCTTCGTTGAATCAGCTCGGCTTCCGGCACAGGACCATGTACTGGCCTCCCGCCGGAATGCTGGCAAGCTTTCCCTCGAGCGGCCGCAGCACGGCGAGCGCGCGCGGAAAGAAAAAGAGGAAGTCGGTTCGCAGCACGGTGAACCCGGCGCGTGTGACCAGCTCGCGTGCGTGCGGCGGCGACACCAGCTTCGCATCGCGATCGAACGGAATGCGGCGCATGACGAGCCGGGTGCCGGGGTTCCAGGGGTTGTTCTCCCACAGGCTGAAGTATCCGCCCGCTGACAGCGATCGGTGCACGTAGCCGAGCGCATCCAGCCGCTCCCCGGGCTCGATGTGATGGAAGACGCCGTTGCAGTAGGCGACCTCGAACGCCGCTGACGGCTCGAGCTCGCCGACGGTGTTGAACTCGAGTCGCGGATCGGCGAGGGTTGTTCGCGCCACCTCAACGCTTTCGCGTGACGGGTCGACGCCAACCACGGCGCGGGCGTTGAGTTGTTCGAGCAGTTCGGGGCTCGTGCCGCCGGTGCCGCAGCCGTAGTCGAGGACGCGGCGAGCCGGCACGTCGAGAGACTTCAGGCGCTCGGCCAGCCAACGCACACGTTCGTGGGCGAAGTACTCTTTCGATTCGCCCGACAGCGCGAGGCCCTGGTTCAGGGCGCTGTCGTAGCTGCCGGCGTAGGCATCGAACTCGGCGTGCATTCAGCGGCGCCGCATGCCGAGCAGGCTCAGGAAGAAGCAGGCCAGCACAGTCTGGTAGCCGATGACCGCGAGCGTAACACCAGGCACGACGACTCGCATAGTGTCGGCGTAGTTGAGGTGGCCGAAATCGCGGACGCGCCATTCGTTGACGGCGGCGATGAGCATGATGCCGCCTACCGCAACGGTCGCCAGTCCCAGGAGCAAACCGCGCTCGAGCGAGAGAATCCGCCCGAACCGGTCGATGCGCGGATCGGCCGGGAGCACCCCTTCGGTGATCGCGAAGGTCTTGGCGATGAGCGCGAAGAGCATGCTCTGGCTGCCGCAGATCACCGCCAGGCCGGCGAACAGGAGCGTGTGCGCGTCGAAGGTGATGCGCGCGATGGTCATGCCCGGCATCGCGACCGTGAACCCGGCAATGCCGAGCGCGACCAGCATCAGGCCCGGCATCAGGAACAGCCGGCGCGGCGTGCACATCAGGAAGAAGCGCAGCGTCCGCCAGCCGTCGCGAAACGTCTTCAGGTGCGGCGGATGGCTGGTGCGGCCGTCCGGGTGCAGGGTGATCGGCACCTCGCCGATGCGAGCGCCCGAGAGGCTCGCCTTGATGATCATCTCGGTGGCGAATTCCATCCCGGTGCAGCGCTGATCGAGCGTCTGGTAAAACGCTTTCGTGAACCCGCGCAGGCCGCAATAGATGTCGTGGACCGGCGCGCGGAACCAGCGGCGCGCAATCCGCGAGAACATCGGGTTGCCCAGCCAGCGGTGCAGCCGCGGCATGGCGCCGGGCAGGACGCGCCCGCCTCCCGATTCGAGCCGGCAGCCTTGCACCAGGTCGTCGCCCTCGCGCAGGCGCTCGACGAAGGCCGGCACCTCGCCGAAGTCGTAGCTGTCGTCGGCGTCGCCCATGATGACGAACCGCCCCCGCGCCGCCTCGATGCCGCCCATCAGCGCCGCGCCGTAGCCGCGATCGGCCACCGGCACGAGGCGCGCCCCTTCCGCGATCGCGATCGCGCGGGAATCGTCGGTGCTGCCGTTGTCGGCTACCACCACTTCGCCGGCGATGCCTGCGTTCTTCATCGCGGTCAGCGCCTTGCGGATGCACGTGGCGAGCGTGTCGGCCTCGTTGAGGCAGGGCATGACGACCGTCACTTCGAGCGGCATCGCCTCAGCCGCGCCCTCCGCAACCGACGCGCGAACGTGCGCCGCACCCGAAGCCGCGCCGTCGGCCGGGCGCGTGTCGCCGGGTGCCGGGTCGTTGCGCCGGCGCTGCAGGGTTGGTGATGCGTGCATTCAGGTGTCTCGAGGG
>Ga0207645_10004139_pt1 | contig 10790 bp, 9 predicted proteins | sample KBSM53metaG_FD_184331 | JGI IMG/M metagenome (GOLD analysis project Ga0207645, IMG submission 184331) | Miscanthus rhizosphere microbial communities from Kellogg Biological Station, Michigan, USA - KBS M5-3 metaG (SPAdes) (version 2) | ecosystem: Host-associated > Plants > Roots > Rhizosphere >...
GGGCTTCGGCGCGCGAGCGGGAGACATCGAGCGGGTGCGCAGCATCGGGCTCCAGGCCTACATCGACCAGCAGCTCTACCCGGAACGGCTGGCGGACAGCGCGCTCGCGGCGCGGCTCGCCGCGCTCGAGACACTGAACAAGTCGTCGCGCGAGCTCGCCGGCGAGTATTTCGAGCCGGCGCAGCGCGCCCGGCAGCAGGCGAAGCTGCAGGCCGACAAGGACCCGTCGATGAACCCCTCGACCGACGACGCGGCGAAGACGCGCACGCCGGAAGTGATGGCCGCGCAGCGCAAGGCGCGCCAGGTCATCGAGAATCTCTCCGATCAGAAGATCCTGCGCGCGTCGTTCAGCGATCGTCAGCTCGAGGAAGTGATGGTGGACTTCTGGTTCAATCACTTCAACGTCTTCGCCGGCAAGGGCATGACGCAGGTCTATCTCACCGAGTACGAGCGCGACACCATCCGGCCGCGCGTCTTCGGGAAGTTCCGCGACCTGCTCGGCGCGACGGCGAAGAGCCCCGCCATGCTCTTCTATCTCGACAACTGGCAGAGCGCCGATCCCGCCGCGCAGGATCGGATGATGGACGTCGGCCGCCGCCGCCGCGCCCGTTTCGGCTTCATGGCGCCGCCGCAGATCCAGAACTCCCAGCGTCCGGCCGGCGCCGGTCAGGGCAGGCCCAGGCGCGGTCTCAACGAGAACTACGGCCGCGAGCTGATGGAGCTGCACACGCTCGGCGTCGACGGCGGCTATACGCAGGACGACGTGATCAACGTGGCGCGCGCGTTCACCGGATGGACGATCGACGTGCCTCGGCAGGGCGGCGGCTTCCGCTTCGAGCCGCGCCTGCACGATCCCAACGAGAAGGTCGTGCTCGGTCATCGCATCAAGGCGGGCGGCGGGCAGTCAGACGGCGAGAAGGTGCTCGACATCCTGGCGGCATCGCCGGCGACCGCGCGGTTCATCGCGACGAAGCTGGCGCGCCGCTTCGTCTCCGACACGCCGCCGCCCGCCCTCGTCGATCGCGCCGCGAAACGCTTCCACGACACCGACGGCGACATCCGCGAGGTCGTGCGCACGATCCTCACCTCGCCGGAATTCTTCGCCGCCGACGCCTACCGCGCCAAGGTCAAGACCCCCTTCGAGTTCGTGGTCTCCGCGGTACGCGCGAGCGGCGCCGAGGTAGACGAGGCGACGCCGCTGGCGCAGGCGGTGCGCCAGCTCGGCATGCCGCTGTACATGTGCCAGCCGCCGACCGGCTACGCCGATCGCGCCGACGCGTGGGTCAACACCGGCGCGCTGCTCAACCGCATGAACTTCGCCCTGCAGCTGGTGAGCAACAGGATGCGTGGCGTCCGGGCCGGGACGTCTCTGGCGGGCGATGCGCTCGCCGGAGACGTCTCATCGACCACCGCCGCGACCATCGCCAGGGCGACCGATGCGCGGCAGACGGCGGCGCTTACCCTCGGTTCCCCCGAGTTCCAACGGAGATAGCGATGCTTTCCCGACGCGTCTTCATGAAGAACGGCGGCCTCGCGCTGCTCAGCCTCGGCTTCGCGCCCGCCTTCATCGCCCGCACCGCCGAAGCGGCGGGCGCGGCCCGCCGCAAGGTGCTGGTCGCGATCTTCCAGCGCGGCGCGGTGGACGGCCTCAACATGGTCGTCCCGTTCGGCGAGCGCGAATACTACGCCGCGCGCCCCAGCATCGCGGTGCCGCGCCCCAACGGCGCCCGACCAGACGACGCGGCGATCGATCTCGACGGCTTCTTCGGCCTGCATCCGCGGCTCGCGCCGCTCAAGCCGCTGTGGGACGCGCGCCAGCTCGCCGTCGTGCACGCCTCGGGATCCCCCGACAGCACGCGCTCGCACTTCGACGCGCAGGACTACATGGAGACGGCGACCCCGGGCGTCAAGAGCACGCAGGACGGCTGGTTGAACCGCTACCTGCACGCGCGCGAGCACGCCGACGCGACGCCGTTCCGCGCCGTCGCGCTTGCCGGACAGCTGCCCCGCTCGCTGCAGGGCACCGCGCCCGCCCTGGCGATGAACCAGATCGGGCAGTTCGGCATCCGCGCCGGCCAGGCCACCGAGATGGTGCAGGCCTCGTTCGAGTCCGAGTACGCCGCCGCGGCGGATCGCGTGCTCAATCGCACCGGCGGCCAGGCGTTCGACGCCGTGAAGATGCTGAAGTCGGCCGACCCCGCGAAGTACCAGCCCGAGAACGGCGCCGACTATCCGCGCTCCGCCTACGGCGACGCGCTGCGGCAGATCGCGCAGTTGATCAAGGCGGACGTCGGGCTCGAGGTCGCCTTCGCCGAAGCCGGCGGCTGGGACACGCACGTCAACCAGGGATCGGCCGTCGGCCAGCTCGCCGGACGCCTCGACGACTTCGGCCGCGGCATCGCCGCGCTGGCGCGCGACCTCGGCGACCGCATGGGCGACACCGTCATCCTGACGATGAGCGAGTTCGGGCGGGCGGTGGCGGAGAACGGCAACCGCGGCACCGATCACGGCCACGGCAACGCGATGTTCGTGATCGGCGGCGGCAACGTGCGCGGCGGCAAGGTCTACGGCCGCTGGCCGGGGCTGGCCCGCGAGCAGCGCTACGACGGCCGCGACCTTGCCGTCACGACCGACTTCCGCAGCGTCTTCGACGAGGTCGTCCGCGGGCATCTCGACGTCGCCGACACCCGGACGATCTTCCCCGGATTCACCGGCGCGCAGCGGCTGGGCATTATCGGGTAAGCTGGCGGCGTGGACGCCGCCGAGGCCGCCAAGTTCGTCTGGGCGTTCGTCATCCTGATTTTCGTGGTCGCCGTCTTCTTCAAGGCGCGCAGGCGCGGCGCCCGCCAGCCGATGCCCGGCGCCGGCGCCTACGGCGCGGTCTACGATCTCCTCAACCAGGACAAGCGCAACGCCATCGAGCTGATCGTCGAAGACAAGGCCGGGGCGCGCGATCCTGAAGATGCCGACGGGAATCTCCCCGACCTGGAAAAGCCAAAGCGCCTGACCTGATGCAGATCTGCGAACTCGCCACACCCGCTGTCCTGATCGAACGCTCGCGGCTCACCAGCAACCTGTCGAAGATGCAGGCGGCGGTGAACGCGCGCGGCATCCGGCTGCGGCCGCACGCCAAGACGCACAAGTCGCCCGAGATCGCGCGCCTCCAGATCGAGCGCGGCGCGGTCGGCATCTGCTGCGCCAAGCTGGGGGAGGCGGAGGTGTTCGCCGACGCCGGCATCACCGACATCCGGCTGCCCTACCCGCTGAACCCGGTCAACGCCGAGCGCGTCTTCGCCCTCGCCGATCGCGTCGCGCTCTCCTTCATCGTCGACGACCCGGCGGTGGCGCAGGACTGGTCGGATCTCGCCGAAGGGCGCGGCCGCACGCTCGACGTCCTGATCAAGGTGGACGTGGGCTTCCATCGGTGCGGGATCGATCCGGACTCCGCGGCGGCGGCCGGTACCGTGCGCGCGATCGCCTCGATGCCGGGGCTGCGCTTCCGCGGGCTGCTCAGCCACGCCGGCAACGGCTACCACGCCACGTCTGAAGGCGAGGCACGCGACGTCGCGGCGCGCGAGGCGGAAATCCTGCGCGACCTGGCGTCGGCGTCGGGCGTGAGCTGCGACGAGATCAGCGTCGGCGCCACGCCGACGGCGCGCTTCTCGGTGAACGAGCCGGGGATCACCGAGATGCGGCCGGGGAACTACGCCTACTTCGATCGCACGCAGGTCGCGCTGGGCTCGGCGTCATGGGCGGACTGCGCCCTCACCGTCCTCGCGCGCGTCGTCAGCCGCCCGGCGCGCGATCGCGTGATCCTCGACAGCGGCAGCAAGACGCTGACCAACGACGGCGCGCGCGGCTTCACGAGCATGCCGGGCCACGGCGCGGTGCTGCGCGATCTCGCGGGCAGCGAGCCCGACCCGTCGCTGCTCGTCGAGCGGCTGTCGGAGGAGCACGCGACGGTGCGCGTCCTCGAGGGTGAGTCCAAGCTGCGGACGGGGTCGCTCGTCCGCGTCGTGCCGAACCACTCTTGCGTCGTGTCGAACCTCGTCGATCACGTCTGGCTCGTGGACGGCGACCAGGTCGTCGAGCGGCTGCCGGTGGCCGCGCGCGGACGGATCACGTGACGACCGAGGTCCGAGGACCGATGTGCGAGGGCCGACAACCGAGGACCGAAGGGTGAAACGATCCCTGATAGAATCCATGGGCTTATGGCAAAGGACCTTCCGGGCGAAGCGCTCGGTCTCGTCGAAACGCGCGGCCTGGTCGGCATGATCGAAGCGGCGGACGCGATGGTCAAGGCGGCCAACGTCGTCTTCGTCGGCTGGCAGAAGGTGGACGCCGGGCTGGTCACCGCGATCGTCCGCGGCGATGTCGCCTCGGTGAAGGCGGCCACCGACGCCGGCGCCGCCGCCGCGCGCCGCGTCGGCGAGCTCGTCGGCGTTCACGTCATCCCTCGTCCCGCCGACGGCCTCGACAAGATCTTCCCCATCGGCTGACCGCCACGGATGACGGCCATAGATAAAGGCCACAGATAAACACGGATAAACACAGAAAAGACAGGGATAGACCCGGACAGGCACCGGATAAGCACCATTCTTTTCCGTGTTCATCCGTGTGTATCTGTGGCGTTCATCCGCGTCTATCCGTGTGGCGTTCATCCGTGCGGTCCGTGGCAAACTTCCTCTCCGTGGCGCGCGTCTAACGCTTCCATGCTGAAGCTACTGGTGTGTCTCGCCGCGGCGATCGCCGCGGCGCCGCAGGCTCCGCGGACGGACTCGGCGCGAGCCGTGGTCATGCGCGCCGTGGACGCGCTTGGCGGCGAGGCGGCGCTCAGGAACATCTCGACGCTGCAGATCGACGCCGTCGGCCACGACTACTTCATCGACCAGTCGGAACGGCCGGAGGGGCCGTGGGTCACGCGCTACGTGCAGACGTCGGAGAAGCGCGATGTCGCCGGCGGCCGGTCCCGGCTGGAAACGCAGCAGCGGTTCCTGCAGGTGCCGGAGTGGGCCGGCGCCGGCGTGGCCACCATCGTCGATGCCGACGCGGCGGCGATGGTGCGCGGCGATCGTTCGGGACCGGCGGGACGGCAGGCATTCGACGAGGGGCGCGAGCGGATCGAGCTGGCGCCCGAGCGATTGGTGCTGGCCGCGCTCGCGGCGCCGGACCTGGCGACGGCGCCGGACGTCACCGTGCACGGCGTCAGGCAGCGCGTGGTGACCTTCGGCTGGCGCGGCCGCCGCGTCCGGCTGCTGATCGACTCCGGCGACTTCGTGCCGACGGCGCTCGAGATCGCCGAGCAGGACAGCTTCGGCATCTGGGGCACGGTGAAGCGGACGACCTACTATTCGCTGTGGACGCTGCTGCCCGGCGGCGTGCGCTATCCGCTGCAGTTCGATCGCGAGTGGAACGGCGTCAGCAACGGATCGACGTCGATCATGAAGATTGCCGTGAACCCGCCGATCGACGCGGCGCAGTTCACGATTCCCGACGAGGCCAAAAAGGCGTTCGCGGCGGCGCCCCCGTCAGGCATTCCCACGCTGAAGCTGGATCCCGCGAAGCGGGTCGACGTGGCGCCCGGCATCGTGCAATACGCGGGCAACTGGAACGTCGCGTTCGTGCGTCAGCCCGACGGCGTGGTCGTGATCGAAGCGCCGGTCGGATCTCACTACTCCGCGCAAGTACTCGACGAGGCGGCGAAACAGTATCCCGGCGTGAAGGTGAAGGCGCTGATCACCACGTCGGACGCCTGGCCGCATCTCGGCGGCGTGCGCGAGTACGTCGCGAGAGGCATCCCGGTCTACGCGCTGGATCTGAATCGTCCGATCCTGGAGCGGCTGCTGAAGGCCGACTACAGCGCGAAGCCCGACGCGCTCGCCGCCTCGCCGAAGCCGCCGACGTTCACCTGGGTGTCCGGCAAGACGACGATCGGCAGCGGCGAGACGCGGCTGGAGCTGTACCCGATCCGCGGCGAGAACGGCGAGCGCATGCTGATGGCCTACTTCCCGGCGCTCAAAGTGCTCTACACCAGCGACGAGATCCAGAAGCAGCGCAACGGCGACTACTTCATGCCGGAGTACCTGCTCGAGGTCCGCGACGCGATTCGCCGCGAGCACCTCGACGTCGATCGCATCTTCGGCTTCCACACCGCGCCGACGCCGTGGACGGAGATCGAGGCGACGATCGCCAAGGCGAGCGCCGCCGGCAGCTAGATGGAATGCGCGCGGTGTGATGGAGTCGCGGCTGCTTGTCTTCACCACGGAGCCACAGAGGACACGGAGACGCACAGAGTTCTCGATTCGCCGCACCAGCGTAATTCGCGAGTGCCCCACATGATTCACGGGCAACGTTGCGCGGCGAAGACAACTGAAAAACCAACGGCTGTCAGCGCTGCTCGTGGCGCCGCCGGCCTCCGGCCGGCGTCGGGGCGAGTCGGGATCCGGTAGATACAAGCCGCACAAGACGCGACCGGCTTGTATCTGCCGGATCCTGACTCTCCCTGCCGCGCGGAGCGCGGCACCACGAGCAGCACCCAGCGGCCCTCTACGCTCTGCGGCCTTTGTTTTTTTCTCTCCTGATCGGCGAAGTGAGCTCTCCCCGTCAAATGTCTTCGCCGCGGCGCTTGCGCGGCGGGGCGACGGGGCGCGGGCGGGCGGCGCCTGGACGCCTGGGCTTGCGGACGCGGGCGGCGCGGGCGCTGAGTTCGCGCAGGCCGTCGACTTCCGCGAGCATCAGCAGCGGCTGCAGCGGATCGCGCAGCAGGTTGAACAGCTCACCGCGTTCGCTGCGGCCGTAGACGTCGTGGCCGTCGGTGAGCAGGGTCAGCGGGCCGCCGCCGCCGATGGTCTCGAAGAGTCGTACGCCGAAGCGGTCGCGCAGCGTTTCCAGGAGACGGCGCAGGTCGGCCACCGACAGGCCCTGGCGGCGCAGCTCGGCGAGCACCAGCAGCTCCAGCAGATCGACGGGCGTGTAGCGGCGCTCGGTGTAGCCGCCGCGCTCGGTCTTCTTCGACGCGATGTGCGAGGCGAAGAGGCGCCGCGCGTCCCACCACTGCAACTGGCGCGCGCTCAACCCGGTCATCGCCGCGACCTCGCGCGACGAGTAGGTGTTCTTCAGCTCCATCGCTGTCTCGGCGAGGCTCCCGGACGCTACGTCACGACGCCACCGCGTCCACTTTTCGCGCGCCCTCGAAATCCTTCTCGGTCAGCCCGCCTTCGCTGTGCGTGGAGAAGGTCAGGGTGACGCGCTTGTAGTTGATCAGGATGTCGGGGTGGTGGTCGGCTGCCTCCGCGTCGAACGCGATCCGCGTCACGAACGCAATCGCGTCCGGGAACGACCCCAGCGTGAACTGGCGACGGATCGCGTTCCCCTCGCGGCGCCACTCGGGCACCGCCGCCATTGCCTTCTGTATTCCTGCGTCATCGAGCTTGGCCATAAGCCCAAGAGCTTATCTCCATCACTCGTCGTATCCGTGTTCATCCGTGTTCATCTGTGGCCTTTTCCCTCTCGCGGGTCCGTGGCCGGAACCGCTCCGCTTGACCGCACGTCTAACAGTGTTAGACTAGTGAACACTGTTCACCACGGCCGCGGCCAAATCCAGCTAAACCATAAGGTGTCAATCACTTGGGCGTAAAAGAACGACAGGAACGTGACCGGGCCACGGTCAGCCGGGCCATTCTGGATGCCGCGCGGGAACTCTTCGTCACCCACGGCTACCAGGAGGTCTCCATCCGCAAGATCGCCGAGCGGATCGAGTATTCCCCGGCCGCCATCTACGGCTACTTCCCGAGCAAGGACGACATCTTCTTCGCGCTCGCGGAGGACGGATTCCGGCTGCTCTTTTCCTATGGCGCGGAGGCACGCGAGAAGCCGTCGGCCGACCCGCTGGAAGCGGTCCGCGGCATGTTCTGGCGCTATTACGAGTTCAGCAAGAGGCACCCGGAGTACTTCGCGCTGATGTTCCTGGACCGCACCGTCCCGCGCATCAGCCAGAACTGGAACCGTTTCGGATTCGTCGGCGAGATGCGCCACGAGCTCATCGAGCGCATCCAGCGCGCGATCGACGCCGGCGCGTTCCCGGCGGGAACGGCGCCGGAATGCGTGTTCCGCGTGGCCCTCGCCGCGGTCCACGGCGCCGCCACGATGAATCTGTGCGATCGGCTCGAGCACGGCGAAGACGCCGACGCCCTGGCGAGCCTGACGCTCGACACCTCACTGGCCGGGCTGCGCGCGGGGGCAGCCGTCGGTCACAACTCGTTCGCCCCGTGCGTTCATAGCGATACAGACCCTTCGACAGGCTCAGGGTCGTCTCGAGCCACGTCGAGAGACGAGGATCAGCAGTCATGAGTCGTTCGTTCCGTCCGTCCGTGTTGACCGCCGCGGTGCTCGCCACCGCGCTCTTCACCGCCGCCTGCAGCGGCGAACGCACCAGCGCCGCGGCTCCGCCCGAGCCGACGCCGGTCGCGATCCGCGTGGCCCAGGTCCAGAGTCAGCCCATCGATCGCTTCCTCCGCGTTACCGGTTCTCTCGCCGCGGACGAGCAGGCCGACGTCGCCGCCGAAACCGCCGGCCGCGTGATCGGCACGCCGGTCGAGCGCGGCACGCGTGTCGCCGCCGGCGCGGTGCTCGTGCGCATCTCGGCAACCGAGGCGGATGCGTCGCTGCGCGAGGCCGAAGCCAATGCCGCGCAGCTCGAGGCGCGTCTCGGGCTCGTCGAGGGACAGCCGTTCGATCCGAACCGCGTCCCGGAGGTGCTCAACGCCAGGGCGTCGCTCGACTGGGCCGAAGCGGACTTCAACCGCATCAAGGCGCTGCTCGATCAGAAAGTGGTCTCGCAGGCCGAGTACGACCAGAAGCTGACGCAGGTGCAGGCCGCGCGGCAGCAGTACCAGGTGGCGCAGAACGCGGCGCAGCAGTCGTTTCGATCGCTGCAGGCGGCGCGCGCGCGCGTCGATCTCGCCCGCAAGACGTCGGCCGACACTGTCGTCCGCGCCCCCTTTTCCGGCATCGTCGCCGAGCGCCTCGTGAGCACGGGCGACTACGTCTCGCGCGGCATGAAGGTGGCCACGGTGGTCCGCATCGATCCCGTCCGCGTCGAGCTGACGGTGCCGGAGCAGTACCTGTCGCAGGTACGCGACGGCCAGCGGGTGCGCCTCTCGGTGGATGCATATCCGAACGAGGTGTTCACCGCGAAGGTGCGCTTCGTCTCGCCGGCGCTCAAGTCGGATCAGCGGGCGCTGACGGTCGAGGCGGTGGCGCCGAACGCCGACGGGCGGTTGAAGCCCGGGCTGTTCGCGACGGCGCTGCTGCAGCAGCCGGCGCCAGTGCCGGCGCTGCTCGTGCCGGCCGAGTCGGTCGAGACGGTCGCGGGAACCAGCCGCGTCTACGTAATCGGCGGCAGCAACAAGGTGGAAGAGCGGATCGTGACGCTCGGGGAAAAGGTCGGCGACCGCATCGAGCTCGCCAGCGGCGTCAAGCCGGGCGAGAGGGTCGCGGCCAATCCGCGCGGAAAGCTGGCGGACGGCGTACGCGTCCAGATCGAAGGTTGAAGTCGTCATGCAGTGGTTAGCAGCAATCTCCGTCAAGCGCCCGGTCTTCGCGAGCGTCCTCATCCTCGCGCTGACCGTCATCGGCGCGTTCTCGTTCACGCGGCTCGGGCTGGATCGCTTCCCCAAGGTCGACTTCCCCACCGTCGTCGTGACGACGCGCCTGCCCGGCGCGGCGCCCGAGGAAGTGGAGACCGAGATCTCGGACAAGATCGAGGAAGCGGTCAACACCATCAGCGGCATCGACGAGCTGCGCTCGACCTCGTCTGAAGGGGTCTCGACCGTCATCATCGCCTTCCTGCTCGAGAAGGACGGCGACATCGCGGCGCAGGAAGTGCGCGACCGCGTCAACCGCGTCCTGCCGCTGCTGCCCAAGAACATCCAGCAGCCGACGGTCGAGAAGTTCGATCCCGACTCGGCGCCGGTGATGACGCTCGCGGTCTCGGCCGACAAGCCGATCCGCGACATCACCGAGTACGCCGACAAGACGCTGCGCCGCCAGCTCGAAAGCGTCAACGGCGTCGGCCAGGTCCTGGTGATCGGCGGCCGGCAGCGCCAGGTGAACCTCACGCTCGACCCGGCGCGCCTGCAGGCCTACAACCTGACGGTCACCGACGTGTCGCGGGCGCTGCAGGCGCAGAACACCGAGATTCCGGGGGGCCGCGTCGAGGCGGGCTCGACGCAGATGACGCTGCGGACGCGCGGGCGCGTGCAGTCGGTCGCCGAGTTCGGCGACGTCGTCGTGCGCGAGCGCGACGGCCACCCCATCCTGCTGCGCGACGTTGCCAGAGTCGAGGACGGCATGGCCGATCCGACGACGCGCGCCAACGTCAGCGGCAAGCCGACCGTGCTGCTCTCGATCCGCCGCCAGTCCGGCGTGAACACGGTGCAGATGGTCGACGCGGTCAAGGAGCGCCTCGCCGACATCGCCCAGGTGACGCCGCCGGGATACAGGGTCGTGATCGTGCGCGACCTGTCGGAGTTCATCCGCGCCTCGATCGACACGGTCGAAGAGCACCTGATCCTCGGCTCCGTCCTGGCGGCGCTGGTGGTGCTCGTGTTCCTCTGGAACTGGCGCTCGACGCTGATCGCGGCGATCGCCATCCCGACGTCGATCATCGCCACCTTCGGCCTGATCTGGTACGAGGGCTTCACCCTCAACTCGATGACCATGCTGGCGCTGACGCTGGCGGTCGGCATCGTCATCGACGACGCCATCGTCGTGCTCGAGAACATCTACCG
>Ga0207645_10004143_pt1 | contig 10782 bp, 10 predicted proteins | sample KBSM53metaG_FD_184331 | JGI IMG/M metagenome (GOLD analysis project Ga0207645, IMG submission 184331) | Miscanthus rhizosphere microbial communities from Kellogg Biological Station, Michigan, USA - KBS M5-3 metaG (SPAdes) (version 2) | ecosystem: Host-associated > Plants > Roots > Rhizosphere >...
TCTTATGAATGATCCAAGTTGATAGATTACATCGTTACCAATTAGTATCTTTCTTGGTAATTCCATTAAATGATTGGGATCCGATGTCAATTAGTCTTGCTATATCATTGTTATATTTCATTTTATTTCTATCGCTTTGCAGTTAGAATCAATCGAGCCTTTAGTAGTTAGTTGTAACAGCTGGAAATATCCTAGATGTACACAGTGAATTGCAAGATGGATGATGTTTAAGAACCTTTATTTAGCTCATCATACATTCCAATGTACAAACTTCTGAATGAAGATAATATAGTTTAGTGAAATATTGATATGTATGATAGAGTACAGGATGAAGATCGCAATCAAAACATTGTTGCCGCCATTCTAAATAACCTTCCATCGGAATCCGAAATAACCAAAATAGAATACGAGGGACCATTTATTGTATTATATTCAAGAAAACCTACAACCCTTTTGGAAAATCAAGAAATCATTTCTAAAATGGTGAATACAATAAAAAAGAGAATAGTTATCAGAACAGATACCTCAATCAGGTCTTCTGAGGACTCGGTCAAACAAATAATTCGTTCTAGCACTGCTTATCCAAACACTATCTCTGAAATTTTTTTTGATTCTGCTCTTGGGGAGGCAACCATTTTTGTAAAGGATTTTAGAACTCTAACAGAACTCAGCCAATTAGAAATTCCACTAGTCGAAAAAACAGGTTGGAAATTAATTTATAGATATGTCCGAAGTGACTTGAAGCCCATTAGATTCATGAATCAAATACTACACAATTCGTCCGAAGAAAGAATGTATTTTTATAAACGAGTTGGTGAAAAGATATTTAGACAAAAGCTTGCTGGTTCTGAAGAAGCAAGTATTGTTTGTTTGGGCGGATTTTCAGAAATTGGTAGAAGCGCAATGTTGATCGTTACTCATGAAAGTAAGATAATCCTGGATTTTGGTATTAAGAGTTATCATCACGAAGACAATGACATTTTGCCACGATTAGATATTTATGGGATTGGCATGAATGAAATCGACGCGGTTATTATTTCCCACGCACATCTTGACCACTGTGGAGCTGTACCTATTTTATGCAAATATGGATATGATGGTCCGGTATATTGCACTGAACCTACTTTTCCAATTATGATATCAATACTACAGGACTATGCTTCAAAGACCAAAGAGGTTTTATACTCGTCAAGGGATATTGAAAGATTAATTACTCAAGTAATTCCTCTTAATTTTGGAGCGGTCACCGATATCTCTCCAGACGTTAGAATAACTTTTGCAAATTCAGGACATATGATTGGTTCTGCCTCTACACACATGCATATTGGAAATGGTGATTACAATATACTGTATACCGGAGATTTAAAATTTGGTAGACTAAATACTGTGGACAACGCTTTTTGGAATTTCCCAAGAGCAGAAACGCTAGTAATAGAAAGTACGAACGGAAATAGAGACGATAGATTTGTTACTAGAGAAGTAGCGGAAGAAAACCTAGTCAAAAGTATCAATTCGACCATTCAGGATGGTGGCCGAATATTGATTCCTATCCCTGTCCTCGGTTTATCACAGGAAATTTGTGTCACGTTAGGAATGTTAAGGAGCATCAATAAAATAAATCCTGAAAATATTTTTGTGGACCAAAAAATATTGGATATATTCTTTTTTTACGAGATGTATTCGGAATATCTATCAAAGATACTAAAGCAGCGAATAAGTGAGCGAACTGAAGACCCTCTTTATATCAACAGTCTTGTCAGTTTAGAACCATATGTGAACTGGAATGGATCAATAATATTGTGTCCATCTTCAATGCTTACGGATGGTCCATCAATTACATATCTGAATCAAATAGCAAGCGATCCTCTGAGTAAGGTTATTCTATTATCCGAACAATTTCAGTCTACACCAGGAAGACTGCTACAAGAAGGACAGCGTAATATTACTATAGGCGGTAATAATCTTGAAGTTAAGTGCAATATTGATGTGATACCAGGGTTTAGTATGCACAGTGATTACAATCAATTATTGGCTTACATAAATCGATTGAAACCAAAGCTAAAAAAGGTAATTACTAATCATGGAGAAGGAAAGAAATGTCAAAACTTGTCAAATTCGATAAACAAGATATTCAAGGTACAAAGTTTTCATCCACTCGTTCAAGAATCAATCAAAGTATTGTGAGCTTGTAGCAGGATTATTTAAGATCCTGTACTCCTTTCCAAATCTTTACATCTGGGGGTGTAATTACTACTCGTTCTTCACCCAATCTTGCAATGTCTCCTCCCACTGATTTAACAAAACTATACAAATCATCTATGGCCTTTCGTAGGGTTTCTATATCCTTCTGGGCCATGGGTGTTATTCGTACTATCAGAATCATGTGCTTTTTAGCATCATCTTTAATCGAATCAACATCGCTAATATCTTTTAGAGTTATGGCCTTAAGGTAAATGGGTTGATTTTGCAAGGTAGCATATCCTCTTCTTGATAGCTTGAGAGGTAAAAAGTCAAATAGTTATTCTGGTCAAATATTTTTAACTTGTAGCTTTATTTTTTGCAATTAAAGCTATGAAAAAACATAAGTAATTTCAAAAGAAAAAGGTGTTATACTGCTTTTTTATTAAATTTTAGTCTAAATAATTGAAATAATGTTCATTATTTGGTAAATATTCTATCTTCATCATAGACACTCGGTTGGAAAATTTAAGGTGGATAGGCTACTTAAGATTTAATAGTTTGTGTAATTGGCTGTGGTTGAACAATCGATCTCGAAATGACGTTGTTTATTGGAACAAAAAAGCATTTCTGCTATATCTAGTTCTCCAATTCAATTAATAGACGATTTATTGTTGAATAAACACCGTTCAAATTGGTAATACAATGCGCTATGCCTTCAATATTATTTTCACTCATTTGAATGCCTTTGTTGTATTTTGTCTCAATCTTGTTCTTATCGGTTTCCAGATGCATAGTATAGATTGTATGATATCTTTGAAGGGAACAATGATGAGTATATTGTCTGATCTCAAAGTTCTTTATGTTTATCCCATCTATAACGCTTTTTTTCAATATTATGATTTTCTTAATAGGATCACCTTCCCAATGGTCAAGATCGTCATCGCGTTTGAATGTCATTTCTTTTCATATTCTAAAAATCTTACCCATTCTGGAAACCATAAATTATATTCTGAAATCCCAATACCCTTGGAGAGAATGGAAGGAGAATTATAAAATACCTTATTTGCGCCCAACTCTTTAGAAATCTTGGTATTTAGTTCCTCAAGTGAGGGCACTTGTCCAATATATTTATGAGCAATCAATTCTCTGTTGTGGGTATAGAGACCAACTTGTCGTCCGTCGACGGTTGGGACATAGCTGACGATAATAGAAACTGATTTGACGCCTACCTTTCTTAAATAATAAATAGTTTCCTTGGCAGTGATTCCAGTCTGAATTGTTCCTTGAATTAGACCAATATTTTTTTGGCTAATTTTGTGTTTGAGAATATATTTTAATGATTTTCCGGAAGTTATCATCTTATTCTTGCTAATATTCTCAGAAAAATCTATCATTCTATCGGAATCATCGTACCTATCATTTATTATAGCCTCACCTAAGTCAAATTTTGGAATATGATTCCTGTATTCTGCACTAAAGCCAAGAGTCATTGGTCTAGGATAATCGGGTTCTGCATATGCTGCATCAATATCGATGTTAGAGTGTGTAGAAAGAAAATCTGCCTGCACTTTTCCAATCCTCTTTCTGGTTTCATAAATTCCTTTTCCATTAATAGTAGCAGTAACATGAGACTCTCGAATGAATTCAAAGGGGTCTATCATTGTTCTCGTAGTGGGAAGGGATAGTATCTTTTGTTGACCATTTTCAACATCCATTTTGATTAATTGTCCTGGTCTTACATCTTCAAAATTCATATTTGGAAAAGGGATGCGGAGTGAATTTTCTGAAGCTATTATGGAGACTGAATTGTTCTTGTCCGTACCACTTACAAGTGGTTTAAAGCCAGTAGAATCTCGATATGAATAGATCTTTTCATCATGCATCATAGTTAGATTGCCCCTCAAATGTCTGTCCAAAAATTCACAAGCTTTTTCAGCATTCCCCTGATCTATTAATAATTTTTTAAAAATACCGTAAATCTTGTAAAGTGAATCGGCATTAGCCGCATCGCCCACAAGTGGATGCAGATGCAATTTTTCAATGTCAACAAAGAATCCGTCAAGTACTACACTAATCTTATTCATGCTTCTAAATCTAGGAGTTCTTTTGGATAAATAGCCTAATCCGATCATATACCTAAGGTTACTATTATCATTAACGCTTTTTGGAATTGAACTCTCTGCAGGAAATGGACCAATACCGCTAGAAACCAAATTATCTATAATTATCTTCCAATAAGCTTTTCCTCTATGTTGAAGCATCTGCAATGAATTAATGAAATACGAAGCTAGGATTTCTCTATCTGCTGTATAATTTGTAATTGCAAAGATGCCGGCCAATGATCAATACTAGATCTATAGAGAAATTAAATATTTTGTTTGGACCGATCCAGTTTTTGATGACGCAGAACAGTTTAGAGGAAGAAAAGCAATGTGAAAGAATGTCAAAATGGCAAAAGCAACAGCAATTAATACGACAGGAGCTGGGTCTGGAACTGTAGAGCGGTTTGAGAGAAAGAATGGTCATGGAATCCTTGTCTTATAAAAGGATGACATTCAAAAAATAATTAAGTAATTAAAATTAGATGGTAATTTTGGCATAGTTGTCAAAACTAATGAAAAAATCAAACAAGCGTCATTATAATTCATATAATATACGAACGAAAACAACAGAATTTATTATATGCATTGTTTATTTGGGAAATAATTAACGCAAGAAAATTAGGCAAAGCAATTCAATGAAAAAAATTAAAAAAGTATGAGTAAATGAATCGTAGTCAAGAGGAGTAATTTTAAACTTTAATTCATATCTTATTGTTAGTTTCTAGTCCTAATGAGGGACTATTATTCTAGCTCGAGTCTTCATGTTTAGTATTTTGTGAGAAAACTAATTCCGAACCATTCATAAATATTATCCAAAAGCTCGACGACATGTACGGAGGATCATGTAGCTGTGTACAGCTTTTTATGAAAAAAGGGGTCGAGAAAATAAGGGTATTGAAAGAGTTCCGCTAAATAACTTTTTATTCCCACTTTCATATGATACTACCGCGAGTATCCAAATAGATTTTCTTATCGTATATTTGTAAATCGCTTAAATAAGACTTAATTGTATAATGAGTATTGTTTAATCCTCCCAATTTAAAAATAGATCATGTCCACCTTAATGTATCTGATTTAAAAAAGTCGCTTCAGTTTTATGAATCGATTCTTGGATTTAATATAGTAAGAAAAGAGCACAAAACAGCATTGTTATCCGCATCATTAGACGATAGTAATTCGCGGTCCTTTTTGGTTGCATTATCAGAATCTGACAACAAGGTCCTTTCCATAACTCGAAATAGACACAAAGCAGGAATGTATCATTTTGCAGTATTGTTACCCGGAAGAAAATTTCTATCGCTTTTTCTTAGGCATTTACAAGAAAAGCTTAATCCTGAATACTATGAAGGAATGGCCGATCATGGTGTATCAGAATCTATTTACATACATGATCCAGATTTAAACGGAATTGAAATTTATACAGACAGATCGCCTTTGAGATGGAAATGGGCTGATGGTAGAGTACAAATTGTTACTGAGCCTTTAGACACACAAAATCTATTGAAAGAATCAATTGCAGTAGACGTAGAATGGAATCATCTTCCTCCAACAACGTCAATAGGTCATGTCCATTTACATGTTTCTAATCTTGGTAAAGCAAAGACATTCTATAATGAAATTTTAGGTCTAAATCATACTGCTACTTACCCTGGGGCATATTTCTTCGCGTCAAATAGGTATCATCACCATGTTGCCACCAACACGTGGCTCGGTGAGAACATTACTTCTGCGCACAATAATGATATAGGATTAGATCATTATGCAATAAATTTGAATGACCATAGTGATTTAAGATTGCTCAAAGATCATTTTTCAGAGTTTAATATCAACATTGATGAACAATTAGTCGAAAGTGATATGCAGTTTGCTTCATCATTTTATGCTTATGATTCTGATGGAATTCAAATACAATTTTTGCATAATAATTCATAGAATAAAAACGAAGAGATTAATCAAAGAAGGTCTAACATTGTGATTTTTTTAGGTCGCATTGAGATGTTCAGAAAATGACTGGAAAAGAAGTGACTCAACTTTATCCCATCTTGCTAGTTAATTTTATAGGTACACTTGGATTTAGTATCGTTCTGCATTTCCTTGTCTTTTTAGTGAGGAATTTTGGAGGGAATGCTATAATTTATGGTGTGTTGGGAGCAACATATTCTGCTTTCCAACTTATTGGGACTCCACTTCTCGGAAAATGGTCTGACGTATATGGCAGGAAAAAAGTTCTTCTGTTAAGTAATGCTGAAATTCTAGTTGGTTGGATATTATTTTTTATTGCGCTACTTTTGCCTGATCAAAAATTCAGGCTTGATACTCTTCTTATCGGAACTTTTACGATGAGTCTCCCATTACTTGTGTTATTCCTAGCTCGAGCCATAGATGGAATTACTGGAGGCAATATTTCTGTAGCCAACGCCTATCTTGAGGATTTAACAAAAAGTTGATAATGAACACTTTAAATTATGAATTATGACAATCATATCAATTGCTCATAGGCTTAATTGGTAAGGCAAACGTTGGTAAGTCCACCTTTTTTTCTGCATCAACAGACAATGTTGTGAACATTGCAAATTATCCGTTTACGACAGTCAAGCCTAATCTAGGAATTTGTCACGCCAGAGTAAAATGTGTATGTACGGAATTTGGAGTCAAAGATAATCCAGTTCATTCCATTTGTATAGATGGAGTGAGATTTATTCCAATTGAAATAGTAGATGTAGCCGGTTTAGTCCCTGGTGCTCATGAGGGCAAGGGACTGGGAAACAAATTCTTAGACGATGCAAGACAAGCAGACGCCCTTATTCATATTATAGACCTCTCTGGTTCTACTGATTCAGAGGGAAGGCCAATAGCAACAGGTACAGGTGACCCGGTGGAGGATATTAAATTTGTTGAAGAAGAATTTGATCTTTGGCTTGTATCGATTATTAAAAGGGATTGGGACAAAATAAGGGAGCTTGACTCATCGGGCCTAAATACAACTCAGATTTTAAAAAAGAGATTGTCTGGACTCGGAGTAACTGAATCATCTATAGATAAAGTCCTGAACAGCTTGAATTTACATAATAAGAAAATTAAAGATTGGACAGAACAAGAAACGTTAGATTTTTGTCATAATACAAGAAGAATCGTAAAGCCTGTAGTCATTGCAGCAAATAAAGCTGACATTTCAGACATTTCAACTTCCCATAATTTCCTGCAACAAATTGTAGAAAAGTACCCTCACGTAATACCCTGTACGTCAGAATTAGAAATCTTGTTACGAAAAGCAGCAAAGAATGGATTTGTTCATTACCTTCCAGGAGATAACTCATTTGAAATTAAAGAAAGTATGCAATTAAGCGAAAAACAGAAGGATGCTCTCCATATTGTTTCAGAATTCATTAAAAAACATGGTACAACAGGTGTTCAAGAGATAATAAATATCGCTTGTTTTAATCTATTGAAGAAAATAGTAGTATATCCAGTTGAAGATGAATCAAAATTAACGGATAAGAAGGGGAACATTCTTCCAGAAGCTTATTTATTAAATGAAGGATCAACTGCAAAGGACCTGGCAATTGCAGTACATCAGGAACTGGGAAAAGGTTTTCTTTTTGCTATTGATGTTAGAACAAAGAGAAGATTGGGTGCAGACCACAAATTAAAAAATAATGACGTGATTAAGATTGTATCTGCGATGAGTAGAAAGTGATAACTATGTTGTGTCTAGGAATTGAAAGTACAGCACATACTTTTGCTTGTTCTGTAGTCAAGTATTCAGATTCTGATGCTGATAAATCGCCCAATATTCTTTCAGACGTTAGAAATATCTTCAAAGCTCCCGATGGAGCGGGAATCCATCCAAGGGAAGCAGCTCGCCATCATGCATCAGTAGCAATAGAGGCTCTTAAGCAATCTTTAGAATCTTCTAAAATAAAGTACAAGGATTTAGATGTTGTGGCTTACTCTGCTGGTCCTGGACTTGGTCCCTGCCTGAGGATTGGAGCTGTCATTGCTCGTTCCATATCTTCATTTTATGATATTAAATTGGTCCCCGTCAATCACGCACTAGGACATATTGAACTTGGAATGAGTCTTACTGGAGGTAATGATTCTCTAGTACTATTGGTTTCTGGTGGACATACTATGATACTGGTATTTAATAACAAAAGATGGCGGGTAATAGGAGAAACATTAGATATTACTTTAGGTCAACTTATAGATCAATTTGGACGTCACCTAGGGTTGGCTTCGCCATGTGGATCAGAGATAGAAAGATTGGCAAATAAGTCACCCAAAAATTATGTCTCGTTACCATATTCAATCAAAGGGAACGACATTACTTTTTCAGGAATACTTTCTGCTGCAAAGAGATTAATTTCGACTGGTAAATACACAAATGAAGACATATGTTATTCGATTCAAGAGACTGCATTTGCAATTATTACAGAGGCAGTTGAGAGAGCTCTCTCCGCTACTGAAAAAAGAGAACTACTGGTTGTTGGAGGTGTATCTGCGAACAAAGATCTTTCTCGTATGCTTAACCTTGCTTGTCTTAGACACAAGGCAAAATTCAATCCCTGTCCAATTTCATTTGCAGGAGATAACGGAGTACAAATTGCCTGGACCGGGATATTATCTTATTTGAAAACAAAAAATTTTGTAGATATATCTGATTCCTTTGTTAACCAAACATGGCGAATTGATACTGTGGATGTATTGTGGAGAGAATAAATTTAAAACTATCAGAGACAAGAAGCATTAACATGGGTTCAAATTGTCACAAATTTCATTACTAGATGGGCTTTTTCCGGTAGCTTTTAATAATTTATTGGTCTATTTACTGTATGGTGAATGAATAATTGGTTCAAAAATCTGTATTATTATTTGCGGTATTAGGACTTGTAATGGCAGCATTAATTGCAGCAGTAGCCACGTCTACAAATACTAGCGAAGCATTTCCGAAAGGGAAAGATCACAAGGAAATAGTGTTTGGTGCTATTTCAAGCATTCAAAATAATGAAGAAGGGAAGCCTGCATGGGTTCTTTCTGGCCACTGGTTAACAAATATTGTAAATAAAACAAAGGATAGTTTCAACCAGACAAACGCAGCAAAATTTGATTCATGGATGTATATGGCCATGTTGGACGGATCGGCGATGCATAAACATGTTATCTCGAATTTTTCACTTAATGATATTAGCAATCAAGGCAACGTTACCTCTTATAAAGGAACAGTCACTGTGACAATGAAAGATGGACCCGTTGAACAAGTGCCAGTTGAAATAAAAGTAATGAACAATCATGTAATCGACATATCACTGGATGCAACTAAAACTAATGACCACTTTGGTGATACACCAATATATGGTATCATCCCTCCCAAAGCGGATATTATGAAAATGAAATCTCATATGGGTAACAAGACAAATATGAGTATGCACACGAATATGAGCCAATGGTAAAAGCAATAGTACGGTCAAATATCGTATAGGGGTTCTATTTAACAAGTAAATTAGAATTCTCTCCACTTTTATTTTGTTCTAGTACAATTGCAAATCGTGTCAGAAACTAATTTTGGTCCTTCATGAATAATCTTTTTTGATTGTCTATTTCTTTAGCCCATTTCTTACTGTTAAATACACTAAATTTGTATTTTGTACCGCCTATCTCTACAACGACCTTGGTGAGTATGAACCCTTCAGGATGGACACTACCTACTTTATCTAAAGTCTCATTCAACAAGGCGCTTCCTGTTTTTTTATTTAGGGTTGTCAGACTTCCTTCTGTTTTCTCAAAAATAATCCTCTGACTGGTTAAACTTAGAATCCCACTGCCAAGTTTTACTTCCGAGCAATCTTCCTCAAGAATTAATTTTTCTCCCGGATTTGGATCGACTTGTGGTGCCACATTTTTATTTCCAAACATTGGTTATATTATCATTGCAGCGTTACGTTAAACTACTGTTCAAGGGTGCCGAATCGAATATTTACTTGACTAAGTGGTATAATAAGAAGGCAATTTCAAAAATCAGAATACCGAAATCATACCGTCAGAGAAAGCTAGATGATGAATTGAGAAGAAGGAGAACCATTAGTGAATCCAGGATGATTACGATGGCCAAAGAACTTGGATTAAGGACGCCTTATATCTATTTCGTAGATCCCTATCGAGCTGAGATAGTTATGGAATTTGTTTCAGGAAAAAGGGCAAGCGGTGTTTTAACGTCTTCATTATGTTTCGAAATAGGAAAGTTCGTCTCCACTCTTCATTTGAATAACTTGATACATGGTGATCTGACACCATCAAATTTCATTGTAAATAGTAAAGTCACTATGATAGATATGGGACTCTCATTTTATTCAACTAGGGAAGAAGACAAGGCGATGGATATAAGATTATTTAAGGAGATTTTGACCAGTACCTTCCATAACTCGTTCACCGAATTTTTTGAGTATTTCTTAAAGGGGTATAGACATGTTAACTCAGAAGAATTGGAAAAAATTCTACAAAG